>Ga0065711_1000037_pt1 | contig 120898 bp, 47 predicted proteins | sample Hoacrofraction12_FD_59098 | JGI IMG/M metagenome (GOLD analysis project Ga0065711, IMG submission 59098) | Hoatzin crop microbial communities from Cojedes, Venezuela - Epithelial fraction 12 v2 (version 2) | ecosystem: Host-associated > Birds > Digestive system > Esophagus > Crop | place... | reverse complement strand
CCCTGTTAGCCAGTACTGCTGATAGATGATGGAGAGTGGCTTGGCCAGCTCCTCTGCCAGTTCCCTCAGCACTCTTGGGTGGATCCCATCCGGCCCCATAGACTTGTAAGTGTCCAGGTGGCACAGCAGGTTAACTGCTTCCTCTTGGACTATGGGAGGTTTGTTCCGCTCTCCTTCCCTGTCTTCCAGCACTGGGGGCTGACTACCCTGGGCATATCCAGTCTGACTAGTAAAGACTGAGGCAAAGAAGGCATTAAGTACCTCAGCCTTTTCCTCATCCTTGTTGGCAATATTCCCCCTCACATTCAATAAAGGATGGAGGCTCTCCTTGGTCTGCTTTTTACTGTTGATATATTTGTAAAAACATTTTTTGTTGTCCCTTACAACAGTGGTCAGTCTGAGTTCTAGCTGGGCTTTTGCCTTTCTAATTTCCTCTCTGCATGACCTAACGAGACCCCTGTACTCCTCTTGAGTCACCTGCTCTTTCTTCCATAGGTGGTAGACCCTCCTTTTTTTCTTGAGTCCCAGCAAGAGCTCCCTGTTCAGCCAGGCCAGTCATCTTCCCCGACGGTTCATCTTGCAGCACGTCAGGAGTTAGAGATGTACACGCAGCTACAGGGCTATGATCTCACTGGCATCACAGAGAAGTGGTAGGATGGCTCCTATGACCAGAGTGTTGGAATGGAAGGATACAGGCTTCCTTAGGAAGGACAGTCAGGGGAAGCGAGGAGGGGGTGTTGCCCTCTGTGTTAATGACCAGCTGGAGTGCATACAGCTCCGCTCGGGGGTAGATGAGGAGCCGACCAAGAGCTTACGGGTCAGGATTAAAGGCAGGGCAGGGATAGGTGACATTATAGTGGGGGGTCTGTTACAGGCCACCTGACCAGGTAGATCGAGCAGATGAGGCCCTCTATACACAGATAGGAGCAGCCGCAGGTTCACATGCCCTGACGATATTTGTTGGTGGGACAACACAGCAGGGCATAAACAATCCAGGAGATTCCTGGACTACAGTGATAACAAATTCCTTCTCCAAGTGACAGATGAGCCCACAAGGAGAGGTGCTACGCTGGACCTTGTTCTCACCAACAAGGAGGGACTAGTGGGGAATGTGAAGCTCAAGAGCAGCCTTGGCTGCAGTAACCATGAAATGCTGGAGTTCAAAATCCTGAGGACAGTGAAAAGGGCGCACAGCAAGCTCACTACTCTGGACTTCAGGAGAGTGGACTTCAGCCTCTTCAGGAACCTACCTGGTACAGTACCATGAGACAAAGCCCTGGAGGGAAGAACGGCTCAAGTTGGTTAATATTCAAGGATCACCTCCTCCAAGCTCAGGAGTGATGCATCCCAACAAAGAGGAAGTCGGGCAAAAATGCCAGGAGGTCTGCAGGGAGGAACAAGAAGCTCCTGAACAAACTCAAGCACAAAAACGAAGCCTGCAGAGGGTGGAAGCAAGGATAGGTAGCCTGCAAGGAATACAGAAAAACTGTCTGAGCAGACAGGGATCAGGTTAGAAAAGCTAGAGCCCTGATAGAATTAAATCTGGCCAGAGATGTCAAGGGCAACAACAAAAGCTTCTATATATATGCCAGTGATAAAAGGAACATTAGGGAAAATGTGGGCCCTCTCTGGAAGGAAATGTGAGAACCGGTTACCTGGGATAAGGAGAAGACTGAGGTACTCAACAACATTTTTGCCTCAGTCTTCACCGGCAAGTGCTCCAGCCACACGCCCCCAGGTTGCAGAAAGCAAAGGCAGGGACTGAGAGAATGGAGAACCACCCACTGTAGGAGAAGATCAGGTTCAAGACCATCTAAGGAATCTGAAGATGCACAAGTCCATGGGATGTGATGAGGAGCATGCAAGAGACCTAAGGGAACTGGCAGATGAAACTGCTAAGCCACTATTCACCATATCTGAGAAGTTATGGCAGTCTGGTGAAGTTCCCACTGATTGGAAAAGGAGAAATATAACCCCTATCTTTAAAATGGGAATAAAGGAAAACCTGGGTAACTACAGGCCAACCAGTCTCACCTCTGCACCCAGCAAGACCATGGAGTAGATCCTCCTGGAAACTATGCTAAGGCACATGGAAAATAGGGAGGTGACTGGTGGCAGCCAACACGGCTTCACTAACAGCAAATCATGCCTGATAAACTTGTCGGCCTTCTACAACAGGGTTACTGCATTGGTGGATAAGGGAAGAGCAACTGATGTCTACTTGGACTTGAGAAAAGCATTCGACACTGTCCCGTATGACATCCTTGTCTCCAAATAGGAGAGACATGGATTTGATGGATGGACCACTCAGTGGGTAAGGAATTGGCTGGACTTTTGCACTCAAAGAGTTGTGGTCAATGGCTCGATGTCCAAGTGGAGACCAGTGACAAGTGGCGTTCCCCAGGGCATGGTACTGGGACTAGCACTGTTTAACATCTTTGTTGGCAACACGCACAGTGGGATTGAGTGCACCTGCAAGTCAGCTGATGACACCAAGCTGTGTGCTGCAGTTGACACGCTGGAGGGAAGGGAAGCCATCCAGAGGGATCTGAACAGGCTTGAGATGTGGGCCTCTGTGAACCTCATGGGGTTCAACAAGGCCAAGTGCAAGGTCCTACACATGGGTCGGGGCAACCTCAAGCACAAATACAGGCTGAGCAGGGAATGGATAGAGAGCAGCCCTGAGGCGAAGGACTTGGGGCTTCTGGCTGATAAGAAACTCAGTTTGACCCGGTAGAGTGTTCTTGCAGCCCAGAAGGCCAACTCTGTCCTGGGCTGCATTCAAAGCAGTGTGGCCAGCAGGTCGAGGGAGAGGATTCTGCCCCTCTGCTCCGCTCTGGTGAGAGTCCACCTGGAGTCCTGCGTCCAGCTCTGGAGCCCTCAGCACAGAAGAGACATGGACCTGTTGGAGCGGGTCCAGAGGAGGGGCACAAAAATGATCAGAGGGCTGGAGCACCTCTCCTGTGAGGACAGGCTGAGAGAGTTGGGGCTGCTCAGCCTGGAGAAGAGAAGGCTGCGGGGAGACCTTATTGCAGCCTTTCAGTACCTGAAGGGGCCTGGAAGTAAGCTGCAGAGGGACTTTTTACAAGGGCATGTAGAGATAGGACAAGGGTTAATGGCTTTAAGCTGAAAGAGGGCAGATTTAGATGAGATATAAGAAAGACATTCTTGCCTGTGAGGGTGGTGAGGCACTGGCACAGGTTGCCCAGAGAAGCTGTGGATGCCCACTCCCTGGAAGTGTTCAAGGCCAGGCTGGATGGGGCTTTGAGCAACCTGGTCTAGTGGAAGGTGTCCCTAACTACGGCAGCGGGGCTGGAACTAGATGATCTATAAGGTCCCTTCCAACCTGAACCATTCTATGATTCTATGAAAGCAATTAGCCTTCCTTCCTCAGTATGGCAGAGAAGCAGAAATCCTTCCCATGCCTCAAAATAATATTTCATAGTCTTAGGCACAGACAGAGATTAAGATCAGGCACCAGATTGCTCCAGGCGGTTATGCAGTGCTGTAAAGTTAAGGAAGCAGAACTACATAAAAACCAAGTGGCCAATCTTTCTTATATTTGAAGCTGCATACCCAAATCCTCATGTGACCAAGTTACAAAAAAATTCCTGAGACATGGGACATCTGGAAAAAGGGAAGAAACTGAGCTCAAGAAGTGGTTCATAGATGGAGGGTAGCAATGGCTGGATAGACCTGAGGTGAGCATACAGCTGAGTGACTTGCAATGCCAGCTTGGGAGCCTTCCCTGCCCCTGTATCTCTCCTGGTTGTCAATACAGTCTACACACAGCAGCTCTCCACTGACTCACGCATTGTAGTGACTGGCTTCAACATCCCAGGCTGACGGCTAAAGCTACTTGGGATGACTCACAAGCAGCACAGGTATCACAGGTACTTCAAAAACATCAGTTACTATTCTAGTAATGCTGGACTTGAAAAATGCCTTATGCTTGTTGACCTGAAAACACTAACCATAATTTTCTGACAAGAGTCAATATTATTCACGTTAAAGAGAAAGAATCCAGACAAATAATAAACATAGGAGCAATACAGCAATTTTTTTTTTTTTTTTACTGCCTTCCTCTTGTTCCACCAAACTGAGTAATGAAGTATTCTTCATTAGTTTACTGGGGCAAAGCTACTTTCCATAGGGATATTACTTGTTGTTCTGACCCTTCTGATTCTTACGTGACTATGCACCACACCGTCTAAGTCAGAACTCACATGGGTTTGGTTTTTTTTTTTTTTCTTTTTGTTTTTTTTAAGAAAGCCTACCTCTGTAGTGGTCCCAACGTCAGCAGATGGGCTGTAGGTACTGGTGTCTGGTGGAGCGGTACCAACACTGCTTTTAACTGGAGAGCTAGGAGGAGCAGGTCCTGTCATGGTTTCGGTATAGACAGAAGATTGATATAGAATTCCTTTCCTCTGAATTTTATTCCAAACTTTACTTGCGATCTCAGCCAGTTCATACAGAAGCTGCACCTAAAAAAACCCCACACATTTAAGATAAAGCTTTCCTTGATAAGGTGAATGAAAATCATCAAAGTCCTCCACTGAGACTTAGAATGTAGCAGAACTGTTCTGATAAGTAACTACGTTGCGATTAAAGTAATTAACATCAGTTACAGTATCGTGATTTTGATAAAAATAATCTATGTTTTGTCTAAACATATGGTAGGTAGCTCATAAAAACATAACCAATAACATGGTCTCGTAAAACTTTTACTAACATCAATTTCAACAACTAAACAAAAGTAATTTGTGGTATATTTCATATGTACAGATATTGCCTCTAGAAAAAGGCAAACATACAAACTTTATGAAAAATCAACAATGGAAAAATTATTCATTTAAATGGTATTAAAATAACGATCCCCTGCAACATACAGAACTATTGTATGTTTTAGGAAGAATATCCACTATCAAACTCAATAGTCTCCTGGCATATGTCATCCCAATATTCAGAAACGCGCTGTTTAACTTGTACATTGTTTGACTCGGTTCTAAGATATTTACACAAGTTTTTGTAAATAAGCATTAATCACCGAATTGTATGACAACATACTGCAATGTACTGTATAAAACAAGCTCAAAGAAAACTACAAACAATATATAAGCAGATCCACAGCTGGATACCATAGCCAACTTGCCATTATAAAAAATGGCAATTCTCGTATTTATAAGAACCTTAAGCCTCAGGACACATCTACTCTATGAAGCTGACTTCTTATGTGGGCAGAACAGATGCAGAAAAACGCTGTTGTCAATCTACATTTGATATAAAACAGTACTTGATTTTGTGCGTGAGAGTGTGTGATGAAGTCTCAAAGTACATGCTACAGTCCTTTCTTAAGAGGTGAAGTGCTGGAATTTTATAAAAACCTTCTTAATTCATCTTGGATTTTCTTTTGAAGTTTCAAGGCTTACACTGAGCAGGTCGTATACTCTTTTGACATAATTTTTCCTTAAAGGAGATAAACTTCTCAGTACTTTTTTGGTCTTCATATACAGACCAATCTACAGACAAACAGTAACTCTGGCTGTGGCAAACAGTTCTTTTAGTTATGCTTTAAAATGTTTTGTGTCTGTAGCACTCTGATATGCACTGGTAGCCTTTAAATTACTAATTGCAAATTTCTAAGTTTTCCTGAGTCTCTTCCCTGTAACTCAGAAAGATCAACTAATAATGTCTATCTGACTGAGTAATATAAGATCAACTAGTGTTGACACTTAACTGGCAAAAAAGTCTCTAGAAAATTAATAGGATACAGGCACTTATCCAAATCATACATGCTTGTAACCTCCACTCCCTCAAAATATTTTTTGGTCAAGAAGCCAAAGGATAATTTAAGCTATACTTGTCTTAATGAAGCAGGGCTTCCAGAAATTTAATTATGCTACTGTTCATAAAGGCACAAAAAAATGCAACAGAAGGGAATGATGCAACTTCTGTGTTTACATACATGCTCATACACAAGGTAAAGAGGTTTGTCATCAGCTAATCCAACACTGAAGAGTTTAAAATCTTACTGGGGTTGCAACAGTCATAATCATTAAAGCTAATAATTACATATGTTACGAGGGAGATTTTTTAAAAATTACTCAGGCTAGAATCTTTGCAGCCACTCTGAAACAGTGGCTATTTCAGACAGCAGTAGCCATCTCTCTGAACACTGCCAGCAATGAGACAACCAAGTAGTATGACCCTAATACTCTATCCTGCTCTGAAACCAGAGACAAAACAAGTTCACCAAGAAAAAAAGGCACCTTTTGCTTACAGAGAGATGATTTCCATGGAGATATGTTAAAAAATAAAAAACATCAAAAAGCCTCGCAACAAAACTTCATTAAAACAAAAAAGAAGGCTATGTCTATATGTAAATAAAATTTTAAAGCTTCAGATAAAGAGCTGAAGTTAAGTCTTTTGAGTATTTTTAATACACGTAATTTTATTCCATTTGTTGTTACTTAAAGTGGAAGGTCTTGTTGGTTGCTTTTTTTCAAGTGAGTAGTAGTATTTTGAAAATCCAGTTCTGATTATATTAGAAGAGATAATGTAGCTGTAAGGTCTCTCCCCTTTATAAGTATTTTTGAATATAACAGTTAATACATAATAATTTAGTACACTCTATTCAAGAGCAGAAAAATGGTATGACACAAATAGGAATAACTCTGCCAGTATTTGTTAAGAAAAGTTTCCCTCTCTTACTGCTTCCACTCCCTCCCCAGCAAAACCACACATAATTCAGTAAGATCCCACTGACTACTTGGCAAAATCTGTAAAGTTCAATATGTTACAGCATTTTATGCTTAAAAAATAACACATTACTACAAAATCAAAAACTACAACAAAAGGCAATATCCTGGCAATTTTGCACGCTGGAAGTATCCGTTGACTTTAAACAAATACAACCATCAGAACATGAGTTCTTATTAAATCATAATAGTCATATAGTAAAATACTTCACCTTTGCTAGCATCTAACAAATTCACTGAGTATCACCTACTTAAAGGCTGTCATCTATAGACAAAATACAGCCCGCCATTCTAAAGAATCAAATTTCATAGTTACTCTACTGTGAATTTATAACTATCAAATGTTGTTTATGTAATTGTATTTTCCATCTTCTCTTCTTGAACATCTGGTTAAAGAAGACTGATGTGGTTTTTTTCCCTTTTGCATCAGTAAAGAAGAAAGGACAAGGCAGATGTAAGAGAGAAAGTACAGCTCAAGAACTTTCATTAAACTCAAATAATTTGTCCGCATCCTTTTCATCATTATAATACTTCAGTAAACGAATAACATCACAGTGAACAAGGACATGCTTTAAGAAAACAATATTTTGTCTGATATTCCACTGTACAACTTCATTTTAGCATTTCCCTATACTCGTAATATTATTTACAAGGTGCTTACAATTTGAATTTTCTAGTGCAAACATTTTCTTACAGTTTGCAAAAAAGATTATTTGATCACATTTTGTTGAAAAGTCGAAAATGCATTTTATTTACTCCAATTTTGTTTTTAAATTGCCACCCAAATTTACGTAAGGCTGCCACTTATAACAATGCCATCCTGCTTATAAATTAATACTGTTAATGTATTACATACATTAACCATGAGATTAATTGGAGATTTTAAAAAAATCAGAATTAATCTGACAATTTGCTGGAATTCCATTGAATGTACTGATCAACTGCAGTCAACTATTTTACTACATGAACATCCCAAAATATTTACCAATTCTGCAATATCAAGATAAATTTTGTACAGTTCTATGAAAACTAATACAAAACCAGGCAGATTTCCATAGGCTGTGAAATCATCACATATGAATTCATTAAACTTTACAGAAATACCACAAAGTTGTTAAGTAAAGCTTTCAGAAGTACTTAAACATAAAACATAAAATTGTCAGCAAAATCATGATTTTGTCCTTTCCTATTTATATGTTTATAACACAGTGACAACCCTTCATGTGTGCAAACACATCCGTCATACAACTTCACATGTCTGAGTAGACCTTGTTGAGGCTGCTCAACTTTCAATTTTAATTTGCAATGTCCAGTGTGCAACCTCACTCTACCAACCCTCTTCCTAGTGAGTGTGAGTCCATCTAGTACAGAAGACAATGGCATACAGCAAATGAGTCAGAAATGACTTGAACAGAAGGCAGTGAATGGGGCAGGAGACCGCACATCAAGGATAAAATAAATACGTAGTTTAAAACACTGGTTTCATTCACCGAACATGGAATGAGGCACGGGAAAAACTGCATGTGACTGAGAAACATATTGTAATGAGTACACAAGGGATAACATTAATATTACACCAGCCACCTTAGCTTTACTATTCCCAGACTTAGATCATAGGTCCAGAAATCTTTGCAAACGTGATGTGCTGTCTATCAGATCAAATTTGTAATACTTTGTGTTATTTCCCTTTCTTTCTATTAAATGAAGCAATAAACAGTCCATTTGGTCCATGACGTCTTTTGAAAAATCCTACATACGGCTAAAACTGGAGCAGACAGCACATGAGCGCAGAGCCCTACTCAGACCTCAACAGATTCACAGTTCTCAGGAACAAGAGTGTTCTCTCCAGCACCACTGGAAATGCTGCAACTGTCAGGACAGTGGTACTCAAGTTACAGTAAAGATTACTCAAAATTTTGCATAGAAAACCTACTCTATTTAGTACTACAGCAAACTTGATCCAGGTCAGTAGAACACAGGGTGCACTTTCTGAAAATCTAGCAACATCTTTGCCTTTCAATAAACATAAATGAGGTGGTAACTTTTGTTTATGCATACTCATTTGAGTTTTCTTCCCTTACTAAAGGATACCATTGTTTGCCTAAAAAACATTTCATGTTTGAAGAAGGGCTCGTTCTATGAAAATATGGTAAAAAACTACATGAAACCACTTCAACATATGAATCCACAGTGACAGCAGAACAGCACTGTAGCATTTAATGGTACATCTGCAATTCATTTTACTCCATCAGCAAAAAGATGCATTTATACTGTAGCTATTACACTTTGAGAAGAGTTTACATTACAAAACTTGAGAGAGCTTCAAAGCAAATCTTAATCTAAGCACCTTGATCTTGATGGCCCAGTAAAAAAAAATTAAGATAGAAGAGACCTTCTTCAACAAAATGCAGAACAATTGTACTTAAATAGAATTATTTTGCATTTCCTTTCATAAATCAATTAAATGTACCAACCTGGGGGTTGGAGCATTTTATTTCAAGGGACTCAAGGTCGACATGTAGGCAGACAACAAATGAGTGTCTGGATTCTGGCCCCGAAGCAAGCAGTTTCTGTGAAGTAACAGCTAAAGTAGAAGTACAGCCCATTGGTTCCACTAAATTAAGTGTCATCTGCTGTCCAAGAAGAGTATATACACTGAAATGATGCAGACTGATAGTCCATGGAAAAGCATCACCTAATGATTAAAAAAAAGGGAAAACAGTTAAATAATTGCATAACAAAAACTAGGCAATTATTTTCTCAAAACTCAGTAAAAGCCTTATCCTAACCCCCCTCAAAAGTCAGTAAGTGCAATTAACAACCATTAAATAGATCCCAAACTATCACAAATATAATTCAACTATCAATTCCATTCTATCCCTCAAAATCTAAACAATAGAAATATATTTTTTACACCTTTTTAAAAATTGAAATCCATTGGGAATTTTGACCCCATAGTCTTTAAAGAACATTATTTTTGCTTTACATGATTTTCCTCAAACCGAGAAGTATCCTGAAACCACTGCCTACTTCTTTCAGCACATGGATGGCAGAGGCAGTTCGTTACATTATATACTTCTATGTGTTTACCAGTGTTAATGCTAAAAAAGAGCATTGTCTTTCTCCCAAAAATTTTTAGCTTGCCTATCAACAAGATAGTGGTGCCATGAAGTAAAGCCTATCCCAACAGCCTATCCCATTCTCACTTGCTCAGGCAAGTGAGATCTTGATCACAGTGCAGCTCTTCCCACGGGCTCCGCCTAACTTCCTAGGAACAGAATGGTGATGGATTTTGTAGAAACAAATTACTATAGACATATGCTAAGCACTTCATTTCTTATATTCAGGAGGGAGCCTACCCAGAGAAGTGCCTGGCAGCCTACTATGAATCATCATGCATGATCAGTGAGGGAACTGGCCGTGTCCAGCTGAACAACAAAATGGCTGCAGCTTCGGTACAGGCTGTTTTCTTTAGATTGTCAACAGATGGGAAAGAAAAGGAACAGTTTCCAAAGCAGGACCACAGAGAGAATTATTTAGGTAGGTCTTTTAGAGGCCAACAGGAACTCTCTTCAGGGAGAGAAAACCTTAAACAGCTCTACCAGCTGGAGCTGAAACGAGCTGGGAACACAGAGTATGGAAACCGAAGCAGAATCCCCGTGGCGGGTTTGACCTTGGCTTGCTGCCAGGTTCCCACCAAGCCGCTCTGTCACTCCCCTCCTCACTGGACAGGGGAGAGATGATATGATGAAAGGCTCAGGGATCAAGATAAGGACAGGGAGATCACTCAGCAATTACCATCACAAGCAAAACAGACTCAACCTGGGGAAATCAGTTTAATTTATTGCCAATTAACACCAGAGTAGGATAATTAGAAATAAGAACAAATCTAAAACCACCTTCCCCCCACCCCTCCCTTCTTCCTGGGCTCAACTTTACTCCTAAATTCTCTACCTCCTCCACCTTGAGCAGCGCAGGGGGACGGGGAATGGAGGTTTACGGTCAGTTCGTCATGGGCTGTCTCTGCTGCTGCTTCCTCCTCACACTCTCCCCCTGCTCCAGCATGGAGTCACTCCGACAGGAGACAGTCCTTCATGAACTTCTCCAATGAACCCCTTCCCAGGAGCTGCAGTTCTTCACAAACTGCTCCAGCATGGGTCCCTTCCACGGGGTGCAGTCCCTCAGGAACAGACTGGTCCAGCGTGGGTCCCCCATGGGGTCGCAAGTCCTGCCAGCAAACCTGATCCAGCGTGGGGGGCCTTTCTCCACAGGGCCACAGGTCCTGCCAGGAACCTGCTCCAGCATGGGCTCTCCACAGGGTTACAGCCTCCTGCAGGACTCATCCACTTGCTCTGCTGTGGTGGGGTCCTCCATGTAGCTGCAGGGTGGATATCTGCTCCACCATGGACTGCAGAGGGACAACCTGGTCTTCACCACAGGCTGCAGGGGCATCCCTCCTCTGGCGCCTGGAGCTCCTCCTCCCCCTCCTTCTGACCTTGGTGTCTGCAGAGTTGTTTCTCTCACATATTCTCACTCCTCTCTCGCAGCTGCTGTTGCACCGCAGTTTTTTTCCCCTTCTTAAATACATTATCACAGAGGTGCTACCAGCATCCCTGATCAGCTCAGCCTTGGCCCACAGCAGGTCTGTCTTGGAGCCATCTGGAACTGGCTCTGTTGGACATAGGGGAAGCTTCTGGCATCTTCTACAGAGGCCACTCCTGCAGTCCTCCCCGCTACCAAAACCTTGCCAGCTAAACCCTACACAATCCCACATTTGATAACTGGATCTCGGAGAAGGAATTTAGGCTCTGTGAGAGACACTCATCCAAAACTCAAAGAATGCTCAACAAAAGTGATGAAAAGGAGACAATGAAAGATATGAGGGTAATTCCCATTTTACCTGAAAGAGATTTTTTTTTTAATCTTTAGAAGTACGAGAGCATAACAATTATTTCAGGGTTGTTTTGGTCATGTCCCCCCCTGAAGAAAGTCTCCATCATTCCATTTAAAATGAGATTTTCTGCTGAGGAAGTTGGGCCTTTTTGTCCCTACTTGAATGACAGAGAGTCTGTGCCCAGCATGTGAATTTTCGATCCACCAAGAGAAACTGCCTGCCCCAACTCAAAGTAACATAGAAGTGGCTGGACACAGTCTCAGATCCAAACACAGCAGGCTGGTGAGCATCCGCAAACCTCAGCCTGGGCTGAAACAGTCTTCATCTTTGTACAGAGCACATCCATTTGGAGAAAGAGAAGGAGAAAAGTTCTTCCTCCCGTACCAAAATTCAGAAGCTTATTTGGTATGAGGTTTTGTTTTTCAAGATTTGGGCCTGGAGTCATGGGTAAGAAGAATCCAAATTAATCTAATACCCCAGAGACATGGAAGCCAGTCTTGAGAATCAGAACAGAAGACAGCAGACAAATACAAATGCACATTGGGATGGACTCTTGGAGTCTCACAAGGCAATAAAGAATTCAAACTAGTGTATTTAAACAATATACGGAGAGCGTGTTTGCTGCCTAGTGTGGCCTGCGGTCAACACTGTCCTGCGAGAAATCACATCACTCAGAAATAACACAAATTAAGTGTTTGTGATAATTTAAAAGAAACTTTAGAAAAGTTCTGAAATTAAAATAAATCTGGATCCAAACATCTTTTTACCATATTGTTTTAGTAAGAGTTCTATTGTTTCTTCCACAGGTGGCACCAGCACTAAATTTATATGGTCAGGAGTATCTATCAGGATAGTCAGTGCGTCTCATCCTAAGAACTGAAAACTTCAGTAGTTTTTTTTCGAAGCTATACTGAAGAATTCAGCTCAGCCAATGTAACTTGAAAATATTTTGGAAAGATTTCAGATTAGAAATTTAAAAGCAGTTAACAATCTGTGGTTTTTCCAACTTTAGTCAGCCAAGAAATACAAAATATTAATTGTAATGGAAAAAATTCAAATACGAAGACAACTCTAATGATGTGTTTCTAATTACTACACATGAACTTTGTTTTTCTCTGTGACCACCACAGTAAATTAACATCATTTATATTTCATGGATTAGAAAGAAACAATCCCCAAAGAAAATACTGAATGTTAACTCTACTATGCTGCACACATTATCTACCTTAAAAGGAAAATACCAATCAACTTTTATCAATGCACAGAAACGACAGTATGCTGAACAAACACTGTAGTAAAGATATGGTAAATTTACAGTTAAAAAATCCTCCCTAATGCCATCAATTATGTCTTCTTCAGCTCCATATACACCACGTGACCATTCTAACATTATACTGGAACTGTCCACTGGATAAATCCTTGTTTTGTTGTTGTACCTATGTTTGCTTTATAATCCTTTTTTAAAAAAAACTTTACCTGCATTCATTCGCAGATTGGTTTTATGAAACTATTTAAATAATAAATTCAAAGTGTTCAAACATCAAAAGCAACATTGTTTATAGGATTTAGATCAAAAATTATTTCTTAGTATGAAGGAAGGAAAAGCCTGTGCCACACTTGATCGATATTTTCTCTCATGTATAATATTGTTTTGTCACCTAATTGCCGAGATTCTTCTACACTGAAATATTACAAGTAAACCTGACAGTGCCTTCAGTGGAACTAGAGGTCACTCCACATCTCTTGTGGGCGAGATTATAAAAGATACACATGAACAACCCGTAGGATGGTTGAAGACTCTGGATAATTCTATATTCTAATAATTCTAAAAATTTTTAATTTTTCAAATATCACTACTGTTTTAAAAAACTTGAAAATGTATTCATTAAGATATTTCAACTGATTTGATAACTTCTTACATTTAGAACTATCACTTTCAGATCTTTGGCAGTTGACTGACCCAATTACCGGCAATTTTCAAAGAACTGGCATTCATCATCTATCTGCTATTTGCAACAGTTCAGCAAGACTCCTCTCATACAGAATGTTTGGGTTATTTTTCCAATATATATAATTACTAAATTTTGCTCTGTGCAAGCACTTTCTCTGGTAGTTATTAGACTTACTTGGCTTCTTAACTAGAGTCAATGCTCATTGTAAGCCTTTCCATCTGCGTGACATACAACACTGATAAACGTACTTTACTAATAATTGTTCTATGTTTGCTCTCACTTTTATATGACTCTTCATTTTAAAAACCAGATTGCACAAGTGGCAGTTGTACACAACGTTGCGTATACAATGTTGACAGTTGTACAAAAGAGAAATTTGGTTTGTTTAAAATAAGTAATGATAGGAGAGAGATGATGAAAGCTTTATCATGCATATGATCTGGGATCTATTCCCAGGCCTGCTAAAAGTATCCCTTCCAAACTTCAAAAAGCATCTTGACTACTCTGTCTTCATTTCCCTTTCCGTGCCCACATTGCAGGGTCTTTACATGGATTTCCAATGCGCTCACATCCTCATATGACATGCAATGTTTAAAAGAAAAAGATATTGCAGCCATTGCATGTTAGGTCACTACTGTACTTCACCCCACAGAAGCAGCTGTATGGCTGCATATCCTAGGTGCACCCAGCTGAAAGCCCTAAGGGCTCTGCCCAAGTCCAAAGTTCACTTCCAGCAGATGAGATTTAGTTCTACAGACTTCAAAAGTAAGCACAAACACACAGGCTTTTCTAACTTAAACCCAGCTACAAGAGAGCTCTAACAGCTAAACACAACATTAGCAAGTTATTTATGCAGATCTTCATTGCTATTCAGATACTGAAGAACATCACTAAAACGTGAGAGCTAATTTTATAAGGTCATTAACCATAACAAATAAGTTCAATACAATAATTATCATGTTTTACAGATGGTGACATTGAATATCAACTCAGATAGCACACTATTTGAATGTCAGATATACATCTTACAATTTACAGAAACTGTTTTTCAGTTGTTATATTGAAGCGGAAGCATTTTTTTAAATCTAAAGCAAGATGATAACTTCTAAGAATGGCCAACATATTGGTGCTCTCCTTTAAATATAATATAACTTTAATTAAACTACCTTTAATTTACTAATTTAACTACCTTTTTTGAAGGATGAAATATGTATGTTTCTATTATATTGTATACTTTATGACCAATATGTTTCACAATAATTAATTCACATACTAATATCAGAAGCTCTAATTTTCTATTTCCCTTCAAGTCACTTGATAACTTACTGAGTTTAAGCATATGCTTAAAATAAAAAAAATCTGTGAGGTTATGTAATTTGTAATATTTCACAAACAAAAGCCACCTTAGATTTAAATATTTGGAATACAGCAATTTACATGATTGCCAGTACACTGCTATCCATATGAGAACATGAACATGATACCTAGCAGTATCAACAAGAACTTTAAGATATTTTGAACACTGGTTTCTAAAATGTCTTTTACTCTGTCTTGCCTAAATATCTGTATCTTACTGTATTTGACCTAACCAAACACTTTTACAAAGATGGATTCATAAAAATTACTAGTATGATCCCAAAGAGAAACATTTTATATGTGCCAGTAAAGGATTATTTAAAGGAAAAAAAAAAAAAGTCAGGAGGAACAGACTAAAAAAGAATAACTAGTTTAAAAATATGAGTGGAAGCCAAGAAAAGTTTCCAAATTAATTAAAAATGTAAACTTCTAAACACTGGAAGATCTCATAGATGCCAAAAATGTTCTCATTATTACTCTAAAACTCAGTGCTTTATCCAAAGAAAAATTTTAGTTCCCTTCATGTCTTCGATTTATTTTCTTATTATAACATTTTAAATTTTTGGAACAACACTCAGCAGTCCAGAAGTCCTGATCATAACAACATATTTTGTACAACTGCAAATTTACCACATTTTATCCTATCGCTATAAGTTGGACTTGGAGAGTATACAGATGAATTGTCAAGTATTTGAAGTTGGATGTACACAAGAACGCACAGAAAGTCACAACTCTAAGCAGTTCTATAAACATTTCAGTTCTGCTCAAACTGAGTTTCTACTTCCTTGTAACTATTTTACTCAAAGGGCAGCTAAAAATAGGGCACAGGTCACCCTCTTCACAAGAAGCCAAAATGGAAGAGATGAGGAGCAACAGGTACAAGTTCCATCAGGAGAGGTTTCATCTTGATATAAGCAACAATTTAATTGTTTTTTTTACAGTAAGAGTCATTATTCACTGGAACAACCTCCCCAGCAATGCGGACCTTTTCACAATGTGGCTGGACAGCGTGCTGGATAATCTCATCTAGGCTCCCTTTCCCACAAAAGCTTGTACCAGATGCTCATTCAGGGTCCCTTCCAACCTAGGCTGCTCTATGATTCTGTGATTCTGTTTTAATATCCTCAGTGAATACTACCTCATGGATTGATCATCTGATTGATTTGAACTATAAAGACAATACTTAATGTAATTTGATACCTTTTTATGAACTTTAGTTGTATTTGTTATTCAACAGCAGTTTGGCAAACTATGTCGTTCTTTATACAGATAAATCCATTTCTGCTCATAAGTTACTTAGTATGACTGAGCTAAATTATGTTTCTGAACTGAAGTACTGTACTCAAAAATTTCTTATAAGTATTCCCACAAACTACAATTACCTCTGAAATGTATCACAACTCTGAAAACAAATGAAAAAGACCTGACTGTGGGATACTGTATAAGCTATTTTTAGTATGTTGACATCTTGAGGTCAGTAAGTCTCTCTGAGTAGGCTGCAATATCCCCAAATGACAGTGTGGCTATGCTCCCCTTCCCTTCTCTTTTACTTTTTCAAGTAATAAGAAAAATATATGAGTGAGCACACAGCTTTCTCAAAAGTAACACTGCATCTTTGTTAACAAGCTTTTTACTTGTATCTTCTTTATAAAAGAAGGTATAATTTAAAAAACAGTTTCCAGGAAAAGGTTGAATAAATATAATTTTAGAGAGATGGTAACATGTCTTCAGAATGATGCCATGTCCCTGACGTCTTGTTCAAAGACAGAATGAAAATTAAGAAACTCTTCCAATAAAAGTTCATAAAAATTACTTACCTCTACATGATAAGAAATGAAAGGTGACTTAAAGCTTTGAAGAAACTTTTTAATAGTCAGTTTAAGGGGGAGTTTTGGCATGGGAGAAGGCAACAGCTCCATTAGAGAACCAAAAATATCAAGATTATGAGAACTTCTGTTTGGCATTATTCCCAGAGCATAAAGCTACACAAATAAATTCCTTACCATAGGCTTTATCTCAACAAGGGGTACTCTTTTCTCTCACTAGGCTCTTTCCTTCAAATTTAGGTTTGACAAAATTCAAGTGACTTCTTACTTTCATAAATGGTTTAAATTACACCACCAGTTTAAAACAAACAAAAGACTTCAGTTAAATTTATTTATCTTCTATCCGTCATTATGATTAGCAAAATTAGATCATTCCTACTGCAAGTTATTAGGAAAAATACATATGACTTTCCCTCTCTTTTTTTCTTTCTTTCTTTCTTTTTTTTTTAGTTGGCAGCATCTCTAATATGACTTTCAGTATTAAAAACTACAATTTTTATTTTTGTTGCTGTGAGTTAAGGTCAAATACAGGAAGGAGGAGAAGAGTTCATTGTAAGTGGCACAACAAAGGGAAATGGAAAATACTTGCAAATCCAAACGAATTTCAGATGGCAGGAGCAGAAGTAGCTCTTGAATACGCTTTTGACAATTTTTCATGGCATATCCTTTATAACTGTTTTATGTTTCAGCAATAAGTATGCAGAAAACAGAATAGTTTTCCCAGAAAATGCTGTCACAAAAGCAATGGAACAATTGCTGCATCTCCCTCTCCATCTTAGAACAAATACAAAATCCAGCAACAATTCTTTCCAAATAATATAGTTCAAGAATACAATAATGAAATAACTGCACATCAATGTACTGGTTTTGGCTGGGACAGACTTCGTAGTAGCCGGTATGGAGGTATGTTTCGAATTTGTGCTGAAAACAGCGTTGATAACATGGGGATGTTTTAGTTATTGCTGAAGAGCACTTACAGAGTGTTAAGGTGTCTTCTGCTTCTGACCCCACCCCAGCAGCGAGCAGGCTGGGGGTGCACCAAAAGTTAGGGGGGACACAGCTGGGACAGCTAACCCCAGGGATATCCCATATCATAGGATGTCACACTCAACAATAAAGGCTGGGGGAAGGGAGGAAAGGGGAGGGACATTTGGAGTTAGGGCATTTGTTTTCCCAAGTATCCGTTACATGCAACGAAGCCCTGCTTTCCTGGAAACGGCTGAACACCTGCCTGCCGAAAGGAAGCTGCAAATTAATTCCTTAGTTTGCTTTGCTTGCGTGCATGGCTTTTGCTTTACTTCTTAAACTGTGTCTTTATCTCAACCCATGAGTCTTCTCACTTTCAGCTTTCCAACTCTCTCCACATCCCGCTAAGGGGGAGTGAGTGGCTGGGCTGGGTTGCCTGCTGGGGTTAAACCACAACTGGTATTTCCATGAAAATTTAAACTTGGTTATGAGGCTAGATCTCATGGATGCCATTAAAATAAACCCAAACCCCAAGACTCAAGACTGTTAGAGATACCTGCCTCACCTATTTCCAATACAAAATTTTTTATATGAGTATCTGCAGAAGAAGATTTTTACATCAGTATTCCTTCAGAATACTGCTGCAAATCCATTTACCATTTACTTTGATCATTTCTAAGGGCTCTATTTAAAAAAAAAAAAAAAACCATATTGGACATAAGCAGCTTGTTTTCACTTGCTAGGTCCTTTACAGCTTATCCCCTCCATTCCTTTCTCCATCAGTTGTGGAATGTTAAAAGCCGATTCCTCCCTCAAATTGGTCTACAACTCAAACCTCTGTCAAATATTAGTTTTTCAAATAAGAACTACCATACCTTTTCTCACTCTTAGCCTATGCACAAGAGCGTCCCCCACAAACACTCAAACAAATCTTTTCAGTTTTTTTTCTTCAAATCTCTACAAAAACCTTGCTACAATCTCTACAGACACAAGTTAGAACACAATTCTTGCCTATCACAATGACTGATGAAGTCTCATTTTTTTCTTTTAGGCTTATAGGTTGATATATTTATGAGGTTTTTTTTCTCATCTTACATAGAATCACAGAATATCTCAAGTTGGAAGGGAACCTTACAGATCAGAGTCCAACTCATTGCTCCTTGTAGGACTACCTAAAACTAAACCATATGACTATGAGCGATGTCCAGATGCTCCTTGAACTCTGACAGGCTTGGTGCCTGTGGAGTCTGTTCCAGTGACCGACCACCCTCTCACTGAATAACCTTTTCCTAATGTCCAGTCTGTCAGATCCAGTACATCCCCCCTCCAGCAAAGGTGGCATGAGAAGTTTTTCCTAACCTGCCTCCATTCTGTCTTGGAATTCACAACTCACTGCCCCCTCCTGTTGTGTCCAACCATTTGTGTCAACACAGTAACACAAATGACAAAACCAATGAAAGTAAAAATTGCACTTCTGAATTCTTTTGCCTTTAACAAACATACAAAACATATCACAGAACTAGCTCTCTGATGATGAGCTTCACTTTGATCTCCGTGGGGTAAACCCTGCCGTTAGTATTTTTAGCTGTCAATAATCTATAACATACTGCTAAAAAAGCAGCACAACATCAGAAGTTAATTTTCATAACAGTTAAAAATGGAAATTAAAGAGTAAGCTTTTTGGAGTTTACCACTCTACCTTCTTCCAGGATGGGTCTCGGCACAACGAATGGGATTTCCTGCAATGGTTCCATGTGTTTGTGTCCAGCACTCATAATCCTTATCTGGGGCAAGCAGACGACAAGTGTGCCAGGCATACTCGCCTGCCCATGGTACCAGCTGCGCACAGTCCCAGGAATGTCGCCTGACACAATAGTACTTGGGGAAGGCAGGCTATCATTCGGAAGGAATACACAACAGGACTGCACTTCAAGCTGCAAAAACAAAGCCAAGAAAGATTTCTCAGAAACAGATCAAACATTTTTTCCCTCAATGTGGAATATTCGTCTTGGTACAAAAATCTTGGTACTCATCCATCATAGCTGACTGAAAATAGTCTTAGCTTCTAAATGAATTAAGAGGAAAGATGATACAAAATGTTGGAAAATAATATGTTCTTGTAAATTATGACTATGGGAGGAGACAGAAGAGTAAGTGTGATTTTGATCTGCAAATTTGACCAGAAAGGTGTTGCCATATAAAGGGAACGGACATCTAACTACATTTCAACAGCTTTTTACAAGAAGCATAACTGAGTCAGAAAATCTTCTCACAGTAAAGCTGAGAAAACCCTCTTTTTGCAGTTCATTAGCTTTTGTTTGCAACAGCTAAGCCTCTAGAACTAACCAACATTTTATATGATGTTACCTTCTATAAAGAATTCTGTAAAGACCTATTACAGGGAAAATTCTGTCTTTATTTTGTAATCAACAGTAATGAACATGTACAAAAATGCTGATCATCAGTGAAAAGCTGACTTTAAAACAAGTGGATAGGTGCATACGTGCACAAAGAGAAACGAATAAAGTTCATAAAGTTTATACAACTTTTGTCCTGTTATCATTGCACACCAGAAGTAGTGCATATGGTTTCAGATGAAACAGCATTTTTTTTGTTCTTAATTTTCAAGCAATGCTGCTACCCTGAAATATTTGTGAGCTTTCTGCCATCCTCTCATGAGCTTCTAGCAAGGCTGAGTGAGCCCAAATCAAGAACTGAACTCTTGCAAACACGGAGGTGGTGTAAGCTGCAAACTGTTAGTCTTCCTTGGCTCTCACAAGTAATACTCTGCACCTGGATATCAAAGAGCCCTAAGAGCCTGCACACTTGAACGCTTTGTTAAGTGAGTAGAAACTAGGATTCAGGTAATTTCTTCACAACAGTTTGGAAAAGTCCAGCGTACAAAATGTTGGCCACAAGGTGTTATTTGTAGCTGTGCTAAAAGAACGTTTGTTTGCTGTAAACTTACGTAACAGAGTCTTTCAACTTGATATCCTTAGAGACATTACAGCTTAAAACTGATAACCCAGGTTTGCACTCCATACCCTCCCCTGAAGTCCCTCAAGACTGCAACAGTGATTTGCAGTAAAGCTGGAATTCCTCAGCACCATAAGTACTTTGCCAGCCTAGTAAGGAGAACACAGATATTCATCTTTATTTCAGCATTTTTGTGCCCTTTTGCTTAGACAAACTGACAAGAATTCACTGCAGGAAAACATAAGTAGAATTTTGCAAAAATAAATACATTGTTACATGAAGTCTGTGTTTGTTTCTAGTTTTAGAACTGTTTGAGTTGTAAAATGAAGTTAATTACATCTTTGATAAGTAGTTTATTGATCCAAGGTTGCAGAGTGTACTTTATTTATACTGGATGAAAAGCAACAGTGTATTGTTACAGATGTAATAGATTTGGACTTTTTTTTTTTTAAACTGGTAAATTAGTCATTGTGTCAATTTGCAAAGATTTTTACAGTGACACATTAGATCGTTTTCTGGTCTATTAGTAGTAGGTTGCAGGTCAAGCCATTGTGGGATAATGATAAATAGATGACAAAAGAACTTATGATCAGTATAACTTTTGTTTTATTAGTGCATTTGCTGAGTAAACAGTTCATAACAAATCATCCATTCTTCATATATATATATATCCACGATGATTAACGTCAAATGCTGCCTGAATATACAAACCATGTGGTAATAATAATCAAAAAATTCCACCAACTTGGAGAGATACTATATTTCATCACATTACCAGCAGCAGGATCTACAGGAGATGTTTCACAAAGTGCGCTTGAGGAAAGATCTCAATACTCAGTAGAGTTTTTACACGTAATTTACAGTTCAGTACAGCTCTGTACTGAAGACAAGTTCTTCAGATCATTTTTGTTTTATTTTATTTTGCCGTATCAAGAATGTTGAAGTGGAATCACAACAGTTTCACTCCTTCAAATGCCGGAGGGAAATTCCTGTTTACATAGGCATTACTTCGCCATTCATTTTCAAACACCTGAATGGGAGTTGGACCATGAATTTTGGGGGTGTTTACATGATAGCATCAGACCTTCCATATTTAATAATACTGCAGATTTGCTTACAGATATGGTTTGCTTACTTGTGTTTCATTTAAAGTTTTACATGAATAAATGAATTTTGCAAAACATTACTGCAGGATTTCAAAGGCCAACATGATGAACACTTGGCAAAATTCCACATTTTAGGGCAAATCATGCAATCATTATAATTACATAAAAAATTGCCAACTTGGATGCACATGGGCCCAATAAAGGCAAAACTGAATGGCACCTGTCGAACTTCTCAGAGGCAGATTCTGCTTACATACAGCTATCAACTTCAACAGAATCTGTGTACGTTTATCTGACAGAATCTGGTGATTTGCCCAATAGCAAGTTCCAGTGAAGGAATGGAAGGGTGTGCCTAAAATTATGGCATTATATGTTGGACAAAAGTGAGAATGTGTGCTGCAGATTGCTTCACCAATCGGAAAGTGCTTTAAAATATATGTAATCCAAATATCTTAAAATTAAACTACATCAATAGCATATATTAAAGCTATCATATAAATCTTTTTACACTTTTTAAGTAACTGTTAAACTGTGTGTCTAAAATTGTGAATTTAATGTAAAATGTGACTGATTTATGTAACTGAATATAAATCTGCAGCAGTAAATCTTGCATTAATGTAAGGATCTGACAATCCAAGGGAAAGAAAATGAAGTAATCTGCCAGTAAGAAGTCCTTAAGCTGGGGGTCAGATCCTGTTCATGGAAACCATCTGGTTGGGACCCTCCAAGCCACACCAAACACAAATGATCTTTTAAAAAAATATCCTATTCATTAATGCTTCGCAGCTGCACTGAGTGTTACTTCATTTTTCCATGGCAACATCCTTTCTGTTTCAAGGATCTTATTTCAGTTTTGGTAGCAACGTGTTCTTTTGCCAATACTGAACACATTCATGTGTTAAAGAGAAGGAATTATTACAAATTCTTGAAACAGAATCACCCCTTATTTTCATTTCTATTATGTCAAGGCCTACACATGCTAAGTGAAGTACACTAACGATAAACCAATGAAGTAATCAGTATTTTCCCTTCCACTCTTAAAGTTACACAGAGCATATTGCTCTAAGCTTTTCCTAATGTATAAGCCTAAAACAGTGCAATGATTTTAAGAACTCTGTTGTCTAAAAAGGAAAGTATTAAGTTACTGGAATAAATGAACTATTTTTCATCAATATTTTATAAAAAGAGAGTATTGCTCGATAGAGAGAACAGTGAAATACATCCTGCGGAAGAATCAGGTCTTCCTAACTAAGAAGGGTGGGTGGAAGGGATTGAACGAAACAAGTGACATGCCATAGTTACCCCATACGAGCTCAATGAAAAAGGACAGATTGTAAAAGAGTGTTTACAGCCTTTCATGACAGTGATACCATAAGGAGATTACCTTCTCTAACTCACGTTTCATAGCTACCTCAGTCTCTGACATCCACATTAGCTCTACTCAGTCAGATCTGCAGTTGAGCCAGACATGCACTGTTTGTTAGAATTTAAAAAGGCAGGCCAGAAATTCGTGTTTTGAAATTAGACAAAAAAATAAAAATTATATGTATGGAAAGTAGAGCACAGGAGTAAGAGAACTAAGGGAGCAAGCTACCTGTACGTACAAATGAGTAGAACAGGAACAGCTGCATTTTCTTTGGCCACTTAAAAATGTCTTACCATTACACAGTATTCCTATTCTTGTCTAAGAAAGCCTGATTTTAAAAAAGTTTTGTTTAGTTATGGAAAATTTCATTTTTTGTCATTTGTGGTAAGTAACCAATTTCAGAAATCATCCTATCTCATAACTGCTGATAGCTTTAACTGCTAAGCTAGAAGTCACAGAATCTCCTCCTGACCCATGAATAAAGACCACTGTTCAAAGAACAGGAACTCTAGTCAATTCTCATCCTTACATTTCTGTTCTTTCAATGAATGTTTCACTTCGACTAAAATTCTGCATGAGTTACATGCTTTAAAGAAAATGTTATTTTCAATAATTTCAGGCAACAGACTCATTTTTTCAAATAATTTCAGAGATATTTAAAAGCATGTGGAATATCTGGCTAAGTTTTATATGTAATAAATACACTCCTATTTAGTTGGCATTCATCGCAACATTACTTATTAATTAATTTGCTTTTAATACAGATCCTTCATTATTCTCACTGGAATCCAGCATTAATGACCAATTAAAAATAATTGTGTTTATACTGCTCCACAATTTTAGGAACTATTAGCATGAAGAACACGTGAAGAGTGAGCATTACCCTCCTACAGTTACGGTGTAACTGCCAAAAAGACTTCAAGGCTGCACATAAAGAAATCCTACAACAACTAAATAATAAAAACAACTTTTTATAGTTAAGTATGAAAGTCTTTTCACTTAAATACTAATAGCTTACTGCAACTCCAATGCACAAAATCCTCATGCAATATTCTATCATGAGCAAACCAGGGCTACGGCTAAGCAACTACCAGCTTCGGATCCAAAATAAACTTTCCAGTTATTTGGTTCCAAACACATTTACTTACTCAAACTTCCACTAAAAGAACAGTCCTTTGATGATTTTAAGTTATGAAGTTCTGTTTTATCTGATGACAACTACAGACTTTTCTGTTCTACAATCATGTTAATAGAAGATCCAGGAACATGAAAATAGTTTAAAAAAAAAAAAAACAAACTTAGAATCTAAGTGCTCTAGCATTTAACCAGGCAAAATATTCTAGAAATTTGCCTTTTTCATGCCAAATGATAATAAAATACAGAAAATCTGTATGAATTTAACATATAAATATATTTATGTATTTAATAAAATAAATACATCATACTGTACTTGAATTGAAAAACAGAGTCATAACCCCTATCTTATTAACCTCTATACACTGCCTTGCACAAATTTCAGTGTTCCCGTTTAGGCTGGTATTGAAGGAAAAAAGCTATATATATATGCATTTGTGTCTTGAAAAAACATATTTAAATAAAACAGACATAGGGACTACTAGCAACAATAGAAAGAACTGCTAGCATATCTGTAAGTCCTTCATATTTCACCAAGAAGGACTAATGCATATTTGTTTGGAAGCACATTCTTGGACTTTTCCTGTGGTGTTTCCCTGGAGTTTGGTGAAATTGTTCACTGGTAACATGTAGTGTCCTTTTGGCAAGATATTGGCATATACTTCACCAAGTACGATCAAAGCATATTAGAAGTGTGTAAACTGTTGCATGAATTCATAGGACTGTTTAATTTCAATGTAGATAAAAACTAAAAATATAATTTCATATCCACAGTGATGAAAATGGAAAGCATGAGTATCTTACCAAAAAGCCCTGTAAAAAGTAAGTCTAGAACCAGAAACACCAGAAAGAGTATCTAATACAAAAACATCCTCTGCCAGCATTAGCTCTAATCCATGAGTGTATCAGGTTAGAGCAGTGATATATCTACAAATTACTCTCTGAGAAAACATATGCCCGATACTATCATCAGCTTTCACCTCCACAAAAAACCCACTAGTTTGAACACTACCCCCTTTTTTTTCTTCCTAGTTGGTAACAGGCAAACTTTATTTTTACCTGGTCAGTATCTCAACCATTCTTTGCAATAAATTCACTTTGCTGGTTGCTCATGTAACAAAGTTTACCGTGAAAAATGTATGAGCAGAATATCTCAGTCTTGATTCATTTTTCATATTTATAAAGGATCCAGCTCTTCACCATCCTTGTTATTATATTATCATTTTTATTATGACTCAAACTGTAAGCTTCATTTATATAGGGAGTCTCATTGTGCTATGTACCGTGCAGACACATAACAAAAAAACCTCACTGCTTCCTTGAAACAGTTTACAGATTATCTCTCTTGACTCCCTCTTATCTAGCCTTTTCAATCTCCAGTGGTGACAACATTAAAAAAGGATTACAAGCAAAATACTCATGAAACAATGATGAAAGACCTGGCTGAAAACTAAATAGAGTTAACAGAAAGCACCTCCTCAACTTGAGCGTGTTCTGCAATCAAGTCACAAGTCTGAAGTTCTTGCTCAGGCAAAACTTAAACTTTCAAACTTTCTAATATTTTGAACCCAAAGTACCTTCTGCATGAATGAGAAGTAAAACAGACACAGGTTCTGTGATAAGCCTGTATATGAATAAATATATTTCCTGGTAGGAAGAAGGAACAGGCATTCAAAGATTACTTTGTCAGAAATAGGGTTTTTTTGTATTTTTTTAATTTTAACACAAAACCAGTTTTGCTACTAGATGCTGCTGTACCATAAAACACCAAACTCATGGAATGTCCTGTTCAAAAGGCACAGATTATAATAATTCTAAGTGTAAGGGTAATTTCTAAGCAGGCACTTGATATATACTTGGAAGAGCAGAGTCCTAATTCTAGCATTTCTAAGCCATCTAGTATTTGATCATGCAGTCTTAACGCTGGACTTCTACCATGGCCTTTTTTGTGTACAGCATGCATATACCCTGCTACACGAAAATGCTGCTTTTACCGATCAGTGATCACAATCTAGAGCAGTCTAGGATGAAATGGTTTAATGCAAGTGGTCATCTACTTGTCCTTTATGAAAAGGTGGACAAGCAAGCAGCTGAGCCACTGCTGTATGACATCAATTTGTACCATACACCCCAAGAAAGTATTTACTATACACAGTTTCCTTAAATATTTTTAGCAAGGAAGGTATTCTGCAAATCTAACTACAGATAAAAAGGTGTATAGCTATGTTTATAATACAGGAAACTGCGACAAACATTTTTTCTTCAGGTAATTTTTTTAAGGATCTTCTCCACAGATATAAAAAAGTATTTTGAAAACTAATATCCTAAAACCAAAGCATTCTTTGCTTAATTTCCCAAAAATCTGTATTTTATTTTTCTTTTTCTAAGACTTTGAAACTACTGAAATAAGACAATAAAACTTCGGAGCTCCTTTAAAAACCCTCTAATAAAAAGCACTAGGATTCATAAAAAGTATCATAAAGTTTGGAAAGACATAGGGTTTTTTCACTTCCTTTTCATCTTACCTGAAGTGTCAGGCGCTTAACTGCATTCCACACTATTCCAATAAATTCCTTCATTCTTTCTTCAGGACTTCTGCAGCTTTCAGATGTGTTCAGCACGGTTTTCACAGGAAGTGACAAAGGACGAGATTCTAATGCAAACAACAAAACTCAGTTACACAAAGAATATACAACTCATATACTTTGTGGTAGCAAAGAAAAAGATTACTTATTATAAACTCCAAAAGAGATTTTCTGCTGCTATGGCTGTAATAACAGTGAGTCTATTGTTAGTTTTAAACTTAGCAATACAACTGTATCAGTTAAGCCCGGTGAGAAATGCAATGAAATGAAATGCTTAAAACTTCTTTAATGTAAACTGCTAAGAAAATATTATGAAGAATGCTTGACCTACGCAAATTAAGACAATTTTCAAAGTGTTATAAGCTATGTGGTGACGGAATAGCAATCCAAGAGGTTTTCACACACGCTGCTGCCAGTGTAATCTAAAAATGTTTTAGTTTTCTAAACTCGTCGTAAGAAATGAAAGACAGCCTATATTAAATCACAGCTTTTGATTTGTTTTCTTTATAAAATTCACTTAAACTTGAGCATGCTTCCAAAAAAGGCATAAAAATGAGACCATTTTCTTACTTTGTCAAGCTTAAAGGTATTAAAGCACAAAATATTTCAGCAAAATTCAATGTTTTCTAGTAAAAAATTTCTTTAAACTGTTAGCTATAACATAAATATGAAAAGATTTTAGATACAGAAGTATTTAATTGAATATGAGCACAGAACTTCAAAAGAGTACTAGTGAGCAGAGCAAGTAGCAACTACAAATTCTTTAAAGACTGTATGAGTGGTATATAGCTCCTCCTGTCATCTCTTACAGACTATCCTCCTTCTTATGTTTTGGGATACCCACCAAATTATTGTCAGCTTCTTTAACATTTCCAGTTTTGGTCTACATGTTGTTGAGCTGACAAAACTGCAGGAATAAATTACGAGGTCTTCATGACTTCATTTTAAACTAAATTGAAATCAGCATAAGTGTGACAATTTGTCTTTCAATTATAAAGCTAGGAAAAATCTGTGGCATACAAACTACAGAAAAATTCTTAAACCAGTATTATGCTATTAGCTGAACTCAGGTGAGCAAACGTATATGCCCCTTGACAAGCATCGCTGGGTCTTCAGTCAGTTTTGATCATCCACGGAAACATGCAAGGAATTAAAAATGAAACATCTGAGAAGTGAATTTCTGCCAAGAGCGTGCAATGTTAATACCCCTTGAGGAATTAATTTGTGACATTCTTCCCATCAAGGCTAGAAAAAAACCCAGAGTTGATTACTATTCTAGACAAAATCCTTTAACAAACAGTATTTTTAATGATCTAAAAAGAAGGAGAAGCATTAATTTTATTAAACTGATAGGGAATCAAAAGATTCCAAAAGAGAGGTAGTCAAAATAGTGAAAGCAAATTTTTATGGCTGTAGTATAATTAGCCCTCTCAGATATTCCTGGCTCCAATTGCGAATCTATTAGAATGATAAAGAATGAAAACTGGATCACGAGAATGTAAAAAGCGTGATATCTCAGGATTGTTTGTTGTCAGCTGTGCTGGATAGACAAACAAATTGTTCATATGGAGAAGCAGCGTGGAGTAGCTATTCCGTAATATTTTCTCATGCAGACACTGTCATGACATGCAGTGAGTATTCCATCCAAATTATGAATGGATTCAGTTAAAACAAGGACATTAAGTGAGGAATAGCTGTTCTGCTTTAACTTCTTGCGCTACCTCAGTTCACACCATCTTCCCTGTGTAGTCAGGCCCTACACTATACATACTACAAGGTAAGAATCAGGAACAGCTTAAGCATCAAGAAATATTAAAATAAGAGAGTTACTGGAGCGCAGAACTCCAGAATACAAGTGTGGGTTAAGGGTTATAATACAAAGGGTTAGTATACAAAGTTACTGCGAGACTCTGGAAATCTCCCAGGCAAGAATGCTTCAGGTCAGGATGAGCAGATAAATACAATGTAAAACTGTATATTCTACAGCATAATCAGCAGGGAATATCAACATCCTCCCTCACTGAACAAGTGCATTGCTCATGAGTAGGATCTAAAGCTGGGCTTTGTTCCATTCACCCATGTTATGGTCACTGGGAAACACACCCTCTGCTAGTTCTCTCTCAATCAGGGCAATCATCTTTCTAATGCCAGAAATAACTACCTGTGAACTAAAAATAAAATTAGCTGGCCAAAACACCATTTGTTTCTCTCCATATATGTGCAATTCAAACTTGCAAAGCCGATTCAAATTCCAGGAATATCCATAACAGACAACATCTTCCCTGTAATACCCCATACTCAACCAAAATCCAAAAAAAAGAAAGCCTTGAAACCCAACAAACACATAAGAAACCGTTCAACCAGAAATCATGGGAAATAGAGAAGTAATAAGAAATGTTTCGGAGTGGAAAGAAGAAACAAGCACAGAAGTAAAGAAAAGAAAAGAAGAAAGATGTCCTCTGTTCATTTTTTTTCCTGTACTGCTAAGTCCCAGGGTCTTCTCTGAAGGGATGCTGGGACAGAACATGTCTTAATTCCCCGTGAGGCAAGGCCATCAGTAGATGACAGTTGCTAAGAGACTGTAGTAGTCTGGTGTGGCTATCGTGTGTGTTGCCTAGTCCTCTACAGTAGACATGTAGACTGGATCAGCTCCATCTGTCTCGGTATGAAGGTTAATCTCCTAAAATAATTATGCTACTCAGCTACTACTGAACTGAAAACCTAGGAACATTTCCTGGCACTGTCATCAGCCTTCTGTTCAAGCCAAGAGCCAGTCAGCAATAGCTAGACAGAAAATAGGATTTGTATGAAACACTAGCAAACTGATGAAGGAAAAAGAAAAAAAAAAAAAAACACCAAAAACAAAAACCAGAGGGTGGGCTGCTTCAGGTTGTACAAGTTGAATTTTTAAGAAAACCAGTGTAGAGGAACATAAAGTGTTCCTACTCTCATCTTGTAGTCCCACATTGTGCAATTGGCATTTTTGTACAAATACACATCACAACTATTTCAGTCAACTATCAACCACTCAGAGGCTGCCACACTCACCATCAACTTCAGAACACACACTGGTAATGAACAGACTTTTTAAAAAGGACTGAGCTACCAGAAGCAGCAATTCTTTTCACAATTTATGGTTAAAGTATAGAGGGAGCTCCAAATGGCAATCCTGCAAAATTAATCATAAACATACTCTCTTTGTAGGAGATGCCACTAAGCAAGACTTACAGGTATAAACTCTAGACAGAGGTGTCTTTCTTACATAGACATATGCCTCCTCCTTTGTGTTCTTTAGCCTACTGGGAACTGGCTGCTTTAGAAGTCTGATCCATAAAATAGTTTAAAAGTCTTAAAAATAAAAAGACCTTTAGGGAAAATAGTGCTATTCTGTGCTATCAATATTCAGTGACCTAAGAAACAGGAAAGGGAAAATAAAACTTATGAAGTGCAAAGATTCGGGGCAAATGGACATTTCTTCAAATAAGTCAAAGCAGAAAAGACCACAGATCAGAGATGTGCCACTACTGGGTTGAGGACTACTGATAATCTGTACTCACCACTGGCCTCAGGCTTTCAGTTCCCCCTCTCTCCTTACAGCTAGCAATTGAACTAAAGAGAGGTAAATCACAATGCTAACGCCTTATTCCTAATTTGTATGTGGTAGAGATCGGTCACGTCTCATCCCTCTGGCACAGGACGACTAATTTGTCCTGGCCCACTCTGTGCCTCGGACACCTCATGCGTTAAGAGGGCAACACCTTCTTCCTGGTTGGAAAAGGTTATCCTGCTGCAGGCAAACCCGTACTTTCAGTGCTCCCCAAAAGCTCAGAGAACGCCTACTGAAAGACAAGGTTCATAGACAAACATCCATGCAGCAGCCTGCAGTAGGACAGCATCTCCACCATCCCATCATATGACCGTACTCAGAATGCATCTGTCATACGACCTCAACAAGCTGGGCAAGCTTCCCTTCCCACATCACATCATCTGTCATATAGCTTCTCACACATCAGAGTTGAGTTAAGCTGAGAAAAATCCTACTGCAAACTAATCATGGTTACTAAGAGGCCATGACAGCAAAACACATGAACATTAATAGTATTTAAAAGCAGAAGGAAATCACAGGAAAGCATACCGTTATTGCACGGCTCTTTCTGGAAAGATCTTTCCTCTGCTAAAATTAGAGGTAGTCTTCATAGCATCAAAGAATTAATTGGGATTTCTTAATATCTTTTCACATTTTCATCAATTAGATAGAGCTTTTTATCAGAAATAAAACAAAAAACACTAAGGTGGTTGCAACAAATGCAAGCCATTAAGCAACTGATCAAGGGGTCTCAGGGATTAGAAATAAGATTAAAATGCAGTGGAGGAGAAAATTCAAACTTCAAACAACTCCGAAAAAAAAATCTAAATGGCCTACAAGGTTTTTTTTGCAGATTAATTGGTTTCTTCATATGTAAGACAAAACAAAAACCACCCCCACCCTCAAAAAAAACCCCACCACCTACTTAAAACTTACTTGCTCTTTTCTGTAAAGTAGCAGGTTTTGGTTTCTATGTATAAGATTGTGCAAAAGTAAAAATTCAGTGAAACTTGGTATATCAAAGCTTGTTTGTCCTTAGGTTTAGGCATTCCAATTTTCCTCATAAGGCTACATATTTTTACATTTGCAACACAACAGAACTAGACTTATCTGTTTATATAGAGGGATATATGAAGGCACTACAAATGATTCATACTTTTGTGTATATATACACATATATGATGGCCAAAGAAACAAATTCTGTTCTCAGTAGAATGCCTTTCCATATAATAATTTAGTTCCAGGATTTAATACTGAAACATTATATATATACAAGAAATTGCAAAAGCACAGAGGAATATCTTGTTAAAAATACTTCCTATGTTAATGTACTATTTTTTTATTTTTAAATTGGATTGTGGGAAAAGTTAATCGAAGTAGCAGGCTCACTGAAACCACTAGGTGAAGCTCAAAGCTGTACTTACCAATATTTTCTGAACCATCAGTATCCATCAGAATTGTCTGAGAAATATTCACATTTTATTTTCGCAGTATCGTAAGAGAAGTTATGCCCTATACACCCACTCCTGGATGACTGATATTTGAATTATTCACGTAAGTGAGATTTTTTTTCCCTAAGGGTAGACTACGATGATCTGTATATAAAAAAGTTTGCACTCTTCAACAAGATGCTTGAGCACAAAGGCACTACTTAACTACCTTCAGTAACAGCAGGAAGTCCTTTTAAGCTTATAACAATAAGCAATATATTTGCCAATATACTGAATAGCCTTTGCATAAATAATTTCTTTACTAGGCTTTGAGTATTTTTACATTCCACATTACTAACAGTGCAGATAATACATTACTTTTATCAATCAAGATGATAATTGAGTCACACAGACCCTGACAACTAGACAGAGCAAGTCCTTTATACCCAGGCAAACAGCAGCAGAGAGGCATAGTGACTAAGAGTGGTCATTCTATGAGTTAGCAGCAGCAGAAGTGCGAAAATACAGAGGCTTTCAACTTTTTATCCAACATGTCTCTTTCAAGAGTAAACATATGTCAGTAAACAAAGACAAATGTGATATTAACAGTGTTGTGCAAGCAAAACGGATCTTTCTGTGTAGAAGTGGGGGTTGGCTAGGGAACGGCTATGGTCAGCATTTTCTCCCACCAAATTCTTAACATTTGCTGCACTATTTCTGGCAAAAAATACCTATTTAGTTCTGGGAACAAAAAGGAAGAAGGACTGACACTTTCATACAAATCAATAACAGCCTTTCACAGGCATAACTGAGCTACCATATTAGTAATTACAAAAACGTGTTATATGTGTGCTCATATCTGAAGTCCATGCCTGAATTTCTCTTCATATTGCTTACCACTCCACATAAATTTTACACTATGAAGTAAGAATTTCAGTGTTTGGATTTCCAAGAACTTTTCTGGTGAATGCAGAAGGAATTCTGCCTAGCTTTCTGCCTTTTTAAAAAAACACTGAAAGTTCCTTAGTCTTCTAAATACAAACTAAAAGTAAACACCCATTCCTTCTCTCTCAACTCTAAATTTCTCCACATAGAAAGCGCGTTTGATATACTACATCGGCTTTGTGTTACTGATGTTTTTGAAATTCACACACTGAAGGAATCATGCCATCATAACACAAAAGTCAAAAATTTTGCTAGCTACGAAAACTCACAATAATTAATTTTCAATAATAAATGTGAATGTCCAGCCATTTAGAAGTTACTATAAATCATCTGTGCCTGAAGACCTTCCTTTTAAATAATCCTTCCAAGAACTAAACTCCATTTATAAAAATAGAAAAATCCCAGTATTTCCAGGCACCCTAGGTACATGTGCATCAGGATTTAAATTCCTATATTTTACTTTGACTATTTAGCATCTATTTAATTTCATTCATCTTCCCAAATAAATCACAGCAGGCATGAATAAACGATAATCATTCAGTTCACTGAGCAGAAATAGTGACCTACTAATTCAAATACTTCAGATAATCCACTGATTTTTCACCATCCAGACTTCCCTCACATTTGCTACTTTTTTGCATTCCAACTGCTCATTTTAGCAGGGATCTAGTTCAGCATTCTAGTTGTACTTTAGGAAAAAAAAAGTATCAGTAACTGCATCCAGTTTTGCTAAGTATAGGTCATATTCTGCCACACTGTACTCCATTGAAAGTTTATTAACTCATGATGAAACTTCAAATAAAACAACTAACACAGTATCAGTTGGTCTAAATAAAATAGAGACTTGTCTACATTTAAAGCTTCCTCTCTCCTCCACTTTTACGGAGTAGTATTTAATGGTGGTTCAGAAATATCTCATGTATGTCCTCTGAGCGATTTCTAAGAATTGAGTAAAGCTTTCAAAATTGAATTACTAACACTTCCCACAACAACCAAGAAGTTCCAGTAAGTATCTAATGACCAACTTCTAAGCATGTTATTACATCTACACTATCAAACGTTAGGAAGTGATTGAAAGGGAAGGTGGGGATCTTTCCGTGCCTGATTTCCTAAGAAAAGGCAGCTTATGCAATCCTACACTCTATGCATATGCATGGAACTCCTTTGCTTGTCCTCTAATCCTTTTGCATTTGCTGGTCAACGTAAATCAAATCTGACAGGACAATATCTCAAAAATACTATGTTTCTACAACCTCTGTGAAAATCAGTAAGCAGGGTAAAGAAAGCAGAAACTGGCAACAGGAGCTCTGTCCTCATCAGAAATCAGATAATTTATACAGGACAGAGAATATAAAGGCCATCTAAAAGAGTTTTGAACTTTCTTGTTATGACACCATCCTCCACCTGCTTGAAATACAAATGAATAGTAGACTAGTTTTAACTTAGCACTTATGAAACTCTAAAACCCTTTAATTATTTCTCTGCGAGAACAACAGTTCCACAGAACAAAATATCAATGTTTCAGAAACAAAAGTAAGAGATTTTTCCAAACTGGAATGATTTCATGCCCTGTCTTTCTCTCCACATGCACATCTTACGCACCACATACACACTTCCCGCAGAATGAAACAATGGTGGATTCTCTTCTCAGCTTTGAACTTGGGGCTGATACTCCATGGTAGTACTGAAATTGTAGTAGAATTTAATGATCAGCGTGCTCTCTGACCTACGGCCCTTAGCAGCCTGGCCTGTGGAAAAAAGCTGTCCAAACCCCACCACTGTTTAATTCTCTTTTGCAAATGCCCTTGCAATCTGTTCACCAGACAACAAAATGGAGCACTCTCTGGCCACGGGCACCAGACCTAGAGATGAAAAACACTTGCCTGCTGTCATACGCCCTGATGTACACTCACGACACGACTGAAATGCAGTCACCCCCTTTGTCATGACCAAATACCTGGCTGCTGAATAACCGGGATCAGCAAAATTTTATGTGACAAGTGTACTTTCAGTTACGGAACAGGGCATTCAGTTTCCAGGTGCCTTTGTAAGAGGTTATAGGGCCTACTCCAGCTGAAATGTTTGTGACTTCTTAGATGATACATTAAATTCCACTTACCTACCTATCCTGTGGCTATACAAAAAGTCAGCTTTCAGGATTCTGAGAAAAAAATTAATAACCTTTTCAGCCTCTCTAAAGTAGCTTCTTTCATTAAAAGCATTCCTCATACTAAAGGGCATGTGTGACGCCACTTTTCTACCGTTACTGAAAAATTTGATGCCATAGTCAATGGGTTACACCACACAAGACAGTATTAAATTTGTGTCTGGGACACCGTGGTTACTTCCAAGCACTGCTAAATGTTGTATGTCACGGTAGATGTTGGTGAAAGCTATTTTCAGCATAATGGCTAGCAAAAGACATCACTAGGAGGCAGTAAAAAAACTCCAAAGAACACAATTTCATCTTAAAGCATGAAAAATGTGGTTATATTTTTCAAACTGAAAAAAAATATAGTAATTTAATAAATTAATATGAATGAAATCTACAAGTTCTTTTAGTAATGAATGAGCACCCATCTTGAATGTGTGAAAACAGACACTTTGGTTTTAATCATTATTCGATAGTGTACACAGGACAGCTTTCAAAGACTATCCTATTCACCTACTGCAGCCCATAATATCTTCCTGTACAGGTAGACTACATATAAATATGTAATATACATATATCATACACACCTATAGCAATCATTTTGCTACGATCCAGACATAAGAGCTATACTTCTATGTATAGCTACGTGTCTGCAAATCAATTTTCATTGAACTAACAGGGAACTGCTGAATTGCTGAGAATAGGAGGAGAAGTGGGTGGATGGGGGAACCAAGGTAAATGCTTACTACTATTTTTTTTTTTAATATTCTTTCTTCAACACCTTGCATGTTCACAGCCACATCAAACAAAATTTAAACCATGTATTCTATGATCTTACTCTGTTTTTGAAGCCTCTATGGTTAAGGAGATTTATAAATAACTACAATTTGAGACTTAAGTACAGAAACCTTGGATTTTCACAGACAGATACCATATAAATAGTAGTTTTGCTCTTTTCCCATGCTTCATTTTTGGCAAGGTCTCAGCAGCCATTAACTAATAAACTGAACTCAAGATCAATGTTTTAAATCACTTTACAGCTGTGATTACAAACTGCTTTCATTTAATATATAGGGTTGGTTTCTAGCAGTTCTCAAGGGAGCGACTGCTGAGATCATTGCAGACTTGAAAAGCACAAAATCAAAATCGCCACCTGAGTAGCGTGATTTTAAGATACAATCTCTTTCAAGCTGCAAAGACTATGTATATGTGCCTGATATCAACATAGGAATCTCAGTTTTCTGACTACTTAAGGCACCTGTACCTAGAGCCTTGATGATTAAGAAATACGAGGCTTAAAAGGCTCACTGCCCCTTTCACCTAGAATGCTTTTGTAGCATAGGTAGCATTATAGGTCCTAGACCTATAATCAGCATGGTATTCCTATTTAAAAAGGTTAGACAAATAATGAAAGAAAACTCCAGACAGAAAGTATGTGAAATTAAAAGAAAAATTGTGGGAGCGAGGGACCCAGGAAAATTAGAAAGGAGAAGAATCTCAGGCAATCTGTTTTTAGTTTAATAAACTAGTCACTCATCCGCCACATTCCAGCACTTTATATATATGCACGTAAAGAAAAGAACTGTGAAAGGATCCACCGAAGCTTCTCTGAGAATGAGATCTCACCTTTCACACTTGTATCCATCCAACCTTTTCCAAGCACTGTAACTGGTGGCTTTGCAAATCAGAGATATTTTTTTGTACTACGACATATGTGTTAGTTTTTACTGTCCCCTGAATCTTCCAGAGCAAAGCCAATTTTGACAAACAGGGAATAAGATGAACTCTTCAGGAAAAGCTTCTAACACCGCATGAAGTTTTAGAAGGCTACACAGAGAACAAGTCTGCGTGGCACTGCAGCATGACATGGCTCTCCTTTCTTTAATTAAGGGAAATCTGTGTGGTCTACTGAAACAGACAGCATCCCTTTAAATAATTCCATTGGTATACACGACTTTTGCTCTTTGGCATTCATTTTATACTTTTATTTCCCATTTTTGCAAGTAAATCTCAAACACTTCAGGTATATTGTTATATTACCTGGCATTTTATCTCCGGAGTATAACAAATAAATAAGACATATTAAAACACAGGCTAGCCTTCAAACCAGCAGTGTCAGGCACACTACATCTTAAAAACAAACAAAATAGACCCTCTGCTATACATATGGAGCTTCACTTAAAAAACTGTAACTTTGTTCAACAATTTTTGACCAGTTGAGAATTAATGAAACCAAATTGAGTAATCTCTAATTTAAAAGACTGCTTCTAATTAAAAAAAGAAAATGGTTTGTCAATGTTATCTCTTGAGAGAATTAGCATCTTTCATTTATTATTGTCAAACTCTATGCTATGAAATCATTTTCCAGAGAAGCCAAGTATTTCCTTTATCACAAAAACCTCCAGCATTTAGGCTAAAGCTATTTGAAAAACTGAATGAGTAAAGTAAGTGGTAGTTAACATAAATGAAAGCTAAAAATGAACTTTTCATTTTTGCAGCAATATGTGTTGTACTAAGTAATTGAAAACACTTCTTGATATCGACTTCATATTAAAAAGTGGAAGAAGTTGAGATGCACAGAAATCCTTCTTTTGCTTTTAGGAAGTCATCTATAATTTATCACCTTGTTTTATCATTTCTGCATTCACACACACAAAACCCACAACAAAAGCAAAACTGACATTCATGGCATTGTGAGATTTTGAAAATAACATTTGCTTTTATCAGACTATGCTGGTGTGATCGTTACTGCAGAAAAGATAACACTCAAGGCAAAGAATAACAAAGGCTGGAGATTAAAACTGGCTGCCAAGCTAAACAGGTAGCACACTGGGACACTGATTTTCAGAACTCAAGTACTAAACTACTTTTGCAAACCACATGCATACTTTTATAAACTGGTAATTAACACAAACTAATCTAGCATCTGCTCACGCAAATAGCTTGTTTTGAATGTCAAATATTCATAATTAGAGAAGTTTCTCCAGTGAATTAAACCTTTGTGCTTTGCTGGCAGGCACAGGTAGAATTAACCTCAAGAGGAAACAAATCACATCATTTATAATGTTGATAAAGCAGAACAGATGATAAACATAGCTAAAAGAAGAACATACTTAGTACAGTCATTTCATTACTGTCAAAAATAAAGGAAATTAATAAATGAATGGTAAAAATAAAAGGGTAAATAGTAAAATAAAGTATATTCATAAATGAAATAGAAGTCTTTGAAATTAATCTGTTCTTTTACTACTCTTGATAACATGGCAACCCACATAATATTCAGCAAACAGATATTCTGGTTTTAGTCCTTTTTAATCTCAAAATAACCCTACCACCAATGGACAACATTGTAATCTCAGTTTCAGCAGACAACACCTTGAAGTACTTCATGATTATCTGGAAATAAACATCATTGCAAAGGAAAAAGAGAATTTCAAAAGGATTACTAAAAGCTTCAGCTGGATAGTCACTTCTTTGGGATGATCTCTTACTTTACTACTTGCAGACAGTTCTATAGGAATAAATAGCCTAGAAAACCCCAGAAAGCTGTTTCATCTTGATTAGTGATAAAAAAGTGTAACTTTAGCATTCTTACATGTTCAGAAAATATTTCTAAATGTAGTAATTTCTTGAACTCCAGAAACAGAAGTGCGAACAAATGCATTTTCTGCGGGATGGTGATTTTGAATAGAGTGAATTTTAAATGTTTATGCACAAATCTTGACTTCTATACACGCCAGACTTTAAGCAATGTGAACAGACTGACTGAAATCAAAGAGAATAATCACAGTGTATAAAGCCTGTTAAAATTATGGACTAAAATATTAAATATCGAGGCAAATAGTAGATATTCTATTGAAAGCACATCTCCTTTATCTCATTTTAGAAAATGTTACATGACACTATTGGGGCCCCAAAGATAGTACCTAAAGGAAAATGAGAAGAAAATACAACATATGTGTCAAAATTACAAGCTTAATAATTTTTAATTTAAAAAGTTGTAATTTTCTGGAAGAATATTTCTTTAAAACTGAAAGTTATGCCACATTATTTGCACAGCTGATGCTGTTCGATTGTGGATGCCTGTTAGTGAAGAAGGCTACAAAGGCAGCAAAGCTAGTTTCAATTAAGTGATCATACCTGTTACTGTTTTTGTTTTGACAGGACTGCTGGCATACTCAGAGGCTTGATTTGATTGCTGCCTTGCCAAAGGTGCACTTCCAACCGATGCTTCATCCTCTTTTTTTCGAGTTACTGACACACCAAGTGGAACAGTTCCTACAGACTGCTAGAAAAAGAAGTGCCTTGTGAGCCACTCAAAAGCAAAACACATTAATACTGAATTATGACATTGTCATGAGAAGCACGTCTTAAACTATTTTCAAATGTACAGAAGACAACTCGAAACAATGATTGGATCACATGTATTTTGACAAGTTATGAAGCGCCACATTCAGACTTGCACTTGTAATTATTTTAGTCCCATCAGTCTGAAAAAAAGCTCTTACAATTCTGAAAAAAGCTCTACGATAACAAAAGTGAAATATAATCTATTAACTTAAAACATCATGTTTATTAGCCAATCAAAATGCACATGAAAAGACCTGGACAATCACCAAAGCAAAACAATTATCTAAATGTTTAACGGAAACTGGAAAATTTTAGCCAGATACAAAGGTCCCAAAAAGTTTTGCAAAGAAATTTATCAACCTGCATTAAACTTCAAAAGAAAAGATGCATTGTTATTTATGCATTATTATATTTGTTTCTCACAAATTTAATTCTGACCACTACTGATTTTGAATTTTTTTGTCTTTCAAGCACATCAACAAATGATAAACTGCTCAAAATATGACACTGTTAAACAAAACTGAAGGCATTAAAATCTAGTTGGAAGGACTGCATCGTTCTTTCAAGATTAGAAAAGTGTGATGTGCATTAAGTCACAGGGGCTCCGGAATTGGAGGTCCACAAATGAATACAGTCTCTTTGCTTTAATGTTATTTTTTTTAACAACACAAGCTAGAAAAGACAAAATCATTAGACAAAAATTGGATCCTCAATTTTGCTGCAGAGTTGGCTGTTAACATTTTGCTGTAGCATTAGCTGCTATGTAAATTGTAGATCTATCCCAGTTGACAAAAGCAGAATATTTCTACCGTTGATTTTGCAGTGGGTTATCATTTAAAGATGATGAAAGTTTTTTCTAAAGATCAGACATCAGGATTACAGGCATCTTAATTTTTGTGTAATTTAATTTTGTTGGTATTGGAGTGAAAATGTAATCCATATAGCTGGGTAATGAGAAACCTCACACGTTGCATTAGCAATCTCTGTGGGAAACAAATGCGTGTGAGGCGGGCAATGTGCTTGTAAATTTTCTCCAATAGAAAACAGATCACTGAATCAAGTACTCTGCAACACGTGCACACATACAAAACCCCAAAACAAACAGAAAGATCATTTAATTGAAGGAGAATGACTTCCAAACGCCTTCACCATTTTCCACTATAAAAGTAAATTAAAATAAGACAGACAATCAACCATTTAATCCTACTCCAGTGAAAACAGTCAACTCATATATACAGTGGTATGCAAAGTTAATAGGAAAATACTAATGTCAATGACAAACAGAACTCTTCTCCTCCCTCTGAACATACAGCTTTGTCTCCAAAAGCACTAAAAGTCACTCTGGAATACAGTAATATGCCACTTCAGTGTCCTCTAGCCATAACAAGAACAAAACTACCCATCAGCCTTGAAAATACAAGATTTACACCACAGAAATACTTCGCATATGCATACAGAGAGAGAGCGTGAAGTTTTATAAACTTCTGTCTGAAACTTTACATCACTCAGTTACAAAATTTAGCAGTTTGTCTGACAGAACCTTTCACAAGGCAATGGCTATCTGCAGCCTTTCCCAAGACGGCAACTGTTGAGCCACAATGTAGCAATTCTGGATGTAACACCGCAAAAACATTGACTTGCCAAAGCGAAGCAAAAACTTCTGAAGAACGGACACAGACAATACAAGACAGTACAAATGACAATAGGATGGAAATACTATCTGAAGAAGCAGTATCTATTTCTGAACCACTGAAGAAATGGATCAGCAAAATACAATAATAAGTTACACCACTAGTCACCACTAGTGAAAAACATGAAGGCTATCACAGCCAGACAAAGCTGGAAAAAATTATGACCAAATATTGAGTGCTTGAGTACTGATCTGGACAATGAAACAGCTGTTTCATCTTTGCTCACTGAAATCAAGCCTCATGTTGCTGCTGATGACGCCCAGTACAATCTTGTCAGGTTTTTGGCAAAAGATTTCTGGTTAAAAGAATGCCGAAGATGAAAGATCAACATTGAACTAGATGGAAAAGGATCATCAAGATTTGGGTTTTAGCCACAAAACGATGAGGAAATTGTGGCTTGGGAAACAGCAGATGACAAGAGCCCCACAGCTGTACGAGAAGATGAATCTGATGGGAAAGGAGACACTGCAGGCAAGTATTAACATAAGCATCTCATCACAAGAATCCAAAAAGCTATCTGTAAAGTAATATGCAGTAAGATTTAACACACCTACTTGGGATGTAAGCTTTATGGTTACTAATTGGTAGTGTTACAAAGAAGATAAATAAAGAATATTTAATAAAGTTATGGAACTATGCGAAAATCTATATGAGGTTGTTGTGTTGACACAAAGTCAAAATCAGATTCTGTTCTAAAATGCTGACCACTGTTTTATCAATGCAATAATGTTTTGAGGCTATTATACACTGAATACTAGATTAATAATAATTCATAGTACTCAAAATAAGAAAATTTACTACTTTTCCAGTATATTTATGACAATTAACTCCTTAAGCGGTGGCTAAGAGACTACAGGAAAGCTATCCTTTTCCAAATTCAAATTCTACTGACACAAATCATCTAACACATTACATACCATGTTAAGTACATATACACAAACCACACACATACATACACACTAATTATGCATATAATGGATCAACAGATACAGATTTTATTTTACTTCATATTGTGTGGTCAACATGACTTCGGAAAATGATAAAGATCTAAAAATCAGAGAAAGTCACAGAACAATAATAGCTAAAAACCAACACGCCAAAAATACAAAGCCCCAGGTATTTCCTGATTTATGTGGAGACATGCCAACTAACTATAGCTAAAATATCCCGTAAAGAGGGTTAGTGGAAATTTGCCCCAGGTAGAATAAATTAATATTTTGTTTTACTTGGGATTTTCGGTAATTAAATATTTTATTTCTGCATTACAACTTCCTACAAGCGCAAGGCTTAAGCGGATTCAGGCAGATCTGGGAACACGAGAAAGGCGTTCTAAAGAAAACTTGACCAACTGAGCAGAGAAGTAACTTTCATTCAAGGGATGCCTATACAGTCATCTCCCTCATAACAAACCAAAGGCAAAAGAATATTCCAAGACAGGAACTTAATATTATTACTAAAGGAAGCAGTGGCTTGTAAGATGTTGAATTCGGAAGCCTCAGCCCAGACATGGGTTGCCATCTTTGAAATGATACCAAACGCAGCTATCCCATACGGTGGATGCTGGTGCACACACACCGGTGTGTACGTGTGCAGTAGCTTGCAACCCGGAAAAAAAATTTATGAAGTCTTTGGAATGGGGACAGATGGCAGTTCTACTCAACGTATCATGTTTTGTGAACATCGAAGATCACTGTCACGCAATCACTGCCTCAGAGAAAAGTATTCACCTATGCTGCAAGACCGTCCAAGCTGTGCCAGAATGAGCTCTGATGGCAACGAGGATCTACCTTGCCCACCCTGCAACACAGTCTAACATAATGATATTGTAGTCAAGCAGCGATTGTGATTATGTTTCATTGTTTTGCTTTCTGAGATTAATAATATAAGCACACACCTAAATTGCTTCAGAGAGCTCAAACAAAACTAGACATTAGGCCTAGTTCCCAATTAAAAATTAATAAAATTACATTAGTTAAAATGAAATTAATTCCTAATTAAAAAGATTCGGCATGCCTAATCCCTGAGGGTCACAAAAGCACCTTCTTTCCTGGCAGATGTACTTGCTAATTCAAATGAAATTCTGTGACTGTTTCAGGTAGGAATTTCAGGTATGCTCAGAAAAGTGCTCTGCTGGGATGAAAGACCAATCGCTGATTAGCCGTAATCTTTAAAAACTTTTGTGCTGAACTGATGTCAGCCAACAACCCTCACATTTTTGACAACTGATGAAAGCATTCTCTCAGCAGTTTCCAGGGGCCTCAGAAAGTAGAAGATACAAGGTTCAAGTCCTATGTAGCTTCAGTTCCTTAAGTAAGCAGTAACTTCATTCCTACACCCTTCAGAAACTTAATTGCATTCCCTAGGGTAAGAGGTGACATCCTGACAGGGATAAACAGTGCTTCTGGCCTGCAAGTAATATCAGAAATCAAAACCTATCATAATTTGAGAAATCTCTGCACACCAAGAAGATAATTATGTCTACCGCAGAAACATGCCTGTTTTATCAAAGCCTTTCCTGCTACTTATCAAGGTAGAAGAGAAAAACTAGAACTAAAGAAGGGCAACACAGCTCCACCCTCAACAGCCAACTTTGCTAAAACATGGAAAAATCCTTAATTCGGGTACTGAAACTTACCCTTACATTGTGTCATTCATTCATTGCCATTCATTATCAGAAGTGTTTGGCTTTTAAAGACACAAAGATCTACAACATTCCAAAAGTCATCCTAAGACAGATCAAATTAGAGGAATTACTTGTTCTACATGAGTCTACTGACCAAGTCATGATGATAAAATTATTTCATCTCAGGCAAACATTCCAAAGATCCCTGGTGCAAACCTCTGAATGAAGAATTGCTCAAAGCATATCATCAGGAGTTGATAATATCTTCAGCTCAGAATAAACTTTCCACATAGCAGTGAAAGGATTTCATAACACAGTGAAATTACAAAGAGAATGGCAGAGAAAAGAGAAAATGAGCAGAGAAAAACGTTGAAGGAAAAAACTTGATTAAATGGAACTGTTAACAACCAATTCTGTAATCTACCTACCTAGCTGATGAAAAATTATTGGTTTTGAATTGGGACACACAATCTTCCATGGTGTAGCTGTTCATGAAATAAAGGAGAAATTTGGATTTTGGAATCATGTAGACATGTATTACATTACAGTACTATAAAGGATGATGAATTTGGAAGAGGTGCAATGCCTTGTCCTTAGTTGTTCCTGTATACAACTAAGGATGTTCTCCCTGCACTGCTTGTTTTAGATCTCCTCCATTACTGAAATACTCATTAAGTTAGGTAGTAACACACATGCATATAGAACAGCCAAAGAAAATGACAGAAATATGCAGCCATTTATATTATACATCAACATATATGTGTAGCTACACATTTTCGATAATTTAGTCTTCACTAAAATTAGTAATTTTATTTCATAGAAATTAGTAATGTAAGGAAAGTATTGACAAGCCATGAAGCCTTTACAGTAATGTGCATTTGAAGAAAAAAAAAACAAAACATAACATGCACTCATTCATATATTCACTGCAACAGTATCACATACTTGACTGTCTCACATCAAAGTACAGCTAAGGATTTTTTATCAAAGAAAAAAAACTCATCAAATATTTATCTGTGCAAAGCTAAGTATGGGCTTTTATAGGAGAGGAAACATATCTATATATATATATATATATGAAAAACTCCACTGGCTTACAAAAATAAAACAAGCCACTTCTAAAAAATCTTCAAAAAATAGTCAAAATAAAATATTAAATTACTAGAAATAAGGGCTCTAAATGTAGCTTTGTTTTGCTTTTTAATAGGGAGGCAATGTTAACAAGCAGTAAACAGCATACGTACAAGAAGTCACTCTCTATAGTGGTATCCTTCCCAAACTCTGTTTGAATTAACCTTTCATAAAGCATTTAAGAGTGTTTCTGTTCAACAGGGCTTTCAAGACCAAAGAAACACAAGGGGTTTAAGCATATGTTATAGACATGAAGAGTTAAAGAACTGTTAAAAAGCAGAAAGCAAGCAACTGGTGCACATACTATACTAACACATCTACTGCTGCTACACATATAACACCTTTTACAAGAATAATTCATATTAAGTATTTTAAAATTATGAACACCAATTATGGCTGACACATACTAGAATATTTTTTTAAAAAATTAACTCAAAATTCTGTGCCAGTTTAAACCCTACTTAACATCTAGTATAGGTTCATCAATCACCAAGTATTGTAAGATGTCTTTTGAATTCACTGCTCCAACTTCATGGATTATTACCAGTTACTGAAAAAAATGGTAGTAACAAAACCACATTTCACAAAAGTCTAACAAATTCAGGGAACCAAAAATGTGATTATTCTTAACACCCAGATAATGTAAAATACGTGATTTTGATGTGTAACCTATGGATGCAGTGCAATGTAACTAGCTCATATTACTTTTCCTTTCAGCAGCCACACAGACTGTACATAAAGCAGAATAATTACATTTTTATCAGATTAGTTCTTATTGCATTGATTATTAAAACACGGATCTGAAGAGCAAAACATTTACATTCAAAAAATTTACCCATGTGTCAAACACACTATTTTTTATGAATATTAATATCATTAAACCTTAGTATTTCCATTTCATAGTTATAACACACCAAATGGCAGTACAAAAAAAAATTACCACTGAATAACTTTCTCCAGAATGCTTTTCACCTGTTTTCACCTTTTCACCTTCAGGTTTTGAACTAAAAGGAGAGTAAAACAAAAACGTGTATTTTTGAATTTATTCTTGCCATGTTAAGTACTAAGAATCAAGTACTGGGAATCAATCCATTAACCATTACAATTATCACATAATAGGTTAATAACAAGATGGTATGACAAAATCACTCTTTTTTAACTTACATATTAAGTAGCAAGTTCTGGGTTTTGTGGTTTTTCTTTTAAACTAACAATTTGGTGTAAATATCTTAATAGACATGATGTTCAGAAGGTGTTGAATTAAAACATCTAAGATGTCTCTAGCTTACAAATCAAAAACCGAGGATTTTAAAAATAATTTTTGAACTTAGTTACAGCATTTTGATTTATAAAGTTTATTCCTTGCTCTGCACCAAGACTCAAGTTATTTCAGCTCAGAATTATTAAAGAATAAACCAATATAACTTGACAAAATCAATTCCAACAATTGCTGCCACTTTAATATATACTGTGTCTTGGGTGTTCTGGGTTTATGGTTTTTAACCCATCAGCTGGCAAAGGTTTCTGGTGTTGATTACTGCACACTGTACACACGGTGCAGTGCTCCAAACAGGAAAGGTGATCTACCAATGGTGCAGCACGTAATACTTGCTACACTGATTTTCTGGAAAGATCATCAGCTGATGATGAGGTGAAAACACTCTCATGATAACAAATAGCTTTTCCTTACCCCTTTTTGTCCCTGTTACCAATCTGTGGTTTTTTTCCTTTTCTGACACTAAACAACTGTATTTTCTTTGTACATTATTCAGAGCTGTTAGACATGACATTAACATTTTTAAAATGTGTATAAATTGTGTAAGTATTATGCAATCTTAACTAACTTCTTGTGTTCACTTGAGTTTAAAAAAGGAAAGGAGTAGGAGGACAAAAGAGCAAAAAAAGAGCCAGCTAAAATATTTCATTGTGTATGGGAATACACATTGATACCAAGTCAGGAAACTCATGAGCTTCTTTTTCTACTGGAAAAGGCTGAGGAACTGAATGCCTTCTTCACCTCAGTCTTTACTACCAAGACAAGCCTTGAATCTCAGCTCCCAGAGACCATGGAAATGATGGAGCAAGGCAGACGTACCCTCAGTGGAAGAGGATCAGGTCAGGAAAGACTTTAGCAAACTAGACATATCTAAGTCCATGGGCCCTCATGGGATCCAGCCACAAGTGCTGAGAGAGCTGGCAGATGTCCCCACAAGGTCACTTTCGACTTTCTTTGAACAATCATGGCAACTGGGAGACGTGTCTGAGGACTGAAAGCAAACAAATGTCACTTCTGTCTTCAAGAAGGACAGGAAGTAAGACCCAGGGAACTACATGCCAGTCAGCATCACCTCAATTCTTGCAAAGTCGATGGAACAACTAATCCTGGAAACCACTTCCAGGCATACGAATGACAAGAAGGTGACAGGGAGTAATCAGCATAGTTTCAGCAAGTGGAAGTAATTCTTGACCTATTTGATGACTTTTTATGATGAATTGACTGGCTTGGTAGATGCAGGGGGAAGCAGTGCGTATCGTCTACCTTGACTTCAGTAAGGCCTTTGACACTCTCTCCCATAGTATCTTCACACAGAAGCTCATGAAGTATGGACTGGATGAGCAGACAGTGGACTAGAAACTGGCTGAATGGCTGGGCCCAGAGGGTGGTGATCAGTGGCACAAAGTCTAGTTGAACTCCAGTAAGTAGCAATGTACCTCAGGGGTCCATAAGGGGCCCAATCCTGTTCAATATCTTCATTAATGGGAGGAGTGGCTGATATGCCAAAGGGTTGTGCTGCCATCCAGGGGGACCGTGACAGGCTGGAGAAATGGGCTGACAGGAACCTCATGAATTTCAACAACGAGACGTGAAAAGTCCCGCACCTGGGGAGTAACAACCTCATGCACCAGCATATGCTGCGGCTGCCCAGGTGGAAAACAGTTTGGCAGAAAAGGTCCTGGTGGACACCAGCTTGAACAAGAGCCAGCAAAGTGCCCTTGTTGCAAAGAGGTCAATGGTATCCTGGGCTGCACTAGACAAAGTATTGCCAGCGAGTCAAGGGAGGTAATCCTTCCCCTCTACTCAGTGCTGCATGTAGTTCAGGATTCCCCACTATGAGAGAGACATGGACATATTGCACAGAGTCCAAAGAGCCACAAAGATGATTAAGGGACTAGAGCATCTTCCACATGAGGAAAGGCCAAGAGAGTGGGATTGTTCAGCTTGGAGAAGAGAAGGCTCACAGGGGACCTCATCAATGTATAAAGATACCTGAAGAGAGGGTGAAAAGAAGATGGAGCCAGGCTCTTCTCAGTGGTGCCCAGTGGCAATGGGCACAGACTGAAACACAGGAGGTTCTCTCTGAACGTAAAGAAACATATTTTTACTGTGGGGGTGACTGAGCACTGGAACAGGCTCTTTATTGAGCAAGACCTTGTACAACTTAATGTAATAAGCAACAGGATTTTGCAGACTTAACACATAAGAAAACTAAAGAGTCTGCCTTGAGTTCAGTTCAGAAAGAGATGTTAATTCTACTCCTGACTGATATGAACATAGGCAGTATTGGCTTTGCCGTATCACCTTTTTAAAAAAACATGCTGCACATTATACCATACTGTGTACATACAGCAGAACTTCCTACTACAAACCATTTCAGTAGTTTCCTCTTTTATTACTGAAAAAATTTATAAATTGTAAACTTGCAACAAACATATTAAAATAAGGGCTTCAAAAGCATGCTATGCTTGTTTGTGTTTTGCATATATAGACTTGTTATTTAATTTCTGCCAAACAAAATTTTATAAGAAGCATTACTACTCATGATTAAAAATCAGTTATGTCCCTCAGAATGCCATTATACTGACCTATGTGCAATATCGCCAGTTGGATAAGAAGCAATAACGGACGAGACGATAGATACAGAAGAGCCTTATTTTACACAAGGCTTTCACTTCAGCAAAGAAACTTAAGAAATGCACTTCATATTTCTAGCAGCCATGAGAGAAATTCAAAAGCAATATGGAGATTGTTCAAGCACTGAGAGTGCCTCATGGATTTTTAGACTGCAATGTTCACGTCGTTTCTGTGCTTAAAAGGGGACAATGGAACACTTAGAGATGTATGTTGAAATTCTGAATGGGTAGAGAAAAATAAGTTATATTTACATCCATTTACCCTAGAGCACTGACCATACAGCCACAACAGCAACCACACAGACCATTATTCAAATACAGAACAGCAGGCACATTTTGGCACACGCTGTCACTTTGTAACAAAAAGGTAATATACTACTATGCTGTTCACTGAAAGCATCTGGCACCAAATATTCCACCATATTTAAAAAATTATGCAGAAGTATTAAAGACTAGTTCCACCACCAAATTTCCTTTTCTTTTTCAAGTTAGATTAAAGTAAATGTGAAGAAGAATGATGTGTGTAATATACAGAAACATAACTTAGGCAGAAGGGTTGTACATTCAGTGAATTTCCAAATTATAACATTTTCTTCAGATAAACACTAAGTCCAATCCCCTTCTCCTGCAAATAGTTGTCAGACATGACATAAAATTCCATACAGGAACAAGTTAGAAAATTACCTTCTAATGACAACACAAGCAGTAAAAAAACTTTACTGTAGTCTTCATACTCAAGATTTTAAAATCTTTTACTTCTAGCCTAAAATATACGAAGAACCTGTTTAAATTAATTGATTATTGTGCCAAACTTAACTTTTCATTTAAATGGCCTCCCTCTGCTTTTGGTGTTTATCTTTAGTCAGACTTTTAAAATCCTCATTTATCATTCATCACATTTGACGTGATCTAAGAACATATCAGGACATGTGACGTAGTGTAATTTATACTGTGTAAACATGGTTCAAGAGTTTACACCCTAACAGTACAAAACAGACACACTGGGTAAAGGAGGGGAGAAAGTGTAGGAGTAACACCCATACAAACCAAGTAACACAATGGCCTCAGCCATCACACTACTTCTACAATTACTAGCTGGTGGTAAGCAAGGTGCAGACAGAGGTAGGTTTAGCAATAGTCTAACAGTAATAAACGAAAATGGGTAGTCCCCAACTGGGCTGCGTGTACCCCCACAGCCCAACACAGCAGGCGTTCATTGTTCTGCTCCAGTGGAATAAAATCTCAGCAAGGCCAAAGAGAATTAAATCTCTTGGTGGCTTCATCACAATTATCTTAAAGAAGACACAGCATGGCTTTATGGAAAAATAATTGAAAATTTATGTGTTTTGTAGAAATGCATTTACTTTTATGCTTATTTCTGTCCTATCCCATTTCAGCTTACAAAGTTCAGTATGTTCTGACATTTCTAACTTTTCATGCATTCAGACAAAACCACGCCAGCACAGATACATTACTGAAATACTCACTGTGCGTAAACATATAAAAAAAAATGTATTACCAAATTGGCATTATAAACCTAAGAATCCCAGAGTAATAGTTAAAAGGCAAACAAATCTGAAGAAGCTCCAGTATTCAAAGGCATACCTGTCTCTGTGGGGACTCAGACAGTCCCAGCTCTATCCTGTATGCAATCAGAAGTTTACATGGCTATAGTCATGGTCCCAAATAAATTACTAATTTGATTTAACTTCATTGAACTATTACTTCATAGAACATGTACACAGATCAAACGTACTGGAAGATTTTCTGACTGTGTCTTCAGATAAAACTCACGACTCTGACTTATTCAAAATGACGGAGCAAAAAGCCTTTACAAGTAAACATTAAAATTTAAAACATCTTAACATCTAAGATCTCTGAATCTCTCAAGGAACTTCTAAAGTGACATATTATCTTCTGTTGCAATTGTGTAAGACTGATGGTCAGAATAGAGGAAGACAAGAGCTTTATCAATCAATAACATTTTGACCATAACACTTGCCTGAAAGCATCATGCCTTACAATTCTTGCAGTAAATGTTCAAAAATTATGAAGGTTGTACAGAGCATTTTTGGTTTTGTTACACAAATTAGGCTACAGTAACAAACGAAACCTCTTCCAATAAGTAATACACAAGGCCATAACTTTCAACAGAATCCTTATCCTAGGATAATTACAGTATTGTATAAAGAAAAAAGTCTATAGTTAAGGATAGTTTAATACAGGTATAATTTTCTTTTCATATAAAGTTTCTTCACAACTACTACAGATATTGTAATATTTATTATTATGTGCAGTCTGTTATCACGGTTACATTAACAGCAAAACTGGTCTGATGTTGACAGTTAGGTTTATAAATTCACATTTAAAATAATTTCAAATGGCTAAGCAACTCCAAATGCCAATAACATTAGATGTGTGATACAGTAAATTTAATTAGAAACAGACGACAAAAAAATATAGAATGCTGCATAAGGTAATGACGCAAATAACAAAATAACTACTTAATCACAATTTAGTTAACTATTTTGCCCACTGGTGATCCAAAACCATGGACAAATAAGTTTCCTAATGTAGTCACTAAATCTTTCTAATCACTCAGCTGATTATATACATTAATGTTAAGGACAGACTTTTATACGAACATTTGAAATGACCAGACTCAATTAATTTTGGAAGGATACATAAGAGTATTGCAAAAGTAAATAAATGGTCTGTTTTAAAAAAAGAGGTACACCAGAAAATGTTGTGCTGCTTCAGTAATGATGCAGGAATGAAGAATAACTTAACACATTTAAAAACACTGTAAAGTCATTAAAATGACAAAGCAGCAATTCACACAATGAAGTTTTTCAGATAGAGCTGGTGTAGAATGAGCTTAATAGGACTCAAATTAATGTTTGACAGTTACTACCTAACAAGGTCATTTACACAAAAGAAACAGAAATGTTTACAGACCATGTTAATCCTCCCACTTCAAGGGCCCAGTATGAAACTTCCCTGATGTGCACAGTATTCTATAATTACGAGACAAATATCAAAAGATTCTTGTATTAGCTACTCAATAACTGACCACTTACAACTGAGACAGAACATCAGGCTACACAGACCACTAATTTGATCAATTATGACAAATTTAAGCTTTAGAATATTCTACCAGTCTGCCAAACAACAGTTAAAAATAAGTTTAAAACCAGGCAAAACCTGTGTTCTTTCCAGGTCAGGAATATGGGACATGAAAATTAAGGTCAATAATACGTCAAAAAACTCACTGTGCCACACAGAACCACAGCCTTAACTTCTTGTATCTCTTCTGAGCACTTTCTGTGCAAATCTGTGTCTTGACATTGTACACAGAATCTGTTACAGCATTCACTTATGTCAAGTTATGTATTGTATGGCTCATCTCCTACTAAAATGAATTTTAATAAAAATAGTGATTTTATAACAAATTATGCAATTATTTGATAGACTACCCCAAATGGTTAAAACATGATTTACTGTTCAGACTCAGGAGGCTTACAAAGTCTCAACAGTTAAAACTAGTTGCAAAATACTGAACCTAAACAGTGACCATGAAAAAAGATTCCCTCTATTCTTTTCATTAAACATTATAAGTGAAAACATTGTGAAATTAAACTTTTTATATTAAAAACTTAACATTTTACATAATTCAAAGTAAGATCAACAGTACGTGCAGCAAACTACAAAGAACAGGGTGACACAAACCCAATACATGGAACAAGAATGCATTACTGGCACATATGGAAGAGAAAGTTTCCCCTCACTCCACTCTTTTCCCTCCAAAACTACATACCTGCTGAATGTGTCTACTAGCTCGTTTCTGAGGTTGGTAGGTAAGCCAAGTATACAGGACTGGATCAACATTAATTGCTAATCCTTGTACACTGGACAAGAGTACTGCACCTATACATTGTAGAAAAGAAAAGAAAATAAAATATAAACTATCTGCTAGAGAATCTCCATGTATGTATTTCATTTTTCTTGCACACAAATAATCTTTGATGCAGACTTTTGTTTGGATTGGACTTACATACATATTTATTTTAAATTCCAATCAAGAGTAATAATTAAACATAAACTTCTGTAATTTCTTGAAAGTGAGAAACTTGCCAGCACTGCCGATGTTACGGACGCACACACAAAAAAATGCAGAGAATTGCATTTTGATTTTGCTTATTACAATTTTTTGCCAAGAAAAATGCTTGTTTTCAAAGTTGTGTGTTTAACTGATTATACACAACAACCTTCCTCAGATTCTCAGCCAACAATAGCATTATGCAAGAAACGAGTCCATAAGACCCTGGACAGAAAGAGAAGAATGTAATGCATGACCCTCCCCAAACCTCAATGAAGAACTTGGTCTAGGACAGTGGGTTCTTAATAAAGTCAGGTCTACTTTGGGTTAGCGTTCTGCCCAAAGCTGCTCAGGGCAAACATTCTTCATGTAAATGTGGTCATGAGTATTATTTAGTGGACTAGTTAAACAAAATAAGGCAAATATTTGAATTCTGCCAATGTTGGCAGTCTTGGTACTGTGAGCTCTTAGGATTTTATCCTAAGTTATACAATTATCTTATTTTCCTGAATCTCACTTATAAAATCGGAGGATTACAAGATAGGGCTACTGTATCTTCATTTCTTAGAAGTAAACTTCTAGTTTTCTTATGCTTGTAAAGAAAAACTTACATGGGAAACATTAAGACTCAAAACAGGAGAAAAACTGTTCTCAGGATCCAAAAATCTTAGCATATACTTCAAGCCATGCACTCTAAAACCCAATTTATGAAGCACTCTTTCCATTAAACCTGCATTTAAAATGTGATGTATTAATTCAGTGGGGTTTTTGTTTTAATAGTACAGATAAAGTATCTGTTGCAGCAGAACTTAATTACAGAGCTGTAAAACTCAGAATCAAATGGATTAATATAATACAAAGGCATCAATTATATTGAAAAAGTGTGGCAAGTAATAATAGGTAGTCATCTTTTCACATAGGTTTTGCAATTTTACAACAAATGAATGAAATAATGAAATAAATAATGAAATAAATTCAAAACAGAAATCCTGGTTACTGGAAGGTCCCAGCAACAAATTCTAGACAATTACAGTAGTTCTATAATTCAAAGAATCACAGTTCCTAAAGCAATATATACCATGATATTTACTCTGCAGAATACAATATAATTAGGCAGCAATCTGAATTTAATAATAAATTCAAATAGCTTGTCTCACAATTCAATGTGCTTTCCAAAAACAAGCAAAAACATATGCCTCAAAACACATAGTGCATCACCAAAATTGTGAACTGAAAAGAAGAGGTAAGTTATGAGTTTTTTGTACATAACAAAATTCTAAGACCAGCTGAAATGCAAATGGCAGAAGACCCACCAACCTGGGGCGATGCAAGCAAAGCCTGATGAGTACAATGGGAAAATGACAATCAAGAAATACACAAAGATAAATCATCCGCCTAGCACAGGCTTGGGAAGTGAAACACACACTGTGAGGAACTCCTATACACAGACTAGTCTATGTGATCTGATGGTTTTAAATGTCAGTAATAAACCTTAGAAATAAATCTGCAATTTAAGGCAAAGCCAACATCGAGCATAAAGGGGTAACATGCAAGTAAGAAGAGCAGTGAATAAGCCTTGCAGCAGGATCTGGAGCAGACTACAAAAAGGAAGCAGAAGGTAACCAAGGATTGATAAAGTCTACACTACAGTCATTAGCTTTTATAAGATACTTAGATGCCAAAATAAAAGAACCCTGCATCTTTAAGAGATACCGCCTGTTGCCAGCAATACTTCATGAAAGATTTAATGTATATGCGATATGACAAGTGGGAGTCGGAGACCTCCCAAAGAGTGAGGAATAAAGTCAGCCTACAAAGTCAACAAAAAATCCCACATTTATAACAGACTCCTGAAAAGAAAAAAAATAAAGTGTTACTGTAGCACATGATGCCAGTTATTGAATTTAGTTTCTTGATTACTGCAAAAAATTAGCTAAAACTAAGAAGTTCAACACAATTCAGTCATGCTTTGAACTGAAACTATCTTTTCACTTCAGTAAAGTCACAATAGCACAATCCCACAAAACTCCAAGGTAGAACAAAGAGCAAAATAGTTTATTTTTCCAGTTGTCTTTTGTCAAACAAACAAAAAAAAACGCCAGCACAAGTAGTCAGATGAGCAATTATATTATTTGCCTTTCAATTTGACTGTCAGGTAACTTTGGCCTCCTACCAAGCCACTTCTGCCACACTGAATTACTGAAATTTACTGCCGTATTTACTACTCAGCCACTACACTCAAAGAGCAGTTTAATCACCTTTGTAAAGTTGTTTCCTGTGTAACAGCTGTCTTCAGAATAACTGTAGACAAAGAAAAGTTTCTCAGATTTGCCTCCCCCTCCCAAAAAACAAACCCTCTTAAATGTGTGTTACATGTGTGTTTTCATGTCAAGAAATAAGAACCACCCCCAGTCTTCAAGTAAGATATCACTGATGTTAAGACCAAGCTGTAAGTTGGCAATGGACTCCATACACATCGAAGCAAAAAATTAATTGCTATTTTGTCTCTGTCAAAACGCAATGCTGGAGTTTCCTGGATTTCATTAAGATTGTGGTGAACTTTCTTTTCTCCCCTCCCCTTTTCCCCTTTTAATTAAATTTACATTTCAGAAAAAACAGACCTTAGTCCCACACCATACTAGGTTTCCTTTCCAGATCCCAGTTCTTGCCAGAGTTATCTATTACATCTATCTAGTAAATGATTTGAAAAATAAAAATCAAACCCAAAACCACATAATTTTTGAACACTTGACAACTTCCTCAAAGTCATGGTGTCATTTGCCAGGTGCACTTTGGGCAAGTACCTTCTTTTCTCCGCAGCTTTCGGCTCTGTCTTGAACGAACGCACCCAAGGGAGGCTGCAGGCGGGCGGTGGAGGAGGACGAGCAGGAGGCAGCAGAGCACAGCTGCGCTTGGCACTCTCACCCTGCGGACGAGCTTCTTGACAAGCTTCCTCGGACCATGACAGCTGCAGCACCAGCACTCGTCTTCCCAAGGGGCTGGGGGACCCACAGAGGATAACCTGGGGTCTCCTGCGCTTGGGCTGGCTCTGCCGCCACCTCCTCCCGCCTTAAGGGCTGAGCAAAGGCTGCTGGAGGAGCAGGGAGCAGAGGAGTGGCGAGCCTGGGGCTCCAGCCCTGCCCTCTCCTTCAAAAGGGAAATTCAAGCACGTAATAAGTGGGACAAAAAGGGAATACGGTGCACCTTGGTGAGGTGAAGAGGACACCTGCAGGATGCAGCTGCAGAGAAAAGAGGCCAGAGGTAAAGGCAGTATAGGTGAAACGGGGCAGAGTCGAGCAGCAGTGGTGGTGCTGAGGGATGCTCAGCAGTGATGAAAGAACGGGAGATGGCTTCAAATATCACAGAGATGGAAGAAAAGGATGAAGGCAGCGGGACGGTGAAAGAGGAATGAAGAGGTGAATGAGCACTTTGGGAAGGAAAAGGGAGGTGGCAACACTTGGCAAAACCAGCTGTCTTTGGAGATATAAGAACCTCATAAATGAGTAAACTTTGTGTTACCGAGTCACTCCCAACATTTTGGTGAAAACAGATTTACTAGGAAGAGTAGACAGTAATAGCTCAATCACAAATTTACTTATTGAAACTCAACATTTAACACAATAACAGTAACACACTATGACGCACTAGACATTGAGAAGTAGCCTTGCTATTTATGTGCAGAAAAACGTATTTTGTCTCTGCAACAATAAAGGATCACCCTGGCAGAAATCTTTCTAAATTCTGCGCTCTGTGTGTACGCAGTGTCCAAACACATCTATATTGCTATTTCCAGTAAAAACTTTCGCTAAAACATTTTAGATACTCCCCTGTAAAATGAACTGAAAAACCTTTACAGGAAACTGAAGTTCATGTTGCAGTTAATGTACACTTTCTGTCAGGGAGGGACCACAAATACGAACAAAAAGAACGATCTACAATAAAAACTAATTCTGACAAGTTTTGTTTATTTTTAGTAACTAGGTAACTAAAGAAAACATTACACCATCTTGCTATATAAACTGCATGATGAATTATTTTAGCACTGAGCTCATGACTCCTAGATGTCTCAGGACATATGAATGATAAGCAGGTGCTGACACAGGCTGAGTTAGCATCATTAATTCAGTACCAAATTATTTTACAGAGTAACAGAAAGAAGAAATAATCTTTTTACTTATTATCTTACTGTTTTGAAGAGCATTTCCACTAAGGCATAATATAAAAATGGAGATCTGCATATTACATCCAAATGAAGAGCTCTTTTTTTATAAAAGCATATAGGTAATTAGTTCTTTCTGCTAGTTGACTCAGAACAGATGCATTGTAAATCACTTAAAGTAGAAATATCTAACTCTGTTTAATTTTAGCCTGGGAGTCAGCTAAGGGAAAAAGAGTGCTCTTTACTACTCTGCTTACTGCCAAAATGGCTCGCTTACCCACATTCCAAACAGGCTTTACCAATTAGCTATCCCATGGCACCACAGCCATTTTCAGTCACATCCCAAGCTGAAGAATGAGAGCTGAAGTAGGAGTTGGAGATTGCAGTCACACAGTATAAAAACTAAATGTGCAACCTTGTAGTCCACTTTGAAATATCAATGACAAGCCAATATGATTGCCTTGCAAAATAATCAGTTTATCTAAGAGACAAGAGTTCTGCATTTCACCCTGAATTGCTGAGTCACACAAGGGAACCAGATATTTCAACCTACATCAAAATTCATGTGATTGTGAAAAATTATTTTTACATTATAGCAGCTACAATAAGTTAATAAATTTTGCCTAACTACTGAAAGATATATCTGCATGCCTCCCTATTCAAGGTTGACTTGAATGATTACAGATTACCTTTTAGGTAAATATTATCCCAATTTTATCTCAGAGAAAAATCTCCAGGTCTACTGTACTTTCATAGAGTTTTACATTCGCCAAGTGCTTAAAACAACTCTGAGATCAATTAGTTTAGCTGGTTGAACCAATATTGGAATATTTAATTAAAACAGAAGTAGTGGGGTAACATTTTCCCATGAACTAAGGCGCATTGGTCTGTAATATCAAACACAGTTGTTTCATACCACAGCTAGCCTTTGCTCAAGCACACACACACCACAGTATTTTAACACTATTATTAAAATAAAAAAAAAAAGCTTTTGATCTTTGGAAACATTCAGTAAGAATGTACTTCTACTGCTATCATGACCTTGTAACTCTCCTAGTGAGGTTTATAGCAGAAAAGCATGAAGTGCTGAAACAAAAGAGGTCAGCATCATTATTTTTATTTTAAAAACAGAGAAAGTGAGGCAGAATAGTGAAGTTATTAAATCACACAGCAGGACAGCAGGACCCAGGGACAGAATTCAGATGTTAAAGTTATGTGCCACAGCTAAGTACATACCATAATTAGCAGGTAAAATAAATATAGAGGCATGACTTGTGTTAATCACAACCTTAAATCACACAGGCCTAATTTGAGTTGAGCATTCTGATAAGCCATTGCTAGGGTTAAAGAAAAGAAACATTGTATCTCCATCAACAGACACACCCAAATACTCACAAATGCTGAATTACGAAATTATAACATAGAACTATATTCAAAGATGTAACATAATGCGGAAAAACACAAAATTGCTGAATGAAATGGTTAACACAAAGGGCTGTATGCCAGGTGTTTTTCTAAAGTACAAGGAGCCACATTTCTGCAAATCAATCTGAAGGAAGGTCTATCAAATCAAGGTGTGGAGAACTACTCATTTCGTATCATCTCTGCCCTTTGATGTTAAGAATGGAATTGAGTCCATTTAGAATTTTGTCTTACTGAGGAAAAATGTTATGACATGCTGAGATTCAAGTTTTCACAAAAATGCTAGAAAATTAATATTTGACTTGTTTGCTACATGTTTTTTTTTTTTTATTTTAAAAAGAAAGTATCTTGAAAGGCTGCTTTGTTTTCCAGAACTCATTTGAGCAAAACTTAAATTTCCTTTAGACAATATGGTGATGTGGGTTCAGGGGAACAGTTTAACAAGCAACAGCAATCATGAAAAGTAGGAAATGTGTAGGCAGCTGTAGTAGACAGAAATGTCAGCTTTATTTGGATGATTACTGAATCGCCTCTATGAAAACACAACAATAATATTCCTATGCTGAGCTGCACAGCATCTCTTCTTTAATTTCTAGGTTTTTAATTCAAGAATGTCTCATTCAAGTATCACTTCCTTGTGTTCACCTATAGGTCCTGTTTACCTATTTAACCATCACATGTACTGTTCTGTAACTATAAGAAGAATGAGGACCTCTAAATTCAACTGACAGAAAGGACTATACAGATAGAAAGCAAGGGTTATTATAATGACTTTGAAACCATATTGTCAGTGAGTGAATGATATGAACATTTTAGAAAACATTAAGTGTTTAGAACACCTGGTGTTTTATTCATCAAAAAAAGAAATTGGGGGGAAATACAATGCTCGAGTTGCCCAGAGAGTTACACTTCCACCCAGAAAACAGGGTGGTCCAAACTGACTCCAGAGAGACTGTTACTGGAGACAGCACTGTGCAAGCAGGTATGCAGAAAATCAGTAGTGCTTACAGCTAATCACTTCAGTTTACAAAGGTATCTACCAAAGTCTGGTCCCTTTGTCTTTTTCCCTCCCCAAAGTCCCACTAGAAAGCTATCTAACATTTGATGTTATAAATCTGATTATCAATCTAACTCTTAAGTCTTTAGAGTGTTTTTATTATGATACTTCATGGGTAAGATCTGCTCTGCTAGCATCACGATACTTTCACACGTAAGAGAGTTAGCTCTCAGGCTACCAACAGTTCTGCTCTGTATCTGATACCACCACAGCTATATGTCTAAGACTGCTTAGACCTCTATCTAATGCCATAAACCACACTAACTTGATCATACCTGACCAGGTTTGCAAAATGCTAACAAAGGTTTGAGAATTTAGCTTGTTTAGCTCTGCAACAAAAGAACTTAAATACGTGTTGTAATTTCAAGGCTGTTTCTTTTCATTTTCCGTAGGGAACCAGAACAACTCACAGTTACTCACTCCTATGGATCAAGAGGAAACTGTACATTCCATTAAAGTAAAAATTTATCCAGTGCTCTGAAGAAACTGTGATGTTATTTTCCTAATTTTTTGTTTGCTCTACTTGGCTAAGACCTCCTCAATCCTACTTTAAAGGCTGTGGTCGCTATTTCTAAGATTACAAGGACTTTTAGTCTCACTTGTAAAATGCAGTAATTCCATGGAATGGATTTCTGATGAACTACTGAAAACAGACATCTTCTCAAGCAGACTAGAAATTAAATGTTTATATGTATATTTTTTGTTACACAAAAACTTTGTTAATTCCTATATTTAATGGACTGAGATTAGAAATGAGAGGAATAGGGCAGCAAATCCCTTCTTTCATTTGATCTCAGGAGTCTAGTACTACTTTTGTATCATATTCTATTCTATAACAAAAATGTGAACAAATTTAATTACAAAATAAGAAATACTATGGCTCAAACCTAGGGTTCTCCTAAGGAATCAACAAGCATAAGGACAAAGCAGATTTAGTCTACTGGAATTTCTTACACAAATTCCACAAGGTGTTTCATCAAAGGCTTTTAAAGAAACAATGCTACCTGTAAGGGATAAGAGAGAAATAGATAAATAATTTGAGATTGGATAAATTATTTAGAAGAAAAGAAACAGTGACAGGAAAACATGGTAATTTTCACTATGGAAGAAGGTAGAGTCTGGCAGGGACCTGCACTGTCCAAGACATTCCAGGAGATTAATGCAGTGCAACTGTGCTGAGCTATCCAGGGCAACCAAGATCAGGGCTGACCGAAGAACTCCCAAAGTATCCCACCTGACTCAATACAGATGTATACACTTTTCCTACTGGTATCACTGCCTCATATCTTAACTTTACATAGAAATTGATAACTGAGCTGACTGCTTTGACTCAGAAAACAAGATTTCTGTTTACTCAAAGCAAGTGTTAGCTCAGTGTTCTGTAGGAAGGAAGGAACAGGCAATAAAACAGAAAATATCATCTATACCACTCCATAAAGCCATTGCATACACAGATACTGAGAATACAGCATGCAGCTCTGGTCAGTCAAAACGGTCAGTTATAAGCATTCAAACCTGGAAATTTCTGTTTCACAATACCATTCACTCAGTATTTATGCTCCCTGATTCACTCTATGCTCCACGCCAAAAGCATTATACATTCTCCAAATCCCAGAGCAGAGAGCACAGAAATAAAAATGTATACACATGCGTATCTTGAATTTCACTTACTGGTTAAGTAATTTTCTTGTCTTCATTTTTAAATAATTGCCTATTTACTATAGTCAACCCCAAAGCAAATGGGTTTTGAATGACTCCAGGTCCAAACCACCTGGATGTGGACCTCAGAGCCTTAGGCAAACTGCAGCAGTAGAACCTCTTTTCCAAATGCAGTACTCATTGTAGATTTCTATGATTGCATTGCTGTTGGTAAGTATGTATACAAATGTGTAAGTACCAGCAGTAGATGCACTTTACACAGTGTTTACAGACATTAATTGATGAAGATACCGGAGTCTCCAGATACGCAACAAATGAGTTCTAATCACTGTAGACAATCCTGCAGCACGGTTTGATTAAAAAAACCTCCAAATTCCACACAGAAACTGCTGCACAGAGAGCTCCAGCTGAAGGCCAAAGGGCCACGGAGAGGCAAGCCACTGAGAAAACACATGTCAGTGCACAAAGATCTCTTGCAAGTGAGCAAGGGAAATAATGTTTTGACAGAGTGACTGCTGAATAAAATCTTGCAATTGCTTACGGAGGAGCTTTGTCCAAAAACTTCTACCTGCAGATGGGCATTCTCAGCCCTCTTTGAGGGAATGCTGGCTATCAGGACGACTGTTTTCTTGGAAAGTGAAAGCCTGAAACTGTCTGTTCTACTAAATCAATTTTTTATTCCTTGCAGAACAACACAAGTGCAAGAACAGTGAGAATCAAACAACTGTACCAGTCAGATGGTGGACTAAAACTGAAACTAAAGCATTCTGATGGACAAATGATCAAGATCTATCTGACCTACTGCAAGATGGTTTAGAGCACGGCTGATCAGGGTGCAGACTTCCAGAGTTCTAGGTGAATAGCTCATATGGGCCAAGAAAACACTGGAGAAACAGAGTAGAAGTCTCAAAGCTATCTTAAACACTGGGTTTGAAAGGATTAGTCATATAGTCCTAGACTTGTGGAGCACCTGTAAAGTCAGAGATACTGGCAGAAGGACATCAGAAAAACAGTGCAGATTTACCTTTGTCTTTAAAGGTCAGATTTCCCCTTCACTTCATAACAAAGACATTATACTGGCTAATTCTCAGCCCAGAAAAAAAGCCAGGAAGATGACATCAGAATTATCAATAATTCAGCTCAAAAAAGTAGAAAATAGCTGAGGTCTGCTCCAAGGGTCTGAACTCACAGGAAACACATCTTTGCTGGAATATTTGATTTCACCTGTGTCCCAGCAGGGAAGAGAGGACACATACCATCATTTCTCTCAATGTAGAGAATAATATCAGTCACAATCCAAACGTATCACCATTAACCAAGCTACAATAACGCCTAATGAGCTCTCTCATCTTTTCTACCATGAAAAACAGCAGAGTGCAGTTTTACTATATCCAGTTTAAAAACCATGATTTCTATGATCTGTAGGTAGTTAACTGTGCATCACAACATATATAAGCACACTGATACCAGGACTGCATCCTCCCTTTCTCTATGATTGGATTGGTAGAGTGCTGCCACACCTTTTCTGCTATTGTGACACAACTCTACGGGAAGTTTGTGAACTAACGATATAGTTAAAACAAGCAATGCCTCAAATATATCTCCTAAGTGATTTTCAATACAATCTTCAGTTTGTTACTTTTATAACACGGGTTTTAAACTAAAACCAGCATATGCTCTGAAAACTGCCAAAAAGTTTCTTAATACAGTTCACCTTCTGTGTTTATAAACACCTCACTATCGTCTGCCAAAATTCTGTTTTGCAATTTCTCAAGCAGTATTCCTCTGGGAACTGCCACAGGATTCTTCCCCTATGGCAACAGGGCACCATGGGAGCTATTTTCATTCCTTCTTCAGCAGCTGAACTTTTGTAATGTTGTGACTATGGATACCAACTGGTCTTCCACTGTAAGTCATAAAACTGAAATCTTTTCAGCAGTAGATGCCTCATGCGCCTTCTCTTAGAAGTTAATTCGAATAATATACAGCTACGGTTTCTGTTTCTTTTTCCTTCAACATTATAGCTTCTCAGAGGCAACAGGGAACACACAGATGATTTCAAGCAATTTCTTAGGTGCTCAAAAGAATACACCCACAGACAGAGAGGTTGAAGAATAAGAAAATAATTTAGTAAGGCAAGCAATCTTTAGGGTAGAAATTCCATGTAAAGTTACGCTTTTCTATAGCAGAAGTGTAAGCAGAGGAAGAATAGAAAACTATGTATCTTCTAACCAGAAAATCCTAATTAATTCATATATTCCTTTATACTGCTTAATAAGACTTCATGCTCTACACAAGTGATTAAAGATTGCAATAAATAGCATATGAGTTGCCAAACAATGAGCCAGAATAAAAATAGCCACAGTTTGTTACACTGTCAAAGTTGCGACACTACAAGATAAGCTACACAAGCAGTTCTACGATAAACTTTTCTTTTTTAAAAAATATGTGAACTCCAGCAGAAACTTGATACACAAGGCTCAAGTTGAAAACACACATATTCTTCAAAAAAAAAAACCAAAAAACAATTAACAAATTTGAAAGATATGAAATTTGTAGTGCTTGGTTACTTATTGGGAAAGCAATACAGGTTTTAGATATGGGGAACATAAAATGGGCAGGTTTTCTAGTGGACAGTCGATCCTGGTCCTTTTGGCAGCTGACACCTGCGCAGGCAATAATTTCAAAAGTGTCCTGTATTTGTGAATGACAGTATACACACATAAAAAACCTGTTTCATTAAATCTATGCTCAATTTACACAAACAAGGAAAATTACATTTTAGAGTTAAATTTAATAACATCATATTAACTTCACTCCAAATTTGAATGATCTTCCACAAGTCCATTAAAGATAATTTGGTTTTGAGCTTTGCAGTATCATTTTGAGAGACTTACACCTATCATATAAAACCAAAAACCTTTCCTCACTTTATGAAGCCTACATGTAAGAAAGGAGAGAGAACAGATAAGCATCTCCACATATACTGAAATGGTTGTACCAAGACACAAACAGGCATAGACTAGCTGACATCTCAGATGTGGAAATAACTCTGTTCACACCTACAGGACGAGAGCCAGCTTCAGAAAGTCTTGGGAATGCACTGCAGCTGGAAGAGATTCTAGAAAAGAGATTTCAAATTAACTACATCACATGCTGGAGGACTTTTTCCAAGATATGCAGTGTGCTACTAATTGAAAAATTCCCACACAGTGTAAATACCAAGGAAAAATGCCCTGTTGCTGCATATTGTGAAATTGCCTAAAAGTCTCACTGAATTTACATATCCGCATACTGAATGCATATACTGCAATCTGGTTTCCTTGCCTCTAATTCTGTCTGTTACTTCTCTAACTTTCGTCTGGGATACTAGTAAACTCAACAAAATAAATAGCTTTCCTTTGTATAATCTTCTTGTAAATAAACACAAAACCTAGAAATAAACAATTACTCTGTTAATAGCAGATTCAGTCATCTCTTTACAAAATGTAAAATTGCACCTTTACTGGTATCAATTTTATCCCCTTCTAGAACAGCTTAATATATACTGGTTACAAAGAGGAATTGATATGACCTGTCCTCTTAATTTGGTGACTTCCTAATCTAGCATTTATGCTACTAGAAATGTACAGTAATTCAGACTCTACAGACAATGGTGACGGTTCACTATGAATGTTGCAGATACAGATTAAAGAAGAATCTTAGCCGGGCAAGAGAAAGCCCATCACAGTTCTTTTACAGAGATAAAGCAACTAATGTCAAAAATGCCATAAAAAGGATCCAACAGAAAGCACTAACACAGGTAATACTGGAGCAGACTGCTGACCATCTCTTCCTATTACTGAGAGTAGTTTAGAATATTTTTTACGTATTTTTAAAAAATTGAAATAATCTTCCAATTCACAGAGATAAAGGTTCCCAGGTAAATCTAACAAAAATTCTGAATTATTGAAATAACTTTTGTAATAATATAATGAATGTTACCATGATCACCTATAGACAAATAATAAAAATATGTCTTTACAGGTCATATATATGGTATAAAAGCAAAGGATCAAGCTAAAGGTAGTGTTTAAATCTTCATGGCACAGTACAGTATAAAATTCATAAAGTATTTTTTTTAAAAAAATCAATTAAAGATAGCATTCATAATACCCTTTAAGATACCGATTGCTAAACTAGTTTATTATAAAAGTTGCTTTATTCTTCTGCCTGAAAAAGTTGTGAGCCTTCAATGCAGCAAGCAGAAAAAGTAACTGTTAGCCTTTTCACGTCAGAAATTAATGCACAAAACTACAAACAAAACCAAGGTTTGTGCAGTTTATTTCTACTGCAGTGAACAGGAAGATGGTTATTTAATGTTTACTAGTTGTTTCAAAATTCTTACATCATTTAGTTGATACAGAACTAAGCATGTATTCTTCTCAACACTAGCATGTTTGTGAACTTCGAACATACAATTAAAGTCAGCTGTTAAGATTAATGATTCTAAAGATTCAGAAGACCGAGACACAATGCATCCAAAAACCTGAAACACTTAATATGGTAAACTTTTTTTCTTTTAGACCAAAACACGCATTCTTGAATAGGGTCAAGACATACGATCAGTATCTTCTCACTCATGGGGATCTAACAGAGAACTTATCAGGGACAGGCCTGCTAAATCTCACAATTTATATTTTTGAATTACAGGAAATCTGTATTAGATTAACTATGCCCAATATATATTAAAGTATTAGTTATACTATTATGTAAACATATCTATTTTCACATCCATTTTTTAACCTCTTCCATCACTGCTAGACTTTTTAAAAAACTTGAAAAAAGGTAACATTTAATTGGTTACATACATTTTTATTAATAAATCCAAAATGTTGTTTAGTTTAGTCAATGTTTAATCCATTTCCTAATAACTAAACTGAGAGAAGATATTTTACTTTCACTTTTGGGTTTAAGTGAATGGTTCTCTTCATTAAAAATATCAACAACGCTGTCTAGTTAGCTATTATTTACAAAAATTTATTGATCAATTTTTTTTTTTTTTTTTAAAGCACATAAACTTCTCCAGCATGGGCACTGGAAAATCACAGATAAGGTAAATTACAAAACAGCATCTCTCAACTAGCAGAAGTGCAGAAAGCTGCTGTCACACATTTAGGCCACAGCGGGAGTTTTTAAACACACTGTCTTGAAAAACTGATTTTTAAGTGAAACCAGCCTGCACATTTTTACAGTGTCTTCTGAGAGAAATGTTACAAATAAACAGAAATGTGTAACCTTTAGTATTATTTTGGCAGTAAGCTGAACACTGCAGCTTTATGATTTTACAAAACTCGTTTAAGATTTTTAGCAAAAAAAGTGTTAAGTAAACTGTATAAAATTTTTGCACGAGCATTATAAGAACATTGAACTTATTTACACAGCAAATATTCCTGCAGATGGCTAAGAATATATCATCATGTCTTCAGACTACTAATTTTCTGAGCAGATCTTTTTGGGATGTACTCCAAAAGAGCGGTATGTGCTCTTGCATCGTAGTTTACAGATCAGCAAAAACCGTACCTGCTACAAACCACTTAGATCAAGTTTTCCTGTATTTGTCAGTGCACACATCAGACTATTAAAACTATAATAAAAAGAAATCCATGAAGTAAAAACAATAAGAAAATAATCAGAGAGAGTTCTAAGCAATCAAACATTAAAAGGAATGTTTACTTCTAACCATGCTTTAGATACTCCATACAATTTTAAATTTTTTGCCTGACACCACATGTTGCGGGCCCTGTATGGTCCCTACCATGTAACCACAGCACTAGCTAAACAAATGGTTTGCTAATTCAGACATCTCAGAGCCGTATTTCTGCGCTGGGGCTGGAGAGGTGCCCACTGTAAAAACCAGAGATGAACAGAACAGTAAGCACACTATTTAATTTCTGCACCTGTAAGAGGAAAAAAGCTAGAGGATTTTACCTCCTGTTCTTTTTTTTGACATTAAGAGAAGTAATTCTGACCAGCTGCTTCTTCCCCAGCTCATTAACCTCATAGACCTTTATTACGATTATAACACTGTGTGTAGAAACCAGATTTCTGGAATAAAATACAGATGTTTATAAAGTCTTGTGCCTGTTTACAGCTTTATGTTTTGTGATATTAAGTGGATATTTGGCTTTTGGGTTGGGCTTGGGGGGGAGCGGCAGTGGTGGTTTTTTCACTGGTAAGAACATTTAAAAACTGTTTAAATAGTGATCGATGTATAAGCATTTCAAGCACGCAATTGTCATTCCAACAAAACTCCATCTCAGATCATGGGCTAAGTAATTTTAAAGTTTCATTAAGTCATAGTTTTAATAGAAAACCAGTTGATATATCCTGTTAACAAAAGGAGCAGTATCATACCTGCTGTGTTTTAGTTTAATTTTACGTGGAATAAACTTTATCTGCTTTGTTACTACTGCTGCATAGCTGGTTTCTTTTTTTATGTGAGTTTATACCAAGTCCAAAGGTTATTAAAATCACATAAATTTTCCATAAATATTACTTTATGCTCAGTTATCTCTAGAGTGACAAGCTAGACGCTAAACAGTGTCAAGCTGAAGTACATGACAAGGTAGTTCAAAATAAGTCTGTTTACTTAGATGTTTTCAGTCCAAGGCAAAAGCAGATGAATAGTTAGTAGTGACTGCCTTGGAGGTTTTCAATTTCATGTTCTTATTTACAGATATATGTGAAGAAAAGCATCTTTGCCTTTACTCAAAATTCAGAGAATTTGCCAGAAAACAACTTCATGTCGCCAACAGCTCGGAATATCCAAGCTGTTTTTGCACAGTAACTAAGTTGAATACTTCCTAATTAAAGGAAAATAACTTCTCTTCATATAATCCAGTTGTGTTTGTGGTATGCCTCGGAGAAAGAAACAGGGAGGCTCACAACAGCATTCTGCTACAGTTATGGACATACTGGAAGAACATTATTTAATAGAATCCGCTCTAAATTCTTGTACCCTCAGCCAGAAAGCTCCCTGCATGCATTGCTATGAAAATAGCAAGGTACACGGAGCAAGCAAGCACCTTTTTGTGCTGCTTGTACTGCTTGCTGGTTACGAGAGCATGTCTACATTGGTATCTGCATCTGCCACATCTCAGAAGACCTAACAGCATTCTAAGTTATTTCATTAAATGCAACTGTCCCTAGTACCCTTACATATTCTTTGTAACTTGGATGATTATATGCTGAAATCTACATTGAGCCTTTTCACATGACCACACAACTCAGAACATCATCTTGCACAGCAGCAAATCTTTATCACGAGCCGCATTATGATTTTCTGTTTTAACAATTTGCAGTGTGCTTACAAATTTACAAGCAATAACATTTAACAGCCTAAATGATTTGTTTTTGAATATATGACTGTGTAGTTCTCCTCATTTGTCAATACATTCAGCTACACAAGAGGTGGATAAGAGATTTCAATGGATGTTAAATGGATGTTTTTGATCATAACAGGCTAAAACTGAATTTTATTAAAACTCCCAGCCACTAAGAAAAAGATGTTCCATATTTGAAATAATTCTAATAATGATTAAAAATAAATACTACAGTACCTGTAATCCAATCACACTAGCACAGTAAGAGCAAATGAAAACACAAAAGTAGTATTTAAATGTAAATGAAACTCTGTTGTGAAAAATACAATAAACAAATATATCCAACGTCAAAAGATGCTGGAGTTCAAAATTTAATGTAAACATGAATGGCTAGGTTAACCTTACGAAAACTGTGACTTTTACATATCTGTCCTAGGTTGCGTATTCAGAGGCTAGAATCAGATCAGGTACTATTTAAACATAGTACATCACAATGTGTGAAAGTTGTAAGTCTCCTGCCCCAGAAGTATGGTATAAAGGTAACACACCATCTTAAACTTCTATTTTGTGTCAAATCACAACTGAATGAATACTAATTATGCTTAAAAACCAAGGTAAAAAAAGAGTTCTCGGACATGAAAGATGAGTATTTTTAACATCAAAGAACCTACTGTACACTTCTTTATTAGATATGACTTTTTCACTTAGGTGGAATAAAGCAAATTAATGAATAGATCATCTGTGGATCTAATCTGAATTTTTGTAGTTGTGCCCATATCTTTTACTCCCTAGCTGTAGTGGCTAATGAAGCAGTTACAGACACTGAAAAAAGTCTTTAGATGAGGTTTTGAACATCACATATTTGATGTGCAACACATTTTAAACTGTGAAACACTATTATTATAAGGGAAACTCTATGGGGGTAATCCATACACTATTTACAATCAAATAACCATTTACTGATAAAAAAATCACAAATTAATTCAGTCTTGTATTAGTCTACAAAAGAACAACCATTAACAGGTTCTTCCCGATATCAGAAAACCAGTTAGCATTAGTTCCTGTAATATATTCCAGAGAGTTTTAACATAAGAGAAACCACTGTTACCGTAATACCTAGAAATGCTGAGAAGTAGAATTTTTAATTTTTTTTTTAACACAACTGAAGAAACAACATTCTATTTAAAACATTCCATAAAAATTATACACCGTATTTATTCCCACTCTCACAGGATACACAGACTGACTCCTCCGGCCCTAGCAAAGACTCCTGTCATCAGAGGCCACCACATTCAGGAAAGGGATGAGAATCCTCCATGGGTGCCACCTGAAGAACAAATACACCAGCTCCCAGCACCCTCCAGCAGAACTAGCCCATCCTCCCGCACGGACTAGCTACGTCCCCAACTCACAAGCTCCGAATCCTGCTGGGGCATGCTGGCTGGCACACACTAATCCCGCACATTCTTTCACTCTCCAGTACACCGGCAATCTCACGCTAACAAACACATAACAGATACATTGCTTCTGAAGTGCCTATGGCAGACCACACCAAAACCATCCTCCCCTCCAGGTAGCTGGTTGAAGTAAAGCTACATAAGTAACTTTCACAGCATATGTGAGGATTCTACCATGTTAGATACCTCACTGGGAAAAAGTCATTTATTCTAGCCACAAACTTCATGGTACTCAAGCTTCAGGATAGCATAAGTCAAATAATAAAGCTCAAATGTAATCTAAATCACTATTACATGAACGTTTACTTTCCTGTCACTACTGCCACATTTGGAAGCAAACTAAAGTTCTGAGTATCTTTTAAGTATTTTCCCCTAGTGCAAAATGTTTGTAAATGTTCTCCAAACTGAAGACTCAGATAGCCTTTTGTGAACGAACTTTTCCTCACCATTCTTTCATTACAAAGTGAGCATATAGTGTAAAATAATAAGTTAAGATTAAAAATATTGAGAGAAGCTATAACCTCCCTTTACTGAGATATTATTTATCCACAGGCAAAGCAGTTTTCGTATTGTCCAATGGAAGCATCAAGTTGCCACACAGAAGTAGATGTTTGTATTGATCACCAGGAAACCGTGAATCCTGAATGTCAGCCCATGAATCACATCTTGGGTGCCTAAGTAGGAATACATGAGTCAGGCTTCCATAGTAAGAGGGAACGGGGCAGAGGAACACCACACTAAAACCCAGGAAAAGTATCTTCTATCATTATCTTTCTCAATCGCTTGTTGGATCAAGAAGGAAAAAAGGTATTATCAGAGAAGTTGTTATGAAAAAAGCCCAGCTTCCTGTATAGCCATCAACTATCTCCAAGCCATAGAGTAAGAGTATGGCCCCCTAAAGAGACCCGGCAGTGCCCTCTGGTGATTCAGGTCACATTTAGCTCTGTTACATGGGCAGAAAAATGGACTAATGCCCCCTACAGAAGCTCCAGATAAAGGAGGAAGATTCTGTCACCTCTGTTGGGGAATTACAGAGCAGCACATCTAATTTGCATGTATTTGCACTGCTCTGTGACATTTCTGCTAAGAAATTTACTTTATTGGAAAAAACCAAAAATTTTATGTGCATTTGGGGACAAACAGGCACCAGCGTGCATTGTGTCCAATGTACTTGCTGCAAGTTGTCAGTCCTTCGCTGGCACTGAAGATGACAGTGGCAGGTAGAGCAGTTTTAGAGGATGGGACAAGGAAAGAGGAATTTGATTGATTGCTTGGGTTTTTTTGTTTTGTTTTGTTTTTTGTTTGTTTGTTGTTTTTTTTTTTAAGTTATATAAGATTCCCACAAGAACATGGCAAGTTCCCACAAGAACGTGGTAGGTTAATATGATTTAAATGCAGTAAGTGCAGCAGACTGGCATTATCTTTTGGTCCTTTGACATGTTTGGGAGAAACAATAGAAAACGGTGGCATGAGAAATTCTGGTAATGTTGCTGGTCTCACTGGAAATCCAGTATTCAAATCCACCCAAAGTACTTAACTATACGGCAAGATCTACCAAGATGGGTTCCCACAAGAAAAGCTTAAAAATACATTTTTAAGGCATAATTAATTTAGGTTCTCAATATACTGATATCAATACTTATATCTTATTATCTCCAACTACAGTTACTCTGTGTTCTAATCTTTCTTCCATCCACTCTGCTATTCAACAGCTTCCTTCTAACTGCGTCATCTTCTATGCAATTCTCATGTGATATTATTCCCAACACACAAAATATCTTTATTCTCATCAGCATCTTTATTTCTTCAAATGTAGCCCCTCAAGTACATTTAATGTTTTCACTTTCGACCCATCAGCATACCCCATACTCTTACACACGTCCTACACCTACCCTTTTGGTTTTGTTTCTTAACTATGTTGAGTTTTCTGAACCTGTCATCTAGTTTCTTTTTTGAATGTACCATTTACTTCTACAGCACCACAAATAATTTACTGTAATCTGATTTGAAACTCAGAATTTTGGTTAACTAAAGTTTTATGACAATGATTATACATGGGTCTCACAGCAAATAATTATAATCTATAAAGTTTCTACTAGGTCTGTATTATTTCTATTTGAGATTTAAGCAAAAATAACCAAGAGGAGATTTGCTGCCTTGCATACATTTTGATGCTGTAAGCCAAATCTGAAAATAGCCTTTCAAATACTTTCTTCAGTTGAATAGATGTAAGTGGAACATAAATTAAAAGGAACACAAATTCAGAAACAGGGAAAGTGATCAAAACTTTCAGACATTATTTTGTTCTTTTTTCAACAAAAGTTACGGTGGTAGGACAAGAAACTTTTACACATTTTAGATGCTCACTTCACAGAGATCCACTGGAATGGTGCTGCAGAAGAATCAGTTAACTCAGACCATGTGGATCATTTTTTTCTCTTAAAGAAAGTAAGGCACAAGACATGGAGTGTGCTATTCAGCTCCACTTCAACAGCTGTTCTTCCACTCCATTCTGTGTCAGCTAATTTTTCGCTGCAGTCATTTTACCACTATCTCCTGTGCAACTGGCGTGCACGCCTGCCCTAAAACGGCACAGAAGAGCAGCAGTCATTACTGCTGAGCATGACATTAATTCTTATCTGGCTACAAAGTTTCTTCCCTAAAATACTATATACCCTTGCTAATCCCTATTCCATCTTAATTATCAATAGCTAATTAGGGACAGAAATAATTGGTTGCTGAGCTGCTGTTTCATTTTCCATAGTTCAAAAACTGTTTCCATTCCCCTTCTGTTCATCACGATAAAAAGCATATACACTGTCAGGCACATGATTTGTTGATCTGTGCCACTTTGCAGCACTGCCTGTTTGGAAGGCAAATTGCTAAAAATTACAGTAGAGAACACTGTTGTTGCTAACACATCATCATGCAGAGCTTGTCATCTTTACAATAAGGGGACATACGTGATTTCTTTTTCATTTTTGTTATTTTGTGTTAGTTTTATTCCAATATTGCAAATAAAAGCCTCAATCTTAAGATAAATCTGAAAAGTAAATGAATTACTGATAACTTAATACTATTTACAAAGGTTTACTGCAGATACAAAAGTTGTTTTAAATGCCTACACATCCCCCATGCCTTCTGCAGACAAACAAACGCATGCTATCGCCTATTCTTCCAAAATAAATTTGCCCTTCAGAGGCAAGATAGTGCCTTTTCATTCGAAAAATGAGTCTTATCAAATTACACACAGGAGGAACATAAAATAAAGATATTCCATACAGCTGAAGAGAATGAAACATTTTCTAGATATCAAACGGGAAAAATATTGCTGTATGCAGCAAAAATTGTTGTTTGGCACCATTTTAATGGTCTCAAAACGCAGAAGAAACCAAAAAGTGTACTTTCCACAAAAAAAGTCATTATTGACTACATTTAATAGGTTACAAATTGTTGTCATTCTGTGCAGAATAAATTTAATGTTGCAAATGGTAATGCATATCAGCATTTTTAAAACAAACTGGAGTTAAGCAACCATATAGTGCAAGTATAACACTGACTTTGTACTTGTAAACATCCTTTCCACACAGAGCCCTTTGGGACATTCAAAGAATTTACTGAATGAGCTACTTGGAATAAATAAAGAACACTCAACTTGGCCTGTAAGAACGCTCAGCTTGGCCAGTAACACTTTAACTGATTTTTTGAAAAAAAAGTTTTAACTGTTCCCCTAGTTGTCTGGAAATGGCCATTTAAAAAAAAAAATATGCTGCTGTGGCAATAGTAAACCTTTATTAATTCCTCAGTTTTTGATTTTCCTGCATGGGGCTTGTTAAAAACAATCTTTCAATCCAAACAGTTCAGGACATAAAATTCAGCACTATATAGTAAATCACATAAAAGTACTGAAAAAAAGATGTTACTTTTTTTTTTTTTTACTTATTCCCAGAAACCAGTTAATTTTGACAGTAAAATTAGCTTAAGTGATACTTACATAATCTAAACGATAAGATGCATTTCTTCCACCTCATTACCATGGTTAGCTTTAACAAAAATCACTTCTAACGCAGTTACATAAACCAGCTACGTGACTTTGTTCAGAAGTCATTAGAGATGACCTGTCAAATTTTATTTTCAATGTCTTGAAATGGATTTTAAAAGTTTGCAGCTACACTTGCATAAAATTCATTTACAAAGAAAGTTTAAGTGCATTAATCTCTATTTAACAGTAAGATGATTTACTAGAAAACTTGCGGGCTACAGGTGCATTTGCAAAATTACCAGTTATAATTACTTTAAACGTGCATTTCTTTTCCAGTTGTCTGTTTGAGAGCATCAGCACCTACCTTGCCATACCTTGTTTTGTCTGAATACCAAGCAAGCTGAAATCTAAGAGTTGGAAGTTGACAAAAAAATATTTTTAAAACTACTTTCTAGACAAAATGCCTTCCCTACATCCACTGTGCCTTTGCACTACATCCATATGGGGGCAGTAATGTTCAAGCAAATAAAACACCCTCAAGCCATCACCTTAATTTGTTCACAGACAATTTCTTAAACACAAGGTTCTCAATACAATACTCAAAAAAAAAAAATTGAAGGCTATTGTTCCTCAGAACTGTATCTAAAGGGCTGCCACAGAGTAATCGCTCTTTTCATCATCTAGAGCCTAGGTCTATTTCTTGGTGTACTTAATTGTCCCTACGAATAATCTGCCATTATTTTTGCATTGTACTTTCTAAATCTAAAGCAATACCTCTTATGCAGCCCTGTCCTAAGGCAGGCAGCAGATGGGGAGGAACTCATTTGTCCACAGTGTCTGAAGAAACAAGGTGCTGAAACAGCTATTACGGATTGTCACCAGAGTAACACTTCCTGGCTTAGGAGGAACTTTTATCGCAATGTAAATTATTCTGTCGGGTCAGCTGCCTTCCCCCTCCATGGAGTAGCTGGAATCTCAGCAGGATAACCTCTCCCTGGACATTCAGAGCAGCAGCTTCTCCCCTGAACTGAAGCTGGCCTGAATCAAAATCCCAGTCAGACTCACAGATGAACGTCCATTCCACCTTCATCCTGCACCACCCCGACACACTTTCCAAGACTAGCTGCAAAAACCACCATCACATCTATCTCTGAAAAAAGCAGTGTCTTCCACAACCTCTCCACAAAATTAGCTGATTAAATCATCACCAATTATTCAATGGCTTCCTGAATGAACTAGTAATTTACAGGGAAATCGTCATTTCTTGTTAGGTGAAAGGCTGTAGAAGAGACAGACCATGAATATGAGCTATAGAAGCACAAATGCTTGCAATATTTCCACAGAAAATCCCCCAACAAAAATCAAAACCAAGAAAGCACGTCAAGCATGCAGTGATCGTTACCATGATCTCTTCACTAAAACTTACCATTACGGTCCACCAAACAGCCTTCTGACTTTCCTAGCACAACAGTCTTCAACCTTTTGTGGTAAAAGGCTCTGGGGGTGCACCTCTGTGAAAGCAGGCCCTCTCAGATGCAATCTGCGTACCACCCAGAAGTCTGCAAACACAAGTCGCAACGTACTACAAGGTCATAAACCAACCAACAAATAAATAGAAAGCTTCTTTTGTGTTCAAGATTCAGTAACAGCTACTTAATAACATATGCAGGAAAAAAAACAACACCAAAACATTTAAGGGTGGAGTTAATCATATCAACAGAACTCCAAACCACTATTACAGCTGTGCTACTTGGAGATGGAAATTATATAACAAGGTTATCTTCTAAAATGATAGTGCTTAATTGGCTCTAAATACCACCAACCCAGGTGGTGTAAGATCTTGAGTCTATTCCGTAAGAATCATATGATTGCCGTAAAAATTAAAATATCCTAAAACCAGCATCATTTAAGGTGCAAAGGGTACGGCACTTGCATCTAATTTTGAACAACTAAGTGGAAGCCTCCGTGCCTCCACCTGTGCATATACATTTCAGGATGAAAACAGCCATTCTCATTACCCTTCAATGAAGGGAAACCTATTTTTCCCTCACCCTGCATTTCCCAAGGCCAAATCTCTTGTCTCTTCACCTTGCAATTTTCTCCATCCTGTCCTGCAGCTCATCCAGCCGCTATTCATAAACATCTCCCAACCATTCATTCAATTATTCACAGATTTTTCTTCTCTTTATTCTCACAAAATCATAAAGCAGAGGGAAATATGGAAGTAACTGGAAATAAGACAACTTTGAACTGCAGTGAAAAAATCGAGGGCTGGAATGATACTTCAAGCAAAATCACAGTTATTTGTAAATACTAATTTAATCTCAGGACTCAAAATCCCAAATACCACTTAAATCCTGCTACACTCGGAATATGCAGACACATTCTACAAAGCAATATAGTAGTTGATAGAAATCTGGAACAATTTCACAAAATGTTTTGATAACAACAAGATGTGCATGCTGAGCTCCCAGCTACTTAAAAAAAAAAAAAAAAAAGAAAAAAAAACTTAGTTCTCTATACAAGTATACAGAAGTCAAAGTTTAAAACCCAGATTTGGAAAATACTAATGGGGTCTGCAAAATGACATTAAGTACCAGAACTTATTAGAGGTATTTGATCTACACAGAAAATGAATTTGTATTTGATTATGATAGCTTGTATTTGTTTACTGTTGGGGTTTTTTTGCTAAGGAGTTATCAGAACATCTGTGACCGGTAAAAAATTAAAAGGAAAATGAGCAGAAAACTTCCTAATTTCTTACCGTACTACACAAATAACTATGGCCTGCAATGTTATCCAACGGTTGTGATGCATCACCGTTTTGAGAGTAGAAGGAATGAAATCACATAACAGGATGGGAGAAGACTTTGAACATAATGATAAATACACGGGAGCTATCTGATCATTCTGAAGATGCAATAGCCTGATGTCACTTCTGAAGTAACTGGTCAAACCCAAAGCTTGACTTGCAGTTTTCAAAGCAGCAGTGACGAGCTCAGTTATTTTTGAGGCAAGCAAGGACTTTAAACAGCACCCTTACTTAGAAGGGAATGACAAGCTTGAAGTAGATTTCCGGGGCAAGGAAAGGAAAGCCTTATTATCTGTGTCCGATCGTTAGCTCACCGAACAGACACTTTCCTATATAAAGGGCAGCAAAGGGTCAGAGCCACAGAGCATGTCTAGTGATTATGTTGATAGCTATCATGCCAGCCGACAGCTGGGGAAATTGTGGGGTGCATTACACATGAAGTTGACTTTATGGCTGCAAAGATATCAGCTTTCTTCATAATTTGGAACTAACAGGGAGTTTCCTCTTAAGGCAGACGGATTTTTTCTGGCCATTTGAGAAGGATCTTAGTTGTTAATGCTAAGAACCTGTACAAAGAGAGAGAATGCTAACAACTGTCTTAATTGCACTCCTGACCAGAATACCCACAGAGATCTAGACCAGCAGAGCTACTGTATCAGATAAAATTCTTTCCCCAGATATTTGTTTGTCCTATTCAATCAGGATTTCTCAGATAAACATTTTGGATTTGGCACTAGCAGATTCTAATTTTGCTCAAGAAAAGACGTGCTGAAAGGTTTTGGTTTTGAAAAGCAAACGTGAAACATCCCTGGTGCAAAAGTTCACACTGAAAAAAAAAAAATCTCACTACACATTAACCCTTGTGTGCGTGTGTGTCCACCTAAATCAAGAAGATATTGTGTTCTCCTTAAGTAGCAGAGCAATGTTGCAACAGGTTCCAGGTACTATTCTTTGAGTTTCTGTTAGTAACTGTGGCTTGACTAAAACAAAAAAAAAAAAAAAGGGAGGTGGGAGGGAGAGGAAGATCTGGGGAAAGAAAAGACCTCCTCCTTTGGCATACAATCATTCAGGTTGGAAAAGACCTTTAAGATCAAGTCCAGCTATTAATCTAGCAGTGTCAAGCCCACCATTAAACCATGTTCCTACACGCCACATTTACACGTCTTTTCAGTACCTCCAGGGATGGTGACTCAGCCACTTCCCTGGGCAGCCTGTTCCAATGCCTGACAACCCTTCTGATGAAGAAATTTGTCGTAATATCCAAGTTATTGAGACTAGTTCCCTTACCACGAGGAACCAAACCACATTACCCAGTTATACCTACTGGGCTGAAAAGCTTGCTATTACCTAAAAGATAGCATATTCAGAGTTTAAAAAACGCTAAGCACACTGTAATAAATAAATCAATCCTGAACTCCAGAGACTGTAAGTCACGCTATTCTAAAATTTGCTACCCAAGCTGGACAGCAAATATGGAGTGATTTTTTGCCTCTGATCCTCATCAGGCAGTCCTATTTGTTTCAAAAGACGCAGAAGGTTCCTACTCTCTCAAAGGGACAGAGTCAGGTATCTTTAATTCCATTAATTATCCCATCAGGTCACATATGCATTCAAGACAACTTAGGATTGCTCTGACACTGACAGCAGGACGTACCCAACCTGTGTGCTCCTAACCACAGCACCTGCAATACTCAAAGAGTAACCAGTGCATCACCCTTTCACTGACAACTAATTGTATCAGCTAAGCCCAACAACAAAATTAGGGATTAGACAGCGACTTGCCTATTCTCTTAAACTGAAATGTCCAATATAAATTTAAGGATAGAGAGAAAAGAGCATTTATATCTATATATACATCTATATATACACACACTTACATACATGCACACATATATCTATATATGTACTTGGTCAAACTTTTTGTCTCTCGTAGTAAAGATACAATTATTATAAACTACTTCATCACCATTTCCCTTCAAATCAGTCTCATCACCTCCCTTCAAATCAGTCTAGTATCCACCTAGTTTTTATTACACAGTTAAACAATACAGACACCCCAAAACCCACGAAAACATTTCACTTCCATCAAACTGCCAGTTCAGATTGCATTACCTTTTATCTGTAGCACAGAGCCTTTACAGGATGATAGAACGATGAAATCCATTATTCTTGCGAGATAATTACGTATGATATCCTTTATTTACTTAAGCTTGATTTTCTTCCTGGGCACTTCAGCTTGCCTTCCCCCCAGCCCCCCCAGTCAGGATGGCTATCATCTTCAGTCTCAAGCAGCTGAAAGACACTGTTTCAGCCTCTTCAGATACCACGTATGGGTAAGAAGCTTTCCCGCCTTAGAAACAGGAACATGTTGTGTACACACTATATTTACATTACCTACATTCTCCACACACAGACACTTTCTTCTTATTATCAGCATTTAGCTTCTTTCACAGATCTCAGATTCAGTATTAAAAACTAAAGCTTTATTCATAATTATGATGTTTGAAACATATACTATGGTTACATGGACCAGGTCCATTAGTACTCAGCAGAAAACACAGGTAACTGCTGGGCTTTACTTTGGATGTGCCAGTAGCTACTTGAAAACGTATCAGAGCAAACTCAAACACATTCCTCCCCTCCTTGCTGATCTCTCCTCACTTCACCGGCAGCAAGGCTGACTGGGTGACCTAACAAGCCTTTTTCATCTCTGGCTTCTGTGCTGACAAAAACCCAAAAAAGAAGAGTTTTTGAGGAGGAATTTCAATGGAGACAGGGAAATGCCATGCACAATGACAACATAAGAATAATAAAGAAATTAATAAAAAAAAAAGACACTTGGGAGATCAGCCAGTCTTTGCCACTTCAAAGAAAACTGACTTTTTTGCCATTTGAGAATCTTGTCAGCAACAGATCAAACAGAAATGTTTCACCCTTACGTATTTTTCCATACTACAAAATACAACTTTTTTATAATATTACCTTTAAAAAAAAAATTTATTAGTTGCAATCTCATGAAACTTTTGTTGACTGAAAACCATGTATGGGTTTACACACATATAGAGAGTTAATTGTCGAGTTTTCTATCATCACAATGAATTACCTTTCAGAGCAATATAGCCAAGGATCTATTACTAATTCAGCAGAATAATAGATGGCAAGAGTGAAATCTCTTTGCAGGTTGTAACAGTGCTTTCCAGTAATACTATTATAGTTAAGAATCTGTCATCATTGCTACTTAAGACAAAGCAGTGCAAGGCTTTGTACTTTCAGTTATAAAAGGAAAGTTATTTTCCAGAAAGTAAGTTGTGTTCAGCATCCCCATTCTTTTCCAATAAAAGTTGTGGTCAGGAACAGTAGTAGCCTGTTGCATTCACCTAATCAGCATTTGTGTCTTTTCTTACAGATCTAATAAACAGAAGCATATGAATAATTGTGCTAGTATCGTCACTTCCCCAAGTATTGCAAAAACATTGGAAGGAGCTGGCCCTGGAGGCTGCAGTTCCAGTACACACAGTCATTTCACTAGTGGATTCACAACCAGATAAATATACTTCCCCCCCATGCCCTCCCCCAAATGAGTATTTCAATTATGTAAAACATTTCTGCTTATCAGAGTAAGGCTATTACTAGAGAACGTCCCTTATTTTCAGATCATTCTCCTTTTCCCTCTCTGTCTTCTTCACCATCTGTTCTCAGGACTCCCTCCATCACAGTCCTGTAAGAGCACAAGCAGTCTAAACAAACAACTGCACAAATTAACAAACTAAAAAGCTCTTGAGGAGAGCTGTCAAGACACTAATGTCTAGTGTTGTGCTTACAAAAGGTGCGACCGCTTTCTATTTTTGGTGAAGTACGCCAAACTTCTCCCTCTATCCGTATAAAAACAAACTCCCTCTCGTGCCACCAATTTCAAGCACTGCCCTAACCCTGCTAATGCTCTCACTGCAGCTACTCGTCACGCTCCTCACCACAGCAGCAGAAAGTCCACTACTTACTCCTTAGCAGACCTCACAGAAGAGGAAACAAATAAATAAGCAGCAGAGAAAGAAAAGCTTGATAAGAAAGGTGTTAACTAAGGGCACTGCTGTCAGAGAGCTGGGCCACAGACAAATCCATAAATTAGCTGCAAAATCCAGTGAGACTATAGTGACAGCTCTAAAGCCCTAATGCCTGTTCTTTATCAGGTGAAGACAGATCTAGGTCTTTGACATTTTAATGAAGTAGAATTATTACTGATTTGGGTTATCAAACCAAGAAGCCAGAAGGAACAAACCAACCAGCAGCTAGCTGACCTTTTCAGCATCAGCCACTTAAGGGAGATAAAGGCTTCACAGAAACCAACCAGTTCTACTTACTTTATTCTTGAATTATGGGGTTGTGGTGGAAAAGTACTCTCTACCTTAAAGAGACATTTAGGCTCTTTCCAATAATTACGAGAAAGGAATGAACCTACAAATTGGTACACTAGGTCTAAGCTTTAGCTTGGATTCTCTGTCAAACGTGAAGTATATGGGAAGTGTCCCTGCATTCTGACAATCCAAAAAACAGAACTGTTGTAGTTCAGTTTACTACATCTTTTCCTTTTGCAGCATATTAAAAAAAATAGCAAGGAAACAAACAAACTAAATTTTATGGAATCTCTGCTTCACTAAAAGGATAAAGAAAAGCAGCTCAGCAATTTTAATCCCCATTTTAAGATTAAATACTTACGGTAGAACGATAATTTTGCTCCTATGATATCACAGTTGTAGTTCATGTGATTAAGTATCAAATGCTTTCCAGCAATTCATGCTTTCTTAAACATAACATTGGAGAAGATCTGTGTAAATAACCTAATGACATTAATTAAACACTCTTTAAATGTCAACTACAATATAAAATATTTGTCACAACTTTATTCTAACTGCCCCAGCCTGAGGATTCAGATGATTAATTTTAAGTGTTGGCTTCCTACATCTGAGAAGCAATATAATTTCACAGTTTCTGCAAGTTTCTTACTAGCCCCAACGTCTCTTTTAAAGACCTTCTAATATGCTTATTTTCTTTTAAAAAGGTATATCTTATACTCCTGAGGTAAAAATACAGTGATCACTGGGCTTAAAGGAGCAGGAGGGGACAGCACAGTAGAAAGAAGTAAAGGGAAAATACTGGAAACATTCCTTTTATGAGGTTCCTTGCATTACACGCAAACTAATCTGGCTTGTGTTGGGCTAGCTCTCCAACTCCTACTATCATTAGGAGGCTTCCTACGTTCTCTTCTGGCCCCAGATCTTACTAGGTTCATGACCTTTTCAGCAAACAAATACAAGTTTTACTAGTATTGGCATAAAACAACCCTGCTGAAAAGTTAAAGAGGATTAAAGAAAGGCTCTTGCTATAAACAGCTGAAGAACCATCTTTAGTTTCTCAGGAAACAACTCCTTCCTGAGCCTTGGGAGTGCATATGTAGGGACCCTCTGGGTCTTCCCCAAGCGCCAGTGCTCAGGAGAGAGTGAGCGCTAAGGCTTCTAAAAGCTCCCTGCGAATTTGGCGAGGGCCAAACACACACTGATGCCATACGAGGGAAACTTCTTCCTCAAATCATTGAAGATTTGCCAGCAAAGTGGGTTTATTAGTAAATACCACACCTTCAAGTGTATTAAATGTGGCTAGAGATTTAGCATTAATCCACTTTGGGCTGACTTCTGTTTTCAGGCTTCTACTCTCACAACAAGCTTCATCACTCAGTTTTAAACCAGACTACACAACTGTCAACCCTGGACAGACATTAAAAAGTCACATTTGCTGAAGGTTTACCTGTTTTACCAGTCAAAACCAACACTGCTTCTTTCATTCTAGTGAAACAGGAGTAAATACATAAATAAATATTGTCTGCTGGTGTTTTACTCATGTGGTGTCTTACATTGTGACTAAGATTCTGTTTTGAACTAACTAAACTGAAATATCACTAATCCTTTGGAAAAAGATTTAAGGTATGCAGTCTACCTTGTTCTTACATTTTGTCATTATCCAAGCAATACATACACCTTTTTAAAAGAATGTGGAGCACAACCTAATAAAATTTCAAAATTTTGATCTGTAATCATCATTCTTTGCTTTTCCTGAAGCAGCATATGGAGTAGTTCTTCAAAAAGAGATGATAAAATATGTTCCCAAAATCTTCTTACTCCATTCTTAATTGTGATTTAAAAGTAACTAGCTAATATTTTACTTAAAAAAATAGATTAAAAGAACATTATACAGATAAATTGTGCTTAACAGTAAAACAATTCTAATTAAGCAGCAAATCTTTGAAATTAAGAGCCTCAATAGAAACTTTATGCATCACTATACTGAAAATTAAAAAAAAAAAGTTCATAGTGCCCCACATTTTATAATCCTGAAGTAAAAGTGAACACTTTATTAAAGACCCATTCCCACATTTCACGGATTGAGAAGCTGTTATATTTAAGACAGACTTAAATACACAAGTATTAAAAAAAAAGGAAATAAGCTGAGAGATCTGAAAAACCAAAAGAACACTCTCTCTGCTTTTTATCTTATGATTCTAAGACCTGATTGTACAATACTTGGAGTTGCCATTACACGCTCTTTAGTTTCTGAGACTATAGTGCTCTGTCCTATCACTGGCAGAAAAAGTTGCTCTGTTAAGCCCACTTACCTTTTTCTGGTGGAGGAAAAAAACAAAAAGTAACCCAGTTTGACTTCATGAGCACCCAGTCAGTAAACTTTTTGAGCTCTGAGAATTAATACTGGTTACATTCGTTCAAAGAATAACATGACCTCCAAGGCTTCCTCCAGCTGCTTCTCTCAAACCACTGCCATCACCTCATCTTATTTGGATTTCAGGCAGCTTGCTCTCATCCAGATCTTGTATCTTCACTAGGCACTGCCAAAGGCACTATCGAAAGGGGACACATGGGTGCGATCAGTGCAATCCAATCACTGTTCCACGGAACAGTAAAGAACATACTCAACAGGTTGTTAAAATTCAAATATTTCAAGCCTCCATTTTAAACCAAACTTCTCAGAGGAAAAAAACCAAAACAAACCCACCCAAACTTTTGAAGTAATTTGAATGACCAGAAACAAGCATGAATGAACTGAGACTCCTGACTGCATCTTATTGAGAGCACATCTGAATGCCTACAAGACTGGAGCCAGCTGAAATCCTAGTCTTCACTACATATCTTCCTTGTATTTAATATGCCAAACATCATGTCCAAGACAATTATTGGCAGTGAGTTGCATATTAAGCTTATAAAGTTTTTTCTTCATATATTTTTGTTTTATAAAATTCAAGAGGAAGAACAAGCACTGTAGAATCCTACAGCTTACGAATTTAGGAAAAACACACCAAAGACGACTAGTAATGGCTCCATGATTGCGAACTTACCAGACAGTCTTTGATTATTACAGAAATCCTATCAGTACCAAGTGAGAGACTGTAGTAAGTCAAGATCCATTCACCTAATTAATTAATTCCATGAAAAGCAGGTGGCAGAACTTCCCTGAATTAACCTTCAAACATAAAGCTGTACTTGAATGTATCTTCTGAAAAAGCCCACACTTGATTTTAAAATTTCGAATAACTGAGAACACATTGATCAACCTTCATAAATTGTTCTAATCATTACCTTCATTAAAACATTCACCTCCGAGTTTAAATTGTTCTAGAATCACTGTTCAATCTTGTTAGCTTATGAAAAGCTTAAAAAAAAATCTTTCCTTACCAGTATTCACAGATCACAAAGCTCTCTTAACTGTCTTTTAAATAACAAAGTCTCTTAGTTTAACAAGATTATTAAAAACAGGGAGATTACAGGAGCCCACGTATATTACATCAACATTACAATATTTATTGTGCTACTGTTCACTTCAGCAATATTTGGTTGATAGAGGTAAGCATCTCACATGCCACTTTCTCTCATGACCATTTTTACTGGCCTTAATTGTACTCCATATGCATACGAAATTCCACATACATATTCCATAATTTATCTAAAACTGGTAGCAGCCAGCAATGCTAGTACTACAAAGTTTATCCTGTCTTTTTAAATCCCTCCTCTTCTTCACCCACTGTACCCAAAAAACCCAATACCTGTATTCTTCCAGTGGTACAAATTTGTTCTACCCTCTGTCCCTGTCCAGTATCATACAGCTAAGGCCATCTACTTTAAAATTACCTAGCAGGCAATTTTCCTGATGTTCAGTTCATTACACTCCCACTGTTTAATGGTCATTTCTTTTTCCTTCTGATTCCTTCTCTGAATCAGTATTTTTTTCCGAAAGCAAGCTGTATCCTTTCTCTGTAGTATCAGTACTTGTCACTCTCTATCATGAAACCTTATTCTAATGCAATGCCTGTTTGTATTTCAGCAAGACATATAAAATCTTCTCTCTTGTGGAAAAACAGACACTCAGCAGACACAAAACAAGGATTACCTGTTTCAAATCACAATTACCCATCCCTTCTCACCATCGTGTATCTAATAATGTCACAGGGAGAGCTTAAAGCCCTTCAGGTTGGCCATTCTGATGCAGCAGTTGAACACCAAGCAGTGAGAGGATAAAGTGACCAGGTCATTAAAGAGGGGGGCTCTGATCCAAATCCTCAGACTGACAGTTATGGGTGGGCTTTAGTGTAACAAATAAACACACCTGCTGCACCAGACCTGATCTGGGCCCTCAGCTGACACACATCACTCCTGAACAGAACAACAAACAGCTCATCCACACATGTTTTCATTCCCTTTACACCAAATTCAGGATCAGGTCATGCCTGAACAATGAAACTCATTAGCACTGGACTTGTATAAAAGCTTCACTGCTTGGTTCCTTGGGAACTATGAAGGAAAGTATTGCATATATTTTCCCCAGAAAAGCAATTACAAATTCCAGGTATTTAAATTACTTCAGTCAAATGTCTCCCAAAGTACTACTCTTGAAAAGAAAGTAAAGGCATGGCATTAAGCAACCTTTTTCCTCTTAAAGAAAATCTCATTATAGTATATTATTACAAAACTAAAAATAACATTATTAACAAGAATATTTTGAATAAGAAACAATTTTTAAACTTGTGTTAAAACCAAGGTGAAGACCTTCAACTTTGCTCCATTCACCAAGAGCAAATTAAAAGAAATCTATGTAGCTTAATTTTTAATTACTTTCTTACATTCATATCACCACTAAATTTCAAAGCCTGTTTTCCAGCAAAGAGATCCAATTGTTAACTTAGAAAAAAAAACAAACTCCCAATGCTTTTATCTCTTAGCTACTGTCTGCAAGGATCTCCTCCAAAACCCCTCAGTAAGGACTTTGTGCATGCTCAAATCTTACATCCCATCCCACATCCATTACTTCACCCCATTAACATTCCATGCAGAGAGCCCTTTGCTAGTTTTATGAGGCGAAACCACAGAATGTCAGGTTAACAAAGCCCTGTCAAGATCATTGCCCCTCAATAAAACTGTTCATTGGGAGTCTGTTTACATAGATTTGCAACAAATTATTGGCGTTATGGAACTGGAAGAAAATTAGAAAGGTTGGTAATAAAAATACACAACTTATCTCTATACCTACAAATAATGCTGTCCATGTTCTTCATCATCGATATTATTTCATTATATTATTGTTTATTAAAAGAAATTAAAAACATAGTATACTCTCTACTACTTTATGTCAGGAATTTAAACATTTTTTTCTTTGTCTTTTTTACTCAGTTTGTTACAGGGTGGTAAAAGGGAAAGGCTTCATAGCTTGTGGGACACGTGGACTGGATGTTTTGTGAACTGTTCTGACAAAAATATTATTACATTCATACCTGTAATTCATTTGATGATGTGTATATTCTTACACTCCATATAAATAAAATAATTATTTAAAAAAAACAGGCTGGGTCTGTTATTCAGGGCTCTGCCTCACCAGTATATCACACAATTAAATGAAGAAAATAGTAGTTGTGGAACCTATGTATGAATAATTAAACTATTATTAATACACAGATCAAAATTCGTGTATACACCTATAAACATATCCACACTAATACAAAGGTGCAACTTTCAGGCGTTTACACTGTGTCCCACCAGTACTCCCTCCACACCGCCCACAGCATCTGACCTGCCAGGCCTGTACCTTGCTGCTCTAGAAGCACCTCAGGTGCTTACAGGGCTTTAATTCAAGTCCTCTTTATTCAACATCTTCTTCCTGTTTTGCAAAGTATGAGGAATTCCTCATATCTTTCAACAGGGCCATAAGAACACTTGTATTTTTTTTAGATTGAATAAAACTGACTGAATAAAAATCTACAAAAGTACACAGATTTCTATCTATAAAATAAATCTCACTCCTCTAGTAAGAGTCAAATTAATTAATTAGCCAATGCTTTACCCAGACTGCAAAAGGATTAGATGCCACCTTTATTTTAGTTTTAAGAAAGGATGAAAAGAAAAATCATAAAACTAGATGTTAAATAAAACCTATAATGCAACTGAATGCTAAAGAAATAAAGCAATATGCTTTAGTGAAGTTCTGCATAACATTCCACTGTTTACTTTTAAATATTTTCTCTAGCTACTGAAATAAGAAGGTTATAGAAATATAAGATTTTACTGAGACATAATGGACAGATTCTGAACCCAAATAACAGTCAATGTAATAGAAAGTATAACCTCTCAGCAAACCTTCTTTATATCTTTAAGTTATCACCACAACAGTAACACTACCGCTGCAAAAGCACATACATAGAAATGTTGGTCTTAGTTGGTTATGAGACTTACACTTTATTTACCAAATTTTAAAAAGAACAGAATGGGAAACAATCTTGAAATCATGATTGCCACAGGAAACACTTTAATTCAAGGGTGTTTCCTAGCACTGTCATTTTTAATCACAGAAAATATTTACGCAGTTCATACACATCACTTTACTGTGGTTTTAAGGGTAAAACCTGCTACTTTCAATAATTCCCAAAGAAGAGATTTTCTGCATTTTCCAAAGGCCATTTAAGCTTGGGAACAAAGCAATTCTAACGTTGCATTAGCTGGTTTCGTATCGTACCATTTGTCACAAACAGAAGTACAGTTAAGACAGTTCAAGTAAGAATTATTTACTTAGGAGTGCTTCTGATTTGAGTCTCACTGCAAATCCTAAAAGTGGCATCAATCAAACATCCCCCACTCAAAACATCTCATTTACACGTGATACTCCACAAAATTTGTAATAACTTGAAATCTTTACTCAGTAGCAACACATTGCTAAACTACTAACTTTACTTTTGCCCTAAAAAAGAGAAAAAACTTCTAAGGCTAAGGTCATAAGCAAATAAGAAGGGCCATTTTCACAGGGACACTGCCTATACAGTGGAAACTTAAAATAAGGACCATCTCCTGCAGACAGTCAACTGCATTAGGAAATCACTACCAAGTATTTCCAAGATCTGCAATACAACTTGTTCGACCTCTAGTAAAAGGCAACCTCTTTCAGGCAACTGCCTGTTGTTGGTCCCTTGGGTGGTCCAAGACCTGGGTGGTCTAGTGATCTCAGCTTGGACAGCTTATTTCAGTTTTTACTGTATTTAACTGTCTCACATCACATTGTATTCTTCTAGAGAAAGAATTCGAACTTCACTAAAACAAGAAATGGTCTCTTATTTAAATCTTGCTTCCTAAACATTAACACAAGTCTTATGAGAAAACTGTAACACAAAACCAAACAAAAAGCTTTTACACTACATCATTGCAAAATGAGATGAAGGACCCTAAAGACCCAAAACAATTCTGAACACGTAATCATCCACACAGTAGTTTGAAATCTTTAATGTGAGGCTACTGTTAATGTCCTCATACCACATTTTCTAGCACATTCACCCGACAGAACTGTTGTGAGCATTATTTTTCTCTCACTAGTGTGGGATGTAAGAAGGAAGAGAGCAATTCAGCTCAGGTGAGGTTTCTACTTCCACAGTTGGCTACATTGCTCCTGGCACCTGGCTGAGCTCCGATTTGATTTCCACTGTACATACTTTAGAGGCAACCTGTTGTGGTGTGAAATCGTTTGAACAACAATGGCACGATGAGGCATTTCTTTTAAAATTGATTCTTAAGACATGTTACTATCCAGAAGAACAACAGCAACAACAGAACTGCACTAATTACTGAACCCTAGCGTTTAACCACATAAGAAGAATGAGAACATTGCGCCTGGATGCAGTTCACCATACTGTAGTTTTTCAGTCCTTCTTGAGAAGTCTTGTCCAACAGCTTTTACTGGGCCCTACTGCAAGTCCAGGCTGATCCTTTATTTTTTCTATCATACTGGAGTTATATTTTTTCCCCTCTCCATGTTCTTCTTCATTACAGATATGGGACATGAAAAATGAAAGATAATTAAATTGTCTTGGTTATCAAAATGCACAAAACTTTGGAGCAGACAGCTCAGCTGTTCCACACAGTGATATAAACATTCATTAAAAAGTCCAGGCAGATTAAAATTCAAATAATATTCCAGTAAAATTAATTTGCAGACTTAAGGTAGACATTGAAAAGCACTAGATGGTATCAGTAAGTGGAAATAAAGAACAGTAAGTGACCAAAACAAAAAAAAAAAATCACCAAAGAACAGATGCTCATTAAAAAAAAAAAAAATGAAGTCACAAAGAACCTTGATCAAATCAGAAAATCTAATTTGAATACTGGGGGGTGAGGAAGTGGCATTTCTATATTCTTCTACAAACAAAAATGTGTTCTGATTTTTCAGATGTACTTGCCCCTTTTTTTATAAAGAGAGATGATTATATCAAAAAGATTTTTCTCACAATGCACACAATTTGTTAACTAAGGTCAAAAAAGTTCTGAAAGATTCAACAAACACGCTGGCAAATGTGTGAAGTACTACTATTATCTCCCAAGCTGTCTCCAGGAGGATTTAGTAATAAAGTTGCAGAACACATTTGAAGTTTTTCCTCAGTTTCAAATTAAGAGTCAACTTAAAAACATGTATTATAAAAATCTATTTAATGATTTTTGTTTCTTCTTAGCTTATTATTAACACATTAGATGTTACATCTTGCCTCAAACGTACGTTGTCATTATATCCCTTGGGAAAAGGAACTATTATTGGTGAATAGACATTTCTTAAGGGCAATATTGAATTGAGGGGTTAAAAATAACCACTATCCAATTTCCCAGTGAACGCAGCCCTCCTCCTTTTGGAGGAAAAAAAACCTTAAGTTAGTATATATGAATTTTTTTACCACATAACTTCTTCATCAGAACGGTTTAATATTTAAAATATTACTTTAATATTTTAAAACATTTAAAACTAATAAATATACTTATTTAATGAACTAATTCCTCCCTGTCAGCATTAATGCTGGTAAATTATGCTGTGCCCAGAAGTTACAACGACATCAGCTGGGCAAGAACAGTGGGCATGTCCCAGGACAGACACTGACTTGGCAGATCCTGTCTTTTCTTCACCCAAGATCAGAGCGTCTGGCATTTGAGGGGGGAAAAATAACCCTAGAAAAAAGTCTGCATTTGTTTCATTGAAACACACTTTAATAGCATGAGCAGGCAAAAGCAATCTTTATTCTCAAAAGTGAAGAACCACCAAACAGACAAAATCCTTCTCTGACCCAAGGACGAGCCCCAAATACCTCGTGTGAAATATCACTGTGGGACAGAAGTAGTATTTGAAACAGTGTGAAAAAAATATACCTATGTCTTAAGCAATAAACACATTTAAAAATCTTCAGTTTTAGAATTCTGCTATGTTATTGATTTTCATATGGAAAAAATGTATGAGCAGCATATGTAAAACTACTCAGATCATTTTGCTGTTAAACAAACAAGCACATGCCTACAGGGGACAGAATAAAGTAACTGGCCTCCTTATGATGAATAGCATTAACTTGCTCTGGCTTGCCAAGTCAGTAAGCGGTGTGAATTTAATGCCAATTAGCTGAGATCAAAGTTGAAGTACCATGAACAAAGTAGGTAAAACTGACAATATCAAAGAAGGGACGTATATCACGGGTGACTGCAAAAAAATTACTTAGATTTATTTAGAATGTTTGGAGCTGTTAATAGAAAAGGACGGATCCTTACACAATGTTTATTTTCAAAACAGTATTACTCATTAAGCAGATTTCTAGGAGACTGCTTTCATGGGTAAATTGGCCAAAAAAACCCTGATAATGAAGTAAACTATTCTGTAATAGCCTGCATTGTGGACACGCTGCTCAGAATGGTATTTTCTCAAGAAATTCAACTCTTCATCAAAGTCAGGCATTCTCCCTCCTACCTGGCAAAAAATTTATCAGCCATTCAAAGCAACAGAAAAAGTTCACAGGCATCAGAAAAAGGCAGAAAAGGAGAGAGTTCACGCGGTTTACATGCAGTAGGCTTTAGGGACTATTAATAATTGGAAAAATATTCCTGTCATTAAATCTACGTGTCTTAATCAAGACTGACATAAAAAAACTATAAATTTAAATTATACATGATTAATCTGGGAAAAATAGCTTGGAGGAGGGGTCTTAGGGCTCAAGAAGAACTCCACTTCCACATAATAATAGCAGGAATTAAATTTGTATTTCAAATATCAGATGCTTAAAAAAATGTACAGCATGCTCACTAATACTTAATATATAACTACTATCACTATAAAACTCCAGGCTTCATGTAATACCTTCTAAGCGAGAGTCTGAAAACATTCTTACAGTAATTCCCACAGCATTTTGCACGGATAGTAACATATTTTTACAGATGAACTGATATACAGAGAAGTTAAATAATTAGCCAGGTCCCATAGTTAATAGAAGAATAAGGAATTAAAACAAGATAGCTTATTTCTACTATAATCATTAGCCCATTCTTTTAATATAGGTAAAATAATAAACAGCAAAAGCAAGTTGCAATGCTGTTTGAATTAAACGCGTTAAACCTAGGCACAAAGAAACACTCCAGTATAATAAACAGTAATATATTTTTCACTTTAACCTGAAGGGTAAAGACCTAGTAGTTCTTCAGCAATTAGTCAGTGAGGTCTATAAGAGATTCGCTTGAGCAAGGACTAAGTTTCTCAGAAGATCAAAGATAACCAGTGTTACACTCTGCCCTAACCAGACCCAGATTCACACTTTCCATTACTTATTTACATTGATCTTATGACTATTTTTATAGATCCATCAGAATAAGTGTGCTTTTGCTCTTTTACTAATATTTGTTTAATTAAGTTAATTAATTACAGCTTAACTGAAATAGCATACAAAAGACCTCACGCAGCTTTCAAAGTGTAGGCTGAATCCTAATCCTTTTTTTTTTTTTTTTCTGTTAACTAGCAGTAAGGATGAAGTCAATAAATTGTCAATTAATAACATACTTGCTTTGATGGCTCTTCAGTAATTTACTTTCATACCACTTCATAAATTTCTTAGGAAGACTTCTGGGATCACTGATACAGTACCTCTGCCATGGGAAAATTTGGTTTAAATCTGCTCTGCTGCCAATAAACCAATAAGACTAACTGGCTGATAATCCTCCCACACTACACTGTTTAGATACACGCACTCAACCAGTGAAAGTTTAATTTGTTCCGCTAATGGCACAGAAAACTACTCAAACTTATTTACCATATAAATTTGAACTTCAGTCTGCTACTTTTTGTTATTCCTTAGGCAGAAAATACAAGCTATTGAATGCTTTGTAATTCAGACTATTTTATCTTTTCTTTGATCCAAAGCATAACAATAATAATGGACACTATCAGTAACTAAATATTAAACTGCACTTCACAGAAGAAACATATTAAAAAGCCTTAGAAAAGTCTGAAAGTCTTATTTGCATTGGCACACCGACATGCAAGGCACATTCTATCATTCTATGCAAGTGTAACATTATGCTTGAACTACTGTACTAAAACCAGTGATGGTAGCCACCTTTTATGTATTTCAAGATGCCATACTCAATAGCTTTTGTCTAGGATCTCTAGGGGGATGACACATATCTTTACTAGGTACAGCCTAATTCTTTGGATGAATTTAATTTATAAGAGCACACTAAAAAATTTAGTAAAGAAGCCATACGAAGCTCAAAATACTGATTTTCTCCAAAGTTATGTTGATAACATTAATGCACATATATAAACACATATATTTTTATATGTACATATATAAACTAAAACATCTATTATGTATAAGACAATGTGGCATGCAAACTTCATTTATAAGTGTTGCAGGTGTCATATATTCATGACAGGCCAAGGCCAGGTGGCGTCACGTAAAAACTAATCAAACCTAAAATAACTATGAAGAAACTGTTATGTCATAAGGTATTTTATTATTATCCTATCTTACGAAGGAAAAATTCCTGGAGAATACCAGAAAAACTCAATCAACTATTACTCTATTTTCTGTCCCACTGTATATAAGGAGAGTTTGTCTGCATTTCCCTAAGAGATGTCAACCACCCTGCACTGGTACCGACAGAAACTAGGTAGGATTTGTGAAAATCCACCAAGTGTTCAGCTGGCATTCTTCCTGCAGTATGAAGGCCCAAATGGAAATTTTCCAAAGAGACTGAGTTATGGATAAAGGAATTAAAGAAACTGTCCTCCTATTCCACTTGTAATCCTCTGGGAAACGAGAGCATCTAGACGTAAAAAGATTTATGTTTTCTCTGAAGTTGTAGCGCTCTGATATATTTATAGGTGTGGGTCAAACAACGTACCATGTATTACAACATCATTTTTGTAAGCTTTCCTCCCAAATCTCAACAATACTCAGAACATCCTTGTCACAGATATAATGACAATAGATACCTTGTTCTCTCCTTACACTTATACACATGCATGTATATATACAGGTACAGCTAAATGTGCAAATATTTAAGAAAATTATGACCGCTATCTGGTAAAAAGGAATTAGGTATTCCTACTTTTTTCAACTGTAATTAAGATATCAACTCTGGCCATTCCAAATTCTTATTCTGGCATTCCAGTTTAAGAAATGAATGGTAGGAAGAGTGCTTTAAATCTCTTTTAAGAAAACAAATAAAATTATCTGGAAAAAGAAAATAAGTGGACTGCAAGCCGAGTTAGCTTATTTTTACTAGTTACAATATTTTTTTTCATTTGTTGCACTGGTTCTACTTGTCTGAAGCAGCAGCAGTAGGAAGGCTTCTATGTTCCAGTGTTGTTGGGAGTCCTGGCCCTGTGAGGCATGAACCCCAAAACAACTGGCTGCTATGCCATGAGCCAACAACCTCCCCTAGAAAGGGCAGTAAGAAAAAGGAACACACCAAGGTATCTGTATCAGATAGAAGTGGCAGAACTTTGCTTGCCCCATGCTGGAAAGCACGGCAGAAACTCAGATGTTGTTTTACTTCCTCAAAGCAAGGACCGAAATGCTGCTGTAACTGAACCTGAGTTATAGTGGCTCCCAATATACCAGCATTCACTTGCAAGTGTTTCACTATGGGATCTCACAGAAAATCAACGAAAAACATTGTATTTCCTTACTATTACCTCATGCTGCTTTTGTACAAGTACGCTTCTTAATTACCAATTTCTATGCTTTCAGAAACAAGTGTTCTGGAGTCACTTGCTCGAGTATATTCACACCCCAATATACAGAAACCATTTATTGGAGCTTGCTGAGCTGCTGCTATTTGAGAAGAGGTGATAAACTGTTGCAGCTAAAGCCAAATAGAGTCGAGCCACAGTCAAGGCTACAAGTGTTAGTGCATCCTTCTTGCAAATATCCCTCCATCATCCTCTTGGAGTAGGCCCATTAGACTACCTCAGTGGAGAAGCACAGTGCAAACCATTCCAAAATGCTACACAACAGTGTAAGACAAATACTGTCTTCCCTGGCTGTATCTCCAATACCTCTGGTAGTGCTGCCTTGGACCAATATTAGCGAAGATTTTAACCCTCCTACTTCTACCTTTAAAGTGGATTATTCCTCTCAGTTTTCCCATGAACAGGAAGAAAGGAAGGAAGAATCTCCAAGTTTCTGTCTCAATTTGCTGCCATGGCCTAGAAAATACCTGCTTTTTCCAGCACAATTTTGAGATAGTGATTTTCCAGAGGAAAATACAAGTTTGTATGGTGCATGTTAGAGATGTCCTGAAATGAACTACAAGGAATCTCAAATCTTCTGGTAACAGAAACAAGTAGGAAAAGACTACTTGACCAGCTCCTGAATGGTCCTTAAGTAAGCACCTCTGCAGTCTCACCCACTGCTGCAAAATGCTTATCAGTATCCCCATATAGAAGAACATGGCCATGGTTGTCTGCTTCCGACGTGCCACACAAAGTTCACGCTGCCCTTACAACTGCTCCAACAAGCAAAAGCGGGTGTTCCCACTCTCACTCACCTCGTGTCTTGGCAGGTTGTACAATTCCTGCAGTGAAAAAAGAGTGGTTACTTCTGTATTGTTGACTTGGGAAGTGTAAGGATACTTGAGACACAACATCTGGCACTTTTTATCAAAAAATCTCTGATTCAGGTGTAATTGGATGAACACTCTTTGGTATTGTGCAAGCATTTGAAGAAAAATTGAAGTTGAACAGTTAATTTCCTACATGTCTATCTTTTCAAAGGAAACGTGCTATCAGGTGGTGAAGACAAGGAACTTGGCAATACAGTCATCTGCAAGAGACTGTGCAAGCTGCAACATCCCAATAGTGCAAAGAGACCGACATCCTTTTAACACATGGCTTTTACCAGCTATTACACTCTAGCGTCCTTAGTGAGCACATAAGTAGCATTTTTGAGATTGCTACCCATATATGTGCTTTATTTTGATATTTTACTCAAATCTATAGGATTACTACTCCTTCGTTACAAACACAATAAAAGTTAGAGAAAAATCTATGTATTGTAAGAAAACAAATAAGGTCTTAAACTTGGAATACTCTGTGCATGAAAAGTGTGCAAAAAGCAGACAAATATTCTGAATCTTAGGTCCTAAATGTTCAAATGGCTCTTGAAAATACAGTCTTGAACTGAGGATGCAATGACTAAAATAATACTAACTTTGGTTAGCAATTAAATGAACACATCTCCCTTTGGACTGAAAATGCAGACAACAGCTAGTAGCTGACATCTCACTTCAACATTTTACAGCTGCTCTGAAGGAAAGACTTTAGACATTTGAATGCATGCATGCATCTTATTTTCCCAGGATTTCAAAGTCCACATCCAGGCTGCTGCTCAGCCATTATAAATGAGTAATTCAAGTAGGGCATGACTGCTTCTTGTATTAACTTGATAAAGATGTTTCACTTGAAGTGCATCAACAGTTGTGTTAGTCATTCCTTTCACAGACTTATATTTATTCTGTGTTACATTACCAGTGAAGAAATAAAAAAGTATTACTGGCTTCAAATTATTATAAAAGTGTTTACGCTAAATATAATCAGTGTAATGAAGATTATTATTATATTTTTACTACACCTGTTTTCAAACCTCCAAAGTACAATCAAATATACCTTATTTCCTGTTTTAATTAAAAACAATTTTATCAACTGACTACAATCTGCACTAAAGTTTTATTTCATTAGTTTAGACATGCAACTGCTTACACAACTGATATCTACACTTTAAAATACACACACTTGTTTTTAGAAATCCATTATACTGAAGATTACTTTGTGTCCATCAAGTTTTCCAAAAGTTGGTTTAAAAACACAATTTTAATATAATAGATTAATTTTAAGTTTATCTTTTAACAATGACTCTACTATCAACCATGTAAAAAACAACTATTTTGCAATAATTTTCATGTCTGAAAAATATTAATCTAGAGTTTGGGCTAAAATATCTCTCAAATACTACAAAGACATATTGAACTACAAAGACATATTGAACATCTTTCATTTTTTGTATGACTTTTCAGGTCACAACCCAGAGAGAAGATTTGCTAAATACTGAACTCCTCTTTCTCTTATCACAGCAGCGACATTATAATATAGTTCAAAATTACAGGGAGAAGTCATGTTCTTCTTTCATTAACTTCTTTCCATTGAATAGATTACCAAACATGAACACAGTTACACTAAATATAAAAAATATACTATATATATAATTTATTCAAAGCCCAGTGAGGAAAAGATGTCCAGTTTATTTAAAAGATGAGTAATTATGCCTCGCTGTTTATCCTCTATGCCATGCGCCATGGACAAATACAGAACACAAGAATGCTATTGACAGGTGATGATCCATCACATGCGCTCCATGACCCTGCTCACTAACGTTGAGCCAAACACTGTATTTTATGCTTCATTAGCTGCAATCCTATCTTCTCTTATTTTTCCAATGAGAATTGTTTTTTATTTACAAAATTTCCATTATTTTCTCCATTTCCAGTGGCATGGGGGGTGTGTGTGTGAAATTCCTGTGATAGCCAGTTCTAATATATAGTGTATTTAAGGAATGTTTCTATATGGTTTAGGTAGTTTTATTCCAGAAATAAAACAAGTTTAGGCACTTATGAGTGTAGGGGTAGATGGGAAGAGGCAGTCAGCCTCTGATTTATTCAGACTATTATTCTGATATCTAATATTAATTTTCAGATTATACTTTGTTTTCTTTTATAGTTTGTATCATATTATTAGAACATGGTCCTTTTGTCTTCTGGCATGACCGCTAGTTATAAACACTGAAATTCAAAAAAATGTGGCTCAAACTCCAATCGGTCTGACTCCTTTCATGTCCACCTTCCCACAGGCAGTGGGCTATTCTTCCAAGATTTCTGGACATGAGGCAGCACAGTCAAAGCTGCTTCTCCAGCTTGGCACCAATCCCAGGCAAACGGCCCAAGAAGCTGCACAGTGACAGAAGATGCACATGGGCTAGAAGTGGCAGAGTTGGCAGAGGCAGGCAGACTCTTACCGTGCCAACTGTCAAAGTTGACTTGTTTGTTCGGGACTCTCCAACCCTCCAGTTCTCACTGTCAGAGTGTTTGAATGGGAGCTCAGGAGTCAGGTCAGCAAATCACTTTGCTCCAGCAAATGTTTCTGTCTTAACTGAACTAGCTGCAAGATTAGGGCAGCACCAAGAATTTTCTCTTTCAGACACGACTTCAGAAAAACAAATTGTTTTTTCCTTTTCAAAATGCCTTTTTCTCTACTGAAGAGTGTAAATCAGATTAAAATTAAGAATTAAAAACATTTAGCTGTTTAATTGAACTATATGTCCACTGTAATCCTATCACTGCATTTCTCAAATAGATTTAGTACTTCACGTGATACTGAGAATGTCAAGATAACTCAAATACACGGTATTTGTGTTTGAAGTTACTGTACTTAGAAATCTGTTATATAGAGATACTCAACATCAAATACTCACATTATATAAGTACATTAATTGTAGCTATTAAAAACAGAACTGAAGAGTTACATAATGCACTGTTTTCCTCATATGAAATTTCAGTATTTCTGCCACCTTAGACAACAAGTACATACACGAATATCTTGCACGTATTTGTTCTATTTCAGTGCACAGGTAAAAGCAAAACAAAATCAGCTGATACAGCACAGAAGTGACTAAAAGGTCCAAAGGCTAGAAGTGACTAATGGTTCCTGCCATACTAATTTCTATATGGTTTGCAGACTTTTGATAAAAAGAGAGATTGATTTTCAGAAGCTTCACAGTACATAAAGAAAATTACACTAATTTAAATGTTTCTGAAGTTGGGCATCTTAAAGTTAATCTGTCCAAAATAATATCCAGTTTGGTCAACTATAGGAATACGTCTTAGCTTGGGGGTCATCATCAGTGTTATATAGTTGAATTAAAAAAAAAAAAAAAAAGTACACTGCTAAGATTCTAACCCACATGGTCTAATCCTGGCTGTGAACTGTTTCTTTCTACATAAAACAAACTATTCAGTCACTTGGTAATGGCACAACTTTATTTTGTCACCGCAAATAGCTACTTGTAACATCATGGAAAGTAACTTCTGTGGGACCTTCAGAACAGTAATGTTTGGATGGAAGGTGACAATGTCGTGGAATACTGCATTCTATACCATATAAATGAGACTGTTAGTACATTTGCGCGTAGTATAACCAGAACATTGGAATCTTCGGAGTGACCTGTAGCTTCTTTTTAACTTACTATAAAGCTGAACCATGAAAATTACTACGAAAAAAGATTTTAGATTTAGAAACAGATATTTAGATCACAAATTCCACATTAAAAATAATGGAGATACTTCATTTAATGCTGTTTTCATAAAATGTGCTATATTTCTGATCCATAACATGTTGTTTACTTGTTACTAAAATTTGAAAAACAAAAATTCACCTGGTCAAAATGCATTTATATTTTACCACCAAAAGCCTAATGATTTTCAGTGATATCTATTTAGTATTTCATTACAAAAAATCAGCCATGTTATATGAATCATTTACCTCACCAAAGCAGTAGTGAGAGTAGTATAATTCAATTACAAAACCTGGAAACAGTTTAAACACCATTTGAAAGTAAACAGTTACAGTCCCTTATGCCCAGGTCTGAGAAGCGTCCAAATGGAAGTCAAAGATCCCATGGCATTTTTTCAAAATGAGTAGGAGCTACCCCAATATGTTGGCCAACATATATTTTCTCAATTAAAAACAGATTTCAATGTCCAAAGCTATGTGTCAGCAATTGCTGAGAGCATATGTCTGCCACGTTTCCAAAACTCCCTGCACCATCGGTAAGTATCTAGTCACCTTGCTGAATAACGCTTTTCCAGATGCCACAACTGGAAAAGGTAAATGCATTTTCATAAATACATGAAGTACAGATATATTTGCCATACTGTTGGGGAAACAGAAGTTATAATTTGAACCCACATTTAGATTTTTTTTCATACCAGAGGTGTTAAACATGACTTTGGTGGCGATATGAAACACTTTGATACCACCAGACTGTAAGTGAACAGAAATCCTATGGAACACACATGCATACACACAAAATAAAGGCAGCAGAAATAATCTTGTATTTGCCATTCCCTAACTTTTACACATTGAATGAGCTAAAAAGTTTAAAAAAGGGGGGATGGGAAGGCTTTTTTTAATGACTCTTTTTATTTTAAGTTACTTTTACAGAATTTTCTAGGTTATGCTCTGTTTAAAGAGAAGGTGGGGAGATTTTCTTTACGCACTTTAAAGCCTATGTACCCCATACTACCCACCACCCAAGCTCAAATCTTCAGTTGCCAATAATGAAGCACAAACTTGTATGCCAAGAACTGCAAGATCAACTACTTTACCTATAGGCAGAACACTTTATCCTGAGTTAAAAGACAAAGTTAGGCAATGAGTTTCTACAGGAAAAGGTATAAACCCAGAGGAGAGTCAGGCTTTACAACTCCCTCACTCAACAGATTTCCTAGTGCAAAGTCTCAGGCTCCTGCTATTCGGGGTGGAGTTCCCATCTTCATTGTTCAAGTTCTGTTATTATTTTGCCATATTACCAAACTCTTAAGTAATACTATTAAAAAGAGGAAATTGGAACAAGGTAAAAGCACCTCCTTGGACAAAGATATTAGTCTGCTGACTTTCGTCGTAAAACTGAACAGCGCATCTCAAAATCAGTCAGGCTTGAAGGAAAAATAGAAATATTTTCAGGGAACTTCACCACACTTCCTAGAAACTGATAGGACAGAATGTAGCTTTTTTTTTTTAAATCAATTTTTCAGTATAATTTTACAAAACTCAGAATCCTATTTAGTCACAATTGCAGAATTCTAGGGCACATGTATTGCTGAAAGATTTATGGCATATTGAGAAAAACTGAATGGAACGTATGCAGAGAGATGAAAACACCTCTTCCCCCAAGAGGATTTGCAGAATTACTTGATGGAAAGTTGAACAAGCTGCCTTATTCCTGCATTGCACAATTACTTTTCTATAACCTGAACTTACTGCCAGTTGCCAGAGTTATGCAACCCACTGGAAATACTGTTCATCTAGTTAGCGTTGTATAGTATGTCCCTCCCTGATGCTACTCCCATGGACACGAAATGCTAACTGGAGCCAACAGAGTCACAGACTGCACTTGAGGGCAAGTTTACTTCCCTCTTAGAAAAAAGTAATAAGCGTATTAACTGTAATCTTGGTAAGACAGTAGATACAGAGGTGATTCAGATCTGGAAGAATATTTGATACTTCACCTGGCCATAGTACACAGCATACTGAGTTGTGAGGGTAATGGGGGAGGATGGAGCACACACAAGCTGGTAAATGTACAAAATTAAAAGCCTCATTTTAAATGCATTTACTTTCTCAGATAGATATTAACTAACTTGCATTTACCATTGTTACTAGCTTGGTCTTCCCCACACCATCCTCCCACCCTGAATCGCTCAGTAGTGCCATCGTCTGCTGCCCCCACTTCAACTTGTAATGAAATTAAAACATGTCAGACACTGTTTACTACAAGCAACTAATTTCAAAATTGTAAGAGAGAAAAAGAGAAGGCGAGGGAGAAATAGCATTACCACAAAATACTTGTGCCCACACGTTTTGTAACTCAGGAAAATTCTAAATTTAGCCTCACAGTTCTGGCAGTTGAACTGCTATTTTTAATCCAATTTTGAAAACTACAGGACATTACTAGAAAAATTTTTCTAAATCTGTATACTTATCTGAATTTCAATTCACCCTACTCCAACGTAAGGTCAACATAAATACTGTGTTTTCAGTAACTTATACTATTAGCATTCAAATTTTTCCAAGGCAAAATACGAGAACAAGCCAGACTCTAAAAGCAATTAAGAGGATATAAATGTTGTGCGCTGCAAGAACACTGTTCTCAAAAGACCAGAGTCCTGGCAACTATCATAATCCTTTTGAAATTGTTCATATTAAGATTAAAGATCACTTTGTTCCTCTATTCCCACAACTAGTTGGTATGGTAAAAAGATCAGTCCTCTAGTTTTATACGTAACATCTTAAACATTTGCTCTCCTTTCTGTGCATGTGATTAAATGTAACATTTTGAAATCCCAAAGTTCTGAGAAAAACATAAATCCTTGTCCACAGCTGCTGTTTGACTCTGGAAACACATGCATTTTCTTTTCAAGCATCTACCATCAAAAAAATCCCAAAGGACCTGAACTGGGGAACACCTGCATCTCTTCATTTAGTTCCAATAACAGAGTCTAAACTTCAAAATTATAAAAATAGATGCTATGTTCAGCTGCAGTTACATTCTGCCCCTAATTCCCGTGAACAAAAATGCTAAGAGCATGAAATCATTCAGGCAAGCTCTGTCATCGAGAGGATAAGATTTTTTGCACCAGAAGCCCAGTGGGAACTTGATAGAAAACTGGCAACAATTACAGATAAAGTACATAGTGAAATCCTCAGGGAGAGAAAAGGAAATGTAATAAGATAGATGGGTATAATTTTTACACATTTATGCCCAAACCACAAATGTGAATTGTCTTTAATTACTCCAATATATTAAGTGTTTTTACCCATTCATTGTGTCAAATCTTTCCAGAATACTTCAAATTGGTTTATGAATTTTCTTTTACGAGGGTTTTTTTATTTACTAGCACAAGCACTCACTTAAATTAGAACCGACAACTTAAAAAATGTCATTTTTCCAGCTTTAAAATCCAGTCTAAGTAATGAAAATTAAATTTAAAAATATGTCAATGACAGACTATTTTAACTGTAAGAAAGGGGGAGTTGGGGGCATATATAAGTGTGCATGCATAAAAAGAAATGTATGTAAAATCTCTCGCCTCCTTTCAAATAAGTTCTAACAGATAAAATCATCTGGTTTACGGCAGGAAAAAAATGCTCCTGCTGGTACAACATTTATGGCACTTTTTTCATGTTTGAAGATATGATTTCTTCAGTCTTAAAAATATTTTCACTGGACAAATTATTTTTCCTTTATTGAGGGGGCAGGGGGTGAACACAGTGATCTTATCTAAACTTAAAAAAAAAAAAAACAGTGGAGAAAAAAATCCAAGTGTCTTTGGAAGTTTAAGAAAAATACCACTTAAATGAGAAACTACCTACTTTTACACAGTTGAATATTTGCTCTGCAGCCTTCATGCAGCTAGAGAAGCCTTCTGATTCTTACTTTGCTCCACTGGGTGTATCAGTTTACCACACACGACCACAATATTAATACAGGCACTTCTGTTTACTCCCTTATTTCACTGCTGCATTACTGAATATTTAAGCTGATCTCAAAGAAGACTTCACTAATTGTATTTTTTATTTTAGTTCCTGTTGATTTATATGTAATAAAGCTCTCCATACACCGGCTGTGCACGCACTCCCAATTATTCAATATGGGGAACCAAATAGAGCTTAATCAGCTCACCTCATCTATTCTACAGCTGCTCATAATTAAATACTAACACCAGCATTCATTTTGAAATTTCCCTATTTCTCTCAAAGGCCAGGTGAAACAAACAAGGTCTGCAGCTTGCTCCGAGGGTTAATAAAGCCAGGGTTAGTTCAGAGCAGCAGCAAGAAGACTTTCCCAAGCCCTGGGGTAACGGAATAATCTCCTTCTCTTGTATTTATTTTATATGCTGCAGTTTGGATACAGACTGGGGAGCATATCCACCAATTTCTACAACTACGCAGAGAGATACCTGGGGCAGTTTTTCATGCAACAAAAGTATCCAAAATTAAGCATCAGCATGCAGACTTGTATTTAAGCACTAAACAAAATTTATATTCTGTGTCCCTATGTAATTCCTCTGCTGTTGATGGATCAGTTTTCCACTGTGCTAATGACACTTTGTGCACCAAACAATAAAATACTCCTGTTAAGTAATTACCAGTATATACACTTGTTACATTTACTACTTAATTTGCCTGTATATGCTATACATCACACACTTCCATGCTGCCCTTTTTGGAATTACATTTTATAGAGTTTCTTCCTTTGCTGGTTATACTCAATGCAGTATGGTACTACTGGAATTGTATTTTTTTTTTTCCCCTCTTCCTCTCAGCAGCAACAAGTGAAACAGTAAGAAATAAAAGAGTAGTGTGAAATGTTTTATTACTCAAATTGTAAATACACACTCAGTCTTTGCAGGGCCATCTACAGACAAGCAGTAAAAGCAAGCTCCACAACCATTCTGGTCACCCTGGATCACATGATTCGAGTGGTACAAGACAGCAGAGAGGCTGCTGACTTGACAAGGAGAGGAGGAAGAAAGGTCTAACACCTGTTCTCCATGTAAATATACCCTGGTTTATCCAAGAACCTCATGCCATTTGCACAACCTCCTCCTTGGCATTTTATACCCAAAACAACTGCTTTGATTTTAGACCAAGTTGTTTTCCATTCAACTTCACAGATGCATAACAAATTACTTACTCTTCCTTCACTAATTTTTACATAGCAAAAAATTTTTAAAAGTCACCTGCACAGGCATTGTGTTGTCTTCCAGAATTCTTCCAGAGTACCCAGAAATTCCCCTGCAATTGCTGGTTTTGGTTTTACACACAAAAAGATACTATATCATTCTGCTCTTCACAGAGGTGGCTAAGTTACAGCTCTTCAGCTTTGTACAGCTCCAGTGAGCCACCTCCCTCCCCCACTGCACGGTGTGACCAGCAGCTTCACTGACACCGAGTTTGCAATGTGTTCTGAATCCTTGTATATGGGGAAGTAAACTGAGTTTACCCAAGTGCTGGATGAGAACTTACCCAATGCCACCAAGCTGGAACTGCTGTCTCCCTCAGTTCTTTCAAGAAATCATGTGTGTATTTTGTGAGCATCAGCTGTACAGGTATTTGTATATGTACTTCACAGAGCTAAAAGACTTGACCAACCCTGGCCTTATCTCCAGCAATTTAATAGCACTGAACAATTCTAGATCGTTTTTCTCATCTCTCCTAGACAGCTTTTTTCGTTCCTTCTACAAGCAGGTTCCACTGCTCTCTTCACTCTTCTCTGTAGTCCAAATTCCTATTCCAGAACATTAGATCTAACCTTACTAGGAAAAAATTGCTCAAACAGCACAGCTTTGTACTGCACAATTATCTGCAGTAGTACAGCTTTAAACAACTCTTCTACTCCCCAGGGGCATAAGTTGAATTTGCTGTCAAATTATGCAGTATAGCTTTCTTAATTCCCAGAAGTGACTGCAACTGACAGCAAAAGCATTTCTATGCTCCCAAATCACTTCAGGTTTTCCCTCCATGCAGTTTTCACAGTCATAATGAAAAAGACAGCCGTGTCTCCGGTATTAAATTGCCTCAGTTCCTTCAGCAAGTATTTGAAAGTGAAGGCTTTGATTAACTCCCTCATCCTTTGTACAGAATCTGAGATAATTTAACCATTAATGTTTCCTAGTTTAATTTGTATTTAAAAAACAAAAAAATAATTTCCAGTACACTACTCTTCATGTTTACTGGGACCGAAGCTGTAACACATCAGTTAGCTTTTCCCTCTCAATTGCCATCAGTCACAGGTGCCACCTTGCAGATGAGAGAAGCACAGCTAGAGGCTGAGCAGGCAGGTTAGTAACTACCACTGAGTACACAGAATCAATACAACTTTCCGGAGGCACTGGGGAGGCAGGTGAAGCATCCAGTAAATTTTAAATTCTAAAATCTTACCATTTTAAATGTATCTCCATCCACCCACAGACACCTGTCTATTACAAATCAATTACAATCTCAACGTCCTGCATATGAGTCTGGCCAGCACTCCCTTTGTCAGTGCCATAATTCCCGTAGGCATCTGCTGTCACAACCTACCAAGTACTCTGTACTGTCTAATGAGACTATCCGTAATACTGATGAGCTAAAATGCACGTGATCACTGTGACCTGTAACACAAGAAATAATTCTATAGAATGTGTAAGTACGCACAGCTCATTTAAAAAGTAATTAATATTCCAAGACAAAAAATGAGAAAATTAAACTGAAAAGATCCCCAAAAAAGGCAGAAAAAGCAATAATAAGTAATAGTAATAAATATTATTATTACTAACATTTAAAAGCTACTTAAGTAGAGACAACAGGTGCAAAATGGATCTGAATAATTCAGAGAGTGTTGAATCATGAATTGCTTTTCAGCAATGCTTTAGGGGCAGGAACTTCAGATAACTGTTGTAAAAACACTGCTGTAAACATTTCCAACATGATGCTCTCCAAGAAAAATACAAATACAGGTACCAAAAAAATAACCTAACAACTGCTTGAGTGCACAGTGCTTAGAAATATTTACTTTGCATAAGAACAAAATGTTGGTTATATATGCACACAAACATTACAAAGATGGTAATAAATTCACTGTTACTTTTCAGACTAATGACATTCAACAACCATCACATGTGGAAAAAAAAAAAAGAGAAAAACTCCACACTTTTCAGTTTACTTTCGTGTTTCATAATATTGGGGCCAGCTAATCCTTTTGCTTTCCTTAAACTAGATGCTTTTCGGGTTTGGTTTTTTTCCTCCTGTTTCACTCCACTCTTAGCATGGCAACAGGATAAACTTCCAAAAACAAAAGCATGATTTTTAAAAAGCACCATACTGACAGCAAAACCTAGATGCATGTGTATTTCAGAAACTATATTAGTTATTTTAAACTCGATACACATTTCAAAATTGTCAGTGTTGCACAAAACAGACCAATGTTTTGTTTAAAGCCCACAGAAACCATAAGAATATCAGGTAAAAGTATTTATGCCCACAAAGTCAACAACACCCTTAAATTTATCCAAGCAACTCTCTGAAAATATTAACTTGTCTCTCATTTAAATCTACCACAACACCAAATTCGATGACGTCAAATGCGTGCTCTGTAGCATTTTAAAAATCACCTTTTTATTATTAACAAATTTTATGATAAAAAAATTATTAATTATAAATTATGCTACAAATTTATATGAACTATTTTGAACTCAGTAGGTCAACTTGTGTATAAGAAGCTCAACCCTATAGATAAAGGGAAGAAATAGTAAAACTAATGCTTTCAACAGGTATCCTGCCCCCCCCCAAAAAGTTTACAAAAGGTTCTGTATAAATAACTTAAAAAGCAACCAAAGTCAATGAAATATTCCTTATTGAAGATGACATACATCAAAATGCTGCTTTTAGTTTTCAAGTCTCTCAGCGAGTTGAAGTAAAGTTATAATCTGTGCAGTATGTGAAAAAGATACTTTGGCATTTGACACATTTTATATCCAGCCTCTCTTTTGAAAATTACATTGGATAGGAAAAATGTAATGTGATACCAGCTTTACAAGAGTTTTGCACTTACCAGAATTATGGCAGTAGTCCATATACTGTGGAATTTGGATTGTAAAGGCTACCAAATCTGGAGCTAAGAGAGATTCTGGCTTCCTGCTCTCATTGAGCCATTTACTGCTGTGTAAGTCTCTGGTGTCAGAAGGGCCTTGAATTAAAGGAATCAGCTTCTCTTTTCCACCGTCACCTAAGATAAAGATTAGAATCCTCACAGCTTTTACTGTAAGATAAATTTTCAACACAAACATCCACTAGTGCACAGAGAACAGCTATTAACAGTGTAAGTACAGAACTAGAAGAGGAAATAGAAAGATCAATCTTATATAAACTATTATAAACAACTTCCTTAATGTTATCTTGTAAATGTCTTTACATCCAGGAGGATTTCAAATAATCAATTCTATTTAAAATTGTAATTTCCATCCCAACTTTATATAAGAAAAGTCTTTAAAAATCACCATGAACTCAATTGAGAGTTAAACACGCTATATTTTTAATGTTCTTGACATTAGCTGCCTTTAGATATGAAGAGATCATAGACATTCATTGGAAAAATTCCTGCATGCTCTTCAAGAAAAATTCTGTAAAAGAAATTTAAAAGCTATTTATCACAGAGCTCTCAAAAATTTCACAAGCAATATACATATTTGTAGCATTAATGGAAAATGAAACATTAAACAATAAACAGAATGCATAAAAATTATGCTGCAAACAAAGCAAAATGCAAAAATTCTGTGTAATATGAAAATGCAGAGTTATTCCAGTTACTTCAGTGCTTTTAGATTAATACTTGTCTCAGCAGAAAAAAGTCTTTATTTTTTTACTTAGTGTAAAAATTGACTATACTGGGGCCAGACTGGATCATCCTGGCACACTTAACAATATAATAAAAAAACCCAAAACAGAATACAAAAAACCCTCTCTGATTCATAGGAACAATGAGTAAATTCTTGTTTCAGTAACTCTCCTTGTAAAAAGCAAGGCCAATTCTCCTATACAGGCAATAAAGTTTTACATGGTCCAGCTGCACATACCTGGGGCTTTGGCACAAATTTTTATTGATCCCACGGTCCCAGAGGCACATTTGACCAATGATGTGCCGCAGTACTTCAATTCAACATTCTGGATTGAGCCCTCAAGAGTTGGCAGGGGATTCTTAGATTTCACACCTAATAAAAGAAAACTGCAAATGTACTAGCCTGTTGAATTTAAATATTTTTATATTCCTTCACCAAGGCATTTAAACTTAATTATACTTTAATTATCTACCTTAGATGTTCTTACAGCATTTTTGTTGTGATTCACAGTTTTAAAATGGAAGTGACAGAACACTGTATATGGGCATTTTAATACAAACTATTATGCATAAAACATACATAGATACTGTGAGGAAAACACAGAAGGCCACTTAGAAATTGGAATAAATACGTATACATACACATACACACACTTTTGTTCCCAGTTTATAAGTGCCACCTCAACTATACTTTTTCATGGTTTTATTATGGCCCTTTCATTTCAGGATCTTAAAATGACCAAGTGTTTTCAGCTTACATTTACACAAAAACATTTCACTCAGTAGCAATGTAAAGCATTAAATCCATGCAGCTGAACGGCACAGAAGGCCAGCGGCACACTTGCCATTTTTCAAGGGAAACTGGAGTTCAAACCTTGCCTTAGGTCACAAGTGGAAATAAGTTTTGGTGGTCTTTCCTCAGCCCCCCAAAACCAGAAAACTACCACACTGGTTGGAAGAGATCGGTGCTATTGGCAGTCACTTCTGAAGAGCTGCCTAGAACTGTGGCGGCAGCAGCAGGGGACTCAGATATGTTGGCAGAGCTTGAGGGCAGCCCCCAAAACAGCCCCAGAGCCAGCCCTCCTATTCTGTACAGCGCTGACTATCAGAAAAAAAATACATATATTTACTTACAAATCAGAAAGAAATAGTTTCAACACCTGTAAGAAGTATGAAAGGAAAAACTAACAGAAGTTACCATTTTTTACGGGTTTTTTCCCCCCTCATGCAAAAGTGAGTTGGAATTTGTCAGTTAAAATTGGCAAGCAGCTTGTTAATTATGCAAACATTAGTATAATTATGGAACCATTTCCTTGCATGCGTAACACAGAATTTGTTCCAAAATCCTAATTATGCAATGAGCGTATTATGGAAAATCAAGAAAAAAAAAAATTGAAAGCATTTTGATACATATTTCAGGATAGTTGCATGCATTAAAGAGACTTCACATATTCTCTACAGAATGAGCTCATTAATTTTTTGCACAATCTCTCAAAGACTTAACACACCAAACAACCTTTAACATATATTAACTATGTAAGGAAAAATTCCCAAAAACCGAGGAAGCAGATTTAGGGTTAAACCTGGTAATTACACTTAGTCCACTGTGCCTATTCCAGTTCCCAAACACTGAAATGTATTTGGTCGTGCATATAACACCATTTTATAAGTGGACTTCTTGACATACATGTTCTGGTAAGACATTAAAATAATTTTTGAATAAAAAGTACCTTCCAAGGTAGGAAGAGAGAAGCAGCACACGAAGGGACACCTGGCACTTAGTAAACCAGACTGCCATGTGAAAGTAGTTTCCACATTCTATGCATACCTTTTTATCAAAATTTAACCTGTCTTCTCTGTTGGAGGCATGCCCAGTCTTTTCCTAACTTGTGATTCAGGACGGCTTCAGGCTCAAAGAATGCTCACCGCAACCTGTTTGTGTGCCTGCCACTACAACACCCCACCAGTCCTCAGTCGCAAAGATCAGCTACCAGTGGCTCTCACCCCGAAAGATCAGCTACCAGTTTTAGTCTCACGAATACACCCTCATTCCCAGTCTCGCCTGGGGTAAGCCTCTTTTAAAGCTGAAAATCCCCTTTGATCTCAGGTGTGGTATCAGGCACAAAGCACGAATTTGTCAAAAGCAGATACAGTATCTGTAGGCATTTCCTAGTCTTGGCTCTGCCTCTTCATACTTCCTATAAACTTGTGCAAATAGAGGCCCTTGGGGAGTGGGGGCAGGTGGCGGGGAAGAAGAAAAAAGGGGAGGGGGGGGGAAAAAAGTATGTTTTTCCTTCTCTTCTGCCTGCTCCAAAAGAAAGATCATACAATACTGTTAGTAGCAGTGAAGATTACAGTCAAAACAAAACAAATTTGAGTTCATAATTCAACACCTGCCTTTCAAGTCTTCTCAAAACTGGTAGCTTCTTGCTGTTTCCATCTTTCAGCAACTATTTTATGCCTCAAAATACAAGGTGTGATGTCTGATACATTTCTCTCACTTCACTATGGAAGATTAAGTACTTCTAAAACTAAGTATTTTCCATCATGGAGTCCAGTTTTAGATGCATTACACTGGACACCTTCTCTGAATTAAGACTAAAACTTTTCGTGTTAGCTACATGCATAACTTGAATTTTGGTTTAGTATCGTATTTGAAAACAATGAATCAAGTTTCACGTGATCATGCTCCCTACTTCTCTTTTCACTCCTATTCCCTCACCAAATAACTTCTGGACTTGTTGAATTTCAGCAAGATATGGCAGTGTTATCAAAGACACTTATCTCATACAATCTTCATGAAAATGTTGGTATATTTGTCCTGTTACCTGACCAGTCAGCATATGCATGACAGTCAGCAAAGCATAGCTCCAACTGGCCAGTGCACTGTTTTTCACCCAGACAGCAGTTAGGGATTATATGATGGGAAGCTAAGAAAGCTGAATAGCTTGACCTTGAAGTAACCTTCAAACCCTCAATATATGATCATACAATTAGCAATTATATGATTTGAATGCATACAAAGAAGTAACTTACAGCAGTAATAAGCTATTTCTTTCTGGAACACCTGTTAGAGGGATAGGATGAACACTTTCTCAGCTGTTTTTAACTATTTGAAAAGAAAATGGAAAAGTATTAGGAAAACATTGCTTAATCATGTCCCCCCTTTTCTATGTTGCTTTGACATCAAATGGCAACATCAGCCTCCTCTCAGTTTTAACACCTGACAACTCCAGCAATGACAGAGAAGTTGCAAGAAAAATTAATTCTGCTCAGGTGTCACAGTTCTGGGCTGAGGGATACTCAGAAAACCCATTTATTAAATATTAAAATCCTATACAGAGCCTACAATATGGAATAAGGAACTTCGTATATCTAACTAGACTTTCATCATGAAGACAACAATCACCTGAACCAAAAGCGATTCCCCTCACCCAGTTACAAGTCGCTTTTTCAAATAGTAGAGACTTTTTGTGAATGATTTATAATGAATAGGTTTAATATAGGGAAACAGCACATTTTCTTCAATCTCTGAAATTTTTTTGAAATTATGAACCATCCCTCATAAAATTCTCAAATTGGCAAGCTGCTCTACAGAGCAGAAAGAAGCCATGTCTCCTATGTATGCCTCTCACTATCTGTAGTTTCCACCCCTGTAACTTTAGTTCTTCTCAAATATTCTCCCTTATTATCTCTCGCATCGTGATAATATCATTATGAAAATCAAAATCGCAACAGTTGTACATGTAGCTAATATGTTCCTTAAACACTTATTTCAGCAAACAAATGTTTAAGCAAGTGAAGACTGGGGCTCCCTTCCCTCCTCTCAATGTTTATAAACTTTTTAGAAGTAGTGCCTTCTCAAGGGACTGATTAAGCAGGAAGATTTAAAACTCCGTGATAAGAAATGCTCCATGCCTCCAAATCCTAACTCAAATTCAGTATGGAGATAAATACTTTACAAGATTTTAATAAAGACGTTAAGCATGAAGTCAAAGAGGAACCAGAGAAACCAAACCTGTCATTGCCAAGAGCAACATCACTCAAATTCAACATCCTGCAAACGAAGCATGAGAAAGGCTTATTTCCAAGGTACTCGACAACAAAGTAGAATTTGTGCTGTACTCGCTCTTCTGGAACAACACTTTCAAAAGCAGCACTGGGATTTACTTCATTGCTCAGTGCAGTCAAATTTGGAGAACAGAGCAATCATGTTTATTTTTCAGTACACCTCACATTTTCTTTAGTTAATTTATTATTTTCATCAGGAACATGTCAGTCAAAGACATTACGGAGACAGAGAGATACATACACCTATCTCCACCCAATATAACTTATGGTTGCTTCCAGATAAATATGACAATTTTCTAGTTGTATGATTTTCATATTGGAAACATCCTGCCCATTGTAGAACTATTTGCAGTAAAAATCAAGTGTTTCCTTCCCAAAAATGTAACCGTGTTTATACTTGGTGATCAAACATAATCTGGTTTTGTTGAATCAGACTATCACACAGAATACAATATGTCAATCAAAGACCTAAAAAGCTGTTCTTTCCATACTGCAGAACCCAAAAATAGGCAGAAAGGTTTTCTAACTTAAAATCTATTACGCCTTGACAGGTTACACTTTGTACACACTACCTCACTTCAATTTTAATTCCAAGCCTAGAGAGCCATTCTGTTCTAGAAACATGCACAGAGGTATAACAGGAAGGCCAAGGAAGGTTCTCCCAGACTTTATAGCAAGCACTCACAGCTCCCCCCCAACTTTTCTGATCATAGCTTTGGTCTTCTCCATGTACATGATCCACCTACACAGCTTGCCCCAAGTCCCTGCATTCAGTGACATTCTGCGTGCAAGCAGAAGGGAATCAGACACCTAAAGGCAGATCACAATTGTGTCTCTACACATCAGCCCAGGATTTCTGCTAACAAGCCTATCAATGCCAAGCAATCATTTAATTTCAGACGTGTTAAAAAAACCTTACCTAATTAGGGATTTTTACCAGTGGCCTATACATCTTTCACCAATCCATTCATAATAAGGTGAATTTGCAATGATTAATGGAAAACAAAGAGACAAACTCTAAACTGATCAACAGAAGAGACGGGAAACCAGCAAAAGAGGTATGTTACTGATTCTGAGGACAAGAGTCAAGACTGCGAGCTGCCAAACCCCTGAAATACAATAAATAATTCTTTAGAAAGATCATAAAAGAGAGAACTCCAAAATATGAAATATGAAATGAATAAGGCATGACTAAAACTTCTAGAAGCAGCTCCACATGAACTTTCCCCATATTTAGGTTACGGCCTCAGAATGAAAAATTTCAATATTTAAAGCATTAAGTACCAATAAACTATGGTTTGGCAACATGATATAATAAAAGACTGTCACATACATGTCAAAATGATTTCAAACTCAGTAAAAAGATCAATCCATGAATAAAATCAAAGAGCTATTAACCAAATGAAATAACATTTAGGCCTAAGTCTAACTGGAATCAAGAAAAAATGTCCAGTTATTTTCACAGAAACGCCTACTACAGTTTTACACAACAAACACAGAAAAGCTAGTAAACAAATCGAAGCATAAGAGAAACCTCATTTCTTTCATGACAGATACTCATTTGTGCTTAAGCAATGTCCTCAGTAAGAACTTCTGAAAGTCTGTACTGAACTTGGTTAGAGAGATGGCACTTATGAGGACCTTGAAGCTAAAACCAAACTTAATTCCTTCCTCCTTGCAGTATGAACATAATGGAAGCCACAAAGACCAGCACTAGCTGGCATCAGTCCTACTTCTCACATTCAAAGCACTGGGGGAGCATGAGATTTCATGTTCTTCGCTGCAGTAAACCAGCAGCAGCACAGGAACTTCAACATCTCTTTCCATCAGTGTGCTTCCTTGCACACAGCACCTGAAGAGAAAACGCTGAAGTTTTGTGATTTTTGTTTGTTTCTGAAATTGGAAAAAAAAAAAAAGAAAGAAAGTTTCTAAAATGTAGAAGGCAAGTTATAAATACTTCCTCAGCCTTTGCTGTAGTAAAACTAAATCTTTGTGATGAAGTTCCCCAAATGTCTTCACTGTGTTCGTAATTCTACATTTTTAATCTGTCACCATAGTCTGCAGACCACATTTTGCAGCCCTAACATAGACACTCATTGGCTACTATTATCTTTCTTCTTCAAAACAATAATTAAGGCAGCTTATTTTAAGGAGGTATCAAGGGACAGGTCTGTATTTTTCTTGACTTAGCTCTATCTAGCATTACTATTGCTATTCTCATTATCGTAATTATTTATTTTCTTGTAACTATGTCAACCAGTTTTCAGTCTACATATCGCTACACTAAGAAATTATTGTTTCACCCCCACCCGCTCTCAAGACTTCACAGGGCAATAACAACATGATTATATTAGACCTGTCTGGCATCTGATGTATGGTAAGCCGGACACATTTTCTACTGTCTTGAGCTTCTTGCATCACAGTTCCACGCCTAAAAGAAAATTGTCCTAAAAAATAGCACTTTCATATTCTCTGCAGCCATAGTACTCAAAGGAAAAGTAAATACGCGGAAAGGTTAAAACCGTTATTGACAGACTGAAATACTCGCTAAAGAAGATCAACTTGCTTTCTTCTTGGGCAACAACAAAATATTTATCCATGCAGGTATCTACCATTCTCTTCATCAGAACATAAGCTACAAAAACCACATGTATGTACACACGCAACACAAAAATGAATCAATGAATCTCCTCACGTACTTTCAGTATTTTCGCAGACAGATTTCAGGGCCAAGCACACAGCCAATCACACACTGGTCTTCACCTTGCAGATCAATATTAAAATCTCTGTAACTAACCACTTTAATCCTTAAACTGCCTGTAAACTAATTAAGGCTTCTCCAATTCCCAAACACTAAACCAGACATAGGACTGTCATTTAGTAATGGAGATTTACATATTGCAAAAAATTTCCAGCTTGCTAAAGAGCATCAGCATTTCATCTACAGGGAGAGTCACTTAAATCCGGCAAATCCCTGTTGCTGCAGCCCCATTTTGAGTGGCCTTCGTAGAGGTCCCCATCTGCCTTAATCCATAAACTTCTTGATTCTTCTAAACCCTGCTTCGAATAAATGATGAGTTAAGTAAGAAACCTGGGATTCAAAGACTGAAAACCAAAACTGAAGAAATCACAGAATATTTGGAATGTTTAAGGCATTCTAGGTCAGAAGCACCTTTGGATAATTCTTTATCGATAATCTGCTTTAAGCGATTACCCAGTCAGGTAAAATGCTGCTTTAATTTTGAATGCTCATAGAACAGGTATCACTGAAAAAAAAAAACACAAACAAAAACAAAAACTCAAACTTATCTGAAAACACAACAGAGCTGGGAAATGTTTCACAGATCCCTTTAGCCACTGTACCAAGGCTGGCCAGCAAACATTCACGGACTCACTACCACAACCTACCAAAAGGACAAGGACCATCCTGAAACACTCTCCGTGTAGGGTACAGAAACACAAGCCATGCATAGTCTGACTGCTGCTCCTCTTGATCTAAACAGCCAATGTTTAGAGAAGGAATACCACCTTCCATCTTTAAACATATACAGTATTGCAAATAGCTCTAAAACCTTGCTGTGAGAAGTGCAGTTTTGGGCAACTTTTTATTATTAACCTTATTATTGCTAACATTCACACTGTTTAGACAATGCCAATTATAAGCATACCTAATTGAGGCTATTATTTTAGCTTTAGCAACAGGACACTGGTCAGGACAGAGGATTAAAGTGGCTTTAGTGGCACTCTTCCCACTGTTGTAAACAGAGGTTCAAAAAGAAGATACGAATTGATTTTACTTTCTGCACAATTCAACAGCTGCATTTCAGATATCGCTGTATCACTTGAGACAAATTGTAAAAGCCCAAGTTAATGCACTAAAATAAACTTGTCTTCCAAGAAAACACAGAAAACCTATCATCTGAATTTCTAACTCTCAAAAAGCATGTCCTATCAGTCCTCGTATCTTTACATTGTCAGCAGACAAATGCTAAATATGACATGGATGAAAATGCTTGCAGTATATATATATAAAAATAAGAACCTGAGAAACTTTCACCATAAAGTATTTGAAGCAAGATCCTGAAAAAGACAGACAGATTGACAGAGGAAAGAGCTTACATTTTCCATCCCTAGTAGCACACCCTTTCGTTGGAAGCATGCACTTGCAATCGGTTGCTTCCATCTTTGTCGTATAAGCCTCCTATCACTTTCAAACACAGTAGTTTTGCTGTATCTGAGGATAAGTTCAATAGCACATGCAAAATGTCAACACTTGAAGTAAATCAAAACACTGTTTTCACTAATATATGATAATATGACCACAAAAAACCTGAACTGTGTTTTCTATCCTGAGTTTTTATTACGCCTACTTCAAGTTTAACCCAGTATCAGTTCAAATGCTTTATCTTCAAATATGCTAAGCATAAGTTGCAATATATTTTAGGCTCTGGAAAAAAATCCTGCATTTTGCAACTCTTCGTAAAAAAAGCATGTAGCAGCTAGAGAAAAAGGACATCTACAGCTTTCTAGGACAGTAAAATGTAAGATGAAAGTACAAAGTCTTAGAGGAACCAGAGCTCATCTCGGATCTCATCACCTCCCGTTTCAACTGTGGAGCTCATTTCTCTAAGATACATCTATTTAAATAAGTTATTTGGCAACTATGAAACTAATAAATTCTGGTTTCCTATGAGTTTGTATTCCTTTGCCCTTAAAAAGCCTCATTCACCAGAGTAGATACAAACCTTACGGTGCTGTGTAACGTCCCCACTACACAAGTGGCAAGAAATGACGGATCTCACCTGGACCTGCACAGGGTTGTGAGCTTCCCTGCAACACATGACACTTGGTCACCTGCTTGCTGTCAAACATGATACCCAATGCCTGAAATCTCTCACAAGCTCAAATTGAGATAATGGCATATAGGACAGAACAGTTATGGACCAGTAAAATGGTCAACAAATTGAGGATTGTAGAGGATGGAGATCATGATTTTTTTAAGAATTAAAGAAACGGCAAAGGTTTATAAAAATTCAAAAGAAGGGCAGATGTTTTCAGTAGCAGTATTATCAAAAAATTATAAAGAACTAACATCTACAGTGTAATCATTAACAGTTTGATTTCCTGAGTTGCTGTTGATGGTGAGCGAAGCAAAAGAGAACATTCGCATCTTCCAGCTGGGTGGTGAAGAAAGCCAGCAGTCACGCGGTTAAAAGATGGACAACAGAGGCTGCTGCTGGAGACACTGACTGTAAAGGAGTAGGAAATGGCAGGAAGACAGTAATTCAGACAAAGCAGGCAAGTAAAACATGATAGAGATTACATGGAAAAAGATCATTTAAATACAGTATATGAGTATTCTCTTGAACAGTCTCCCCACGATTTTCCTTCTTAGATAGTATATGTTGCTTTAAAGAACAGAAAGATCTGAGGCTACCTCTTCACATGTAGTTTTCCATGCACAGAGATGACAAGATTTCACTTTCTTTAAAGAACAGTTCTGTTTCTAACTGGAGTATCATTCTTACTCAATCACTGTTTTATATATCACACTGCATTTCTTTATGGTATCCCTGTGCTCCTCACAGCAATGTAAATACACATTGTTTAGGGTATAAAGTTAAAAACACAATGCTCTACCTTTAACAAACCTGTTTGTATTTTCTTTTAAATATTCTATGCAACTACTGAGGACTTAAAGAGAAACAGTACATTTAGTGTCTGGAATGGCAATTTCTTACACCAGGAGGATATTAACCTTTAATCCTTGAAATCATTAAAGAAATGTTTGTAGAAATATTTTTAGCCTCTTTATCTGGTCAAAGTACTGGAAGTTAAGTCGTGTCTGTACAAACCAATCATTTCACCAGCAGTTTTATATTTCTTTAAAGCCTCATATAAAAAGCACCTGCTTAAAGTGAGTAATGGAGTTTTATATTCATTGCACTTAGGAACAGCGTATGTAACCTATTCCGTTTTCCTCCCTTGTGGAATATATTTCAGCTTATATTGCACAGCACATTACCGACGTGTATAAAGACTCTCTGATCAGCAATTTGGACTGCAGACAGCAACCTGCATAAGTACACTTTTTTCCCCTCCTTAAATACAGTATCCACTTGATTCACCAACACAAATTAAAACCATCCTTTAAAGATGATGATCTCACCTTCACAGAGAATACGTGAAGCCCATACATGCTAACACCATGACAATGTCAGGCTACAATCTACAGCATATACCCTGCACAACCAACAAGCCATACATATGCTGCCAGCATTATCAAAAAAGAAGCTAAAATATAATCTTCCCTGGCCAAAGAACAGAAAATCTCCGTTAGCGTGATCAATTTCTGATAGGCTAAAAATCTTACTGTCTACTAAGATACAAAAACAGAAGAAAATCCAAATGCAAGGGAAGCCCTGTAACATAGCATATACTAAGGATGTGGTTTAATCTTGGAATTAGCATTTAGTACAAAAAAAAGCATGAAAAAGGGTACTTCCATACTATAGGTTATGAAAGCACATGCTTGTGACACACTTCTTCATAGCTGAGAAGCTTAATGAATTCTTCAACTCAACTTCAGCATAAGGTTTCCCTGCAGAAATATTTAGTAATGTATTTTGATAAAACTATAAACTTGCAATAGCTTAACAACAGTATTTCAATTACAACAACATTCATATTGGACTGAAGTATGTAACATAGGCATGACCTCATAACAAAAAGCATATACTATTTTTAAGTAAGCTCTCATTGTCCATTTTAAAAACAACTTAATTTTGACGGGACAATTTAAATAATTTGTGCAAACACTTTTGCATGATTAACCAGAATCATACAATTGTATTCACAAATTCATTGTCATATGTATCACTATATTATGCACAGAAAGCGCATTGATTTCAATGTATTTCAAACAGCCTGCTTAGCAGACTGATTTATCCTCTATGCACAGAATCGTATCTTCACAAAACCAGATGCTATCTTAAAGTAGACAGTTACTCTTCTTCCACCCACACATCTCCATGTTGATAAGTTTTAAATAACATGGAAAATAAATTTGCCAGAACGACTTAAATTAAGCATAGAATTACCAGTCAATATCATTGCACGCAAGTACTTACTCACTGAACTAAACAGGAAGAAGGGCTATATTACATTAGCTTTATTAGTACCTCATGGAACGCTGCAAAAGAAAGTTTGAGGTCAGGGCAAGTTTACAGAGCCCATGAGAAGCAGAAGGAACAGATACTCCATAGTCACACATTTGAAGATGTAATAGCTATGACTGGGGAAGTACGTGTTTTCTAACTTACTGCAACTGGGTTAGCACTACAGTAAGCTTGCTTGTTACAAACTAATTCTGATATACTTAGTATAGTAAATCTTGATAAATCTGCCTAATATTAAAATATCTGAGGAAGCAGAGGACTTCAAAGTTAAAATGAAATCCTGATAAATCTTCACTGTATCTTAAATGATATCCAAAGGAGAGTTTGAAAAGAAAAAATAAAGCCAACTTTTTAATCCAGAAAAACGTCACTAAGAACTTACTCTTTCTACAGTGCTGTTTCTTTTGCCATTTAGATATCCTCACCATAATTTCAAACATGTACTGAATGTCCTTAGCAGTATTATAACTCGGCTTAGCTTATAAAAAGGAGGCCTATATGAATGCCAGTTGTATGCTTTTCAACAGAAGGATGTAAACTTATTTAGCGATCTGTTTTTCTCTTTCATCTTATCTCTAGTTTCTGTGTAGATTTATAATGCTCATTGCTTCCAATTTTAACAAATCACCTAATGGCAGAAAGGAAAATATGTCAACCTTGGAATTATTTGCAGTTGTAGAAATCCCTTTTGTCTGGCTCATGCAAGGCCTGCAATCTGTTTTAAACTCAGATTGTCTGTCTTTTGTCTGACAGCCACCAAGCTGCACAAATTACTTTCTGCCTGTTCACCTGTTTGCAGCTGTGTCTGTAAGCTAAGGATTCTGTAGCTTGACTTGAGCAGCCACTCCAGGATTGATGACATGTGCTGCTGATAAACTGAGCAATTTGAAGAAATTACTGGCTAAACTTATTGAAAGACATCTGTGCATGAGCTGAGAACTAGAAGCCTTCAATTGTGTGTTTGCAACTTGCAGGGGCGGCAATCTGTTTGAAGTAATATCCTTCTATAACAGAGCTGGCCCTGACACAAAATAACTAAACCATCTTTGCAACATATTTCCTCACACACCAATAGAATTCCGCTCTTTTGGTCCTGAATTGAGGATCTAACAACAATTAAGACTTCCTATACTCATCTAGCAGAAGTAACTTCTTTTGAAGTGTTTCCATTTTTCACTCAGATTTGGCATTTTATATTGTTTCCCAGCCTTCTCTACTATACAGACTAGTTCTCAGCAGTTAATGGTAGTATGAGCATCTCTCTCACTCTCACATTAGCCAAGACATGCCTTCGCACTATTATGGGGGTACAGCTCAACTCTTCCTTCCACTTCCACTACATCATTACCTCTTCATCTAATTAATATTAACGCCTGAAATTTCTGCTCTAAAATTTAGTAATCAAGGAATTGTATTTCTGGCCCTTGCGAATCCGGATACAGTTTGAGCTTCTGGGAGATATTTTGAAGACACTCACTGTAAGCTCACTGTAAGCACTGACTGCTACCTCAGGGTGAGCGTGTGCATGCACATGTGTGTATGCATGAAATTCTTTTGGTTTAAAAAAGCTCCACCAGACTGGTGAGCTGTGCGTGATTGTCAGTCATTTTTAAGTTGTACATTACATTTAGCGAAATAAATTCCTAAGCACTTTGGGACAGATTCTATAGCGATGTACTTCAATGTTGCTCCCATTTTCTTTGTTCTTACACATATAGCATAAGTGTGTTTCAAGTATACATTGTGACAGAGTAAGTCAAAGCAGAACTCTACACATCTTCAAATGTTTTAGTAGCCCAGAACAAACAACAAATTAAAAACAGCACTACAATTGCTTGATACAGTAAAGGGGGGGGG
>Ga0065711_1000036_pt1 | contig 121117 bp, 63 predicted proteins | sample Hoacrofraction12_FD_59098 | JGI IMG/M metagenome (GOLD analysis project Ga0065711, IMG submission 59098) | Hoatzin crop microbial communities from Cojedes, Venezuela - Epithelial fraction 12 v2 (version 2) | ecosystem: Host-associated > Birds > Digestive system > Esophagus > Crop | place... | reverse complement strand
ATTTGGCTTTTCTTTTCTTTCTGGAGAAGTTGATAGTTGTCAATCTAACTTCCCAGGCTCCTCAGTGGCAGTATTTCAGTGATGGGTCAGCTTTCTGTAGATAACGTTTGTAAGATGATTGCACTGAAAGACCATATGTATACTTCTGAAAAGAAGTCAGTGAAAATGGTGCTAAAAATCAAAGACAATTAATAGGATCATTAAGACTGATGGATTTTATGGCTGCCTATAAAGATGAAATATAAAACAAAATTACTAGCCTTTTGAATTTAAAAAGAGCTCTGGTAGGTAAAGATGAAGCAAAATTGAAACATTTTCTACTTGCAGGTAAGGTTAAAAAAATCAACATTCCACCCTCCCACTGAAACAAAAAATTACCTTCCCCAGTTGTTATTCTGGTACTCCAAATCTGCCATTTTATGTTCCCTGGTAAATCATTTGCTTTCCATGCACTTTGAGGGGAAGGTGGAAATATACACCCTTAAATGATAGGTAAAAAAGCAGATGATGCAACTGCACTTAGGGATGAATAAATGTGCTTTTGCATCGAGGTGCTATCTACAGGCTTGGAATCACAGAATCATTAAGGTTGGAAAAGACCTCTAAGATCATTAAGTCCAACCGTCACCCCAACACCATGTCTGCTAAACTGTGTCCTGAAGTGCCATATCTATGCTTTTTTTTAACACCTCCAGGGATATGGGGACTTCTTAGGAGGCAGAATTTTCTAATGAAATTAGAGAAAGCATTTCTGAAATCTCTGTGGGTGAAATTTGCCCCTGGAGGCAGGACGAGGCCCATGCATGACATGCATCCCTCGTGACCCTGTCTGGGGATGCTCGGATGCCTGGATTTGTGCTTCCATTTCAAGAAGGGTTGAATATCGGCCTCGCCAAATGCAACAGCAGCTCAGATCTGTCCACGTACAGTTGTGCGTTGAGGTACTGGTACCTGAATCTCACAGGAAGCAAAGCAATTTCTAGCTTTTAAAAATAGAAACAGAATAAAAGTTTGACCTATTTTAAAAAGAATCAGTGAAAATAAAAACAATTGTCATGTATTAAATGCCATTAGAGTATGGAGTGAGGGAATTAAGGGGCTGAGGACTTTTGCTTTTTCCCAACACTGATTTTTCCAGTCACTTTACTAGGTTTCAGGAGGCAAATGCAGTGGGAAAGTATGCGAGGTTCAGGGGAGATTGCAGGGGAGTGTGACTGGGGGGAACACCGTTTCTGATCCCTACAAAAGCTGGTTGTGCACGGAGAGGACAGCAATAGCAAAGGGTCCTGCGCCATCCACCTTCGCGGGACTGTCGTTTTGATCTGCCCGTCCGCCTTGTGTCATGCTCATCATCTCCAGGCACTTTATGCCTCAGCCACACAGAAAACCCCATCTGCTCCATTTAATGATTTCTATTTGATGAATTTTTCTGTATTCATAAAGGGAGATGCTGTCACAAGGGACAGCCTCAAGCACACCCACCCCTACAATCTTTATCAAGCTCCCAGCCATAATCATTCAGGCCCTGCTCCTAATATAGCACAAGCCCTGCAGAATCAGGGGTTTGCTGACAGCCGGCTTCTGATTCCTTCATAAACTGTAATTCTGATGCTGCAGGTTTAATTAAGTACGTGGTAGTTAATCAGCCACTGAAATAGGGGCCTCCACTGGGGAATTACCTGAGTGAAAACAGACCAAACATGAAGGGGCTCCCTTGAAACTCTAGCACTCGTGCTTTGACGGTGAAATGGAAAGAAAGTTATCAAATAAAATCTGTTTGCTTGTGGCTGTACTGTGACAGCTTTGTTAGTCCTAACAGATGACAAGGATTATTCAATCAATATAGATTTACCCTGAGAGTTTTGCTGTTTTCAGGCACCTCCAGGAAAATGACAGCCATTAATTATGTACAAAGGCCAGTCCGGGGCCTATGGCCTCTAGCTTTAAGCTGCTGCGTTTTCTGAGTTATGTCAGGATCAATTTTTTCTAATAGATATCACTTATCCTACATGATAATCAGCCTATCATAGTCCATTGATTACATGACAGCCTGATTTAGGTCTGGTCTAGAAGATAAGAAACACAGGGAAATCTCTTGCCTGGATTGTCGGGGAATTAAAACCCTCTTTTGGAACTTTTCCCTGAAGTTATTTTGTATGCACAGAAGCCAAGGGAGCTGTTTGGCCTGGTTCCTCTCTCTCATACATCACCCTCACTTCTGTGTAGCACCCTGGAATTGCAGAGACCCATAGCTGAAGACTTGGGTCCGCTATGTTTTATGTCATCTGAATTGTGGAAAGGTAGTCTGAGGCTGGTCCTGTTGATTAGCACTGATTGTTGTTCCAGAAACAGCTGTTGGTTTATTTTGAAGGCTCTGCTAGGCTTGACTGCATTGTATTTAGGAGGATCCACACTTTGGGATCTGAGTCAGGTGAGCGCTAGATGTGGTCAAACCGAAACTTGCAGAACTACAAATACAACTGCTGTTACAAGCTAAGCGTGAAATAACATCTTATTTTTATATGACTAAATATAATATTTTTAGTTCTATTAACAATGTTTTCTCGAGGTATCTTGCTGTTAGAACTACTGTGTGTGTTGTGGTGCTGGGGTGGAGGTTCCCTGTTTTTCATGGTATTCAGGAAGGCTCGAGGAAGGCATTTGTGTCTGAAATGTCTACAAAGCCATTCCAGTGCTCTTTGCTGAATGAGAACAAGATTGCTGGGGTCGTACTGGTGAAAGCTAAGGAAATACCCTCCGTAGCTTGTATGAGGGGCTGTTGTAAGGGATCCTTTAAACTGCCATCTAGGTATTTATACACAAGCTTTTACCTCCCATCAGGGCTGGAGTTAATCTTGTAGATCTTCTTCAGTAGAATAGTCTCCGCTCTTTAGGTCTGTGGCTCCTACTGGAAGTCTTACAAAGACTTGGCAGAATTCTTCATGTAGATATGACACAGATTGGCTACATGTATGATAGTGTGTTTTCTTGTTTTGTTCTGCAAATTGCAGCTAGACATCTGAAATTACCCCAAGTGGCCTAACTTTGCTTTTTCAAAATAATTGTTACAGTTGCCACATGGCAGGGATACAAGTCCCAAATGAGAGGGAGTGTCTATGCATAACCTCTTCAAAAACATGGTTTACTCTGTGAAATTTACTGACAAAGATGTAGCATAAAAATATTTCAGTTCCTGAGGGTAGATGGATTTGGAGGTTTTCTTTGTCAAATATACAATTCCATCATCTAGTAATAGTTTGTTTCTAACTTGCATAAACAGGAATATTTAGAAATGCACTTAATATAAACAGTACTAGACACGAGCTACAAATACAGTAGTTTGTGTCCTGCCTTTTCTGTTTCAGTTATAACGTGATATGCTACAGTTGTCCTTCAGTGTATTATAAAATCTTGATTTTCCTGTGTAGGGTTTTGTATTCTTGAATTGTCAAAGGCAGCCACAAAAGCAGTACCATGTGCATTACGGATATTTCTGGCTACCAAGTCTTGAGACATAGTGAGATAGTATAGCAAGCTTCTACTTCCTGACCACGGCAAAAAAAAAGAAAAAAAGAGAGGGAAAAAAATAGACCTGTCTAGTTTGCTTATAGTTCAGTATGCTTCTGTTATGGTTTTTAACTTATTGCTCATTCAGATTCCAAACTGACAGTATGGTAATTTTCAGAGCGAAGTAAAAAGTTTTATATCCAGATGTGTGGTTGGAATAGCTACCAGATCCATTTGTCATTATTGCTTTTTGCATACAGTCTGGCCTTATGATTCCTTCATCTTTCAATCTGTGCTTCTAACCTAGAGTGCAATAATTCTCAGTCTTTACTGACAATTTTATTATTACTATAGATCAAATATATATGGGAGTTTGAGGCTTTTTAAAGTAGTTTGTTTTCACCACAAAACATTTGTAAACATAGCAGAGCTCTGATTTCAAAAAGGAGGGTGAGAAACTGATGTTAAAGAGCATACTGGTGTTCACTGGAGAGCCTCTGGTTTCTCTTTTAAGGCCCAGTTAACTTTATTTTCTGTAGCTTTTGCCATCTGTTCTTATGTGCTTATTTAAAAATTTAAAAAAGATCAAGGTGTTATCACATCAGTGTATGGGAGTAGATAAAACTGTACAACATTAAACTCTATTAATATATAAGTAGAAATGCTAAAGAAAATGATGCTACTGTATGTTCCAACTATCAAACAAATCAAATCTGTGTTTCATGCAAGAAAATACAATGAAGTCCAAATATTACGGGGAAAAAAAGGCATTTTTGTTTCACTGAGGTGTACATGTTAAATAATCAAAGGATTCAACATGACAATATGGTTATAGATAGTTATCTTAAGTGCCTTCTGTGGTGAGGAACCGAAATTAAGAACTTGAACAAAACATGATACATGAAAGTGCAGGTTCTACAAACACTGGGTTGCTTATTAAAACTACTTTGATCCCTCGTTTCTTTGATATCCTAGGTCTTATAAAGAATTCACTTTCAGGGGTAAATATAGGTAGTTCAGAGAGACTTTATGACATACTGTACATACTGCTTTTGCAGAGACACTTTTTAATTACTTAAGGAAAAAAAAAAAATCCAGCAAGAGAAAAATGCTGATAGTCACTATCAACTGATGTTCATTTCTAACTGCTGATTATTTTGGTGTAACTTATTTGAATAACGCTGTTCTCAGAAGCAGGTCAGGCTTGGGAATCTGAACAGATCTGCTAACATTCCAGATCAGCAGGACGAGACGAGTTCACACAGCAGATGGGGGGGTACATGCTTGTCCCTAAAGGGATCACATATTTGCTTGCTTCTCTGAATGTTACCCAGGCATCCGCCAGAAAAGCTGGATTTTTTGCTGCTGTTCACTACCTTGGTTCCCAGAGCAGGACTGCAGGGAATTCTCAGAGAGAGATCAATATTAATAACATTTATTCTCTTTTCAAATCACTTTGAGACTGTGCTTTCTAGTCACTGAGGCCTGCACAAGACTGGAGGTAGTTGCGATGAAAATATGTAATGCTATTTTCAAATACGGTGCTCCAGTTTTTACCTTTATTCTTTAAAACTACTGTCAGCAAATCCAGGGCAGTATTAGAGATCCTGCACAGATTCTTGTGTTTCAGAAATGTGGGTTTGGAGTGCGACTGTTCTGTCGAGGCTTTTCTGTGTAACCGGCAGATGATAACCTGGTGCTGTGATGTGAGATGGAGTGGTGAGAAAGATCAAGTTCAGGTGATAGACGATGGTTTCTTTGTAATAGGTAACTGCATTGTAGGCCAAAGCTTTATTTTATAAACTTCAGTGGGATAGACTTCTAGCTGCCCAAAAGATTCATTGTACATTTTTAGGCCCAGGAATGTGAAAAGATTGCTTCTAACAAACCGCATTTCCCCAGTTTTTGAGTGCTGTGTGGACAAAGTGGTCTGTTTTACGTGTCAGGAGTCTAGTGATTATCAGGTAACATAAAATTCAGATTTGAAATGAACTCATGAAACGTAATCTTGATATGTCCTGGGAATTTAGGGAAAAAGAGTTCTTGTGTCATTTTGGCTGAATGTGCTCTAAACACAAATAAAATGTAGGTGACCTGAAGCTGGGTGCTGAGAATACATTGCAGTCAGACCCAGGCTCTGATACAAAGTGCACTCATATTTTGACCTTCACGTTTTTGGCTTTGAAATATGGCTGGGACGCTCTCTATTGAGTCAAAAGAAACGTACCAACTGAATGAAAATTAGAAGTCTCTAGAATGTACACAAGTGAAAATCCTTGAGCGGTTTTGTTAGATCAGTTCTGTTTCTTTTATGACTTCTCTTTTGTTTCAACAAGCAACTTAAAACTAAAAACTTAAAGCAACTTCATATTTCAGACAAAAGCATTTTTTAATGATAAAAATGGACTCTGGCTGCCAGGTAGATATACTGTCAGAAAATTGCCACATTACTAAAGCTGATTAATTCTGAAAAAGGGGCCGTTGCACTTCTGAATGCTTTTTTCCTCTCTTCTTTTCTGGTAGAAAAAAGACTAGAAAACTAGTCTTTTTCTACCAGAATTTACAGTTACGATAAATTAAGAATTTTTCTAAATAAAAAAGGTTAATGAACAGATACTGAACACAGTCTGGAGGCATTTTCATGTTTCCAAAACCCAAATAGATTCCTTAGTACAGATGCACTTGTGATTTCTTTACAAGGCAGAGCTCCGATTCCTGTGCTGTAAATGCCATTTTACATCTTTGAGCTGAAGAGAAGTCTCTGGCAGCAGCAGAACACCTAGGACACCCAATTAAGCAGCTCTAATTCAATCCATCTGTGTGCACCAATTACACACAGAGGCGTTTGGTGGGAGTGCGAATCCCCGGACAAACCCTTGGCAAGCCAGGTGTCTGTATATCTGATACCAGCTCCCAGAGACCGCAGCGTCTTTGTGAAATGCCCACACGTGCAAAAGTGCATCTCTGTAGAGGACAAGATTATCCTTAGCCTTAATCTGTACTTGAAAAATATTGTAGAAATTTCCCCTCTTTCCTAGGTCGTCTCATGTTTCTATTCACTAGATCATGCTGCCTTTCATTAATGAATTGCTCGTCCAATAAACTGCTGCATTTTAATTGATCTTTTGATCTAAAGGAAAACTGTGACTCAGTGCAGCAATATTTTGAAGTCTATGGTAAGATACTTGTCAAAGTTTTGTGAATCTTCAAATCCTTTCTGGGATCAACCCATATTATCTAATGCAATTTCTGTATTAATTTAAGTTAATAATTCACATATTCAAGGTCTTTAAACCTAGTTAATGAAACTCCTTTTGGAGATGATTTATAGATTTATATTTAGAGCTGTGTAATTTTTTGTTACAGCTCATAGAATAGTATTATTAAACAGATGTCTGTTCCCTCCTTAAATCCTCCAGTGTCTTGCTGGATAGCAGATGATGGACAGCTAGAAAAAATTGAGAGTTTTGAACCTAGAAAAAGATTAATTTTTTTAAATCCTAAATTCTACTTTGTCTTCAATATCTCATTGTGATCAAGAATTTAAGATCTCCCTTTGAAAGACTTTTCTGTTAACAGACCATTTTAGACATGTTTAACCACCTCATATACAAAATTCCTTCAGACACAGAAGATATAAAAGTAGTTTTCCCTGAGTTGTTATAACATTGCTTGAGTATGAAAGCTCCGCATTAATTGATACTTGAAAACACAAGTAATTTGTTATTTCCAGATAGAGGGGAATGAAAACAACTCGCCTGTAAATGCAGTCCTGTTTGGGGTAGGTCTCTGGAGTGTGCTTCACTCTTTTTTCCCCTCTTAAATTTAAGTGACTTAGATCAAACATTCAAGCACCGTCTGTAACTAATATTGTTTCCTGGCCTAAACAGATAATTGCCCTTCTGGATGTATGAAAGATGTCTCGTGGAGCAAAGTGAAATATCATTAATAAAGGAGAATGATTTACTCACGAATTCTTCAAGAAGTAAGATTAATAAGCCATCCCCTGGTGTTAGATATAATCTTCAGATCTCTCTTCACTGCGTGACTTATTTTTGCAACAACTTCACTATTCAATCATTAATCATTACACTCGGCGAGCAGTTTATCTGTGCTAATGTGCATGCTGTACACAAACAACAACTCTCGCTTACATTTGATGGAAGAGAAGGAGGAAAAGGTAGGCTCTACAGTGTGATGTGAATGAAATAAGATGAGGCTGCCAGATGATACATACGTTTTCATTCCAGATATAGCAACTTCAGTTAGAAGCTCTCTCTTTCCTAATGAAAGCAAGATTGCATTTCAATGTGGAGTAATAGTTGTAAGGGAGAAAGCGTGTGTGTGGGCCTTAGAAATACCTCTTCTGTCTTACCTATTCTTGTGAGAGTAAAGGAGACACAGCTCTGGCTCTTGCCAGTGTGCTGGTAAAGTAACCTGAATTACCCAGAGCAGTTTAGCTACACTAGCACAGAACTCTGTGCGGGCAAATTTGCCTTGAATTTAGAGCTGTTTTTATATGGTGCAAGCCTGAGCATAGACCACTTCAGAGAAGAACCAGGGAGGGGAGGAGAGAACGGCTTTGTTCAGCATTGTTGGCTGATTTTGGGGCCTGTGTGAACCCTGTGGGTGCTGGCAGTCTGCGTGAGGTGGGGTGCATAGCAGGTCCCCCTTCAGTTTTATTACCAAAAATGATACAGCAGTAAACTGAGCATTTTACATACCAGAGGATTTTGTCATTAGTAATAGAGCTCAGCTCTGTTAGCAGTGACAGAGTAGCGCATACCACCCTGTCCAGTTAGGAGTTTGTCTTCCAGCAAATTCCTCTCACTTTCACTTCATCTTTAGAAAACTGACTTGCCAGACAACCAGTGAACTAAAGGTAGTAAAACTGTCATCAAAGAGGAGACTCATGAGTTCAGGATATAATACTTCGGAGAGAGCTAGACCCATAATGATAATAAAATAATAAAGATTATTAGCTTCATGCAATCTGACATAAATGTAAAATTCATCTCTTCTTCTAAAACCCAGTTGGTTTTTGTATGAAGATATCCACCACTACTCCCAGATACACAAATTGGTTCTGTTTAGTTTGTTTCTTCTAAGGACTAGCAATAAATATTTCTAATATTTTGTTATTTTTCTTATTGTGGATGCTGACAGCCATCCAACAATTCAGTTACAACTGAATGCTTGCAAAGTGCTCATGATTCGGAGTTCACTGTCTGTTCCACCACTGTTCAACAAAAAAGCAACTGAGGGAGAAGGGCGCAGGGAAGCCTGAATCCAGTCTCTAGACGAAGCTGGCTGTTCTGCAGTTAATCCTGCATCTGCACCGAGTGGGGGAGTGTGTGATCAGATGAGATGAATCCTGCACTGGCAAGGCCCGCAGATGAAAAAATCCCAACAGTGGAGGAAATGTCAAGTTTTGTTTGGCTCTCCTCTGCCCCTGCATAAGCCTTATGGTGAGCGAAAGAGCTCAAGACTTCTGTAATGGAGAAAGATGGTCTGGTGGTGACCTTAAGAGATGGAGGGAAAGTGAAAACACATGTTTTTAAGTGATTATTAGCATTTTAGGGAGATAGCATGAAACAGGGAGGGGAAAAGTTGAACATAGGAGACAGCCGTTGCATTTCCACATTACGTTATTATGAAGTAATTGAAAACGTTCCATTGATCTTGTTTTTTTCTAGTGGAGAACTTGGTTTTCAAAAACATTTTTATTCAAGTCGATATCTCTGTATAGGGAATCTTTCCTAATGACTGGATATTGTTTAGTAACTGGAAGGGAGATTTTGTAATAATTGTTGCTAGGCTCACTTTTCATAAAGAATCTCCACATGCTTTATAACTGTTAATTAATATAGTAGTAGAGTAGCATTCTCATGCAGTTAAAGCAAAGCATGGTGTGTAAGTAAATCTGAACTGACTCTGCGGAAACCCCTGTTTTATATGCGAAGGTCCCACAGATCTGGAATTTTAAGCTATTCTTTATCCATTTGCTTTTTGGTGAGGGCATGCCCAGTCATCACGTTGGTTTGCAGGGCTGCTCGGTCACCCTGCGAGTCCTTCAGAGCCAGCTCGTTTTCTGCAGGCAACCCGTGCTTTGTGGTGTGACAGAATAGCTCTATGAGTCGAAAACCTCTGAAAAACTGCTGTTGTCCACTGGGCACTTCTGGTCCCGGCTGTCGCTCGAGAGGTAGGGCAGGAATCAAAGTTTAGGCATCTAATGCTTCCAGGTGGCTACAATTTTGAGCTGGATAATACATACCTATTTCAACCATTTTTATTGCTTCTGCTGTCTAAGTAAAATAATGAGAGAGTATCCTCCCTCTTTTTCCTTGATTACTTAATTTGAGAGGATTCCTGAAGTTTTTTCTTACTGGCTAAATTCCCGTTGAAACTTTAACTGAGTATGCTTAATTATTCTGGAAAGACCTGACCCTTTCCTGGTGAGGTGTGTGACCGCAATAGCAAGGTACTTAGCAAAGGGAAAAATGGCCACAGCACCTCCATTTTCAGTAGGAGTGGTGGTACTGGCTGCTTCTCCCTTCCGGTGGATGTGATCGTCATGTAATTGTCATATAAAGTGATTGTTCAGCTTCTACCAACACCCACCCAAAAAGTGTGATAATTAAATGTGCACTGCAGCTATTGAACAATTTCCAAGTTACAGAGAAACGTGCCCTAGTTTGAGTCAAGGGCTTCATTCAGATCCATAAGGTTTATGGCAGGTTCCCACAGTAATACCAAATCCCTGTTTGTGAATGAGAGAACCCTAGTTTGGTTGGTATTTACAAACCACGCTGTCATTACCCTTGATGCAGTATCAGCTATGATAATTATCACTGTGCCTTCAGCTTCAACAGAGCAGACAGTTGTCTGATCCATGTGGAGGGTTGCCAAGTTGGCTTGTGGTATACTTGCTGAAATTAGATGGCTTTTTTCAGCTTGGGTTGCACCAACACCCACTCATGTTAACTCTGAAGGAATTAGTGTGGTTAAAATGACATTTCTGATGTTGTCTTATGAAATTTGAGTTCTGAATTATGAATTACAGTAATATGACTTCTGTTCCATTTAGTGACTTGGTGGAATGTAACGTTAAGATATTTTGACCTTTTTTGGCAATTGCAACTTGGAGAAGGTGGTAGCTGTAGATAAAATTAGAGGATACTCTCATGTTAACAAACTGAAAGTTGCGAAGTTTGGCTTTACAAAGTAAACTTTCACTCTTCCAAGCTGCCTGGTGGTCTACTCTGGTTTGTCTTTTTTTCCAATATGCTACCTAAAAGTCCTTTCCTTTAATTAACCTCAAGAAAGCCCTCTTTACAAAGAGTTTTTGCTGTGGTTTAATTTTTATTTAGTTGGAGAAAATAGAATCTATCTGATATTCCGAAGAGCAGTTCTCTCTAATAAGATCAATTCACGCACATGTGTGTCAACAGTGAGGTTTTTGACAATCTTTAGCACTGTCCTCTTTTCTTCCAACTGCAGCTTCATAGGTGTTTTTACCGGTGGTTTTAGTGGGAGAAGAATTAAGCCAATGCTTCTGAAAATGCCAGCTGGGACATTTTTCCATGTAATAGCCCAGGACTGAGCCACATGGAGAAATCAAGGAGTCTGTTCTCTCTGTATAATCGGGACTACATCTCAGGAGCCACAGATACAGATGGGAGGAAAAAAAAGAAATGCTGATTGTGTGCAATCTAGTGAAATCAGTTTGTTGGTCCATAATTCTGGAAAGATAGCTTTATTTTTCTAAGTCAAGTCAGAAAACAGATCTCAGGTGCTGCATCTCCCAACCCAGTTGCTGGAGCAGGGCTTACAGCTCCCTGCTACAGTGTTGAATCTCGGATAGGGTGAAGACACGCACTGACTTGACCTCATGAGTTCCTTTTATGGTTCATTTTCATCACTGTCCTTTGTGCTGGTCTCTGTGGAATCAGGGAGCAGATCCAGCCTAAGCAGCAGAGGAAGGGCAGAATCTCCCTTGTGGGGCTGTTATGGCTGCATCCGAGCAAAGCCCCTTAATGATTCGGATAGATTCGCCTGGACTTACAGCAGGAGAAAAATTCACCCTGCAAATAACAAGTGATGACCAGTGTAGCTCACAGAAATACACTGAGCAACTTAATTTTGTTGAGCACAAGTTCAAGCAGTATCTGTGGGTCACAGATGTGACTTCACAGCCAGAGGTTCAGAAGAGTGGGTTCTGTATTTTGGTAGACTGTAAACTTGCAGATGATAGCAGGCATTAATCTAGTTAACACGAAAAGCAAATACATCAGTTATCGCATAGAAAAGAGAGCCGTGTCCTGTAGTTGACATCAATCACTTGAATGGATCAATGTTTTTCAATAAGAAAATGAACAAAGATATCATTTCTTTCCAAAAGGATATTTCTGCTGGAAATGGTGGTTACTGGCAACTTTTTTGTTTTCATTGAAAACCCCAAGACTGAAAATTCTTGATTTCCAGCCTGTCAGTTAAAACACAAAAACTTTTATAGAAAAACTTGTGAAAGCATTGTTCTCATTAATATCCTTTGTGACAACATAAAACATCTCCTGCTCGACGTAGGGGGTTTTAAATTAAGAATTTTTACCTGTATTTCACTTTTAGGTAGGTTGTGCCCCGCTGTTACTGAGAGTGCTGTGATACGGGTAGCTGTTCCAGAACATGCCGTGCTGGTGATGCCGTCTCAGATTGCCCGCACGAATGTTTTGAAAGTGCAGGAGGACAAATTCAGATTCAGTTGTGTGCAACTTCAGTGAGTTCACTTCACTGTTGTTTCTCTGGATTCATGAAGTGTAACGGGCCATGAATCAGTAATTTTCATTCACAAAAGAACTTGTTGTATATATTCAGGTCCTCCTAACAGTGAAGTAAGAAGCAATGCCTATTAAGCTTTCCAAACTAGTTAAACTAGGTCAGAGTGAGGGAAAACCGTACCAACAGTATGATTAAAAGGCACGAGTAGAACGATCCTAGATAGCATTGTCGTCTTTGTTCCCATGAGTCACTGCCTAACAATATGGTTATTTTAGCTCTGTGACTTCTTAAAAAACAGCTTTGTCCACATCTTTACAAAAAAATTACCAGCTCTCTCTTCCCCCTTCCTACTAGATTATATGCCGTTGCTGGTTTGCTAGAAAATAATTGTGCACATTTTAATTTTATTCTGTCTCTTTTGCCCCTGATTTGAATTACTAATGTCCCTTCTTCCGTTTCCTTCTCAGGGTCTGTGTGTCGACTGGTAAGGGCTGCATCCTTACCAAATGCAAAATAGTAGCTCCCCTGAAATGTTGCCAGGAAAATGTTTGCCAGTTTTTTTTTTTCCCATTGGGTTGATTTTTTTCCCCCCTTTTCTGGTGGGGGAAGGGAGTAAACGAAGCATCCAGGATTTTATGATTAGCCCTAATCAGTTTTCATAACAATGAAAGAGTCCCCATTGCATGAATATTAAATTTTGATGAAGCTTTTTTTTTTTTTTTGAGGCTGTAGATTTAAGACAGCTTGGTTACCAGAACACCTCTACTCTGTGTCAGCTCTCTGTGAGATACTGAATATTATAATTTCTGTATTTGCTACTCAGATGTCATTTAATATTAATATGTAAAATACTCATTCCCTTTAAAAATAATGTTCTTATTGTATGATTTATTTGGTGTGGAGCTTGGAGTTTTGTCTTTTCTCACATAAAATAAAGCACCTTTCAGAGGGAGATGATCTGTTTCTTCCCGTACGTGTGGCACAAAATGTCAACATTCTTCCTGTCATTCTCAGGCTCAGTGAACGGTGAAGCAAACATCAGGCACCGCTTGTGTTGAGAGCAGTGGGGAACTGTTGAGGTTTTGTTTCCAGAAATGTGCACCATGAGCCTGAAACATTCAAGGATTTGCAGCCACTGCAAAAAATTGTTATTTGTCCTCCTGTGACTCTTGAATTCTGAAACTTTGATCTGCAATTTTTGCCCCTCAAATTTGGAGCTTGCGGCTGTAGTCCTTTGTGCCTGCAAAAAATACGGGGTCCGACTGCTGGTATTATTCCTGCATTTGGCCCTTCATTTTTCACATAGTGGCTCTAGACAGAACTTGCTTTTTATATGCTTCAAATCTTTGGGTCTAATCCTATAAACACACACTGCATTGCTTAAGTGTAACCATCCAGATAATCCCACGATGGATTTGATGAAACTGCTTATAAAAACAAGCATTGGAATATATATATAAAAATGTTAACATTATGTGTTGTGCTGCTCTATTGAAACTAGTGCAAAAATCTCATCCACTTAACTGAGAGACAAGTTGTTGTCCAAAAAGACAGGCAATTTAAGCGGGAATGGATTTAATGTCGAGCACTTCTTTTCTTGCATCAGCTAACTGAAACACACTGAAATCTGCCGAGGGCCTGGCGGGAGTGAGTAACTCTGGACTAACTTTGAGTATTTGGAAAAAGCAGGTTTATGGAGGGATTTGAATGACAAGATTGTAACAAAACATAAAGGCACTGTCAGTTAGAAGAATCTGAATCTAGTGGAATGACCTGAATTGCTGCACTGCTAGAGGGAGCACTGGGGCTCAGGGAGCAGCTGAGCAGCTGACTGTTCCTCAGGCACCAGCTTCCCAAGGCTGGGGATTATTTGGACAGTTCTCCATGTCTTTGAAATCCAGAACTTGTTATCTGTTAACAGTAGTATTAACCGTGTATCATGTTCATGTACATTTTGGAGGGTTTCCACATTCTTCTTGAATTTTGGAAACCAGAACTGGACAGTTTTCCTAATAATTCCTATCGGTGTTATGCATAGGTGCATTATTTCAAATGCATTTTTTTCATTCTTGATTCCTCTTGTTTGATTTGAACCAAATCCCATTGACCATGCAAGGAAGACTTGCAGTATTTGACTTTGTAACTATTAATATTCTTATGCATAAAACCCACTTCAAGATCTACAAGTTAGTTTCCTGAAATTGCTGTCATTTTCCTTAATGCTGATGAATCAGGTTCTCCTTTTTAGAAAAGTGAAATAAGGTAAAGGCCTCAGGATAGAGTTTGAAGATTTTAAATATTCTTGTAGAGTGTTATGAACTTGAGATTTACATCCACAACCTTCATGGACATCTACAAATTCTATGTGTGTTTCTTGCAAGCCAGAGTAGGGTTTCTCATAATACAGCAGTCAATGGCTTTTTTCCCCTCACTTTGATATGTTTTACAGTTGTTTCATTTTAATATATCCTTATAATATAATTATGCTAAGAGATTTGAAACACTTAGTTCTTAACACAGAATACAAACCCTAAATGTGTTTGGGGGGTGGTGGTGGTGTTTATTGTTATTATTCTTTGGAAACCTTACAAAAATTGTGGCTAACACTGTTATAATCCAAGCAAACACATTGGATTTAACAATTCAAATTACACACTTGGGGAAGAATTCTTTATTACTCCCTACAAGAAGAATTCAGGATTCTTATACTATTGCTCTCTCCATGGGCAAGAGGAATGAACAAAGCAAATTAAAGTTACAGTAATGTTGGTTTTGTTGTTTGGTTTGCTAATAATCTGCCTCCAATGCGAGTTCATGGCTGAATCAGTAGCGTGAGTGGACAGCTATCTGGATAATTGTCTAAGGTTCAGTATGTCATATCCAGTTTTTGTCAAAGTCTCAGCCAGATAAAGCAGTTTTGGTTTGTTTTTTTACTGTGACATACTCCATTTGTGAGGCTTTATGAGAAGGCTGTGAGCCAGTAAAGTTACATTCTGAAGGAGAAGATAGAAGCAAGTTAATGAAGAGAAATAAAAGCGCCAAGCAAAGTGAGCAAAGTAATAGAGCTGTCATGGGAAGCTCCTGTTTCTTGGGGAGGTAGAAAGTTTGACTTAGGAGGTGAGGAGAGATAAATGGAAAGAAATAGAGAGGAACTGAGCTAGAAGGGAAGAAAGAGGGAAAGAGAAGAAGGAAAGTAGGCCTGGCATGATGTCCAGACGAAGAGTCCTTGTAGACTTGAAACTGTTGTCTACAAGTTGTGGTTGACTGAATGCAGCCCAGAAGCAGTTTATTTAAAGCAGCAAGGTGTTGTGGCTGGGTAAGTCCTGCTGAAGGACCAGACTTATTCCAGCACAGAGTTACTGGAAGACAAGCAAGGTTTTAGCCCTTCTTCCTCTCCCATCTCCGTTTGAGACTGCTCATTGTGGCACATGTTTCCACTGCGTGTGGTCAGGTTGCATAGCTGTGTAACCATCCTACATTTAGAACAGCTTTGTGTCCAGTCCTGTTTGCTCATAATAACTGTGAGCCTCTTTCTAGACCCAAAATACTGTCTCCACCCATTATTGTACCAGCTCCTTTGGCACTGTCACCAGGCACTGCTCTCCATCCTATGTGGGGAAACATAGGGAAGGGAGAAGGTTGGGGGGGGGCGCAGCACAAGGTAGGGGAAAGCCCTCTGGTTGCCTGAAGGTCCTTGCTATGGCTGACGGGCCTTTTTTAATCAGTGTGAAAAAGTTGTCTGTTAATTGCTTTTGATTACACATGCAACGGGAGGTGAAAGGGAACAGGATTCTCTGTATTTGCGGTTGGGGAGCAGAGCTACAAGACGACTAACATCCAGGCTCTCAGAGGAAATTTGTGGCAAGTCCAAGAACTGAACACAAGTCCTAAGTCTCCAGTTGCTGCTTTAACCACAAGAATCCTATCATTCTGCAGATAGTCTCTAAATATATAGCAATAGGATGTTTATTTTAAATTCCAGAGCATCCCTCATTGAGAGACCTCATTGTCCTTGGCAAATATTTAGGGATCCTAAATACTCCTTAGGAATTTCTGGCGTAAGGGAGACTCACTCAATTTTGTAAATTCAGTGCCCTAATCATGTATTCTTAAGATTTTTTTGCACATCAGAAGACTTACAAATACACAACTGTGTGAAGCCTTTTAGATCTGTGTGTCTGATCCTGGTAGCTGACTACACTGGTTAGGTGTGCATGACTGCACTCCAAACGTGCATACAAAATCATCTCTGCTCCTTTCTCCAACCCTATAATGAAAGCTACTAATTTTGTAACGTATTTTGGTTTCCTCCAAGTGAAATCAGTGAGGTAAGGATCTGTAAAAGCAAATGGTTCTTCCTGTGCTACACAGTGTCATAAGTTCAAAGTCATTAAAAATCACGTTTGGTTGCATTTGTTGAGCCTTATTGTCAGACTGTACTGTGAGAGCAAAAACCTCTGGCATTTGAATCTGAGTCTGCCCACATAAATGGGATAAATCTGCTCTTCCTAGATGCCAGTTCCTGTGGTGGAAGGGTTCTTCCAAACCCTGCCCTGTCAAGAGCTGGGTAAAGGGCGGTTAATTGTTTTATTCCTAAAAGATACAGCCGTGTTCTGTTCATGTTCCAGTTGAAGCTGGGTTGTTGCCCTCCTCTATTTTGTGCTGATGAGGCTGCACCTGAAATAGTCCAGTTACATCCCTGTTCTCTCCACTCATCCCATCCCTGTTCAGGAGCGATGTGGAGGAACTGTAGAGGACTACCATGATGGTTCAGGGCCCAGGGTACCTGACCTGCAAGAAACAGCTGAGGGAGCTGATCTTGTTTTGTTCTAGGTAAGAGGCTAACATGTATCTCATAGCAGGTTGCAGCTACTGAAAGGGTAGCTACAAAGCTGACAGAGCCAGTGTCTTCTCAGTAGCGGCAGAAAATGTAGCAAGGGGCAATAGTTGAAAACAGCACCAATTGGAAGGTGCTGGTTGGCTATGAGGAGAAATATTTCTCTAGAAGGGTAGTGCAGTAAGGGGACAAAGCCATGGCCAACCTGATCTGGCATTGGCAATGCTCATGCTTTGAGTGGGAGGTTGGACCCGAGACCTCCAGAGCTCTCTTCCACCCAACTGTTCTTTGAGTCTGCTACAGAACATGAATATTCAGTTCATTGACTGCTGTTCCTCATTTATATTCTGAGGTTTTAGTGTGATTTTCCTCAAGGCCAGATTCTACTGCTTCTGTGTTAAAAGAGTAATTTTAATCCCCTGTAATCAATAGGGCTGTTTTTGGCACAAAGTTCTGGATTGCAAAATCTGCAGATACCTGTATTGCAAATCCTAAAGGGGTTTGATTTTTTCTTTTTTTTTCTCTCCTTTTCATAAAACACCTGACATGCTTAATGAATGAGCAGATAAGAAAATTACTAAAGGTGAAGGAGCTTGACGAAACTTGATTACATCTCATCTTTTAAAATTCGTATACTACTTTCTTTTCGTATACTACTTTCTTTTCTTTGAACACATAGTACATTTCTCTAAGAAAGTGATGGTTGTATGTGTATGCGATTTATCTTCTCTTAACTCCTTCTTGTGACCTTTTACTTAAATAACCTGATTGAAATCTCACTTTGTTAACTTTAAATGACATTGAAAGAAAATTTATTTTTCTAGAAGCTGGTCAGATCAATATGAATTTGCACTCTGCTAAGTTTACTTGCTGGAGTAGTCTTGAAAACTGTAAGAAAGCTCTGTACATGATGGAAAGCATCGAGCCTCTGTTGTTACTCTACATTTGCTGTGTTATGTGCGTTACTAAACACATTTAAAAATAAACTGAGCAATGATAGTACAGCCATTAGATGAAAGCAGCCCTTTAAAGTACTTCACTTTGCACTGAAGAGATATATGCGCTTCTCCTTTCATGCTTGATTCAGAATTAAAAGCGATAATCAAGTTTGGGCTGTGATATTACTCCAAACATTTTAGGCTGTCCAATAAAACCATTGCTCTAATTAAACCAGAAAGTAAATTATGACTTTCAAGCACCTAGATCCCCCAATATATAAGGTGACATTCAGTACACCTTCAAAAGCAGAAGTAAATAATAGCAAATCTGAAGGGATCAGTTCTATCATGATTTAAGTAGACAGTAGAAATTATGGCCAGAAAGAGCACCATGTCTTTAAAAGTAGCAAGGTCCATTTTTTTCTGAATGGATAACATTTGGCTAAATAGTGGCCTGACAGTAGATTTCATGAGGTGTAAATGACATTGCAGAGCCTCAGGCTTTAAAGTGGCTTGAGGAGGTACAGGAAGGGTATTTTTCTTTCACCTGTCACCACTTATTTTCCTAAGCTACTGGCCAGTAGCCTGGCATTTTCAGCTAACGGGAATTAAATAATACAGCTGTAATACAAATGTTGTTTCTTGTTGCTTGATCTTGTGTGGTAGTCATTAAAGTTTAAATAAAAATCTGGAGAGAGCGCCATATTTAAAACAGTTAAGGACCCTCAACTAACTTTGGATTTTTATGGCCTTCTCATTATAGCTATTATACACTAACACAACACCTAATGAAAGGCTTGGAAACTTTGTGTGGGATGAGGCTCGTTTCGGGCAGATGGAGGAAGTGACCGTCTGCTCGGAAATAGCTGCATGTGCCAACCCAGCGCAGCCCCCGCCTGTGTGTCTGCTTACTTTTCTAAATTAATTTACAGCTAGATTGGCCTCGGCTTTGTGCTGGGCTGCTGAAGAGGCCACCCTTGTTACCGGCGGGAACCCTGTCCGGCCTACCCGCCGGGAGCTGTCACAGCCTTCGCTCACCCGCCCCAGCTCTCCTGGGCTTTCGCCTCTCCCCCAGGGCCGGGCTTGCTCTGGGGGTGGGCAGTACCACAGCCACCGGCCTGTAGAGTCGTTGGTCAAATCCTGCCTAGCAAGAGGCTCTGGTGTTATGGTCACACGCTCGCAGTTACACTATTGATACAATTTCAGTGTTGTTTTCAGTATTTCTCCCCTGCAAAAAAAATATTTGCTCACTATAATGCCTTTTGATTCTCATACTTCAATTTATTTGCTCCCTTTATGAAGATTGTACATCCCAGAGAGAGCAATCGTTGCTGTTCCTGGTGAGAAATTTTCTGTGCTCCCCAAAAGAAAGCAATTTCAGTGCTGGCGAGGCATTGCACAACTTGTTTCTGACTGCAGTGGTAGTAAAAAAAAATCTTCTCGGAAGTGCGGGGGGATTTTTAGCATCTCTTTCTGTGCCCCTTTTTTCCTGTGCCCCGGGGTGCTCTCCGGGGCTTTGGCTGCTGCCTTCCACTGGCCTGCGAGAAGCCACGCTGCTTCTTTGTGCCTCCATCTTCCCAGCTGTCAGAGACATCGCAATGCCTACCTCCCCAGTTAAGTACTTTGAAGATTATTGATGTTGCAGCAAAGCTTTTATATGAGCATTTGATTCTAATATTTCTTCCTTCCACAGTATGTTTTATTCAGGCCAAACTCCTACTCGCTTTCCTTGCAGCTAATGGAGCGGACAATCCTTTATTGTGGCTGTTCCCTGTTGTGGTCTGAGAGGTCTGGTTTGATGTGTCAGCACAAGAAACTTTTCTTCTTACCATTACATATTTTGTCAACCATTTTGACTACTAATCGAGCTGTAATATGGATTATTGCCTTATTAGTAACACGAGCGGTTCTCCAAAGCACACAGCCTGAGGCAGAGCCTCGTTGGGGAAGACTTCAGGCCAGTTTATTTAGCAAAGCTGTAAGGAACTGGAAATAAGATCTTATACTGGGAAAAGTTGAGTAATCTGAACTGTAGGCATTGAGCCCTGCTTCGCTTAGGACACACCCTATCCATAGGTATTTTGCTGTTCATACATCACTAGTTATAGGTGAGGAGAGAACCCGCTAGCTGGTAGTCAACCAATGCAGGAGGCAGCCCTAGGGTCAGCCAGCGTGTTTAGGGAAAGGACTGTGAGGTATCTGGCCTAAAACCTGCTTTCTGAGGAAGACACTTGCCTCAAGAGGAAAGAAAAAAGTGGTCAGTGACGTAATTTGAATGCAAAATTAAAGACCACTGCTGAACATTAAAATATTTCTTCTAGTTCCCCTGGGATTTTGCACGGAATTCACTGCGCTCAGTGTGAAAGGCAGAGGGACTATATTTATACTTGGTAAATTGGCTGGATGGTCTCCTGAGATTTGAATTGTTTAACACAGAAAGCTCTTGATTTGGGGATATTTTGTAGCATCCAGTGGCAAGATCCACCCACAGCCCCTCAAGGGATGTATTCAGAAGAATACGTCTAATTTTGCATCGTGAGTAGCTGGAGAAGAATGCAAGCTAGGCACTGAAGCTGCATGATTTAAAGAGCAGTAAAAAATATGATATATGAATAAGAAAATATCAAATAAAGTCTTATCTTAAAAGCATACAGAATTGGACTAAATAGTTTGATTGGTACTTCCCTCCCCCCCCTTCCTGAAATAATTCTGTTCGTGTCAACTGAAACATTTCTTAAATTCTGTTGATTTTAATAAACATTTTCAGAGGGAAGAAAAACTGAACACCATTCCTTCCTCTCCCAAATGAAATATTTTGACTTCTTCAAAATGGGATAATTCAATGGCACTTGTTTCTTGTGATACTGCTACCTAAAATCCTTTAAATGACACCTGTGTTTTACAAACATAAATTTATTGTATATATAGCTAAGGTAACATATTACGTATTTTGTTGTGTCCAGAATGTTTGTATTTTTGCTGCAAATGCTTCATTTTCAGTCAAATAAAAATAGAAAGTTTTTTTATTCTTCTCTACCTAATGAACTGGCGTAACTGATACAACTTTGACCCCAATCGCTAGTGTGTCAATTTATTCCTCAAGTTTAGTAGCTCTCAAATTGCTTTCGTAGTACCACAGCATAGTTGTATTTCAGGCTTCCTAGGCACTGGGAGGAAGCGCGGGTACCTTTAAATGTCTTGCTCTGAATTTAGCCAGAATCGAGTCTTATTTTTGTGTATTTATTTAACTACCTGGGCGGGACTTTTTTTTTTTCATGAAAAAGTTGCCTGTAACTAAGGCACAAACAAACACCGAGACACTTTGTTGTTTGTCTACTTTAAATAGAAATGTTGTGTTGGTATAGAATCGCTCCTGAAGTATTCTTTAACTTCTGAAAATGTTTCCAAGCACAAGTACTTCAAAAGCACATTTTCTGTCCACTATAGAATACATGTTCACAAAATGAAGCACTTTTTTAAATGCCTGTGGTAGCAGGTAAAGGACACAACTGTATTAAATGAACTAATGAGAAAATAACCCAGGAACAGTCTTGTTCTATTAGGCTAATCATTTGCTGTGAAACTAGGCTGAGTTTTGAACATCTGAAAATTAAAGTAGTGATAGGCTGTGGGCCAGGGTGGTAAGTGATTTTGAAGGAGATGAGGGTTCGGGGCAACTTTCCCAAAAGTCAAACCCATCAAGGCTGTCCTGTAGCTGACTCCTGCACAGAGAGGCAAGTGTCACTGGCCGTGGTGTGAAAACTAGGTCCAGCCTGTGTCCCTTTTGAGCAAGGACCAAGAGGAATAAAGCAGGGGAAGCAGAGTGATGGAATGCTCTATAGTCAGTGTTTTGTCTAAAGCGATTAAGGTTTACTTTAAAAAGAAACTTTTTTTGCTGCTTTGCCTCCATTGCTGTCATTAACTTTCTGGGTTACAGTTTTACGGTCATGTTCTTGTTTCTGCTTACTGTAAGAACTGCCAGGCTGTGTCCAGAGCAGCATCTTGTTTTTGGCCGTTTCTGGTAGTCAACCTGTGGGAAGAGGCTAAGATGCAGGACACGTACACAGCTGTGCTTCTCCTGACATGTTCTGCAGGTTTCAGATACTAGTGGTTAGTGATCATCTACTGATGGTCCTTTATCCTGCATGGATTTGTCTAATCCTACGTTGAACCTGTTAGTACTCTTGGCCTCTACAGTATCCTCAGGCAACAAGTCTCGCATGCTAATTGTATATGGTATAGCGTTTGAACTGTGAAGAGGTATGTGTTTAGAGCTTAAAGTAGGTCCAGCCTGCCTTTGGAAGAATAATGGCATGATTCATCTTTGTAACCAGAGCACCTGAGCCTAATAAAAGAAACTAAGCATATTTTGAATTGTTCCCCTGAGCAAATAATAAGATGCAACAGTAAGAAATCCTGACTTGCTTGCATGAAAATGTGTGGAAGCTCAGAGGATGTACACAGGTACAATGCTGACTTTTTATGAATCAGAAGTTCAATCACCATACTCAGTCTGAAACTTTTGCAGTTAGTGTTGGTCTTCACAGGGGGAAGCTGTGCAACACAGATGGTGAAACTTCTCTGCGTTTTTTGTGCTTCTCTGTTTGACAACATTTACTCTCTCTCAGATGATGTGAGTGTTGTGGGGTGCTTGTCTGCTCTTGTAGGAGGAAGATGAGGAAAATGCAGACATTTTTAACTGCTTCAACTTTCTTTTCAAATTCACTGTTTCATGGGTCATTTGGCAGTTCCTCAGATTATCCCAGGGAACCAGGAAAAAGACACCTTGTCTCATTCCGTATCAGACCGGGGTTATGGATATTTCTGTTTCCTTATCCTCTCTTTGACCATCAGTCAAGGTGCAGAGAGATAGGGAGATCTCTGTTGTAGTTTCAGTTGCTGCTTCATAAAAAAGTGAAAACAAAGGCTGGTGGCATGTAGCTGTTATCTAGGGAGTCTTGTTCCTTGTTTGATTACAGGACAGGTTCAGATTTCTGTATATAGGTTTTTCATTTAGGGTCTCTCTGTTCTTCTCTACGTATCTGTACAGGGCTTATAGCTCCTGCATCTGAGCACCTGTTCATCGCGGAGCGGTGGGCACATGTCAGTGCTGTCCCGAGGAAAAACTCTGGATCAGGATTTCAGCATGAGCACCGAGTTAGAGGCTCTCCTCTGTGCCAATGTATGTGCAGCGAGGATCTTTTATAAGGAGAAAATCTGGGTTTCCCAAGCAAGGGGAAATCCAACTGAGACAGAGGGATCTAAATCCTTCCCAAGAGGGACTTACCCCCCGTCTTTCCACGCCTCTATCTACAGCCAGGGATGCAGCAGGTGGGTGGGCTGCACACTGGGTGCAAGCCTTGGGTGGTACGTACAGAGCATTGCAGAGATACCACTGTGAGCTACAAATCGGATATTGCAGTGACCAGAAGGAATGGGTTCCCATTAAAAGTTGAGCAGTGCAGATGTACTCTGACAGTAGCACCTCTGCATCTGCTGTGTTGACATGAAGCTGCTTTTAGTAATGCTGAGCAGGAAGAGGATGGCTTTTTGGCCCCTAACAGAGACTAAAATAAGAGCTACTTTTGTCCCTTGGTCCTTTTAGCTGCGGAGAACCTAATTTTAGCACAGTAGAGATAGTATATATATGTCTATGTACATACACATATGTATGTATACACATTCAAGCTAAAATTTTAAGTCATTGAAAAACCACAAAGTCTTGAATTAGAAGAGAGGTCAGGGGAAAGTTCATGAACTCGAGCTGGCACTGCGAACACCAGCAGCAGCTGATTCACCTCTCCCAAGGTCTGTCAGCGTGGTGTGGCTCAGCAGGACCTTCCGCGTAACCATAATGACAGGCTTCTGCTAATGGAACTTCATCTCACGCATACCCTTGGCCTGTAGGGTCTAGGGCCAGGCACCCTAACCCTGGCAGAGATGTCGTGTTTTACTCAAAAGAGTACTTTGTAATTTAAAGGATTTTAAATTACAGCTTGTTAGCAACAGTTCCTTCCTGAGTAGTATCTAATGTAACTGCACTTGATGCCATTACTGTAGCATAGCTGGAGGTGCGTGGCTTGGCCTTGCCTGTAGGATGCTAAGGCAACATTTTCACGGGACAAGTAAGACAGCTATGATTTTATACATCTGTTGTAAGTACCTAAATACTTCTTGAAGTTTGGCTCTGATCACTGCCCACCAACTAGAGGATATTTGCTTCACCTAATGTCAGTATCTCATAGGATCAACCCATAAATATTTGTGCTTTCTTTTCGTGTAACTAATTCTGAGGAAAACAGGACAACTGTTTGAAATTAACTTTAGTGACTGATGGCAAGGCAATTATTTCTCAGTTTAGGTTTTAGAGGAATGACTTGAGAGCAGTTAAATTATTTTTATCTCGTTGATTTGAATAGACTGTGGCCTTTAAATTTTATTTTTCTTTATTCTCCTAAAATATAGTACCATTGTGTGTTTAAAAAAAAAAAAAGTATTATGGCAACTAGCTATCATACAGAGGTTACAGAGCATCTCTTTACAAAGGCCTTTCTGAAGGCCAATATTACAAGCAGTGTGGTAAGTGTTTAGAAACTTTGGCCCATGGAGGTGAAATGACTTTCCTAGCTTTGCACAGTGAGACACTGAAAAAGTTGAGGTAGAAGAAAATTCTGGATATACCTAGCCTTGTGCCAGGCGCTGCCATTATTCCTTCTCCAGCCAACTGTTGCTAGCATCTTTGCCTTTGGATGCATCTGGTTCAAGTGTCTTAAAAGATGTTCTAGTGGAGGGGTGGGAACAAAACCAGAGAACAGGCTGAGATGGGAGAGTGTTTGAGAGAAACGTTGGTAATCTTGATCAAGCTTGAGAATAGAAGCGATTTGAAATGAATTCTCCATTTCAAATCCCACATTAAATGGCTACATTTGTTGCCAACAAGTACATTGTAAATGCTGTACGTTTTTTTCTTCTGGAGACTTGCAGAATTGCTTTAACCTGGCTCTGATAAGACTGACATGGTATCCTTTCAATTACCTTGAACAAAACATGCCAATTTTCTATTGCCTATTTTTAGGCTTCCAGCTGGGCCTAAGAATTGAAAAGTTATTGAAGAAGGCCAAGATCTGAGCAAATGTGCCTGTTATAAATTGTAATATAAACCACTTATAAGTATACGTTTTATCATCCTAGAGTTATTTCTTAATTTAAATGTTTCATGTGCATATCTTGGAGATGGGGATGTACTTAGGTGAGGAAGGCGATTATAAAAGCTATTTCTGTGTATGCCAGACTGTGATTATTCCAGATTGTAAAAAAAAAGAAAAAAAGTATTACGCATCCGTGAAACCAGATGTTGGACCATCTAATAGTTATTTTAAAGATACACACACAAATGAAAAAATACATGCAAACTTGTTCTGTTGCAATGCTAATGTTATTGCCGCAACATTAATTTGTTTTGCTTTCCACGTCTCCTGCAGCAAGGGCAATGTGAGCATCTGAGTCTGGTTCCCATTTGTTTTGCTTGGAATGTGTTGGGCCGTCTTGAATATCTTCCATCGTTGTTATATGGACGGTACATGTGCAATAGGTCTCTTAATACAGGGCACAGAGACATACTGTAGGTATATAGTGTAATTAACTGCGCAGCTATTCAAGAGCAGCTGTTCCCTATTGTTGTTGCTTAATGTTGTGCAGCACAACAAAGCCTTAAGGCAGCACTTGTTAGTATTTATGGAAACCCATTAGCCAGTCTGTGAATGAGCCTGCAAAAGAAGAGGAAATTCTGATAGTAATAAACACAGGTTCTTGTTAAAGCTGGAGGACTCCAGCCATCCCTATTACTCAGTGCTGGTAAAGGCTCTTGTCCCTTTGATTTTTACCACAGAGTAGGTCCAAACTCTTTCTCTGAATCAGCAACTGAAAGTCCAAACGAGTGAACTCCTTTCCAAGACAATGCTTTGCTCTTCCCAGCCCGCAGCCTTTTTTAAAGGGAATCAGAAACTCTTCCTACTGCAATCTAGTTTTGGTGCCAGGATGTACGTAGGAAATACCATTTCCTGCCTGTGCTGGCAAGTTTAGTTATTAAACCACTTCCTGCAAGAGCCAAACTGCTTTGAAGAAGAAATAAAGTTCAAAGTCTTTTTAAGAGACCATTTGTTCTTCTTATGTGCATAACCTGAATGTTATGCTGTGTGCCATATAAATGAAAAGAGCTTAATCTCTTGAAGATGGACTGGCTGTTCTAGGTCGCCGGGTTGGGAGCAGCAGGAACAGGTTACAACTGCTGCATTTTTAGGAAGCTGCTTTCTGAAGCTGGAGCTGTGTGTTGCGTTGTTGCTGGAGAGGTGAGCCCCACTGGGCAGCCACAGGGCCGTTGAGCAGCTTCTTGCAGGACAGGCAGCGGCTCTGGGCTGCGAGCAGAGACAGGGAAGCTTGTGCTGCCGTGTGCGTTTATTTGGACATTGGGTAGCTCAGAGTCCAAATGGATGGAGCAGATGCAAGGCAGATACCTCAAAGCACTTCCTTCTGTCAGAGTCACCTCGCTCTTGCCAGCATTTCAGGTTTAGCTCTCAACTGGCAATACCAACTGTGTAATGATGGTAGTTACCCATCCTGTTGTGAGGCAAAAATGATGCTATGCAACTAGTGGCTGGTCAAAACCAGGGAGAGGAACTCAGACAATAATCATCAAATGATCTGCAGGACAAAAATTATTCAGAAGCGAAAACGTTTCCAGAAATCATTTGCTGTTACTGCTTGTGCTCCAGGTTTGTCTTAAACGGTAGAGAGACAGTTAGTTGGGAAAAAAGCTTCCAGTAAAAAGTTCCCTGAATGTGATAGAAGTAATAATGGAGGTCCGTGAAGTGTTGTAGGAATTTTCTAACCTTGGAGCATGTTAGCAGTAAGGTACATTTCTGAGGAACAGCAGCAGTGAAATGTTTATTATTGTGTGCCTTCATCCTTTTTGTGAGTATTATTCTGTGAGGATGGGGCCGCTTTTCATCTGCTCTGCGCTGCCAAGGCGGATGAGAGAGGTTTATATGATGTCAGATCTGAAACCAAGAAACCTGTAGACAGATTCTGAGCAGTGATGCCTCTGGCAACTGGTTTCAAGGCAGAGCTTATGTAGAGTGCCTGAGGTTTTAATAAGCGTATAGATGTCTGAACAGCACATAAAGAGCATGGGAGGTGACAGGCTGACCCAGTCACTTTCATTAATTGGGATCAAGTTACTTTTTTACATCTGGGCAGAACGATGTGCCGGAGATTTAGGAAGGAAACAATACGTTGCCATTGTGTCTGCGTACCGGGTCCTCAGGAACTGGTAAACTGGGGCACGAAAAGTATGTCCCTAGTAATAGGGGATATTTATGGCTGAGAGAGCACTAAACTGCATAATCATGCTTGCAAAAGTGCAAGCATAGATCACTGAGATCTTTTCAGTGTGTGCTTGTCAGGGGCTGCTGTTCACATGCAAGTTCTATGCACGCCAAATCAAATACTGTAACATAGTTTTTGATGGTTTTTATTTTCTGCTGGTCAGAGTTTAGGACTAAATCTTCAGGTGGCTCTATCAAATACTTCAGTAAGTGATGGAGAAGTATACAGGTGTCTACAGAATTATCAACTCAATTGTAAGGATGTGGAGTTCACTTTAGGATTATTTTAATAAGAGATGAAGTAGCAGAAAAGCTCTATCCTGGCTACCTGATCTGTGAAAAGCCAAATTAAAACCAAAAAGACTGATTTGTCTTTTTGCACAAGGTAAAAAATGTGAATATTTACTTTATTTTATTCCCAGATCAGGCATCTTAGACATTTCTGTCAGTGCAGTGAGCATCCTGCAGGAAGGGTGGCATATGCTGAAGCAGTTCACCAAAGCAGGTTTTTGAGACATTTGTTCTAATATAAAAAGAGTGTAAAACCTCAGCACCACAGTGCATAGCAGAAAACTGTAGGCCAGGGAAGAAAAAGCCTTAGAGGAAACTCATGGACAGTGGCATGAAATCCCAGATTTGTCTGGAGAAAAGAATTACTCTTATTTGAACATATTTTTTGTCAGCAATGTCCCCGAGTGAACCTTAAGATAACTCAAACATTTAAAAATAATAACTTAGGACCCACAGCACAGAGAAGACTGACTAAATGGGCTGATAAAGCTATCTTTCTTCAACATAGAAACTCTGCTTGTAATGTTTTGGCAAAACATTTCTAGAATTGAATTGGACTGACTGATACAAGAACAGAAAACTAGGCTTAGTTTTGTGAACTCTGAAGGGTTTACATTTTGAAAAATATTAGTAGTTTCACTGTGCTACAAAATCAAATTGCAGATCTTACAAAAATACTTCAGGAAGTGTTGCTTTCTGGCCAGCTTTCCATAACATTCTCAATTACGTTTTTATTAAGGTTCAATTTATTTTAATCTGCTTTTTGGCTTTTTGAGGCTTTGGGTTACATTTTGGTCATTTTTGAGTCTTTTGGCATAAGCATGAAGCTAGAAGCCTGCGTGAAATCTGTTTCTTTCTGGTCTCAAACATTTAAGGAGTAGGGGTTTAGAATAAAGGTGTTCAGTGTTGTAAGATTTGAAACAAGTTTTTGACAATTGGCAACACTGCAGATCTAATATAAGGCTTCCATCTTAGCTACTTTTAATGGTATCTGGTTTAATCACTGGCAAAGCAGGACTGGGTCTTGTCAGCATGAACGTAGCCCAACAAAACTGAATTCATGCAGCTAAACAGGCTGAAGCCCAGGTGTGCTTGGAGTCTGCTTCTGGGGGTATTACAGTTTGTGGCAGAGGGGTCTGCCGAGTTTGGTCAATTAAATTTAAAACATATTAGCATTGCTTCTGTAAAATATATGCTGAGGTATCATTAATGAACGTACACATCTATTAGATATGTGTGTATGTTCTCCCATGCATTAATTGTGGTCAGACCGTGAGAAGCCATATGTCAGTGTACCGGCTAGAATGAGGAAGATACCTTCTTTCTATTCTCCATTTGTCCTCTCTGCCCTGGTACCTGTGCTGCCCTCCTGGGCACTTTCAGAGTGTGCGAGTACCCTGAGCCTTGGGCAGGGAGAAGCATCAGCTGCTGACTCTCTGCGCAGCATCTAACAGTCCCTGCGCTGCAGCTTTCCCCGAGAACATTTGCTTCAGCTGATTGGAAAAGCCTGTTCATTCTCTCTGGACCGGGAATTTGAATCCTCCCAGGCTGGCGAGTGCTGGCTGGCGACGGTCTGGCTGGCCGTCAAGTCCAGCCTTGCTCAGAGTTTCTGGGCTGAAGTATATCACCGCTGTATTATCTAACTCCTAAACAACAACAGCTCAAACCTCCTCATCAGATGCAACTGGCATCTTCACAGGAAACTTTTTTTTGAAATGAGAGATCAGCTTAAAACCATGAGTTTGATATGATATCATATGACATGATACATGTGAGTTGGGGGGAATTTTTTAGCTAGCTTTCCTGTTTTCAGTCATTTAATTCTATAAAATGATCTTATCTACTCACTTAATTCAAGTGAATCCAATTTGGATTAAAACTAATGAAATGCAGACTGCATTAAATTCCACCTATATATTTTAAAAGTTCAATAGAAGTATACTTATTTTTTGTTGCTACTTAGTATTTTTTATTGCTGCAAAATCTGGAGGCTCTGCTTGGGAATGGGAGCCTGTTGTGCAAGTTGTGATGAGCAGACACAGAAGGAGCCGCCCCTGCCCTATTGAGTTTCTGAAATTTTGCGCATCACAGCATCTGAGGGCCGATCTGAGTCTCTGTCCCGTCTCTCAGTACTGTACTCCGCTTAAAGATATTACCAACACATAGTCTTTGAGAATTTCAGGTCTGATTCAAAATGAGAACGGCTCTGTCGTCTCTGCCATTCTGGATTGTTGTCTTAAAGAGGAGAAACCTTGTACTCATGGGAACTTTTTTCTGCCACCTGAAAGATGGGGTTTTTATCACTTTTTGTTTTTTTTGTACGGGTTGAACAAAAATGTTTAATTCCATCTACTACTTGCAGAAACCCACTGACAGTTGGTCCAGTCATCACCTTACTGAAATAACTGCAAGGAATCTAAATGCATATAACAAGCCCTCTATTTTTAGTGTAAGATATAGGGAAAGGTTGCTGGATGTATGGATTTGACTGGTGATTCTAGTGCCACTTAACAGAACTAAAGTGGCCTGTGTTTTCAGGTCTCATTAACTGCTCTAATTTCATTAGTCTATGATCCTCTTTCCTGGGCTATAGTTTCAGTGCACTAGTCACAGAAAAAACGGCTTACAGACTCTCTGTGAAATCTATTTTTACACAATTATAGCTGCCACGGGAAAATATTAGTCGGTTATTTTAGGAGCTCTTAGAATAAAACATGTCTTGAAATCATGGTTTGGGGGGGTTATGGCTTTTTTGTTTGTTTTTATTTAGATTCTGCATTAGCTTTTTCATCTGAAAGCATATGACACTAATCTGTCTGACCAATGTATTATACAGTCCCAGGAAGGCAGAATTTAAGAGAAGATTAAATCTAGTCTAGAGTATCTTGTCTATTAACTGTTGTCAACTCCTAGTTCCCTTGCCCAGTATCCTAAATTTGTTCTGACTGCTTTTGTTCATATATTCATAACAAAAGCTGTCTCACAGTACTGAGTCTTGCTATAATGAGAAGAAATGCTAAGAAGAAAACTCCATGTTGAACACTAAAGTGACAATCCTATTCCAGGTGCTGGGTGGGTGATTCGCACCGTCTGTGCAACGTTTGGTAACACAGGGAAAAGAGAAGAACCAGACACGGGCTAGTGCTCAAAATTACATGAGCAAAAAAATGTAAACGGAAATCAACAGACTACTGATTCTTTATTTTATTTGCAGAGATTGAAAAATACTAGTTACCATCAGAAAAAAAAAGCACAAAGTTTTAAGCAATGCTGTTTGCTGGAATAGTACAGATCTTCCTTTGGCAGTCATTGATCTATTTTTCACATATAAGCTATACGGTGTATTAGCTGTATATATTAGCTAAGAGAGTATGAGTTCTCGAAGGAACAGATAGTTATTCCCAGCCTGGACAGCACTTTTTAAGCATTAAGAAATCTATACAACTGTTCAAGTGAATTACCTGGGGTTTGCTTCTGCAATTTTAAAGCAGAGTGTAGGCTTCAACAATCTCTACCACTAGCATCCCCCCGAAAATTAGAAGTTTCCTTTCTTACACCCCCTTCATTTGCCATGCACTTTAAAAACTGACAGTTGTCGTCCCTGTGAAGATTAGAAGATCCATGTTGGGTAGTCACATGCTTTGATGGCAGTATTGCCCCAGGCATTTGTCATCCAACCTACAGAGATAACAATGTGTAATGGTAGTGCTTTTTTCAGAACACTGCAAGTATACAGATATTATTAAATTTTACAGTTACCACAGGGAATGAATCAAAGCCTCCAATAAGCAAATGAACTATATATTGTTGCCCTGCCTTTATAATTTTTGTTCAGTACTATCTGATTGCATTTCTGTTATCACTTAGTTGTTTCTCTGCATGTAGTTTTATCTAATTTCTCTTCATTTCAGTCACTTACAGAGGAGATAAATGGATTACTTCAGACTAATTGCTACTTATTTAAAAAACCATCAACCTTCTGTAGGAGTTTCAAATCAGTGGTTTGAGCTAGCTTTTACTGTCTATGGTATTTATCTTGAAGCATTTCATCACTATATACTCTATTAATAAGTCATTTTTCTAAAGCTGCTTTCAATTTGCCCTTACCTGGTCTGCCAAACTTTTTAACACAAGCAGATTATCATAGTTAAGTAGATAGCGAGGTATTTACTTCTTTGAGTATCCATATAGATTGGAAATACCACTGACAGACCTTGCAGCTGCATGGGTTTCAGTCTAAAGTGTCTATTAGAGAACTAGAATAAAAATAAAACATTGCATTATCTTGCTTTCTTCATCCTTATATGAAGGAGGAAGCAGCTGCATTATTTATCTAATTGAAGGAATGTTATGAGTTCATTTAAATGTAAGAGTACTTAGTAATACTGGAAAAGTAAACAAAGGATAAATGACAAAATGAACTCCAGTTATCTAAGACGGTGTAATTCACAAGCATTGCACCCTTTTGTGTAATTATTGCAGTATGTGTCTGTACATCAGAATCAATGTATCCAATCTATATTCAACAGCATATCAATTTCTCAGGCCCCTTAGCAAGCTTTCTTCTTTTCCCAATGCAATTGGATAGTGAGTTCATGGAGCCTAATTCTCACATACCCATTTGCACTAATTTTCAGTGGGATTCATCTATTCTTCCTTTTGTGCAAAAGCAAAATCCATCTTCCTATTGCTGATATAGAAAATGTTTGAAGTCATTATGGTTTTTTTAAACACACTTTAATCCCAAAGTATTGAGTGATGCTCGAGTAGGAAATGGGATTGTCGTAGGCCACCTGAAATTAAGCTTCAGCAACACAAACTGCATAGTTTAGTTTTCTCACTCTTTCTGGTTGATGCTCCCAGCAATAGATGCAGCATGGTAGCCTGAGATGAACATGGTCCTCTCTATTGTTGGTATCAGAGGAAAAAAAGACAGCCCAGGAATTAAAATATTTACACGTCTTAGGCTCTCTGAGGGAGTAGTTGACATTGCACAGTTAAAATATAGTTTTCAAGGGATGTAAGCCTTTATTTGCTGGGTGAAGGTTTCCACATAAGTGGACAGAACATAAAGAATAAGTGGACAGAACATAAAGATCCTGCAGGATCTGGGATGCAGATTCCGATGAAAACCACATTCCTTGCGAAAAAGTCCTTATCTTTACAACCAGCTACCTTAAAAGGCTCAGTGAAAGCCATAAGACATAATTAGATCATGGAGTTTGATCCCTGCCAAATTCATAATTTAAGTCAATGCTTAAGTCACAGCTCTAACAACAACAACATAAAGGAACTGCCATTAGCGCGTGGAACTGATGCTTTCATGTGCTAATACACTGATCACTCCAATTCCTGTTAGAATCAGGACCCAGGAAGTAGTAACTTAATCCTTAATCTCTATGAATTTTCTCAGAGGTGGCTTTTTCTTAATTATTTCAGTTTCTTAAAGAACTTTTAAAAATCCATTAGTATGTACTTTAAAGTCTGTCAAGTGTCTTATGCAAAAGTAAACTCTAGAAAAAGTATGTTTTGCCTAAGGTTCAGCAGCTCTTTGTTCAGGACTGATTTCAATAGATCAAGCTTTCCAGCATATCCATTATTCCTAGGCACTCCCCATCTTTCACAAATGTAGCAAAATAAACATGAAGTAATGTCATCAAGAAGAAGATATGCTGCTTGTGTAAGTAATTATGTCCCTTGTTAGTTCACTATGAAGTAATTTTCTTTTTTTCCCCCCCACTCTTTACATTTCTTAGCGTGCCCTGGAAGGTATTTTTACTTAATTTTGTTTAGAAATTTGAAAAGCAAGAGAAAGTGAGGGATGATTACAGACTTTATTTAAGGGTTTGATTTTGGTTTCTCTCTGTTCTTATATCAAAGATAAAATGGAAGTGGTGGTGTCATGTTCAGGTAATGAGATTTTATATTAAAAAGAATAAATTAAGCTCATAAAGCCAATGGCAAGAGGGACATGAGGAACCATTTCTAGCTCACAAAAAGGACTTTATACATTAATGCAGTGAGCATCAAGAGTTATTAGGAGTTGAAATTCAAAGCTCAAAGGATGTCAAGTGCTTCAAAAGCAAAGGCTTATTTTGTATTGTTTATATTTAGAAGTGATATGGAGCTCCCTTGAAATATTTTACCCATGATGTCAAGAATCAAAAGCATTACGGGGAAGAAAAGAACTCAGGACATTTCCCTTGCAAACAAGAGTTCTGTCCATGACACACCAGAGGATTCCTCTGAGGTACAGATTTGTACACAGCACTACTTACCAAAAAAAAATACAAACATCCTCTCTGCTTAGCTGCACGTTGTTGCTTGCCTGGAAAATTCATAGTACACAGAATGGCTTTACTGTAACATTTGCTACTATTTTTTTTTTTTTTTTAAAGTAAAACCCCAAATCCTGGAATATCAGTATGTGGTCATTTTTTAAATAGATATTTTTTTGAAAAGCAGTGTGACATTTTTCTTTAATGGCTGATTTTTTTTTAATGTCAGCTACATTTTTAAAGCATGAGGCCTGGTTGTAACTAGCCTCGGCACTGCTACTGTACATCAGACTGTACTATTTGATCATTAATTTATCACAGTTCTAGCAGTTTGTTTGACAGGTGATAGTGCTTTCATCTAATGGCTACACAGCAAGTGTGTGGTGCACTAAAGAGTGGATGCCACTGACTAGAGTTAGAAATCAGCAGACAACAGCCACTTTGCAGAGCTTTATCGATTTACCAGAATCATTTAGAGATATGAAACAACTAGAATAATGAATGCTAGTTCAGCTCACTATGGGGGTTTTTCTTATAAGTATTTAGTTTGGAGTATATTAATAGACTTTTTTGCCAATGTCGTTGTTATTACAACTATTTGTAGTGGTGGAAGAGGTGCAGAAATCAAGGTGCAAGTTTGAATATTTGTGCTGGAAATACAGTGTCCATGTTCAGTGCATCTTAGGAAATTGATACTTGGCAGAAGTCTGAGGTTTATTGGAATATTGTGAATATTTAGTCTCCAAATTTAGCCTTTTATTAAAATTATTTGGTGAAAATGTTCCCTGGGTTAGGTGTGTAAATATGAATCTGTTTGCTCCACTGATGGGTGGTACAAAATGGACACCTTTTGAAAGCAGTGGCCCCTGCAATCTGTACTTTTATCATTAAGGGAAACAAACTATATTTAACCTCTTTTGTTTCATGCTTCGTTCATGACAACATATGCGTGAAGCGTGGTGTCAGCACCCCAGGTTATGACAGTGCTGGTACAGGCTGGTGCACTCCAACTGTGCTCCTGGCCAGGGCTCTCTGGGCAGGAGTTAGCTGGGTGGCACATGTCTGGCACAGCGCGTCTGCCTGTCGCCTGTGAGCGGTGGAGCTGACACCTGCCTGCAGAGTCGCTCTGCCTGAGATCCTGGCCGGATCCAGGGCTGCAGCCAGGCTGTTGTGCATGCGGAAAGTCTGAATCTTCAAATCCTGCCGTACAACGTCGTTATGTCCAGAGGACTTATGCATGTGATAGCTCAGATAACTGCATTTATCCTTCTTGGCCAAAGACCTGTCTTACGGCTGTTCTTGATTTTGGTAAGTTTGCAGGGAGGGTGTGCTACCATGAATCCAGCACCCTGGTTTGCTGCAGCAGAACCTGGGACCTGGTCCAGAAAGATGCTCGAGAAACAGTATAGCTGTAAACCTGTTAGCAGCTCCGTAAACTGCATAGATTCTCCATCCTGAAGCACTTGGCTAGAGCAGGTCTTAGCTATAATTATATCAAGAGGTGGAAGTGTTGCTTTGAATTTCAAAGTCAGTGCCAATAGACTTCTGCCCCGATGTTGGACAAGTCAGCTTAGGCCAAAGCTCAGATGACTCATGGAAGTTAATTAGTTTTCTGAGGTGCTGATTGCTCGTGTTTCCCACTGAAGTCAATAGGGAAACTCCTACGAGTTGTAGTGGGAGCTGGATACTGGCCATGCAGTGTTGTGGGAGATCCAGAAGCAGCAGTGTTGTCTTTTGTAGTGGAAACAGTGGGAGTTGCTTACAAACATGAGGGAAACCAAAATGATGCCAAAAGAAATATTATTTTCCTCCTCAGTGTCTGTTACAAAAATCACAAGTAAACAATAAACACAGAAGTTTGTGGAACATTTTCATTATTTACTTTAAATGTATCTGGATGCATGCAGAAGTGCTGCGTTTTCTCCTTTTGAGAAGTCACAGGAATGTTGATACCTGCAGGGTTGCCATGTACCTGGTCCTGAGGGAAATCATGCTTACTAATCTAAAGTTATTACTAGGCCACTGTCTCTAGGATTCTAGTAGCTCGTCAGTGTTGAGGAGTTGGCGTACGCCTTGCTCCAGGAGGGACTCCATTCCTTGGTTTCCCATGTCAGCATGTCATCACCACTGCAGCTGAGTGTGGATGATGGCACTTTGCTGAGGAAGAGCTAGTAGGGTCGCCAGGCCTGTGTTACGGGGACTGCAGGCAGAATGGTCTGTCAGAGGCTGACATGCCATAAAGCCTGAGATCTAGAGCCTCCCTTTGCTGAAGCTGTGAAAATTTACACTGGTCAAAAATCAATATGCGGTTCTCAATGTATAGATAAATGTGTGTGCTTTAGTAGAGCTTGTACAGGGTTGATAGTGAACTCTTTTTGCTGTAGGCTTTGAGGTTCCTGTGCTGTCCATCTGTCACATTTCCAACATACTAGATCTTGTCTGATTTGTCTGGAAGAAAGTTCTCTAATTACTTCTAGGTAGAACCTGGTTAAATTTAATTGGTATTAAAGTGAATGTGATATTGTCTACTCTGGTGAGGAATTAAAGTGGGACTGTTTTAGTGATAGTTGTTTTTTTTTTAAAAAAAAAAGAAAAGAAAAAAGCTGTCCTTTTATTTTGCCTTCTCTCTCTTCAACATTGCCAGTTAGGAGTTGCTCAAAGTCCTGCATAAGCGGCAAATCATGATCTTCCTTTCCATTTGCCTTCCTGCCTACAGAACCACAAGCTAAAAATACCCTGGACAAGCAATTGTCTTCATCTTCTTACCTCAACTTGCCAATTCCCAGTCCAGCTCCTCCTCCTTGCACCATTTGAGTGCAAATTTGAGGAGTGCTCTACATTTTAGGCTATCATGTTTCCAGGAGGTAGGATTGGTTTCCCTACAGCCAGCCTGGTTATAAATAGTTCCTTGCCTGAATGAAGAGCTTGCATCCTTGGCAGGTGGTCTGAAAGAGCAGTTGCCCTGTGTCGGAACCCTATCTTGCCTTATCGTCTCCTAGAAGTGCTGCCTCTGGTCCTGCAAAGTCCTTCCTGGAAGATCCTGCTTATGTTCTTTCAGCGTTAACTCCAGATGCGTTTCCAGTGTGATGGCAGCAGAAGTGCTAAGTGTATTTTTCCATTTGCAGCAGGATAAGGAGTTTGGGCTCAGAAGAGCAGATTCTCCTCTCCATTGCTGCTGAAAACCAAGAATAATTCAGCTGGAATGGGTGAGGACCTCCCAGCGATAGCCTTAGACCACAGAGATCAAAGTATGCCCTTCCCTCGTATTTTAAGCAGTACTTCAACCAATATGCAAACTACATTTTTACCTTCTCTTTCCCTGCTCATAATTCCCACAGCTGAAGTCCTGGTTTGAGCCATGATTAATGTCCCACCTCCCTCCAACACGCAGATCCCTTGCCCTTCCCACCTGTAAACTGCAGCCACGATTGGTATTTTCAGTGTGATTAACGCGTATGTATACAACCCGAATCCTGGATCTCTGTCCCTGGGGCTGCCTGTTCCCACTCTTCCCACCGCTCTCGTGGTTTGGCAGTGGAGGGGGTGGCCTACGTGAATGCAAATGTGCAGTGGTGGGCATGCTTGGCTCGGGTCGGCTTGTTTGTTTGTTGCTGCTGTTTTTGCTGTCCTTGCTCATCAGAGCCAAAATCTCTGGAAAACATCTAAAGTGATTCCTGTAAACACCAAAGACAAGTAGGATTGGACTTGCTGAGGTGGGGAATAAGAAGTGGAGGGGAACAAACACTTGGCGGGGCTCGGCTGCCCGCCATGGCACAGCAAAGATTGGGATCGAGAGGTATGCCAAAAAGCTCTTTGTCTCACATGCACATTAGGATAAGTAACATTGCTCCTCGCCATCTGTCTCCTCTATGAACCTCTGCCTCGTTCCCATGTTACAAGGAGATTCATAGAAGTACCAGCTGTGACCTTGCAGGGAAGCTTGAGAAACTTTGCCTTTTTAACCAGCACTGGGAGAGTCAGATTTGGCACTGTTGAGCACAGTTCTGTATGTGTATGTGTAATTTTTTTGTTGTTGCTCTGTCGCTGTCTCTTCCCTGAGCAGTCACGCAGTGTTTGCAGAGAGATGAAAGCTGCCGTGGCAGTTCAGGAGAGGCTGGCAGCTGCCAGACATGAGTTTTGGTGGGCTTTCTCCTTTGTTTTTTCCTCCTCTAATAAGGCTGAATAACACAAGGAGAGGGAGACCATCTCATGCGGCAGTTTCCTTGTCCCTGATATAGGCCACGAGGACCAACGTAGTCTTGACCAACATGAAACAAATTGTGTCAATATTAGTTTTATTAACCTGGCACAAAAGATATAGAAAGGGTGCCAGCTTTGGCACTCCCTTACAGGGGTGGCGATGTGTTCCCCTACGGGTTAAATGTAAGCTGTGTCCCTCATACCCCGTCTGCAGGATGTTTGGCAACTGAGGTCACTGGCAGCTAACCCTACATGTGTGATTCTGCCTCTGATCGTCTTATAGATGCCTATGCATCTACAACGCGGGTAAATTTGAAGTGAGCTTTTCCACAGAGCATGATTCAAGTCCTTCTGTTTCACATGTTCATGGCCGAGCAGACTCAGAATTCCCTGACCCATAAATCTGTGGTGACACCTGTGTGAATGACTCGCTTTTAGTTCACAGTCATTCTGAAAAATTAGGGGGGGAAATGTTTCAAAACAAGACAAATTTGGTTCTCTGGCATATCAAAATCTAAAGGAAGACATTTAATAAGGATTCAGCTAAACCATGTAATTCAAACCCAGTTTAAGCACTTGATCTTCAAACTTGTTTTTAGTACAGAGAAAATAATTTTCAAATTGAAGTGTTTAATTTTTTAGTATTAAAACAAGTATTTTTACTTTTTCATTAAATCAGCTACCTGAAAATGTTAACCACATGGCTCATAGAATATTGCAGTGGATCTAAATGTACATTTTTCATGTTGAAAAAATGTAGAATAAAAAAGTTTCCATATTGTAATTGTAGGGCAAGGAAATTTTTGTGGGCATAATTCTGGATAAAATAACTGCTAAGTTTTCTAATGTAAACGAATTAGAGTAAGTGCTCCTGAAATTTCCCTCTTGAGTGTCTGTATTACTTGGGACACTCACTGTAACTGTATAAAACTAGTTCCTCCAAACTTCACGCTCATTGGTGTTGAGATATTTCAAAAGCAATTTACCCTTAAAATTTAAAAAAGTAGAACAAAAGTTTATTATCTCCCCCTCCTTTGCAATTGTTATGTGGGGGGAACTTGGCTTTTCGCTGGGAAGGTAGGAGCGTGTGTTACCAAGACACTTGAAAATTGCACCCAATATCACCAAGAGCAGCAGATGGATCTGTCAGCTGTTTTGCTGAAAATGGTGAATATCTCCCCTGGAACATTCATAAGTTGCCTGAGGCAAAATTTCACAGTGGAAACAGTGAAATTTCTCTTTACATAACATTCCTAGTACTCACGAAAGTCTGGGTCCCCCCCGCCCGTCGGATTAAAATACCCATGAAGCAGAAGATGATGAATAGGCACAGCTGGGCTGTGAGAAGGGCATGTTCAGAAGTCCTCAGCCATCGCCTGACTGCAGCCTATCAAAGCTGCAGTGAGCAGCAAATGAACAGTGTCTTTAGGACTGACTGTTGTCACTTATTTTCACATTTAGGTGGAGACTGGAATAGGCTCTGATGGCGGCTTTGTGCCTCTGTCCTTCCACAGGGTCTTAGCGGTGGAGCAAGCAGAATCTTCCTCGTGTGGTTACCTCCAGGGCTATGTGGGAGTGTCAAATCAGGAATTGGAGGTGTCTCAAGTCATGCATTGTAACACAGTCGCTGTCTTTGACGGATGATGTCCGCATCTAAGAGCAGCGCTAATCACAGCTGTGGAGATAAGGGAAATCCGCTGTGCTTGTGAACATATGTAGGTCCCCAGGTAGAGCAACGTTTGGGCCTCAGGGAAAGGGGCCACCCTTCGCATGGTGGAAAGTGTAATTCCAACAATACAGCTTGGCACTTTTCCTATCCATAAGTACTTTGGAGAGTTTAAATTGGCTTTCCACAAATATTTGTGAGCCTGATCCAGGGCTCTTTTTTGTTAGGCTTTGTTTCAGACAGTATGAGTAAGAGCTGATCGTGTCGGTGTTCACCAGAAAAAAACCACGGTTCTCCTGATTTTGTTCCTACGTTTTACTATTTGCTTACAGTTACAGTGCAAAGCTGGCTCCGTAATTTTCTATTGGAAATAAAGGTTGCAGGCCCAGAGCAGCCTGAATTTAACAAAGAGTTATCTATGCTTTCAAGTTAGTTTGTTATTAAGGTAGGGTGTGAAATTAAAACCCAATAGCTGTCTCTGAGTAACTATGCTCTGGAATATCTTTTGTTCAAAAGGATGTGGACAGATGTCAAGTAAGATTGCCCATACTGCAAGAAGACCTTAGGCACTGTCTTAATTATAATACCTTTTTAAAGTTTATTCTTGTTACTGCTGATTTTTTAATGCATTACAATGTCTGTAGCCAAAAATAATGTTTAAATCTCTCTTGACTGTCATTAAATGAAATACTTATTGCAAAAGTGAAATCAGAGATGTTTCTGAGAGCAAGGTTGGTTATGGGCCTCAGAGGTGTTTGAAGTTGGCTGGCAAATCTGCATAAACGCAATGCAGGACTCCAGTTACTTGTGTTGGTCTTACGCAGTTTTTTGATCATCCATTTTCTGATTGCCTGAGAAATTATTGTTTAGGAGTTTGTATATTGCTACTGTAGGCAAAAAAGGAGAAAGTACTATGCGGGTGCTTACACTGAGGGGATTTCCACGGTTTCCAAGGTTCAGCTCCAGCTTTTGTCAAACCTTACCTTCGGAAGCCTGAAATATTCAGTGGCTTTGTAATAGGAGGCATTCATACATTGAGTTTAGCCTTCTCTGTCAATTGAGCACAAGTTATTTTAAAGAAAATTCTAAACCCAAAGTGGAATATTTAACATATATGACATCAGCTATGCGCAGATACAGGCTTTGGGTGAAGTGTTGAACTCAGCTTTATACAGTAAAGGTTTGTGTGATGGGCCTTAGTGGGACCAGCCTCCTAATGGGAGAGCTATTGCACAAGTCCTTGTGTGTGTAGAGATTGCTGTCTGGTTGCTGATAAATCAATCCTGTCTTTTGAACAGAAAAAATGAAAGCTCTTGACTCAAGCTGCCATGAGATGTGTTTTATTTGAAATCTGATTGGCAAGTTTGTAATGTGACTCAGTCTGTGCAACAAAAACAACAGTCATTTCTGGTGAAATTCCTCCTGATAGGCCTGGCTATTTGCACCGTATGTCGTCTGTGGTGGGATGGGGCTTTCTTAGGTCATTAGCTGGCAAGAGAGCCCAGTGGGTGAGAACACCTACCAGGAAGACCTGTGAGCAAACAGCTCAGGCTGACTAAAATCGTGCGGGTTTGGGCATCCGTGAAAGTGTGAAAAGCTTTAAGGCTTTCTTCTAGCGTCATGTTTTCTCAAGGGAGACATATGGCAAGCTCTGAAAACAAAATGGATAATATTTTATGTTCAAAGCAGACATCTAATTGCATCTCCCAACCACTGGGCTACAGCATATTTACTAATTCTGTCTTCTGTGACCCAGTGTAACACTCATTTACACATGTGTGAAGCACAGTGGTGCAACCACCACCTCTGGTCTGGCATGTTTGTAGTAGGATGCTCATGGCAAACTTGCTTGTAGGTTGGCCATAATAAAGCAGAGGGGGAAAACTCGAAACAAACCATTTGGAACCTGATTTCAGTTCCCTCTATGCTAAGCCAACTATGACTCAAGGAAAATTTTTGTTCTTTTGGGAGTCTGACCTTGTTAACCTGCACACCAAATGCGGGCAGAAACAAAGAGGCTGGAGAAGGAAGGAAAATAAGACCAAAGGTCCTTGTTTTTCTATTTATCATTAGGCTTTTTTTCAGGGAAATAAATCTGAAGTTTATCCTAATTCAGAGAATAAATACAGAGCATAAGAGCACTAAGTGGTGAAAGGAGTGACTGCTCCTGCCACTGGGTGCTTAGGGTATTGTCTCTTGGGCCCTACACACAATTTTCCAGCCTCTGAACCAGTCTTGGGACTGAGGTGGTCACTGATGATGTATCAGCTGCAAGTTTGATCCAATTTGATGTTGCTTTGTTGCTTTGCTGCATAGTTCTGGGTAGTCCTGATCTTCATAGGTAGCTGAGGATCACCAGAGGAATTTTTACAGTTTCTGCTTTCTGTTTGTTTCAAAGGAGTTGCATTTCAGGCACCCTTTATCCATTTTCTTATGTAGTGAGAAGGATGTGTGGCATGGTGAAAAGCTGAGAACGGTCCTACCGACATCAAAAGCAGCAACAGTAACGTCCTGAGTGACTGTGGCAGAACAGGCTTCTTGCTTAAATTTTCCCACCTTCCTATGTCTTATTCAAAAGCAGGTACTCAGAGGTTTGTGATTCCCAATGGAAAATGTCAGCAGGTTTAGTTTGTTTAGGCTGGAGAGCTACGTCACAAGCTGGGAGTGTGGTACCACTGTGTACGCAGGGTTTGCTCTCTGCGGGTATTGTCAGGTAGCCTGTTTCTTGCCAACAGTCTTGCTTGCTGGTCTGTTCACAAGAAGAGTACACAAACTCGTGCAAACGGATGGCAATCGAAAAGTAAAGCTATGTTTTTGAGACTGATATTCATTTTGGTAGAGTTACGGTAATAATCATGCCATGAAAAGTAGGCGAACAGTTGTAGCATTGAGCGTTTTATGCAAGAGGATGTTAGATTAGGAATCCAAACTCCAAATGGGATCCAATGGAAGGGGTTTGTTGTTGTGCTCATCCAGCAGAGTAGCCAGACCGTATGTAAAATCTGAGAAGAAAAGAAATTCAATAACAGCTGTGAGCAAGAGTTGGGCAAGGGAAAAAAAATCTGATACAAATTAAGTTCAGAAAAAATTCAATGCATGGAAATCGAGTGCATCCAGGACAGTTAAAGGAGACATTGAGGTAGTTACTAGACAGAATGATATGGGGAGAAATGCAAAAACATGAAAGATACAGCTTTTAGTTTTCACATTTAAGAAGCTACAACTTCAAAAGAAACCCAATCTAAAACAAAATAAAATTTTTCTCCCTCATGCTGAAGTGATTTGGCCATAAGTGCCCATGTTCTTTTTATAATTTGGTCCTCTGGAGGGTTTGAGTCCTCCTAAAGCTCACTCCAGGCAGCCACTCGAGCTCGTTCACCTCAATGATTAGCGAGAGGCCTGCGGTGCACTGAAATGTTACAAAGAGCCTAGAGAGGAACTCGTCGTGAGCCAAACAGGTTACTGCCTTGGCAGGATTCCTCTCACTGGTTTTTGAAGATAAAAGGAGGACAGGTAAAGGTTAGTATTTCAATGCAAGTGTCTTGGATCTTAAAATATTTGGTGAAATTATTCAAGAATAGTTCATTCATGTGAAAGTAGTTTCTGTGTATTGCTGTCAAGGTCAATGAAAGCTAACGTCTGATGCTGGCCAAGCAAGCAAAAACTGCCTGTGGGCTCCCTTAGCTTACATAGCTTGTGTCTCTAAGCTTGGTATAGTAAAGTCTGTGGGGAGCAGGATCAGCAACTCACAGGCTTTGTTGGGTCAGCTCTACTGTTGTTTTAAGTTGGGCTAAACCCCAATGTCATCAGGAGAGTCACAGCATGTACTTCAGAAGTGCTGCTGGGGCTCCCTGGGATCTCACTCTGTCCAGCCTCAGGAGCTCCTTCCTCCCCAGCTGCCCACCCTGTGCCAGTGGCTGGCATCCCACCCAGCCCCGACCTCTTGACCACCATGGCAGAAGTCAAACGGTGGTGTGCAAGTCCACCAGTCAGCTGGTGGATGATGTATGAAATATTTGGCTCCTCTTTCGACACAAAATTAATGTTTAAACATCCAAGTTTTCAAAATGGCTGAGATGTTAGGTAGCGCGATGTGGGGGACCTGCCAGCTCTCAGCTGTGCCGCAGTCATGCCGAACCAGGGGTTTTGACAGAAGTCTGCTGCCATGTCTGAACACAACCAATGCATGTTGCAAGACGCAGCAGCTGGTTCTGGCTGGTTATCTGGGGCCACTAACACAAAGCTGCTTACAGGGGCCAAATGCTTTTGGAAACCAGCTCCTGCTGAGGAGCCTGTCGTAGCTAATGCCCCTTCACCCTAGAGCAGACTGCGACTGCCGGCAGCTCCTGGCCACGTCCTCCGAAGCCCGTAGCTCAAAGCATGGAAATTTCTGCTAAGCTTCTGTGTAAGCAGTAAATGCATACAGTTGTAGAGGCTTAGCAGGTCCTGTTCCTGATCATCTGAATCTTTGTTAAAGACCTGTATGCCAAGTTGTCGGGTGTAAGTGCTCAGGCTTCAGTAGCTTATCGAAGAGAAGACACTAAGGAAAGGTTGTTAGCAAAGCTATGTTCCTCAAGTACAGGAGGTACGGTATAAGAGCTGGGCATTCGGTAGGGATGTTCACTGTGAATTTGACAAGTGCAGACAAGCTGAGATTGTGTTATCATTTCATACAGTGTGGTAAATGTATTAGACTTAAATTTTAGAGATTATTGTCTGTGAGCTGAAAATATCTGTTGATACGCCCTTACTGAAAGGATATGTCTGCATCTGGGTACAAATCAGTCCTCCTGTGATATATTTATCTCAAACTTTGAAGCTGAATGAAAAGGTGAATAATCTATTGGACTTGACAGTAATTTGGAAACCTTAATGCATGTAATTCACTGGAAATAAGAAGTGGTTTCTTTGTTGATTTACAGTCACCTTAGGCAATTTGGCAATGCAGTATGCATCCACATTGTTATGGCATTTCTTAGTTTTCTGAGGAAATCAGGTATGGACATCTGCCATCCAGTAAAGGAACAGGAAAGGATATCTACTCATAACTGGTGTTGTTATTTTTCAGCCAGTGGTATTTAGTAAAGTCTGTTTAACATGTAATTCTCACAGAATTCCCATGCATGGTGTTTTCTGAGGCTTCTGTGAGGCTGGGTGATGCACCAGCATGAGTAAGCTTGCACTCAACGCAAGAAAACAAGTGCAGAAGTGTGATTCCAAGTGCCATTCCCCGCTCCATGAAGCAAAGGGGCTTCTCCTTTACTGAACTCTGTGTGTGTGTGTGTAAATAGGGCTACATCTTCACTGTCAGTTTGAATCTTGTCTTTGTTTCCTTCCATTTTGATGTCTGAATTTTGTAGCACGCTGTGTGATTTTACTGGGCTTGTGAAATGTACATACTTCAACTTAAAAATCTGCATGTTCCCATCTGTACCCTGAGGGTATCTAAAAGGGGGGATTCAGAAAATAGGGGAAGAAAGGTTTCATGAATTTGACAAACTTTTTCCTTTAAGTGCTTTTTTTTATACTTAAGTGACGCTTACGAATTACTTACACCATCCACTATAATTTAATGCATTACAGAATAAAGAGTATCTGCTGTTCTTTGTGTATTTCAGTACCAACGCTTTCCTTATCTATTTTCCCCAGCTTGCCATTTCGTGCAATAGAGGTTCTGTCATGTGATATTGCTCCACGCAGAGGGAAGTCGGAGTAGCTCTGCACGCTGCTTTACACCACTGGTAAGCAGTCAGAGGATTTGCTTTGGTCATAAATGCGGTTTCAGAACGTGCATCTCTCCTCTCTCTTGCATGTTGAACATGGCATTTCAACAACTGAAAATTCAGTGGTTGTCAGCTGAATCGGAATTCAAATTGATAACTTGTGTATTTCTTTGGAATAGTATTTTCAGCCCTAATTTTGATTTGTAGGCATTCCAAATTACACTGGTTTATAAATGCGTGTGTGCAATTTCTATTAATATCAGTGACAATATCATTTGCACACTGAGTGGAGGGTACCTTGTATTAGTTGTCTTCTAGATCTTACTGTCTTTGTGCAAGCTCGGTGCAGTATTTTCCACATGCTCGGAGACCTTTGCAAAATTAGGAACTGTTGCTTTGTAAATAGTCATTTTTCAGGCTGTTGTATGTGTGTTGTCAAAACACCCAAACCATTGTATCACAGACCATACCTGCATACATCAGTTGCCTAATTCCTACCCCTGTGACTCTGTGCCTATTTTACTATTATTCTGAAATATTTTTCAAGAGGAAAGGAAAATAAGGAATATCTCAGGATAGACTCATGTTGCAGAGTAGAATCATCATGCCTTATTTTAAAAGATTTAGTCTCATTTGTCCTTTAGCTTTGCCTTCGTTGGACGGTTCATTCCATCTTCAAATAGTTATCTAAAATAGGTTTCTATCTGTATATAGAAAAGGAGTCTAGACACCCAATTTTTAAGTGGCTTGAGTTATAATAGAAGAATCCCTTTCGTATGCCCCTGCATACTCCTGAGCAATTAACAGTTTTCCTTCCACCCCCTCACCCGGTATTTTTCCAATGCCTTGAACTTCAGATACAGGTTTGGGCCCCCTTCCAGGAGCTGTACTTCTCAGTAATGGGTGTGATTTGTCTCATGTGGGAATTCTGAATAAAATTACCAGTAACATACTTACATTCAATTAGATCTGTTTCAACATACACATTATTTAGCCACTCAGTAGGGAAATCCTCTCTGCCACGTTCAAGGAATGGTAATCGATACATGCTCACTAGTAACAAGTCTACAAATTTCAAAACACTGTAAGGAGTTAGGTGATGTAGATGACTTTGTCTTTGTAAATTGTAGTCTGACAGCTTCGCTTAGCCATAATCAATTCCTGTCCCCGTTGTTCAAAGGAAAACTGTCGAGCAATTTAGTTGCTTCTGACTCAGTGTCAGAAATCATGAAGCACCCCGTTCTTGGGAGAGAAGCAGTCTGGACATGATCAGAAAATGAGCAAGACACGTTGTGACACATTTACAGTGAGAAAAAAAGTCACAGTCCAGTCTGGGGGCAAACTAAACGGGTACTCTCACCTCTTAAAACATCATACACTGACACAGGCAGGATAACATTGTAAAAACAAACAACTCAGCTTGTCCACAAAAGGGAGGTTTCAGACTTGTGCATGCATATCAGGAAGATGTGAAAGGTGACCTGCAAGTCTGCCAAATTGTTCTGTGCGGAAAAACGTTGCGCTTTGTCTGTGGGAAGGTAGAGTAAGGAGTTGTGTGAGTGCAAGGGGACTCCCGTCATCTGGGCACACAGAGCTTCACCTGTGTCCCTGCTTCTGCAGGAGGGAGGCAGGTGGGAAAGCAGGGAAAGTCCTTCATCTGTGCGCACTCACCAGCCAACGTGCTAAAGGCAGCGTGGGGCTAGTAGGCGACTAAGAGAGAGGATAGCAGAGTCTGTCTGGGAATCCTTGACCAGGCTGGCCCATTAATACTACATGTAGGCACCCATTTTGGCCAGTGCTGAGAGCTAAAGAAAGGTGAAGCTTTCTTGTGCTTTTTGTTTAGATGGGGAGGTCAGGCTGTGCTTGCATTTGGACACTGGATATCTTTGAGTTGAAACGTGGGTATAGGCTAACATATGAAATACCAGATAGACAAAGCCCTGTCTCTGTCATGTGAATAACTTGATTAATGCCTACTACTTTTCCTAATAAACCAGTCTTCTGCCTCCAAGTGAGCAGATAAGGAGTGGAAATAAAGTCGCCTTTTATGGTTGGAATAAAACGACTAGGATGACAAATGTGGGTCAGGATCTGTCAGAGCTCACACAAGACCCAGAGCCAATCAACCTGATTTCCTCAGCTGTGAATAGTCCAGTCAGATAAATGTATAATGCATCCAGCGCGCTCTAACATGTATGTACAGCCTCCATGCTGGGACTACACTCCAGGCTTTTGAAGTTTAGCCAATAGCCACTGTATTTCTGGTTGTTTAGCACTTGCTAAAGAGGAGCTCAGTAGTACCAGGATGAATTATAATTTTTGCCCTGGGAAAGAAACAGAGAAAACAAAAACCTAATCAGACCAGTAGAAAGCTTTTTGGAATAAGTATTATTTTATAAAGGAAAGATCTAAAAACATCAGACATGATTTTTTTTCTTCACAACCTGAAGTGTGACCTGAGAAACAGTACAGTTTTGTAAAGGTTCATTAAAGTAGGAGGTGTGCGTAAGAATGGCTTGAAAGGAATTAATGGATGGAAAATAAAGCACACGAAGAAATCAAAAACAGCGCAAAGGTTGAAGCACCCTCTGTGATGCATACTACTACTGTAGAATGAAGCAGACTTTGTAGATGCCTTGGGTGTTTTATAATATGTTTAACTATAAAATCTGTAAAAATGTTTATCATTTCTCCTTCTTTCCTCCCTTCACTCCCCTATTCTCTTTCCCTGCAACTGGTTTATACTTTGGGGGGGAGAAGGGGGGGGGCTGTTTTTAGACACATTAATTGTGGGCTACACACTTTGCTTCACTTGCCAGTTCAGAAGGCTACATCAACATCCCACCTGGTAGTGTTGTTTACAAGCAGTTTTGCAGCCTTTCCATTCTGCTCCCTTATTTTTGTTACACATGGTGTAATGATGCCATATGACATTTTAAGTCTGAAATGGTATTCCTTGTGGTATCTCCTCAGGCCTGTTATGCTTTGGGTGCTTGCGTTACCTGTTCAGACACCCACGCGTGGTCTGGTTATGTTCATTTGTGACTGAATGCAAGCTGTATGCCGGATGTCACAGGAATAAGTTTAGAACTTCGATTGATCTCTTAACTGCAAATAATCATTATAGCTGCAAAACAAATAGTGGATCAAAAATGTGGGAACATAGCCCAGAAGATACTGCTCACTTTTCCTTCTGAAATGCACGACATGCAGGTTTGAGGTATAACATATAATGGCTGAAAGGTTTTTAACAAGAGAACAAGACAGGCTATCATTAGATAAGGGTTGTTTGGGGGAAAATTAGCTCCATGTCTTTGGTTCTTTAAAAAAAGAGAACGAGAAAAAGGTCCAGGCAGCCATAAAAAGTTGCTTGGCTTGTGTGATTCCTCAGAACTGACATCGTACTCGATCAACCCCCTGCTGTAGTTCTGGCTAAGGACAGGTTTTTGCTTCCCAATACTGTTGTTCTGTGACAGTAGCACAGTTTGCTTGTTCCACCCCAGAGATGGCTGCATCCCGCGCAGATAGGTTGAGGAGTTTGTAGACATGTCTCATGTTCTGTGGGATAAAGTGTAAAACTTGTTCTTACTCAGTTGTTTAATTTTATGTATTAGCTATTTGTCAGGAGAACCCTGAGTTTGGGAGAAGAGTTTTTTGAAAGTTTGAATCAAAATTACGTTAGATTGCAACATCCTAAATCCTGGATCACTGTGCCCCTTTAATCCTTGGCCTTACTTAAGAGCAAGGAGAATTTCCAAGATCTGGTCCAATGTGGGTGTCATTTTTATGGGAAGAAAGGTGATCCAGTTCTTCGCCGCAAATTCTGATGCAGCTCTTTTCCTTGCACAGCTTCCTTGGGTGTAATCCTGGGCAAGTGACAGGGGGCATGTCTGTGTCCACAGTGGGGCCGGAGCTGGCCCCAGCACTGCTCCTCGGCATCTTGTCCTCTTCCAACACACCCTGCTGAGAGCCTGAGTTCAAAAATAGCCCAGCCCTAGCAGAGCCAGCCCCGTGTCTGTGAGCACGAGCTGTCGCAGCTGCATGTCTCTGCACCGTGCGGAGGACAAGGGTAGGGCAGCGCTGCACTTGCGCTGCTTCAGACAACCTGCTCCTTCCTTAATGTCTCTCTGCTTTGGTCCTCCGTCTGTAAAAAGATCAGTTTCCCTTCTCCCAGGAGACAGTCCAAAGATAAATGCATTGACAAGTATGACGCAGGTAGCCACTGCACTACTGGAGAATTGCTTAGGTATCTAAGTGTTTTAGATGTCGATGATTGCTAGTTGAAACTCGTTCTTACAGAGCCAGGAATGCTTTTAGGTCCTTCCTAGAAAAAGTTCTGGTGCTCATTAGAAACTAGTGGTTTGCGTATTTTAAATAGTTGTTCACAGTAATTCCTGTCCAGAGGAAATTTGTAGGATGTAGGCAGCGTTGTCTAACAGCAGTGTGCAGTGTGCCAGATTGCCTTTGGCCCCAACAGCTCCGTGCCGTTGGCCAAGCACTGCAGGAGTGGTGTGCCTGCTGGTGATGGCAGCCGTGCATCAGTAGCATTGCAGAGGCTTTGAAAAGTGGGGGGAAAACGTTTCTGGAGTTCATGCCATCATATCACAATTGTTTGGGGATAATTATTGAATGCACACAAGAGCAGTGTTTTTTTCCCCTGGAAATGAACTGTAGTTGATGTTGCGCTATTTTGGTTTTGTTTTCTGCTTAACATTCCTCCATAAGTGCAGCTCCTCTGAGTCTTGAAATGAGACAAAACTGAACCAAAGTGACTTTGTTTGCTCTGTGTAAGAGGACGGACGCTGAGTGATAATGACATATTTTGCATGTGAGCAGCAGGTGCGAGACCAAGTGTCTACTGCGAATTAGAAGTAAATATGTTTTTTTCTATATTTAACTGATATGTGACAAAGAAACAATGTTTAAATGTCACTTTCCATGGTTTTTTGTGTGTCTATAATTATACATTCTAATGTGCCAAGTAGCTACTCGCTGAAGTTCAAATTTACATAGCAAAGTTGTGCATAACAAGACAAACAAGATACAGTCTAGCATTCATCTCCGTGCATCTGGGCTGCCTCCACCCAGCAGTTACACTGCCAACAAATTAATGTTTTCTGCTTTCTTGAGTTCACATAAATAGCTGTAAATTCCTATAATTAACTATGATAAGTCACTCCCCACTATTAAAACAAAGACGTGTTTGTTTATCGGTCGTACTCGCATCCACCACTCTTAACATTACGGTGTCGACTGGTTTTTTTTCTCTGTGTTAAAGCAGAAATATTCCTGTTGGGCAATGCCAGAGTCCCCAGAGCAGCCTCTAAAGCAGGAGCACCGGGCTGTCGCCTGCTGAATGCTCCACTTCTCTGCTGATGGCTGTTTTTTTCCCTCGCCCCTTACCACACCCCCTCCGAAGGACACGAGTGTGGAGGTGGGCAGTTACAGCAGTGGAGAGCAAGGCACGGCTTGGGAGCAAATGCAACTGAGATATCACAATGAGTTAGTTCTTATGGAGCCTAAAATATAAAGCAGTTCTTATGAATATCTGATTTTCTGCAGGTCAGGTCTACATTTAGTCATAGGGTATTTGTGGCAAAGGCGGTCCAAACTTTACTGTCGCAATCATTTTTTCTGACATTGAACTAGATTGGCAGTGATATAAAAAAATAGTTGTGACACTTTTCTGCTGAAATACGAATTAGCTTTTGGATGGGGGGGGATGTTGTGGGGTTTTTGTTCGAGGGTTAGCGGGGGTGATGCTAGGGGCACTAAATTTTGTCCCGGAGCCTCACTTTTCTTCTCAGTTATATTTTTATTTTATAAGCATACTCTCACAGCTTCGTGGAAACTCAACTTCACTTATTTCTTTTATCTGTTGTTGTCCTTGTGCTGGGGGCTGTGTTCAGGTTACCTCTGCTATGGCAGGACATGTTTTTCACAGCTTTTAATGCCTCAGAAGTAACATGTCGTAAGAGATGCTGACCACAGAACTATATTAGGCACCCAAATTACAACTCCCATGAAATACTGAAAAGGCGGGGGTGAGGGGGTAGGAAATACAACACTGACAGGTTTTTTTGCCAACATTTTCCATGGAGAAGTACTTCCTAAGTTATGTTGAATTTGAAAGCTGGTCATGTATCTCTCTCTGCATGGGAACGAGATCTGTGCTCTGATTCAGATTACTGGGGAGTGAGTGTGCACCAGTGGCAGGATGCTGGCAGCCAGAAAATGGAGGTCGTATCTCTATACCATCTCCTTCTCAGCGTGTGGACCTGTTAGTTGCATTATGAGTGCAATCAAAGATTTGCTCTTTAGAGAAAACAGCTGTAACACGAAACTCTGCTGGCTGGAAGAGATTAACAAGTTGACCATCTGAAATAGCAAGGACGCTCAGAAAGTGCATTATGAAATGTGGGGCTACTGATGGTTTAGTGGTTGTTGGTCACCAAAAAAAGTATGAAATGATTTTCTTTTAAGCTGGTCTCTTTGCATAGTAAAAATAAGTTTTTCCCTTCAGGTTTTAAAAGCAGACTATATGTAGCTGCTTCCTTCCTTATGGATGTTGTTATACATAATTACCATGCATGAACAGCACAGCACATGGATTATACAGCAAATTCTGTTTTAGTCATGCAAACTCCCAGTGACACTGTGGGCTCTAACAGCTGTGAAGATGTGATTACAGACTTTCATGTTAATATTGGGTGCCTTAAAGACCGCTGAAGCTTGTTCCCAGGTCAGCAGAACTAGAACAAACTAGCTAAGGCTTCCTAAAACAAAGAGGGTGGTGTAGAGGATTTTCTGTGGAAAATAGAGGAATGAAAACCATGAAGTTTATTATAGTGCTGAAAGAGTTAACTCTTAAATCTCCATCCCAGAACAGGGTGCAAGTCACTCCTTGGGTCCCAGACTGTCCTTATCACTTGGCCTCTTATGATAAATTATTATTATCGCAGTTATATTGATATTTACAGGCTCCAAACTAGTTCTGGCCTCATTATATTAGGTGCTGTGTATAATACGTGGAAGGAGACACAAAGTGTTGTAACATTTTGACTAAAGACACAAGGTAGAAGACGAAGCCATCATTTGTCATTTTACATTGAGAAACTGAGGCGCAGGGAGATGTGGTGACTTGCTCCAGGCTGCCCCGACAGGCTTCGTCTACCAGGGGCTGCTGCTCGCACCGCCGGAAGGGCAGCTGGCGTGCGACCGCCTGTTGCTGAGCTTTTACATCCTGCAACGGGCAGAGTCAGCGTGTGGAGCTCAGCCTGGAGCTGAATAGTTTGTTTTTAAACAGAGCTAATCTTCCTGAAGTAAATACAGTCTCCTCTCCTGCTCCTCTCGGAGAAACATATTGGTGGATCAATGGAATTTTTCAGCTGTAAACTCTGCCTTTGGATAAAAACAGTCAAAGGGATTGTTTAGAATTTCTGCCTTTTATTTTAAGTCCTGGTTTCATATGCTTTCCGGGGGGGAGAATAGAAACATGACAGTTTGGGAACATGAGCTTTTTTTCTCCTCCCAACTCCAGGCTTGCCCTGGGACCAACCTATTTTGCATTAGCTCGGTACAACTGTAAATGGAAGAACTGAGAAAAAGGCCAAGAAACAACAGAGCATGGCAAAAACCCTCTTAAAGTATTACAGCTCAAAATACCGCAGAGTCTCATTTGTCTGTAATCCTCCTCTATTTAATGGAACCCCTTGCGTCCAATTCACCTTATATTTTTATTAATCTTTGTGATTTTCCCTAATGATCCTGTTATAAAGACATCACAGCACATGGCACAAGGACAATGCACATAAAAAGTTAAAAATGCATTTAACTACTGACCATTGATTAGTGCTCTTGATGAGCTTAAATACTACCTGGGAAAGGCTTTCTATCAAATTCAATTGGCTGCAAATGCATTAAGCTTAATGAAAGTCAAGATTTGGGTATATATGAATATTTTTTCTTAGAGGAGGTGCCCTTGCCGTGAGAATATGAGCACTTGCTATTCAGCCTCCTGCCCTAGTGGGAAGGGGTGCAAATGGCAATGTGTGTGACCCCCCAGAGCTCTGACCCAATTCCCATTCCACTTAGTTTGCTAAAAATCAGGAAAAATACCCCTGGCATCGGTGAAATTGCACTGGTCTTGGTAGCTCTTGTGATCTGCAGATGTAGAAGAGATGAAAGATATTCTTTGTTGGCAAGATCTGGGGAAGTGTCAATATGGGGGATACAGCAGCAGGCTCTGGGAAGGGAGGGCAGCCTGGTTTTCTCCAGATCGTGGAAGAATTCAGTAGCAGAATCAGGAACTGAGGCCAAGCCATAGCAAAAGTCTCCACCAGAGCTTCCCAGGATCTCCAGCGGGATGCGAGCAGTGCATCAGATGCTCTGTGGTAGTCACACAGAGCACTGCATGGTAAGCAGGAGGATTTTGTCCTTCCCATGACCATCCTGATGTGGCAGTGAGCGAAGCTACACCCCGCAGACCAGGAATATATGTGAAAAGTTAGTGCTGAGTAGGAACATGGTGCAAATCCATACATTAGCCTGCCATGAAGAGCTACCAAGTTCGCATAATCAACCCCCTACTTGCAGTTTATCCCCAAGACCATCATTCCTCAGTGTTGTTTTGTTCTTTTGTGAAATTTCTCAGATTGTCACAAGGTCATTCTTTCAAACAGAAATATGATAGTTTATCTTTCCTAAGATGCAGTTCACCTACAAATATGACAAATATCCTTCTAAAGAAAGTAAATTTCCCCCCCCTATGCTTAAAAGGCGCAATTTCACAAGGCTGCAGCTGTGAATCCACTGTCACCTCTTCCTGGACTCTAGTGTAGTCTTCGGCTTCCAAACTAGTTCTTTTCTGCTTTCCAGACTTATTTAATTTACGGTAGTTTGCATACTGGTTACCACATATATTTTGTTTGGCACAATTTTTTCCAAAACATTTCCATAAAACTAAAAATGTAACACACTGAACAAACTGCTCCGTTGCCCAAAGAGAAAAACTTATTACTGAAACTCAGGAAAGTATGTTGCGAGGTTTTCATTTCAACTTCAGCTTCTGTCATAAAATTCTGAAAAACAAAAAATCTGGAACATGCAATTAAAATAATTGTAGGTGTGCGAATGTCTGCCTCCAAGCAAGGAATTTAATAATACATTAAAACCTTTATTTTTGATTCTAGCAAAATATACAATTTTATCCATACAAGCTGCCATTGGAGCACTTCTTCGATTCGTGGAGGAAACTTCACCTACTGCTATTTCTACTACATGACATGATATTATTACAATTGTTACTTAGTTTGACAGAGCAATGTGCTCTCCAGTACACTGAACTGAAAATGACACAGGCTTTCCTAGTAAGATTGTATTTACTATTGATTTATCTTGCCTTAGAGAGTTCTGGTTAACATTCCGGTGATAATTGGCCTTGCTTTCTTTAACTCTTTCAGAAGTGCGTCCTTATTCCCAGCAGTGCCTTGATGCTAGAAGACACTGAAACGCTAGTTAAAACAATACATTTGCAGGAGACTGATTCAAACAACATTTGTCATTTCTAAGATTTATAAGAAAAATAGAAGTCTCAGGTTAAGATATGATTAATTATCCCGTTAAAGTAACGGAGAATTTTTGGATCTAGATTAGGGAGGAAGTGTCATGTAAGCTTTCTAAGTACCACCTTTGTTATATTGCAAGCTTACAATTAGCGATGCTTTAGCAGGCATCTTTCAAACTAATAGTTACTACTGCCTACACTGCAAGAGGTATAATTTCAACATATTCCAACAGATGCAGTGCAAATTAATAGCCCTGTACTATTCTAGTCCATGGAAGGTTCTTCTGCCACTTCACCAAGATCCCTGCTGTGCCCGAAAGTTTTTCAGGTTGTGTCAGTCAGCGTGATGAAAGATAGTGCCTCTACCTACAAACTGTGCTTTGCCAGGATGACTTTGATATCTTAAAATATAATTTGAAATACTCCCATTTCAAAAATGTGAGTTGAAAAGATCTGCCAAAACAGCAACAATCTTGTGATGATAACTCGGTATGCTTGGTCTTTATTATTATCACCGGTGCTGGGCATTCACTGCAGAGGTGGGGCTACATGCATCCCTGCCGTTACTTAAAGTGTGTTAGGAAGATGAAATAGAAAATACAGCATGTACTTGTGACATTTAAAAAACCTTTATTGTTGATTTGTTTTGGGGGGATGATAGTTCTTGGCACTGTTCTTTCTCTAATCTTCCTTTTCTCAAGAACTGTGTGCAGCATAGCCATTTCTGAACATCTCTGAGTGACCTAGAGACAGCTCACAAGTGAAGTTGCACCCTCAGGACCTGCAGCTGTAAGGTTTGTCATTGTGGGTGGACGTGTGCGAGGTTCAGAGCAGGCCTAAGAGTCCATTTTTGTAGACGTAGTCTGGAGAGAAGGAGTATTATAGGCCTTGATCTGTAACCACACATGTCAATACAATTAGTTGTACACAGTTTCATCTCTAGTCGTGTGTGTATGGGTTAGTAAGTCAGAAAGCTCCTGCCCATGGGCTTGGCACAGAGGGGTGCGCTGGGAGACCGGCTCAGGTACCTAAGCGGAGGGAGCAGGGAAGGTACCAGTAGATGGCATCCAAGAGTGCCCATCCCTGGGGTGCGGCTCCTCACACGCAGCTCCTGTCCGCAGCCAAAACTGCCTTCCCCACCTTTCCTAAAAACGCCTCAGGGTCTCCCACTGCCAGTGTGCGACAAGTCACCTTCCACATCCTTCTTTAACCTGCCCCATTGCTACTTGCAAGGTTTTGGAAACGCTGGCTTCTGAATTAGTTAGATTATTCATTCCTTTAGAAATGGCCCTGGTAAGGAGTGATATTTCAGTCAGCGTTGCCTCAGCTTTGTATCCAGGCAGCTTCGGGCACAAGTGTAATTTTCTTCCTGCTGTGCCCTCCCACACAGGTGGAACTGCATCTGGAGGAGTCTGAAACGACTGCGCTAATAACAAAGAGGACTTTACCCTCTATATGGCTACATTAGCCCCAGACCCTCAAGCACCACAGAAGTCTCGATCTTGACTCCCAACAGAAGGATCAGACAAATGACTTCTTTTGTATGTAGTATTTTTATTTATAGGTTCACTTTTTTCACAGGTGTAGGATCATCCCTGTCTTTCAAGGCGGTGGGGCGTTTGACCCTGCTTGAGTGAAATTTAAAAGTTGCAGAGGTCTTAGTCAAGATATTGTCTGCTCAATGCTGTTGACATACAAAACTGCAATGTGTTGCACTGCCAGAGAGGCAGATGAGGTGGATGACACCTGAACGATGCCTGGGATTATCCCATGGCTCTGCCGTTGCCCCAAGGAATGTGATTCCACTTCCGGTGGTGATGCCCTACTTCATCATGCCATGCTTACCTGGCTAATCCCAGAAGTGGCAGCCGTAAATACTGATAATTAACACTGACAGTTAAAACTTACAATGTGAAAAATGATTCCTCCTGTCTCTCTTTTGAAGCTATCCAGTAATTATCATGATTCCTATTTTGCGTAATCGCAGTACGTGCCACTCATTCACCCTCCTAACCAGCAGTAATCTTCAGCGGTAGTAATGCACGATGGGTTGTGTACATGCCCAGGTCAGCCAGCTGTCAACATGCCAAGTTAGGTGCTTGTGCATGGCGGCACGGCGGTACTGTTACTTCAAACACAAAACTGTGATCTGAGAGATGGGACAAAGCGAGGGCAGAGCCTCCTTTCAGACTGGTGGCTGTCCTTCTGCAGGTGCGGCCATCTAACACGTTACTGGACCAAGAAACTGCCGTAAGGTGTCTCTACCCCATTGGGCTGCTCCTTCCCGTTCATTCCCACCCTGCTTTCATGGCTCGTTGCTGTCAGCCTGGCCACGCTGTGGCCCACGTCGCCAAAATGGTGTCGCTTGGAAACAGCACTTGTTTGTAGGGGAGGGAGCAGGACCAACTGACACCGGGGCTCTGCCACTGAACCTGATGCGTCATGCAGCTACACCCAAAGTTTCTGCCTCTCGTGTCTTATCCAGGCCTTAAAGTTCAGCAAGAGGTGGGCCAGGCAGTGAGGAGGGGTTAATGTACCAGAGGTGACAGGACAGCTCCGCTGCGGCTCCTCAAATACTGACGAGATGGACTTTTTAAATGCAGACCATGTAATGTATTTGGGGACTATTTAAAGTAAATGTTATTGACAGCCATTACAACTGATAGTATTAGCAAGTATTTAGGGAATTTTTTTAAGGGTGAGGTATTGACAGGATAGACTGTAACAGCTACTTCTGGGCCATTACAATTTGTCTTCTAATTCAGTCTGGGTTTATGGTTCACTGACATGTTTCGCCCTATTACCTACTAGGGGGTGGTTAATGACGATGTGTTGGCTACATGTGATACTGGAGCGTGTGTGACACAGCACATCTATGATGCAAAGGCCTTGCAGGGAAGCGCTCCTCTGAGGAAAGCTGTTTGCAGCCGCTCTTTGTAGGGCTGTGTCTTAATAGCTACATAATAGACTAAAACATTGAATTTGGCCTCTCAGAGTGATGTCTAAACTTGCAAATGGGTCAAATTCTGGTAAATCTTGGGTGAAGTACAAACCCCAGCATTAGAAACTTCCACGTAATAAATAGGGGGCGAGAGCTACAGTGGTTGTAAGTGGCCTGGCTCTACCGACTGTGCTGGGTAGGCACGGGTTGGTACTTGCTGTTTCTGGGCGATGCAGAGCTTTCTTCTCACAGGCACTGCTTTCAATTCAGCCCTAGGTTAGTCATGAATGGATGTTGTTTTAGGGTTATTTGAGTGTGTGGGTAAAGCCAGTTGGTTACAAACAGCAAAGTCGCAGATAGCATTCACCTCTACAGGGGTCCTCATGCACAGCCTTGTTGGAAATGTTTTCGGATGTAAGAGAAAGTAAGGACACAGCACTGCCCAAAATAACCTAGGTCTGTAAATAGTCTAAGCTTGGTGTCTTGGTACTTGCTGGTGATCTCCCATCACAAGTACTGTTCTGAGGTTCTGTTCCTTTTGCATTTTTTGTTATTGAAATTAAAATCAATTAATATGCACCTAAGTCATCTGTCTCCTGCCAAAAGGTATTTTCTTCTTTTTTATCCAGAAAATTGTCTAGAATTGGGAATTCTTGTCCCCTTCACAATTCCCAACCACTCCAGAAGCAAACAGATGTGGATTCACTCGCCCATAGTCAAGCCCCACCTTTCCAATGTGAAGTCAATAGACTTTTACGCACACATAATGGCCCAGCTTTGGACAACAGCATGAGATTTTACCGTGAAAACATTTCATTCCCAAGGTGCAGATGTGCATTACTATTTCTTTTAACTTCTGATCACCAATTCTAGAGACCTTTTCTGGAAGCAGCCAGAGAGAGACAGAGTTATGTCCAGGCCTGCCTCTTGTTCTTTCAGCATTGAGCTACCTTTTCACATCCGTGTTTTAAATTGCCAGAGATCTCCCATTAATCCTGATCCTGCCCTCCACTGCTGTAGCATGACTGAGTTGTTCGATAGTCAGGGCTGTTCTGTTTCCACCGAAAGCCAGTCTGCTGTCAGGATGCAGGGCTGCTTTGGACAGCGAGACCATTTTCTCCTCTTTTTGTTTGCACTAGCTTTTCCGCACTTCCAGCGAGTGCCGATCAGTCCCTCAGTTAACATTTACACTGCAATCAGCATCCTGCGCCCTGTTCTATTTTCTGCAGACATGTAAATAGAAGCCTTTTGTAAACTTCGTTTAATGATAGTGCCATATTATGGGTTGTCTAAAACAGCGTCAAGGGATCCTGTTTCCTTTTAACTTCACCGTTTGGCTAAGGTATAATCTACAGTATGTCAACACAACACATCTCTCTATTGAGTGTAGAGGTGAGATACAAAGCTTTCAAAGCAGGCAGATTCTTTTGCTGTTTCTTGGTTTCCTCAAGCACTTTGTACATGAAAGATTGTTTCCTTATCTCTTGGAAAAGCTTTTGGATGAAATTAACCCCAGTGTAGAGGGTCAGCTGAACGGCCTCTGCACTACTTAAGTCCTACTTAGAGTCTATTCTCAGAGCTTAGATTGGATTTGTGTGGTGCACAAGGTACATTTCCCTCTGTGAATAGGTAAAAATGAAAGATACAATAATTTATACTTAGTAATGATTTCAGTTCCTGTCTGGATCTATTTTACGTGGCTTTGTGTCAAGGGAATTCCTAAGAATCAAGTCACTACCTGCATATGGCGTTCTGAAGCTCTCCAGCAAACATAGAGAAACCGGGCCTGGCTGAAGAGCAGCCCGTCACCCTTGCTGCCACCACCACCGTTCTTTGTGATGCGGAAGCGCTTGCGTTATCGAAGGTGCTGATAGCGAACAGGGAGCAGCAGGAACAGGGCTTGCCACCAAAGGCCCAGATACCATGCAGCTGGTCTAGGGGAGCGCAGCCTTCGCCCCTCAGTGGGCTCCCTGGGGGAGACACGCACCCTGGGGGAGTTGGCAGTAAGAAATCTCATTTTCCAGCAAAATTCAGGGAAGCAACTGCAGCCTTTGTCTGAACACTTCTGAAAGAGAAAAGTTGGTGGCTTTTTACATTGTGCTTTCCCTTACAACCCCTGCAAGAGAGTTACACAGCTCTTATGTCCAGCTAGAAGATATTTAGAAGAAATCAGCTGGGAATTGCCAGTGAAACTATCTCAATCTACAGTAAGTATGTTTGATACTGAAGGAATAGTCTCAAATGTCTATTTCTTATTTTCCCCTCTTGAAAACTCTAGGTAGGGCTATGCATTGTCTGACATCACGGCAAAATAAATCCAAAATGCTGCTCTGATGTGAGTCAGTGGACATTGCTGATTAGGTACAGGTATATACAGGAGAATCATGCCCCAAATGAACACTGAAGGGACCTAAGCAATCATTTCTCCATCTAGGTTTTCTCCAGCCAGCTTTGCGGTCAGCTGGGGCAGGTTGCCTGACTGCTGACCATAGAGTACCTATGTTTCGAGCTAAGAATAGGGTCCTTCTGTTACCAATTAGGTCAGCCTGGCACTTGTCAAGTCCTAAATTCAGGTTGTCATTTGGGACATTTATAAATGGAAACAAAGCTGTGCTTCTCCGTCATGCTTCTAAATAAGTTCAAAAACAATGCTAAGTCCATTTTAAGCATTGGGTCCACCCAGCAATCTTATTTCCCTTTTTGGTAAATTGATCTTTCTGTTATAATGTGCAGCCTCAGAAATTTCAATGATAGAAAATCACTTTCCCACCTTGCGCTCTGTGGAGCTAACCTTGCTTGACCATCTAGTTCAGGAAGTTCATTTAACTGTGCTCTTATAGTAGAGGCTGGATAGGGGACAGCTGCGTTCTAAGTGGTGTGAGTTGTTTATCAATATATCTGAGGTTCAGTTCAAGTGTGAGCTGTGGAATTAGGAACCTCATCTCTGCAAGGATGCATGCTGCTGTGGGCCTTCTCAAATCATCTCTGTCTCAGTGTGGTGAAGAATTTGTAAGGCGAGTTCCAATAGTAATTTGTTGGTGCTGGCAAATCCTTTTCTAAGAATTCAGGGTCTGACGTTGAGTACACTAGAGGCCCCAAATAAAATTACAGAGGCAGGTAGTTAGCACATCTGGGGGAGGTACTCAGCTCTTTGAAGGATCTCGTCCTTGGTGTGTACTTCTAGTCATATGTACAGTCTTTAGAGTCTTGTGTGTTCATGGTAATAACAAAAGCTTGGTTCATAGGAGCAAAGAGGAAAGGTTTGCAGAAGCAGCATCTGGCACTGGTAAAATACAAAACATGTTTAGTGAATGTCAGTTTTCTTTCTGTAATTCAGGTTCTTGGGTGTCATTTCTGTCTCATCCACTCAGCTAATGAATGACATGTGAGGCGTCTCTTTCCAGTAAATCACAGCAGTGGCTGCAGTATGTACAAGCCCGCTCAGATACTGGTGGGAACCAAGCCATGGGGGAGTGGAGATCCACACTGACTAATTTGCTGGGAGTGAGCCCCACCCTCAGCTGGAATCCCTGTTAATATAATAATCATCCAGAACTGGGAGTGTTAATGGCAAAAAAAGCCCTGGGAGAACAAGCACTACAGGAGGAGGTGAAAGATGTGGGCAGATTAAAAAAATACAGCGCCAAATTCTTGGCTAGAGTAAATAAATAAAACTCTTTTGAAGCTACTGGCGAGACACCAGGTAACCTGACCCAAAATTTGTACAGGTGGGTGAGCCCTTGCAGGACAAACCTCCATATGTTTGTCATTAAAATATCTCACAATCGCTCAAGCCCTGCTCTTCCGCAACCTTCCTCTTCCGTTGTCTTGCAGAAGAGGCAGCGAATTGCAGAAGGCTTCTCTGAGATGGTAGTGTCACACTATGGCAGCTTTGGATGAGGAAGCTCCCACCTCCTTATCCTTGCCAGTTTTTCTAACACAGCCTGGTCACTGGCATGCAGCAAAGCCCTGTGGGGGGTGGTGCTGGCACGGCTGAGGGCAAGAGGAGCTGCTGTGGGAGTCGGGGGGCTCTGCGCCCTGGCCCTGGAGCTGCACAGGCAGGGAGGAGCCTGGGCACAAGGCGCTGGGTGAAGGAGTGTTTGAAAGTTGGCCTGACATGCAAAGAAATGCCTTTCAGTCCATCCATCCACCTTGCAGCATTCCTTAAAGCTACTAAAAAGACAGTCCTCCAGTAATAAAAAGGAAAACAAGTAAACCACAAATCAGTGTAATATTTGACTTGGCTTTGGGAGCTGTTTCTCTGAAGATGTTTAAGGCTATTATGAGTAACGTGGTGTTTAGCTTTCTCCTAATGTAACAGCTGAAGAAAAATGCATTTTGCTCTCGACTTGCTTATTAGTCAATGGAAACTGTGACCACAAACACTACGACTCCATTTAACCACTGTATTAAATATTAAACCCGAAACTGTCATTACCAGTTATTTTCAATAGGGCATAATGGTTTGAGGGTTAAGTAATACGGACTAGGAGCCAAAGGATCAGTCTAATCAAATGAAAGTATTCCTAATGGGATAGTGCTGTATGGGAAGGTGCAGTGATGCTGAACCTTGGTTTCTAACACTGGGATGATTTGATGTCAAGCATTTTCCTGCTTTTTGTTCCTTCATGGCTAACTATCTTTAATGCTGTTGAAGAGGAAGGTGATTCAGGGAGGCAGAGAGACCAAAGGCCTGGAAACTTGTAGGTTTAGCGTGTATGTCTTCTGACAGGACTGATGGCCAGCATATCTCCCCATTCACTCTGCAAAATGCTTGTTGAGCAAGATTAGAATTTCTCTACCGAAAGAGACGTAATCAGATTGAAACAAACGCTGTGGTGCCTGTATTTAGGAGGAAAAGGCTGAACGCCCTGTTTGAATGATGTGGATAAACGGATGCTATTAGTAGTTAGAGGTGATCCTGTACAACAATTTGTATTTATAAATAGAAACTTATAAATATGTATTTAATAAAATCCTGCTCACATTAGAAGAATCCAGTGATGATGGTCAGACACAGTAGGCTGCATCTTTATGGCCAGGTTAGCAATCTGCTGGGTGATGATTTTCAAGTGTTCTGTATCTACAAGTGTAAGAAAAACTATTTGGTGTCCAACGTGGTCCATGGCAGCAGGAGGCCATGCAGAGACCCATGTTCTGCTGCAAACCCTACAGAACTGCTCCTGTATTCTCCAAAACACTTTGGCATGTGGTGAAGTTCTCTTCCAATTCAGGCAGAAATTAGCTTCCGTATTGGGCCTGACCTGGCCTCTTCTGTAGGCTGATGGATCTTGGACACTCGGGCTTCTCGGTCATCTGCTGAGAGCGGGCAGGGAGTGCCCTGCCGAGCCGGCACAGCCGGAGCCTGCTCGTGATTTGTCTGGAGCTCAGTGCATGCAGCAAGTGTCTGTGAAATAAGTTAGATTCTCATCTGCCTCTTCTAGTGAAACCAGGTTTTGTCAGAAAGATTCCTGACCAGGGCTAGCCTTATTGTTCTCATGGTTCAGCTGAGGTCAGTAATGCATGTAATCAGTACCAGGGTGTGGATGCATCTGGCAAGTAATGGCAATACCCCAGCCTGTGAAAAATTTCCTCTGACTGACAGTGCTATAATTAAGTCTCCAAATTCAAGACTCCGAGCCAGAACTGAAGTTCGGGAACTTCATAGAGGTAGGGACCAGCTGTGAAGCTCATCTGGGGACATGGATTGCAGTTTCCCAAAGCCCTGGGGCAGTTTGGTTCTGGGGGAAGATGCTCAGGAGCTGTATAAAGAGATTGAGCAAAGATAGCAAGTTCTCTCTCACAGCGCTAGACTGAGTAAACAGGTTTGCAATAATCAGCTGTTGACAGATGGCAGCAAAACACCTGTGAGTGACTAAACTTTTCAGCCACTTAGTCAGAGCTCCAGGAAAACTTGGTGCTGATTCTCAGAAATGAGGAGCAGATCTTCTAACAAGCCCTGTATCTCTTGCTACTTTCTTCTTTAGCCACAATAAAATGCCTAAGGACAAAGCTTATGGAGGTTCATCGAATTCATTTGGAACTGGTTTAAGCCTACTTTTAAAATATGTCAGATGTAACACTAATCTTGGTGCAACCGCACTGTAATTAGTGTTTGGCTCACCATGCTTTGGTAAATGCACCTGACTCAGCTATTTCACAGTTAGGTATCATTAGGCTTTGAAGCTGTATTTATCATCTGCAGCTGAAATATTTGCCTAAAAGCATCCCATAGACAAGAAGGCATTGGCCCTGTTGTGTTGCTTGTGCTTTGTTTGTTTGATGACCCAGATGCATGCCCAAAAGATGACCATTCGCTTACAAGTGTTGGAGCCTCAGATGTTGTGGGATGTGTTTCTGGACTTTCTTGAGAGGGTGGTTTCACAGAGCAACAAACAGGAGTTCCTAACTGGACCTTTGGATAAATTACGGGCTCCCATTACAGAGCCATTTTAAAATCGGTGTAGTGGGAGGGTTTTGCTCAATTGCGTGAGAACAAGATGAGTGTAGGGGGGACAAAATAACCACGATACACTTCACAGAGGGATCTGTGTCAAAGCTTGGCTGACCTCCAGACTAGACCTTCTGGGGTAGTGCTGGGTGTGATGTAGAGATGCAAAGTTCAGACTGTCATACTTCTGGTGGTGCACACAAACCCCAGCCTAAAGGGGACCTCAGGTCTGCTCCCCAAAGGGCATGACGGGGCTTCACACCTGGTCTCTCCCGCAGACCGCCAGAAACCAGTGCACAACCGGCACAGTGTCATCAGCCTTCAAGAGTTCATCTCCAGTCTTGGATTACTTGCTTAATGTTCTAGCTTGTGGATTCCAGTGGTGAGGAAAGTATCTCAATTTTCATGTAGAAAGAGAGTTTTTAGTTCTTATGGTTATGGAGAAGAGCCTGAAAACATGAACTTTAAAGGCTCAAAACCCAGAAGGCATTTACTTGTGATTTATGTGTGTGACTCCTGCTTTATGGTTTTTCAATGCTGACGGTTAGCAACACAGCCGTCTTTGTTTTATGAGGTAAAGCAGAGCTGGAACACTTTGGATAATGGAAAGTCCCTGGTAACACCGATACAGCTGGTGCCTGCACTGCTCCCTGCTGCAGCTGTTTGCAAAAGGGCTCTTATCTGGGGCGCAGCACCTCCTGCACGCCCCAGTCCAGCTTGGAGCTGGAGGTGTAGAGCATGTGGACAGTGCGGTGTCTGTGCATACAAGCCCCTTGCAATGGGGATGGGGGTGCCCCAGGTATTGCACCGAAAGCGGAGGGCTGGCAGAGGCGAGCACAGGCCACGGGCAGCCCACTGCCTCCGTGCAGGGCCGCCCTGGGTGTTTGCACAGGGCAGCTCGGGGTGCCTGTACTTGTATTAGCCCGTGCCTGCAAACCAGATTGTCTGGCCTCAGATAATATGCTGGTCACATGTGGATGACTCTATGGAGGAAAAAAAAAAAAAAATCACGCTTTTTCTGTGGATGTCAGATATTCTGACTGGGCAACACTTATCCCCTAATCTGTGGATCTGGGCTGCGGGCTTGGAAGGTACTTTGCTCGCTGGCAGAGCCCTCTGTAGATGTGTCTACTCATCTGCTGGAGTTTACAAGAAAATATGACCCTTGTGCATAGATCCTTGGCCTGAGTGCAGTTGAATTTTATTCACTGGGTGCACAGAGAGATGATGGACACATGATTTTCAGGGCCTAAATAACCCTTCAGCGTGCAGTTTTGCCACACTGCGTGGACGCGCGTTTGGAGGGTAAACTGGAGATCAGCTGTTCCTTCATTATGTTTTCAAGAACTTGAATATACATACTGGGACCTTTAGGGTCTTTTTTTCTTATTTCCGCTTCAGTCCTGTAAATTTCAGACATTCAGAAATTAAGAGATTTGCTTGAAAATAGCGAAAGCCTGTCTGGATAGATTGGGAATTTCTGGTGTTTAACTTCCCAGCCATTAGACTGGATGTGTTTCATGTTTTATATCTTTGTTCTGCAATGATGGGGCCAACGATGACATTTTTTGTTGCTGCTGTCGGTACTTGTAGTTGCTTTAGAATTTAAAGACCTTAATCCTCCTTTCCGTCCCCAGAGCTCGTGTGCATTTGAACTGGAAATGCACGCTCTTACCCAGTGGTTGTCTTGTGTAGATACAGGGTAGTTTACTCCTCTCTTGCTGCACAGCGTAAGCCACCATATGGTCAGAGCCCGAGTGTGCCCTTAGCTACCTGTTCACATGTTCCTGCCACAAGCTAATTTTTCGGCTGTGATTTCCTCCTGCCACTATATGAGCACTTCTGTGTGTTTATTAGCAGCAGGATAGAGGTATGGAGTGGTGCAGGGGGAACCAGTTTTGAGCAGTCGGTTGTTGCTGCCCTGGATGTTCAGCTTCATTCCCAATCTGTGCTCGGGAGTATACAGCTGCTTCAGGGAAAGGGCACAGCTTTCACTGAGCAGGGAACCTGGCCCTGTAGCTTTAAAATGTAAGTTAAAAGATGCAGTCGAACGCTTTGTTCTGGCAAAGAAGAGTGAGATTACAATGTTTAAAATAAACTTAACTGAAGATACTCAAGTTTGCATAGGGTTTGATTTTTCATGTTGGAGAATTAAGCCAAATTATAACATTTTGTTGCGGTTATATCAATGAGAGCATAGTATAAAACTCAAGAGAATTATATCTTTAATATCTACTTTCACTTGTTGAAAAAGATCAATTTATTTGAATTGTTACATTTGCTTTATTTGAAACTTTAAATTCATAACATTTCCAGGAAACTCTAAAGTAGCATTTTACTGGGCTTTCTCGTTTCAGCCACCAGGGAGACCATCTCCTACTAATTCAATAAAATGAGAGTTCTTTTTTATTATTATTTATTTTAATGCTAACCATAGCTATGACATCTGTGAAAGGAGCTGCTGTGTTAAACTTCTTAATAAAAATGTAGCTCCCTCTTCTGCTGACCCAGATAATTGGTTGTGGTTGTTTTAAGGAAAAGAATTTACAAATACGTGTTTAAAACTGCAGCTGACTTCTTTTCATTTTCTCTTGTTGCACAGATTTGTGAATATCCGACCAAAACTACTCATACATTTCTGTGCTCAGAATTAAAGCTAGCAGCATGAACTGGCTGAACGTTTCATAAACATGAATGGTTTGTGTTTGCTAAGCATACTAATATTATGTTCCAAAATAAAAATGTGCTTTAATTATGATGCTGCCATAACTACATAGCATTATTAAGCTAGCATTTATGTCTAAATTAGGTTTCATTCTGCTGTACAGGGAGAGAGAGTGTAGTCGATTCTTTCCTCAGGCTTTAGTACGATAGTCCAAGCGTCATTCCAAGGTGTTAATACATCTCGCAGTGTGGCTTTGGAGATGCCCCCTCTCTTCAAATTGCTCAATCTTATCAGTCATTAGTGAGTTCAGAGTAAGCAATCAAAAGCCACTCTGCTACAAAGTCCCCAAGCTTCTCTTATTACATTGTATTTTAAATTACTCAAGACACTAGAAAAAAGGAAAAAACAACAACAACAACAACAAGGATAAAACCCCACTAATTACCATCCATAAACAGTCTTGGCTGTAAACTTCAGATTTCAGGTAAATTTGCATGCTTTCACCAGTGCAGAATCTGTCCTTCTTATAAACCTCATTAGAAAATGAGCATACTGCAGCCTCTGAAGAAATCACTGTAATAAATGAGCTTTGCATTCACAAGATGAGTTCCCACATGTGTGAAAATGTTAATATTCCCGTGACTGAATTCAATGACATAATGAATCTACAGTGGAAAATCATTCTGCATCAAGCAAAGACAGGCATAACTGTGCTGGGCTGTTCTGGGCAGACAGGACATTTTGTATCTCGAGTTAGGAAAGGAAAGTAATTGCAGTTGAATGTCAGTGTGCTAACTGGGCATAAGGGCTAGATCCTGAGGCTATTTTATTCTGCTGGTTGCTATACCTGATTGAAAAATGTTGCTTCAGAGTAAACAGAGTGAGAAACCTACTTGAAGACTCAAGATCCAGGATAGATACCCTTTTAACCCTGAGTCACATCAGGCACGGTTATAAGATCTTTTGTAACCCGATGTGAACACACTCCTTCCAGTCTTGCTGCCTTTGGGACTGAAACCAGCTGTAAGATAAAGACAGTGCACCCGCAGCGCAATCTCGTGTCTGCGCACATGTTGGACCTCTTACTCCGTAAAGCAGTCTTAGAGTTATTTGTCTCACGCGGTTCAAGTAAATGTGAAGCCCTAATCCTATGCAGGCGATTAGAAAATTGAGAGCAACTCAGAGCCTGTCCTGACTGTCTGCTACCAAGAGAGGTGCAAGTATAAGAATTGTGTTGGACGCCACGTTCGGAAAAATTGGTTTGTGCATTTAGAAGGAAAGGAGAAGCCGTGGAGCTGTTAGTACTAAATCTGGAGTGCTGTTCCATTTGAGAGTATCTTCAGTTAGCTATTCATTCACAACAGACTTAATGCCTCTTAAATATAGGACTTGCCAAACTCATTCAGAAGCTGAATGTCACCAACCTTGAAATGCATGAGTGCAATTGTAATTCTTGTGCAAAAGGGCTAGAGGAGGAGAGGTGGGTCTGAAATGAGAGGGGTTTGTCGTCCACAGGCACCTTTCCTTCCCACCCAAAACAGTAAGGGTGGGAATTACCATATGCTGTATTTAGGAAACCCGAAAGCATACAACCCAATGCTGCTTTTGGTGAGATGAAGTCCCCTGCTGCCCCAGAGAAGAAGTTTCCAGCATCGGTTTGGCAGATGCAGTTGAATTCAGTTTGGGGGTCCAGCCCATATCTTCGTGCATTCTAGGAATTAGATTGACCAAAACTTACGGGAAAAGAAAAGTAGGAATTTGATACAACTCCTGTGAGCATATACCCTTTGTTGTATATACTGCCTGAGAAAAATAACCCTACAAAATATAATTTATGCTGAAAGAATGCTTTAATTGTTCATGAGTCAGGTACTTCAGTGTTTGGGTATATAATTTTGTTGTTGGTCCTTGAAGTCCAACAAGTATGTGTGTTTTGAAGTTCTGAACGTGCATTGCAGGAGCATGTTCCTTAGCTTTCAAGTTTTGTGCTGCTGCTGCTCGGGCATTTTATGCAATCAGTTGATCAACTATCTTACAGAATTCATCATATGCCTTCTTTTCTCATGGGTCACCAATCAGCTTCGAAGGCTGGGCTTTAAGATGTGCATCAGTCATACTGCTACTTGATTCAGAGAAGTAAGTAGGCTGTTCTTTTCTGATAGAGGAGAAAATGGATATATTGTCAGTAGCTCCACCATCTGGTACCTTGCTAATGTTTTGGACCTATTGCGTCTGTCGGGTGGGAGATGTGTCAGGTTGTGGCATGCAGTAGTCATGCATGAGAAGATCTAGAGTTCCTGGTTCTTGGCTCCTCTCTGTTGCCCCTTACCATAAATTGCCAATTGTTCTGAGAAAGAATCCTTTTCCCTCCGTCTCTCTCTGAAGAAGCACGAGGTGAGATGGGGGGACCCAGTAGATGTGATGGCTGGATAGCATGCAGAGTCATAGTATCAAATGCCAGGCACCTGAACTGAGATACACCAAGCCTACTTGAGGTGTTGATGCAACGTATTCATGTTTCACATAACCTACTTTAAAAAAAAGAAAAAAGTTGCAGCCACTTTGAGCCATAAAAATGTCAGAGTCTAATTGTGAAGGAGGCTAAACAAGCTATCATAAGATAAAAGCAAATGAAATGATGTCTCACAAATTCTTGAAACCTGCTGTCAAAACAAGCAAGAACTGGAGCCTGAGCCAAGATGTCTCTGAAACAGTGCTGCAATGTCAAGAGGACACTGACATCCATAGGCTTCCAGCTGCTTTCAGTTGGTCATAGGAGCATGGACGCTTGTAGATCAGGACCTGCATAAAGCAGCGGAGGTAAACCTAGAGCTGCTGTATTGTGCCAGCATATGAGGAAAGATCCTGGTATTTCTATTACTTATCTTATAGAAGATGGCATGGGATTATATTTAACTGAAAAAGCACAATGTTTTGAAGTGCAAATACGGGCAGCATATTACACTCAATGATCCAAACGTCCCTATCATGTTGGTCAGAGTGATCCTCTTTGTGACATCTCACAAGGGGAGACAATAGGAAGAGGGAAAACTTCAGAGGGTAAAATCGAAGCATGTCCAGCAAGCAGTATGGGCTCAAAACAAAGCAGCAGTGCTAAAGGGAGCTCTAGCTATATTCAGGTAATTATTTGGTTAAAATAAACACACCATCTACTGGCACACATTTTAGGCGCAGCCCTGTTCGCAATTGAATAGGACTGGTCAAGTTGTTGGTCGGCCCAAGACTTTCAGTTTGCACCTTGTAACAGCTGGTGCATGTTAGTTGTTGCAGCAGAGATCACTTAAAAGCATATTTGTTTTTTTTGCTGAATGTTCTGTTTTTATTATTCTACCTCTCCTCTTTGGTTTACTGTCACTGATTCTCTGCCATAAATCCAGAACTATTCATTCTGACCAGGTTTTCTGCAATTCTTAAATGATGTGCTTTGCTGCAACTTCTGTTGTGTTAGATCTCAGTCCAGCATGGAGCTCTTGGAGGGCGAAGAGCTCTTTGTGTCCGCAGGGGTCTGCCTGCAGGACAAGAAGCAGTTTCTTCTTGCAGGATTACCCTAGACAGTCTGTGAAATTAGTGTCCTGTTTCCTACATCTCTTAATGGGCCCAGTTCACTCGGGTACCTGTCGACCACTTGCAGACTTTCAGAGCAACCTGCCCGCTATTTGGCATTTTACATTTCTGCTTTGTTTGGATTTCTGAGGCTGAACTGGGCTCATGGAGAGCCTTTGATGAGACAGCTTCATTGAGGAAGGAGGCTGGAAGTAGGTCACCGCTGTTATCTGCTTCTCTCTCATTACCCAAGCGGTATGAAGGATAGGAACGAGTGTGGGAGGGCAGCTCTTGGGGGAGTCAGGGCATAAATGCCATATGCAGCTGGACTGGCCGTGCTTCGCTCCACATTGAGACACCATCCTGTAGGAGAAGGCACCATCTTTCCCTTTTCAGAGCCAGCTAAAAGCTTTTCAGGTAACACAGACAAAATGAACAGGAAAGTTTTGAGAGGGAAGGCTGTTCCCTCCCTGCAGACACCCACCCCGCAGCCCGTGGTGAGCAGGCAGGCAGTGGCCACCCAGCTCTGCTGTCCTCTGCCACCAACTGCTGAGGGAACACCATTTCGTCTGTGCTGAAAGCTGACGCTACCACGTATCGCTACCCAGATACTGCCAAATTATAATGGCTTTTCTCCTGTGCCCAAGCATCTGATGGGGTGTTTCAGCTCCTGCTTTTTGTTCAGTGCTATCTTTCCGCTTTGTGTGCTCCCAACAGTAGTGCTTAGCTGTCCTCTGCAGAGCAGAGCTTCTTTCTCTTTGCTTTCCCCCTCTTTTACTGAATTTAGTAATTTCCTCTCTGCAGCCTGTTGGAGTCCCTGGAGGCTTCTCGTAGTCATTGACTTCTGCATTCGTGTCTTTTTGAGTTATGCCCTCTCACCAGTAATTTTGTGACTTTATTGGATTCCTTCAACCTCATTCAGGACGTTTCGTCAGCTACCCAGACAGGTAGGCATGCTCTGGATCCAGGCTTTTATTGGCTAAGGTATGCGTGATCTAGTTATTTCAGGCTACGTACTTCTTCAGAAGTTTTAAGCAGGTCTTCTTGCATCCTGGCCAGCAATCCCACCATTTCTTGCTACTTTAACACAGCCACCCGCTTAAGTCAAAGGAGCATTAATTCCCTTTGGGCCCAGCCCTCTGCAGCAAAGGCTACCTGTATCCTAACTGGTGCAAAGTTTGTCATTCAGATCATCTCTACTTGCATTTTGTAAGCAAACTGGACAGTACAAACCACCATCTATCAATTTTACAAGCTATGTCAGATAATGTCTTCCACAGCCCCACTATATTTAACTGGAGTGAATGCATCCTGAAACAATCCATATTACAGAGGTAATTGCTTTGTTATATAAATATTATACCCATCAGGCATCTCCCTATCCCTGTAAAGGTAAGGTTAGCAAGGCTTGAGGTTGCTGGAGCCATTAATCAGTCCGCTCTGGCTCTTTCCCCCTTTGAAATTGAGTGGAATGGTTAGGGGTCATTTATCAGTCTGTCCCAGACTGTACTTATGAATAATAAATGGTCACTAGACTTGGAGTTACGGCTCACTGAGAGCAAGACCTCTTGGTTTTGTTGAATGAAGCCACAATTGATTTCAAGGGTGTCAGGATCAGACCCTTAACGCAACTTTGATTCACATGTGAACTGTAATCTGGTAATCAAAAGAAAAAAATCTTGTCAGCGTTATTCCAGCATCATTTAAGCGGCAAAATAGCTTCAGAGGGATGGTGAGTGGGTGCTGAGAATGGGTAGGAGATGGAATAAGTTGAAAATGAGCTGGGAGAGAGAGAGAAGGAAATTGTGGAAAATGAAAAATGTATATGATGATATTTCACAGACAGACATTTTTAACCTCTTTGTAGGGAATATTTTTTCCAGAGAAAAGTTGTAAACAGTTCAGAGCAGTTCTTGTACGAAGCTATGGGTGTTACAAATGGATTCGAGCTTAAAATGACACCTAGCACTGTCTGTGCCTGGTGCTGGGGTGTATGGAGAGCACACAGCCCACCTCCTGATACGCCGGACTTGTATTCATCTGACTTTCCTGAGATGTGAACTTGCGAGGTCAGCCAGAGGCAAGCCCGGAGCTGAGGCCGAGCTTGTAGTGCAACTCTATATTCAGCATTGCTAGCTGTGGTGATCTTACTGGGAATCAGTGAGTATTTAGTGGTTTACTTAGGACTTTTGTTTCTGGAAATATGTGAAAAAGCGATAGTCTCTCATTTATAAAATAAAGTTCTTGGACCTTGTGGTTGCAGAGAGAGATTTCAGATTGAGGTTAGGGTGAACACTAAGGGCTTTCACAGAAGCAATGAGTGAGAACGCAGAAATAAATACCTTTTGTCTTGCTTATTATCATCTAAGGCTTTTGAAAAACTGTGTTTGGCAATACTGATTACCTAAGTTTTGACTTATATTTAGACTTTGTGCTTAGAACTGGCATCGTCTAGCAGTCAAGGACTAGCAGACATCATAACTCAGCCTTTTGTGAGCCAAAATTCTATGTGTCAAGAACGTACCCCATGCATCTGCTGAATTCTGCCAGGGCCCTGTATTGCAGGGTCGTCTGCTGAACAGCTGCTAATTCTGTGGGACATAAACACCAGAAATGGACAGAAAAGCCTTTGGTGGGGACGGCTTTCCTGTGGAGGGAGGCATGCTACAGCCTCTCAGCAGCCCTGGTGCCACCCAATATTGTGGGCTCCCCACTGAAGCTGAAGAAACTGGAAGTTACTGTCACCGGCTTCAGGCAGAGAAGGGCCCATGGGAGATGCATGCATGGCACTAAGTTGGTGATAACAGGGACTGGGATGACAGAAAATCCCAGGGGCTCATCCACTTTTTCCGTAATATATTTTTTGGCAGGCCTAGTCATCATTCACTCTCTAATACAGACCTCGAAATATTGACAGGATTCTGTTTATAAACATATCCAAAATCCATTTGTTACTGGGTCCAGTCTCGCCACTTTGAGCAGTTGCCATCTGATGTGCATGCTGTGTTTTGGCTGAAAACAGGAATAGCCTGATGAAATTTCTTGCTAAAAGGAAAGTTATTGCGCATGTACATTAGTTATTTTTCATTGCCTCGAGGGGAACCACAAATGTGTGTTGTTTCTAATTAATTACTGGGTTATGTAAAGAGTGCTCCATATAGCAAACTGGAGTGCGATGCTTGACACAGCAGTCAGGTTTTCTTCCCTCACACGGCTGAGCTCTCCCTGTTTTTCTCCCAGTCTCAAGTAGCTGTTCTTGTCCCTGTGAGTCCTGGTTCCGGTGGATGGTTGTATTTCTCTGGAGTGTGGATGTTTATAAACAGACTTTTATTTCCACAATGCCAGCCTTTCAACGCCTCGCTAGAGGGTGAGGTTAGAGACTTCTCCTGAAAGAATGAGAGAGTGAAAATTACTGGTGTTTGCATACAACTGTTTGTCCTCCCAGAATCTCTATTTTTTGTCTTTAGGATTTTTTTCCTTTGTAAGACCCATACTCAAGTTTTGTGTTCCTAGTCCTGCATCCTTTTAGCATTCAGTGCCAGTCACGTATGCCTGGGAAAAATGAAAATTAAGTGTAAGTCTGTGCACTTAGAAACAATGGCCACTCTTTCAAAGCACCTTCTGCAGGGACAGAGGTGGCAGTGCGAGGTGGAAGGACATACTCTCTGCTGTGCGCCACACAGCCGGCTGAACTTGTCCAAGACAGTGCGAAGGCTTAGAGCCTCCCATTCCAGTCTCTGTGCCATAATTCAGGTGCTGTCAGTGGTATTTGTGCTGGCTATTAGAGGTAAGAGTAAGTGCAGGATAAAGCGCTACATCTGCCGGGCTGTGGAAATATGAGCGTAGTGCATTATGCCAGAGGAGGTCACGCAGTGAAACCGGTCAGAGCAGGTACAGCCCGTTGGCCACGTGGGTGTGGGGGGCCAAGAGAATGGTTTTCAGGGGTATCGCAGGTGAACTCAGACACTCAGCTGCTGAGTTAACCCATTGAAAGGGCTTGTCCTCTCCTTTTTGCATGGAGGCATGCATTCATCCCTCTGCTGAAAGGCATTACAGCAGCAGGAGTCACTCAGAGCTGGATGGGGCCCTTAGGACTAAAGACGTTTGGTTTTTTGGTGGTCCAAACCCTCCTTGCACTCCTGGAGCAGAATACTGGGAGATGTGGGAGTCACCTTTTGTTTCAGTTTTCTGTCATGTACAAAAGGGTTCTAGGGTGACTGGGCTTCTAGGTACTACCATGATGCCAACAGTACGGATTTTAATTGGTGTTAAACCTCTGGTTGGTTATTGGATCTGTTATCATTATGTTTAAATGTCTAACCCCGTCTCAAACGTTTATGGACTCACTATTGCCTTTGCTGAGCAGTAAGTTCCGTGTGTAATAGCCACTTTGTATACCTTGGGCAAGCACTAAAAACTGTTTTAAATAGTATGTAGAAATCCATACATATGTTGTCTGGAATCCTGCTCTGCTTTTCATGCAGAAAGAGAACAGAAGAAACAGCATGTGTTTATTAAAGCCATATTTCTTCAAATGGCTTAACCTTTGCTTTATAAATTGTATTTAACATCAGTATCATATTCTGCCTTAATCTACTATTGCATTTTAAACTCTGTTCCCATGTTGGTCTGGAGTGGTTCATGCAAATCAGTCCAATGAGTGGAAAACAGAATGGTATTATATAGTGGCTCTTTAGTGTTATATCCAATTTTATGCTTTGTTGAGAGCAGAAGTCACACTATAACAATCCCTCAAAGGCTCGAAGCTAAAGGAACATTAATCAACAGCAAGAGTAAGTGACTAAATATAATGTCTATGTTGGAGGAAAGGAGCTTGTATCTGGGTCCATGCACTCTGTCTGATGCCTGGGACTTTTATCAACTGAGGCTGAGGGGGAATCTTTAAAAAGAAATATTTGAGTAAGAATGATTTATCATGTGATTGGGAAGAGTCCACTGGGAAAGGTGACTGGCCAAATCCATGTTGACTAAGTAGATCAAGAATGAGTGCCACAGATATGCCTCAGTTTAAAATGCCTGTTTGCTGGTCTCATTAATCTGCTAAATTGCCCAGCTCAGATTGCTTATGTGTAAGTGTTACATCAAGGTACACTATTTTGTATTAGCTGCCATATAAAAAGGAAACAGCCACCGAAGGTAGGAGAGAGTGAGGGTGAGTTATTGGCTGTTAAATAATCCAGCAACAAAGTACTTACTCATGGGGAACAAAAATTGCCAAGAAATATTCACATGGGTATCTGATAATGTCTAATTTGTTCCCAGAATCACACGTCATTGTTTCTGCATACTGAAGAGAGAGGCGAAAACAGCAAAGGAGAGAAACAAATATACACACAGATACACAAGTAATTAACAGGCACGCAATCATAAAGTCCAGTATTAGATCTAGAATGCAGCGAAGACAAAGCATAAGAAATGTTTATTATGAGCAAAGATGAAAAAACTTGACATTAGGGCTGGCTGATTGCGGTTATGAATAACAATTCCTAAATCATCCATGGCAAACACTTCTTACAGAGGAAATGAATTGTTGCAACACAATACATCCTTGTTGTATCGATATGATTAGCTAGTTATCCATAACATGTTGTAATTTGTTTTGATTTTTAAGTGTTCTTTAGCTGCAGAGCCTTAATGAGGCTTCTCTAAATTGATTAGGAACTGCGAGATACAGCATGGTTCACAGATTATTTCAGAGCTGTCAAGAACCTGTGACTTTCATTTCATTGGATTTAATGATCATTGGAAAAGGTGTGCATTACAGCCAGATACAATCACATTTGTCAGCATGATCCTTTTAAGTGCAATTCAATTAAAGTGTTATTCTCTAATTTTATTATTGCTCAAGCTGAGTGCTAATGCTGGCTACCAATAAAGCTACAGGTTGATAATGGTATACAATTTATTTTAACTAATTAGAGTTTAGTGATCTAACATGCTTTTCATATCTTAATTCTTTGAATAATCTTTGATTTTTGCATCCACTACAATTCTTTTAATGGAAAAGGGCAACTGAAAACATCAGTTACATTTGAGATTAAATTATCTAGTAGCATCTGCCTTTAACAGTTTATCAGTATGCATGTGAATTTTCTTCTATTACCTGCCACTTGCATCCATTTTCCATTGACAGTGTGCTTGACCTTGAAATTAATTTATCTAACTGTGCTTACATTCCTTATTAAGTTAGCTGCAGCCTTGGAGTGCCAGAAACATTCACACCGAGAGGATGCTGGCTAGGTGACAAATTAAAGGGTCAGAAGCAGAGATAAACCAGTCCCTCCAACTAGACAAAGCCCATATATTTTCCTACAGTTGTGAAGAGTTACAGACAAACAAAGTACAGACAGAAGAGCACGTAAATACGTGGCGATAAGATCATTTTATTTACTTGTAAACCCCTTACTGCTGCTTTCCTGTGCCAATGTTTTCGTTGGTCTCTTTTATCTGCTTTATTTTGGTACATGGATATTAACACCTGAAAACTGAGGAGAAGCTAAATTATCTTCACTGCAAATGTCAGAAAGGAAATTCTGTGATTGCAGTGCCTCAAGCTCTGAGTCAGTTCAGGTGTTTTTCTGTGAATGGGGTGAACCTTAAAATATTTTATCAGGGCACAACAAAAACGGAACTTCAGGAAGGTGGTGCTGTTCTGTCTCTTCGAGATACCTGTTTTGCCTCTGTTGACCATTGCCCTGCGTATGGCTATGGTCTTTTGATGTGAACTGTAACATTTTGAGTTAGGCAAGCTTTTCTGTTTTTTTCTGCATAGAAAATGGAAGAAATTTAGGCTACATGACCTGGTGCAGCAGGATAGCTTTGTTTTGGACTCTCTCTGCTCGCTTGCTCTTTTCCACAGAGCCCTGGTATTAGCGCAGAAAAAACGGTTTCTGTGTCCTTCAGCTGTGTTCTCGTTTTCTGCCAGTGACAAAGCCTAGAGTCACGCTTTGTCCAAAAGCTGCTGTAAGTCACTGCAGTGGCAATATGTCCACAGAGCTCTCTGAATGTCTTTGGCTACCTCACTCAGGTACTTGCAGCAAACCCATTGCTCCAGTAAACAAACATGTCTCTGTCTTTAATGGGTTTGTGACATCGCTGTGACAAAGCAAACTGCTATCGTTCTCAAGGTATAGATGGCAGTAAAGGCACAGGGGAGCACGGGGAGTTGCCTAAGGCTGTACACAAAACTTGTGTGTAGGTTGTGCTGTACACAACAGACAAGCAATGAAACAGGAGAGTAACCCGGGTCTCCTCCTAATGGCCCCATCGCCAGGCTTCTGCAGCAGAGATGGCAGCTGCAGCCAGAAAGTGAATTCTCCTTTTTCTGCTGTATTGCACATGGATTCATGTTCACCCCTTGAAGCAGCTTTCAAAAAGAAATCAAAAGCACTTAAAAGCACCATTTCTGGATGTCATGAGGGTTTTTTGTTACCACATGCAAAGAGATTCCACTGAAAAAGTGTTGTCTCTTTCTCTTCCGTGCTCTTCAGCTACGATTTTTCCAGAAAGAATGAGCACAGAGACCTTTTCCATATGTCCTTACTCAGCTGTATGCTCAATTTCTAGCTATGCTTGGTTATGGCACACTTTCAAAAATACATAATCCAATATCTAACATCAGTCATTTGCCTAAAACCATAGTTGATCAGATAGTTGGGAAATCACAAAGTGTCCTTCTTCCTGGTGTGACTCATTGCCTGCACTTGACATGATCTTTCACACTTTAGATGAATTGAGTCCAGATTTCAACAGCTGGCTTCTAGTTTAAAAAAAAAAAAAGTCAGAATATGTAAGAAAAGTAGCATTGATTTCAAAGACAGGGTGGGGAGGGCTCACTCTGTGTATTGGCCTTTGATTTATACGTGAGAGTGGGGATGCCGGCTGCAATCAGTGACTTGGCATTGGAAGAAGCATGAGAAAGTCTTGAATGTTACCGAGGCTGATGATTGTTGATGCTGGGAATTCACCGATTCTTGTCAAATATGTTATGTATAAAAAATCTCCACAAGTGATTCATTCCATCCCTACTGTCTTTCAAAATCATGACAGAGCTGATGCAACATCGCTGCTCACATGTATACAATTAGTTGGCTTAGTTATGGTAATGCACTCTTGAAGTTTTCCTGCCGTGGCTGTAGAACACCTTTTGACTTCCTAGGACAACAAGATTTGCTCATTCTGTCATTGGTACGTTGTGGCTACTGTATCTGATGTTAGTATTTGATTGAACTGCTTTTAGACTGTGGATACTTACTGGCAAAAGTTTCCTAACTAGCTTAGCAGCATGTCGTTTGATGATGCTGAGCTTAGCATATACTATCACTCAACTGTAGTCTTAATAAAATGAATCAAGACATATGTGTCCTTAAAAAGGCCAAGCTGGGTTCTATATTTATGGTATTTTAATGTCATCAAATCCAATTCACAGGGTAAAAAAAGGGTTGGTGCATCTTTACTAGCTGTGAACTTAGCCTAGGAACTCAGAACTAATCTGGGCTCTCTCTGGGGTGTGCTAGACTGGCAATAAAGACCCTACTGATCAGATTCACTTCTCAGCCAGTGCCAATGTCTTCCCCGAAGACACTAATTTTTAAGATTAAATGAGTTATTCAACTACCCTAGCACTGGACGCTGTGCTGTTTTCTACTGAATTTGAAGTGAAAGAGATGCCGTTGAAATGATACACCTTCTTTCTGTTTTCTTTGACTACGAGGATTGCAGAAGGATCCCGCGGAAAGTCTGGAACTTGAAGCGTCAGTTAAGAAAGCAAACTTTGCTTTTCACCAGACTCAGGATTTCTGTTCAAGTTACCTGAAATGTGTGTCGTTTCAGCAGATAATTTTACCCATACATAATCACAACCAGAACTTTTTCTTGAATTGTAGTGTATCTTACTGAAATATTTTTATTGATTTTATGCAACATTCCAGGTTTATGTTCAGAGAAACTCTTGAGAGGCAGGAAGATACAGTTTTTGTAAACTAAACAGTGATATATTCACTCTCACTCAAACAGCTCTATTTAGATTTTCCAACTGGGATAAATAGAGGAAATGTATTTAGATCTAAGTACTTTGTCATGATCCATTGAAGTGCAGTCTGTACACCAGACCCAGCAAACTGTTAAATGATGCCGTGGGTGCAGTGCTAGTGGAATTTAAGATGAGAAGGGTTGATTTCATGTATATTACTTTTTTGTTTCTTCGCCTGTGTTTTTCAGAGATGTTTTATTGCTTCTATCAATTGCAAGAGTACATAAAACTTTAATGATAAAGCAGTAAAACAAATGATCTCCAAATATTAATGCGGATCCCTTGATAGATTTCTGTGCACTCCGCAACCTTTGTCTGAGCTAATTAAGTAACAGGCAGAATAATTCTGGGAATGCTTACGGATAGCACTGCTGTGATGCTATTTCCAGAATTATTTTTTTTTCCTTAAAGCTCCTTGTCTAGGAAGCAAACCCAGAACTGTTTAACCAGAGAGGTACCAATCCAAAATCTGCCTACAATGATTAACACAGGAACAAGAATAGAAATAAATGTGGAGACAAAAAATAACCGAGGTTGTAGCAAGACGTCGTTAAAGCTGTGTGCAGATGAATAGGAGTGGCAGTAACATGTTTGGTGGGTTCTGGAACATCTACTTGTCTAAATCATCATTAACATGATAAAGACAGCCTATTTTTCCATTCAATGGGTTATGTGTATTGTCCTGTACGACTTGTGGTTGTGGAAGTTTCTGTTTTCCATCTGAGTCTTAAACACGCTATTCAACAGCTAACAGCTTTACTATTAGTGCCTGACTAAACTCTGAAGTCTGAAAAACATGGGTTTTCAGAACCCAAGATTTTTTGTTTCCAATCTGATTGGTTTGTGTTACAGTAATGCAGCAAGGCCCCAAATGGTTTTGGTGCTCTGTGGAACTGAGCTCCGGTGTAGAGCGAGAGTTCCTGCCCTGGAAAATGAACCCTAAAGGGGAGAAAAAGCTTAATTTAGAAGTGTCAGAAAAAGGAGAAACAGAAGCACTGGCTGGTAAAATGGCTGCCCATTGCTTTGCTATCAGCAGAACATCCGCTGAGCAGAAAAGAAGTTCCAGATTTCTTGCTGCCCAGTGCATCCAGTGTACCCATTCTTTTGCAGTGGTTCTCTGACAGGATTGAGCTTTGTCGTCTTTGCTGCCCTATCAGGAGAAGACGACCAGTATTTCTTTTCTCATAAACTTCTTTGAGTCTTGTCAACATTTTAAATGCTCCAAGGAGGGGTAAGACATCCAACTATTCCTAAGGTAAAGCTTTAAGTGATGTGGAACCTGAATGTGTTTCCAGCTACCAACTGATAGCACGTGCAGAACTTTGACAGTGCATTTTCAAGCCTCTGGCAGCATTTTAGATATGCAAAGAAGTAAATATAAAATTCTTGCAGCAATTAACAAGAATATTCAATCTATAAGGGCACTTCAGTAGCTGCATCGGAGACAGAAGGTCAAAGTCCCATTGGCTTGTCCAGATGACCCTGGGGAAGGTGCCTGGTCTTTCATGCCAATGCCCGCTGCAAGCAAAGGCCAGGCAATCTGCGGTGAGAAGACTGTTCTTAAGACTTTGCGTGCTGTCCTCCAGCTGCCCGTCCGCCAGGTTGCTGTTGTGTGTTGTTAACGGAAGTACCGTGGCTTATTGCAACGATACGGGTGCTGATCTCGGCTATCGAGCGGATCAGATTCTGAAAGCGCCAAGAGGACCTGGAGGGCTTTGTAGATGAAAGCCACTGGGTTGCATTGCATTTGGAAGCAAACGGCACCATGCTGAGCTCAGATGTAACCTGCTTAGTGTAGCTTACAGCTCGGGCTCGCGCTCTGTGCGAACTGAAGCTTCCGCCGTGGGCAAGGAATTGGTGTTTTCTGTGAGGTAGCAGAGGACTTGTGTCACCTGCTCTGGTGGGAGCAGAAAATGCGTTTTGGGAGAACGTGGGTGTAGGTGAGGTGTCTCAGGTCTGGGCAAGCTCTCTGTGGGTCCTGACAGTCCCTTGAACTGCCTCAGCGTTACGCTAAGTTATTCCGGTGGGCTGTGTTTGCACAGATCCACAGTTTGGGAAACTCGCAGTGCCCAAGTTTGTATGCATGTTCTCTAGACTGAGGACTTGGCCAGAACTCAGACTTGTCTTCCTCTGTGCCGAGGCTGAAGCAAGACAGCAGTTGGCTTATTACAGTGAGTACTATTTCTTTGTATTAACCAGTAGTATAACTGAGCAATTTATTTCATTCTTGGGATAAATTAGGATGCTTTTGAAGTAGAGCCCCTATCTACTAGTATAGTACTCAGTGTAGACTCTGTCATTTCAAGGCAATTTTTCAGCTACGATTGGTGTTTATTTTAATCCTGAACTTTTGCCAAGGCAGAGCAAGAAAAAATGCAAACACTTTTTGCATGGAGGTTTTTGCTGCAATTGAGACTGATATTTTCCTGCAGCCAATGCAACTTCTCTGCTGCTCCGGTGATGACATGGTCTCGCAAAGCTTCCCAGAATCACAGACCTCTCCCTCCCAAATGCAGTAATTCCTGGAATGGTGTTACTTTAAAGTGGTTGCTGGAGGTATCCAGAGTGATGCAGGTGTATTTTAGGATACTTGTGGGCTGACTCACTTGTAGATCGTGGTGTCGTATATTTTTGTTTCTATTTTTAATCACTGTGCTAGTTTGCAGAGAAGTTTTTTATAATGTCAATGTCTGCTGGAACACACGCTGAATAAATCATTCAAGAGCCACGCGCTGTTTTTGAAAGCTGCATCAACTCTGAGCATGAAGGCAAATAATAAACGGTAATGACCAGAAAAGAGCTGCACCTATGATACTGTTTCCATTTGACTTGGTCGCCTCAGCTTTTTAAATTTACCACTTTGATTCGGAAAGTCCCGATGGACTCTTCAGAGTGGTGCTTTTTATCCTCTTCCCCTGATGCTGGGGGCGGCTGGGAGTCTGCCCTCAGCACAAAGTGGAGCAGTCTCAGGGCTGTTGTAGCTGGTGCTGGCAGGGAAGGCTCCTGAGGGGCTGCTTTTTTGGCCAAAGGTTTCCACAATGTCGGAAGCTGTGTGTATGCCCTGACTTTCCCTGCTGCCAGGGGCTGGGGAGGCTCGCTGCCTGCACACGCTTTTGTGCATGGAGCGATGCTGCCAGCAGAGCTGGATTTCCAGGTCCCCCGCTGGCAACAACCTGGAGCACCTTTGTGTGCTGACTCGACCCTGCCTCCTCCCAGGCAGGCTCTCTCTGAAGTCCCTCTGCCATACCTCTGAACACAAAATAGTTTGAAGTGAGTTGTCTTCCTTTTTTTATTTCCTCAGGTCATTAGCATAAAATTCAAATGGGTTAAATATGGCTCATCTCTCTAACACTGGGAGCGGACAGAGGTCTGGCTGTTGCAGGTAGCAGTAGCAGAATTCAAAGCCCGTTGTTGTGCTTTCAAGCAGTGATAGGTTACTCATTACCGCGGCTTTGAACAGCTTCCCTGTGGGTTGTGTGCGTCTCAGCCACCATCACTACTGGCACTGATCAATTAGTGTCACAAGCAGTTTTAGAAAAGGGCCAAGCAGGCAACGAGCGTGGAGCTATTCTCCCACCCGCTGTTCTTACTGGTGAAGCTGGAGGGATCTGGCCTGCCGGCACGGTATCTGTTTGGGAGCTAATTAGTTTGGGAGATAATGGAAAGCAGGAAATATAAGCAGCCCGATCGATGTCCTCAACAGCCCCGTAAAGGGAATAGGTAAATGTCATTTTCATAGCACTGGTATAAAAATTGATGAGTAGAGGCCAGATGTGCTCACTGGCCGCAGTCCACAGCTGCCGACTCCAGGAGCGTGGAGATGGGAGGAGATGGGAGCAGGCAGCTCCCTGTGAATATCTGTGGGTTGCAAACCTGCCCCTTTGGGAGGAAATCCCGAAGGAGCGTGAGCTGCGGGCGACCATGGTGAACGCAGCAGAGCTGGTGTCTGTGATGTACTTAGAACCCACTGGAGCCAGTCCTCTCCGGAGGGGCCGCATCCTGAGCCACCCCATGCCGTTTGTCCCCATCCTGATGCTCTAGCTACAGTCCCTTAGGTTGTGCCCCTCGCCTTCTCAAGTGCCACGCGCTCATTCTGCTTTCCACAGCCTGGGCTCTTTGGCTGCTGGAGGGGAGACCTGGCGAGGGTGCTTTATGCAGTACATCTTGCCAATTGGGAGGTGGGGGGTTGTGGCTCCTGCCTAATTACTCAGGTCAGTGGAGATCATGACAAGGCTTTTCTTAGGTGTGCATTCAGGGAAGGCTGCTGTTAAGATTCTATCAAAAATAAAAAACAGGGCACAGCAAAATAATTATTTTTGCAAGGGTTTTCAGTTTTTACCGATGATGAGGGACACAGCAGGAGTTCGCAGAGAGAATATATTTTATTGATGCTAAGGAATTATTGCATCAGTATTAGAACTTCAGGGGCATGTAAAAGCTTGGGACAGTGAAACATCGCATTGTTATGAAAAAATTATGCCTTTGAATAAGAGAGAAAGAACACTTAAATGTTGTAAGAAAGTTATTTCTACGACTGTCTGGGTGATTTGGAAACATGCTGCTGCTCAAGTGGGTCATGGATAAAGCTTCTTACCCTTCCTCTTACCCCATTCACCTGTATCTGTGGGATATCTCTTGAAAAAAAAAAGATAATTTTTTACCTGCATTTTAAAAAAAAAAACAAGTTGAAGAGTGAGTGATTAAGGATGAGGTTCACTTGAAGTCACTCTCTGGAGTTTGTGTTCTTCTAAAATACTCCAGAGTTGTTTGTTTCGGTGAAGGAAGAGGAGTGTTTTCTTTTCCTTTGCCATAGAGCCCCATTTCAGTGTTCCAGTCTAATAAGCAAAAGCCAAAATTTATTTCCTGATGGGTCAAAGAGAAAACCCCCAGTGCAAGCTGTGTGATGTTCACAAACCCAGCGCCTTGCTCTGCAACCAGCAGCCCAGATGCTTCCCCTGAGGGCAGCATTTGGCGCGGGTCTGCGCAGGGGCCCCGGGGCCAGCTCGGGAGCCAGAAGCAGTGGCCGTCTGCGCAGCGGGGAGGCACCCCAATACCCCACACAGGTATCTGCGTGATGTGGTGGTGTGCCCTGTGGATACTGGGACTGCTCTCCAAGGGTGGTGAGATCCATCTCTGTGGTACCTTTCACATCTCTAGCTGCCCTCTGCAGGTGTGGTTCTCCTTTTTCTCTTTCCCTCTGAGCGTCTGAGATGCACACCTTGTTCACTTAAACTTGCCACCCATCCTCAGGAACAGAAGCTCCCTCTCTTTGAGGGAGAAGTGGGCAGTTTGGAGTCTAGATACACTTTTTCCTCTTTCTTAAAGCCTCTTTCTCCATATTGGTAAGATGATGCCAGTTATAAATGTGTTTTCTATTTTGGTTTTAATGCCATTTCTATGCTGGCCAAAACTTGTTAAGCAAAAGTCTAATTGTAGCTGCAATTACCCTCGAATAGCTTGCTTAATTAGAGGACCATTGTATACACTACCACCAAACATACTTTTGGGAGATGAGAATTGCTAGAACAAATTTTGCTGGAATAGTTACAGTAGTGGAGCTTTTTTGACACCAGCCCCAGCCTTGCCAAGACTTTGCAGCTGAAGAAACTCAGCACCCACAGGAACAGGCCCTGAAGAGCACATTCATTCGTTGCCTCTTAGCTGAGCATTGCTCTCAAGTCTGGGGTTTTGAACCTGCTAAAACGTTCAGAGGAAGAGCACCTGGAAGCTCTTTGGAAGTGAAGCTGGAGAGGATCCATGTTCGACAGCCTCTCCTGCTCAAGCTCAGTCCTGTCCTTGCATTCATTTTTTAAAGAGATCCTGTGCTCCCACATTTACATGTCTGCTTTTCTCCCTTCAGTGATGCAAGACTCCTTGACCTACTGTTCTTAACCTTAACTGACAAAAAGATTGTAATATAAATAGGACATTTATAACCAGCATTGGAAATCTCTTCTGTTGTGTGATTATCCACAAAGTGTTATTACCCCCTTTTTGCACAGGAAAATACGCCTAGATTTTCATTGATCCATCTTGAATCAATGCTTTTAAAAATCTTAGACACATTTTACTTAAGAGCAAAAGCATGCATTTTGTGTTTTGACATGGTATTATTGATTGGAAAGGAGAGAGCAGTGCTCTCCACCTGACTGTCTCCTCAGTTTCCTAGGCTGGCAGTGTCTGGTAGCACAACATCCTTAATGGCTTTGCTCCTGTTTTCTCTGCTTGTTGCCTCTCCTCTTTATCCTCCCAGTCCTCAGCACGGTGCCTTTCTCAGTTTTTTAAAGTAATCAATATTGTGCTCAAGCCTCCTGCTGTTTGCTGTCACTCATTTTTGGCACAGCTATAAATTATGTATGGGTCTTTCTCGGCCCATATAACATTTCTATTGCACTTGTCAATTGCTAATCAATAGTTCTCTTTTCTTATCCTCAAAGACACACACATGTTCTGAAGTTTTAATGCAAGCGGTTTTCCCCCTGACATGTAGATGAGGAGAGCAGCGAGACTTCAGCTAGGAAGCTAGAGGCTGCAGAGGTGCAAATCTAGACCTGGTGCTGTATTTGAGCAGACATTAACATAAATCCTCCGTCTGCAGTGCTTTGGCTTCTGCGCTTCGCTGTGGAGCTACTGCCTACACAGGCATGGTGGGCAGTGTTGTAGCATGGCTTTGCTAACCTGTGACCCTTTCAACCTCCACTGCACAAGATGCTCACAGTGGTAGACTGTTTGAACTTCCAGAGCTAATGGCATCTGACATTTAAGTCAACCTTAAAGAAATCTCGGCAAACGCAGTCACTTAAACTAATATGGCAGTGTCTCTTTAAGGAGGCATATCGACAGTCTTTGTAAAATGTCATGTTATGTTGATGTCTCAGTCAAGTGCAGGACTCTCCCTTCCCCCCTCCCCAAGTTTTCGCAAGCTTTGAAATTGGGTTGTAAAACAAAAAAGGAACAAATAATTCTTTTGTATAAAAAGTGCATTTTAAAAAAGTTGGATTGCTGACTGTCTGAAATAAGTGAGCAAGCCCTGTAGCATCAACTTCTGCTGCAGCATCTTTAATACATACACAAGTGCTGCTAGCCGAGGGAAGGGGAAAGTACCAGTGGAGTGAGACTGCTTGAAACCATATTTTGCTTTAGGCAAAACAGTGTGCTAAAAGAGCTGAAAACAGGAAAAGCTGCCTACTGCTATCCCTGCAACATTAAACATCAAAACTCAAGCCATTTGCTACTGAGGGCTGGTCGCTTGAATAAATGCTCAAGATATGAGAAACTGCTGGTCACAATGGGGAGAAGAGAGAGCTTATTCCTTCAAAAACCTGACACCTCTCGTCACTCCAGAAGCCCAGCTGCCGCCTAAGTAAATCCTCAATTAGGGCTGTTGGCTGCAGATGCTGGAGCTGTGCTCGGCGGAGGGATTTGCTAGAGCACTCTCTCTTTACAGCTACGTGTGCTACAACACCGTCTGATTCAGGGTCCAACGGGGTTTGACCTTCAGGCCATGCTGCAAAGGTCTCTTCACGTTGGACTGGATGGTGCCACTTTTACTCGCGCTGAGTAGTATTTTCCTCCTTAGAAGGGCTGACTTCTCAGCTAAACTACACTGAACTGTCTGGCTTTTCCAAGCTTTGCTGATGGGAGAGTGAGTTTTCAAAAGAGTGTAATTCTCCAAACTGCAGAGTGCTGAGGGGTGTTTGAGTGACTTCTTGGTGTCCAGGCTTTTGCTTGCAAACTGGGGAGATGCGAGCCAGGTATCAAGTGGCAAGGAGAGACTGAAACAATAAAAACTTGTGCAAAGGGATGTGCAGCTCATCTGGGCTACAGCGACTGACTTTTCTATCATCAGGGAGTATAGAGGTTGATGACAGACTGACGATTTAAATGGTAAAGAGATAGTGTTATTAATGGAATTATAAATGGTATTTTCCTAGAAAGCTGATTCCCTAACACGGGCTAGACCTCTTTCTCTGAGATAGTTTGAGGTTTTGGGGTGGTTGAGCAGAGGAGTTCGGCTGACTGGGTGGTGAATCCAGATCATGGAGAACTGGATCACAGATGTCTAGAGGTGGAGTTCATGGAGATCTCAGTGTAAATCATGGAGACCTAGAGAAACTCCACTAGTTTTGGCTATTCCAGGTTTACACAGGTGTGACCAAGAGTATTATGCAGTGCATTGCCTTTCAGCCTGCCCAGAGGTCCCACCTACCTGAATATACAGCAAGAGTCCCTGCCCCAGGAACGCATGGCCTGAGCAAACAGGACAAATGCGGGAGGACTGATGGCCACAAGAGGTAAAGGAGGGACTTGTCCAGTGTCATAAGGCACACTTGGATGGCAGGTCCACCTTTGCTGCCTTCCTTCTGAAGCTTCTGCCCGTTAGGAGAGCTCCATTAGGTACTTCTTAAGTTCGTTTGGGAAGGGCTCACTGCCCCATGCCTTCTGCTGAGTAGCAGAGTCACTTCCAGATGAGTTGCACATTTCAGTGTGCAGAAGCCTGTACCTGCATGCTTCTCATTGTACTTCTGGTAGGGTTTTATCCAGTCACTTCTATCACAATATGTTAAATTTCTGGACTCAACTTACATGGAAAAAAGAGAAAACTCAGGGAAAGATTAATTCAGAGTGTAAGTGAAACTTCCTTGAATGAGAGAAATGGTTGATGTATGAAATGGTTGATGCATGTACCGCGTAGCAAACACTCGGGTATGATCTGTGTCGTTTGGCTTCAATTGCATCTCCTCTGCCAAAGAGTGAGCTATGTGATAATCAGGCAATTTGGGAAGAATGCAGGCTTTAGGTTCAGAGTTGTAGCAAAACCCTGCAGTAAAGGAGCCCTATGGGCTTACAGGACTTAACTAAGAATCCAGAAATGCTTTTTAATTTTGTGACTTTTAACTCATCTTCTGATTCTGGACAACTAGTAGTTTCTGAATGTGTGATGCTGAATCGTAAGGGACATCAGACAGTAGCCCTTTCTTTTTAGTCTTCTTTCTTTCTTGTGTCTGGCAAATGGGGACAGATTAGCTGAGGTTGAGTGACGAGGTCACTGCCCTCAGCTATCTGCTGTGTCCCCACTGCATGGTCAACTGAGCCATTTATGAATTAGCTGCTGAGCCACTGATTCCTACAGCACAGAGGCTTAAAGTGGGCTGAAATTGTTTATGGTTAACCTGCGCGTTCATTCAGAGGTTCAGCCATGATGCAAAGTGGTTTGGATGCTGCTGTAGCGAGACTGGGACAGACAGTGTGGGACAATAACACTTACCTATCTATCAGGCAGAGCTGACGCTGGGTGTCTTTTCATTTGTGCACTCTGAGGCAATGATTAAGGCTATTACAACTTGCTGTAAATTGTATTTGTCCCTCCACAACCTATGCTCTCTGCCTCTACTGAGAGCTCTTGTAGCCGTTTCATTCCCCACCTCTCCCCGGTGCAGGGAGGGTTTCTGTGCGTACACAGAACCCACTGAAGTCAGCAGAGAAACCAAGGGTGAGAGATTCAGCCATGCAGAGAGAGTTGCAAGAAGAATGAATTTTTTTTTCCATTTTGAATTTCCTGGTTCTGTTGGAGCTTAGAGCATCACAGAAACACTTCTTTGTAAATATCACTCCTATATAATTAGTTCTAAAGACACTTGGCAGAAGGAAGGCATACTTTTCTCTGCCCCACTGGTCAGCCCGGTGTCTGCCCACAAGCAGTATTTGGGATGTGTTGTTTTGGTAGCCATACCAGCCAGCTTGCATGCATCTTTCAGCCTCTCTCTATATATATATCTACTTGGGAGTGGGGAAAGAAGGATGAGCTTATCGACTGCGAAATGTACCTCTCAGTGCATCCTTGCATGTTTTGCTTTTCTAGAGTTCGTGTTTCACCCTAATGATGAACGCTTCCATTTTAGAGCAGGTGGTTAGGAAAGCTAGCAGGGAAAGAGCACCTTTTGTTGCTGAGACCCTAAGAATTGCTTGTTTGAACTCTGCTTTCCCTGACGTCTGCGCTAGCCGGGCCGTGTTCTCACAGTGCTGCAGAGGGCTCAGTGCCCAGCAGCACAATTCCCTGGCAAACCAGACTGCTGGCCGTTGAGTAGTGCGAAACCTTTCCATCAGTGAAAATCCTCCACGGCCCTTCCAAGCCCTGCCGAGCAAGACCAGAAGTGCTGCTCGTTTCCTATGGGCTCTAATTCTCGTGGCGCCGATGGGAGCTGCTCATCCTTTTTGGGGAAAGAATGGGAAACAGGAGGCCAGGAGCCCTGCTGGCGCCCGCTGCCGAAGGTCTGCAGAGGGACTGGGTTTGGAGGATTGTAAATCATCTGGAGCAAGAGAGCTACGTTAGTTAATCCCAGATGAGGATCAGATCACCTGCCTTGCAGCCCAGACCATTTCTCCGGCACCACTGCACTGGCTCAGATCCTGTTGGCTCCAGTTCCGCCCTTTGTTCTATTTTTGTACGGTAGGTTTTTTAATTAGTAATTCTGCTGAATTTATAACACGTTGCGACTGCACGTCCCCTGAGCATAAATAGAGCACAGAGAAGAAAGGAGGCAGTGATTTAATGCCAGATCATCGTGGGCCCAATTCATAAAAATGTTATACTTTTTATGTAGGAAAAGGAGCGTCCATGTAGCGTATTTGGAATTCATTGAATCTTCTTTCTTATGCATAAAAGTTGCCAACTGCTCATTACTCACTGAAGGGATTCATAACTCAAAAGAGGGCAGAGGCAGAAGAAAAATGAGCATGCCCTACTTAATGTGTAAAATTCAAATATTAAAAAAAAGAAAGAAAATCTGGCAGGGGTACAGGGTAAGTAAATCATCCCTTTAAAAAAGAAACCTCTAATAATTACCTAAGTACAAGATTCATGGCTGATAACTAGTCAGAGCAAAGATATGCGCATAACCTTACTTCAGCTTTTAAACAGCACTCGTGATTATTATTGTTTTAAACAATGGCAAGTCTGTTTTCCTAGCAAACTGTATACTTCAAACAAAACTTTAATATATTTATTGAGGAAGCCACATGCAGGAAATAGATTATTAGGGTAGAAGATGTTCTTCCATTTACAGTGATCCTAGAGCAGAGAATACAGAGAAAACACATTAAGAAGCACTTCACATTTTTCCTTTGCTGTAACCCAACCCAGACTTGTGCCCAGAAGAGACAGCCTCCTTTGATCATTGCAGATCCATATTGACATGTCCCATGCCATCCTTCACTCTCTAATCTCTCAGCACTGTGCACATTGAACACATTGCTGTACACACACTCATTACCGTACCGAACAAGAAACCACATACGCTGTACCAGAAACCACAACTAGACAAAAGTCATTGGTCAAAGATCATTTACATTCCTTTTTAGTTGCTTCTGCTCCCTCCAGAGAAACTCTGATTTATCAGGAGAAATGAGCTGTAGTTCCTTTCCTTACACTTGGGTGGGGACAGGACTGCCAAGGGGACAAGGAGCAGCTTTACTTTGCTGTTGTTTTTTCTTTTCAGCTGCCTGAATTCCTAGTGCTTTCTTTCTCACAGAGCATGAGAAACTTCGTTCTGCTGTCTCTTCTCACCCATCTTGGCACCCTTCTTGGAGGAGGGAGAAGGTGGAAGCAGAGAGCATGGCACACATGTAACTCAAAGTGCAAAAGCCCTGGAAGCGGACAGAGGTGCAGCTGCGTGTTAGGAAATGCGAAGCTGCTGTGCACCAAGGGGCAGAGCAGTACCAGTTCAGCGCAGTGCAGTTCCCCAGCGAGGTGTGGTTTACGGGTTTGAACCCTTAGATGGCAACAGCCTTGATATCAGACAGTAGGTAAGAACTTAAAGGATGCTGAGAGTTTGTCTTGAAAGCAGTGGGTGTTAGGTGATGGCCTGCCACCTCAGCGGTGACGTTGCCGTAATGTAGCTGGAGAGCAGCAGCGCTGTCGCAGCTGCAGCAGCCGCTCCAGTGTGAGCTGGGCAGCCTCTGGGTCTGCGCTCGTGGTGGTTCGCCTTACACCAGGCCCCTTCTCACTCCTCCCTGAGGAGTGGGAGAGAGCGTACCCATCTCCTTGGCATCGCCTGTTTACTGATAGCACCTCGGGGCACTCCCTGAAGTTACATCTGTGCTTGCAGAGGCCTCAGCGCTCCCGAAATACATCAAGAAGTTTGGTGGAAGTGGCAGAGAAGTAGCCAAGCATTTTTTGACTCTCCAGGCTGGCTAGTACATAGACATACCATAGCAAACTGTAGAAATCATTGCCATCGGTTTCAGTGGGAGCAAGATACAGCCTTTAATGAGGTCAGCATTAATTTGAGGTCAGCATGGAACTGACATCAGAAGTAGTTCCTCATGTGCTTGTTATCTGCTCTTGGAGGAACACTGGCTTGCTTTCACAGCCAGCAATACACCAAATCCAACATCTTATTCTGGAGTTCTCTTTGTTTTTTTTTACTGATAGACAAGGTTCATGGACTAGACTGAAAGACGCAATTATTAGAGACGGGGTCTAAGGTACACCTCTGCACTCATTTCATGCTGGAGATCTGAAGGGAACTGCAGGCACCTCTACCCACACCTCAAATTTTTTAAGGGGGTGATGTTTTCAGTTGGCAAAAGGCGCTGAGCTCCAGTGTTTGTTCGGTGATGCATTTTGAAAGCATGTTGCTATCAGATCCAGCACCCGGTTCTAAATCAGGCAGGGGCAGTTGCTTCCTTCCCACCAGTATTTCCCCTGCACTTTCAAATGGATGCAGCATTTTCCTACCCTGCCGTTTCCAGCTAGCATGGACAGTTTCTGCAACTGTTAAAAGAGCTGCTGAGTAGCATCATAGAAGTGACCACATTTTAATGGTGCCCCAAGCAATTCCTGTCTACGTAAAGTTCATTAAAAAAATTGCCTGGGATAAAAGCAGCTGTGTGAACATAAGATACTTTATTATTGGGCAGCTGATTTGTATCTCACTTGCACAATTTTTTCACTGGATTGACCTTATTGCCCTCATTGAAGTTTACTAACAATTTATACAGATTAGAATCAGTCCATATAATTATATATCATAATTATCAGCTGCTATAAATTGGTGTTGGTCCACTGAAGTCTAATTACACCACCTAAAGAGCTGACTCATTTGTTATGACTCTGTTATACAATAGACTGAAGCTAATTATACTGTATGTCTATGTATGCATCTTGGTGTGTATTTTCCACCTCTCTTTATCCTCCTTCACTCCCCATTGCTTCTCCAATGTTTCCAATTACATTACATGTTTTGTGGAAATAGTTTCCAAGAGACACTTTTGGGAGCGTGGAATTAACTGACAGTCTGGAGGCTCGATTTTGTGGCCGTGGGTTTGCTGTGATCTAGAGATGTTAAATTGCCTACATTTTTACAAACCTAACCTTTCAACACATTTTGGAGTCAAATTTATAGCTGGATATATGCTTGCAGTTGCTTCACTCTGATGTCCCAAGCAGAGAATATTTCCCCTCCCTTTAGAAAATGAGTCTTTGCTGAAAAATGCGAGGGAACTGCATTTTCATCTGAGCTGATGCAATGGTGAGAAGCGTAAAACCCTGGAGAACACCTCTTGCTGGAAGGGTAGAGGAGAAGCAACCGTGGACCGTAGCTCTTTGTCTTGGGCCATCTCTGAATCTGAAGTGACCTTGGACATCAGCTGCGCGGTGCCGTTTGGGAGCGGGCAGGGCTGCTCGGCCCGTCGGTGGGGGCTGGGGAAAGGCCCATACAAGCTCATCATGTCCCCAAAGACGTTTCAGGCGGCTCTGAGACATACTTTGCTACGTTGCCATACAATCCAAGCTAACTTGTCTGATGGCTGGTAGCAAGTTTCAACTGTTACTAAATCAGCTGGGGAAATCTTCCAGAGGTGGTGTTGGGTAGGTGAGATGGAAATGTCCAGATAAAGAGAGCGTGCAATGGGTATATCTAATGCTGTCAGGAGTTTCCTGGAAACAGCTGACATGAGGCTCGTTGGAATTTCCAGAGGCTGGGAAGTTTAAACATAACATACTCAAATGTAACTAACATTTTGCTTTTGCTCAAGCGTGCTGCAATCAGATTGCCATTTTCTTTACCTTGTTCTGCCTTAAAGTGCCTGCAGTCATTTTATACACTGATTTGTTCTGTATTAATTTCATGGTGTGGCTTGCTGAGCAATAGGTACGTGGCTGTCCTGGCGCTCCTGTCGCTGTAGGGTTGTGTTGCTGACCCAACGAGTCAGCAGGAATCACCGTTCAGCTGCTGCATCCCGCCGGGTGAGACAGCGGCGTTCGCACAGCGCAGGCCCCTGCGCGCTGCCAGGCGGGCGAAGGAAGGTGCAAGGCAGCTGCAGACGGCACCGCCTCTGCAAGCCTTGGAGTGGGGTGAAATATATGTATGCAATGGATGCGCAAACAGCATTAGAAAGTAATCTCACGTTTAACGGGGCTCTGTGTAACACACTGTGGTTTTAGTCATCAAATCCGTGTCTGTTGTAGTTGCCTACTCTGTCCTTCCAATGTTGCACAATATCTATGATGGCCTGGAGAAATGAGCGTCAGGAGTGCAAACTTCAGTCAAAGTTGCGGTGTCATAACAGCTGTAGGACAGGAGAGTGCTTTAACCACAGCTCACACCTTGTCCTGCCTACAGGACAAAAGACAAAAACCAAAAGAAAAAAAAGCCTCGCCTCATGCCATAGCTGTTCCTCATCTATTTCCATAAGTGCTGTGAGCTCCATGGGAGGGTGAAAACCTCAGACTCCCCAAAAGAAAAATTAACTTTTTCTTTTCTTGGGCTGTGTAACACCTTTCTGGTAAATCACCCATCTGCTCGGGTTCAGGACATCTCTGTTTCCTCCAGAAAAGCTGCTTCTGTAACTTACCATGCTCAAGCTCTGACTTCACATGATATAATTATGGTTTTAAAAAGACGGATCTTCTGTCAGATACTTCTATTTAGGTGAGCAACTGATAAACAGATTAAAGTTGAAACTGTAGGGGAAAGTAGACTAGCAATTAAACCATCAAAGGCAGCCTACAGCAGATTTTGTTAAATCCCCAGGTTTTTACCCAGGTAGAACCAAATCACTTTAGCAGAGGCGATGAGGCTGTGGTTTATCAGTGCAGCGGTGGCGAGATGCCGCCCTCTGCACAGACTGTTTACAGTCTTTATCTCTGATTCTTCTCTAGCTTCAGCTGCTTAGGCTCATTGTGTGAATTCATTAGTCACTTGTAATTTCTTCATTGATTTTTGTTAAACTGTTTCCTGGCTTATGTTCTTGGCAACCTCTTTCTGTTGGTTGAACGAGCTGGCTTGTCAAGCAGGTTTTCCCAATGTCACGGTTCCAGTATTAACTCTCTGTATTGAGTAATGCTGCTTCTTATCCAGGATGAGATCAGACTTCATAACAAGTGGATCAAAGCCATGATGTTTAGATCCAAAATCGGAGCTGAGTCCAAGCATTTCTGAAATTTGAGAATGTTTGAATTGGATTCTGTTTTGACCCTGCCATGGAGAAAGGTTCAAGTGGTAAAGTTCAAAGTTGGATGCATATTATCTCATTAATTAAAGGAGTTTTCAGTCCCATGTTTTGATGTTGGGTTCATCTTTGACAACCAATGGTCAAATAAGATGAGCTCCTAAACTGCCCAGGGGAGGGGTTTAACAACTGCTGAGATACGTGGCACAACGTTTCCCCAGAAATACCCAGTTGTATTTAAAGAACAGAATTTGTGCTGGCAGCTGGAGAAGCCTGGTCAGTTAATAGATGGAAACCTAAGAAGCAGCAAAGGGCCAATTTTTTTATCAGAGTACTTTGATTCATATTAAATGCTACACATTTCTGAACACTCTACTCGGATTTCTGCCCAAATACCAAAGGGCTGTTACAGCCATATCCATAACAAAGGCAGAATTACCGAAACCTCGTGTGAGAAATGCTGTTCTTAAGATTGCCTTCAGCTGAGTTTTGCAAATGAAGTAGTGTTGATCTGTTCAGATATGGCCCAAATGTTCATATCAATTTTGTGGGGTGTACACCCAAACATGGTCAAGGTGGTAAAGGTTTGACCCATCACCCTCCCTGAGCCTAGGCCAGTATGTTATGGTGTGCAGTGATGCAGATAATATTGCATTTCCCAGAAGCTTTTAACACTACAGTGTGATGAAGACACATCTTGACTCAGGAGTTTCAAATCCAAAACCATATATATTATACCTATATTTCACAACAAAGGCCTCAAAATGCATTTTAATAACGTAGATTCAGAATCTTGTATTTTACTTATAGGCAAAGGATTATACTGTTGCGAGTGATTATTTTTATTCTTCTTTTTAATAATGGCAATACCACTTCTCCTATATAAACATACTTTTGCGCTGACAAATATTTAATGTGTTTCAGCCAAAAAGAAGCACAAATGTAACAACTGTGTAACTAGAATCCTTCTTGAAAGAGCTGTGAGTTGTGTAATTGTGGCTTGGTAGTTTATATAATATAGGAAAACTGCTACAAACCTTTGAAACACTCTGAAGTTTGTGTCACGCCAGAGTTTGAATGAAGTGTCTGTTCCTGTTCTCCATGCTCCAGCACCAGTGAAAAAGGAAGTATCAGTAGGCTCTTTGTGGATTATTTTTAAAATATTTTTCTAACATGAATATTTTTGAATTACAACTCTGGCAAACTAGTCATCTTGTTTCTGCAAATTACATCAAAAGCAACGATATACATTATTTCCTCTCTGCTAGAATTGCTGTAGGAACCTGTGACCATATGTGGGCCTATACTATGTTCACCCATACTATATTCTTCATAATTTCTCTTTATTATGAAGGATTTTGTACTGGAAAACTTTGACAATGTTGACCTAAATGAAGGGGATTTTTGGAGGTAAATGTGGGTTCTTAATAGTGTGGCTAGTATGTTTAGAGGCTTCCAGCTTTCACGATGACACACATCATCACAGTTTGACTTTTACAGTTGAGGGGATGTGAACAGCAGAGAAGACGACTCTCTGCTTATATATTTATGAATTAATTGTCTTTGTAACCTTAAATTAAAAGGGTATGGCTGGTAGCATGTGCATTGGATTACCTCTAGTGTGCACCTTGTCCATGTCACTTAAACCTTTTTCTCATCTGTAACTGGATCTAGTGACACTTACCTATGGCAGAGAGATATCATGAAGATCTATTGCATGTTGTAAGGATGTTCCATTGAAAGGTGATTTCCAGGGCTCAATACCATCAATACCTCCTATTGATTTCAGTGGGGTTTGCAGTGAAAGTAATGCTGCATCCAATAGTAATGTGAGGAGCAAATGTTAAATTTAGCAGAAACATTACTGGTTTTCTGTCTCCAATGGATTAGTTCCTCCTTTGTCAACCTGTAAAGGTTACTGGTTGGACTTCATTCACAGTGAGCAGTGCCAGACACATTTGAGACAAGCGTCAGGAGCAGAAAGTTTCCACTCTTTCCTGTTTTCCTGGATACTTGAAAAATTATTTTCATGTGTTCAGCATTGCTATTGCCACTTAAAATCAGAAGGAGGAAAAAAATGTTTAACGTGTGGCATTTAGCTAACTGCCAGTCTCCAAGCAGGGCTCCAAGAAAGACTGTAAATTCCAGCAACTGCCCATAAAGGTAATTTGGGGTCTGTCCATATTTTTGGTGCTGAGGTCACTGCAAAAGTATTAAAAGTAAATGTGAATGCAGTAAAAAATGGATACTTTTATTTTACTTTGTCTCTAAAAATAAAGGTGGATTAACATAGAGCCCTTTATTCTGAGGGGACGCATCTTGTGTCTATAAGATGGTTTATGACCTGAACGTATGTTATACACAGTATTCTCTAGACCCCTGAACTTTCACGTGATAGCTTTGCAGTGGCATGTCCAAAAGGGCTGGGTGAGTCTAACAGAACGTTGTTGTCCTTGAAGCCTCTGTACAAAACACTTGACACCTTCCTATGCCAACGGGAGAGCCTGCCTCCGTTTTCCCAGCGTGTTGTAACACCTTTCACTGCTGCCTAGGCCCGCGTAAACCGCATCGCCCTGCGAGCTGCAGCAGGAAGTTTTAAAGAAAATCTCCAAATGCGTGTTTGTGCACAGTGCCAGATTTCAAGTACAGGAGAGAATCCCAGTGCCAATTTATTACTAATTGTCCCTCCTGGCTGTGTCTGTTCGACTTCTTGGAAGAGCCAACCCTACACATCACTGTAAATACTAATCTTCTTATACTTCAGGTATCAGGTTTTCTTTTGATGTTACCAAACATGTTGACTCTTATCTTGGTTGAACGCACAATCCAGACACAGTTGTCACGAGTAGTGTTCTGTCTCCTGCTTCCTTATGGAGAAAGTAGCAAGATGCTTCCTTTCAAAACGCTAACTTTTCTGCACTTTAGTAATGATCAAGCCTATTGGATTTACACCTTATTTAAGGTTTGAAATAACACATTTACTTCCCTGAATCTAAAAAGAAAGCTAATCCTGATAACGCGTACGTATGTGCTTAGCTTGACACTCACAAGGCCCTTTGAGCAAGTAATATACATGAATAAATATGTGCAAGACTGAGGTCCCGTGCTCCATTTGCTTGTAGTGCTGTCCTGAGGGCAAGGGTTTTTCTAATATATATGGTCAGTTTTCAGCTCACAAAGGGTCTGAGTCTGCTAGCTTTAACTGGCACAAGCAGATCCATTCTCTATTCATGTGTTATTTTGCCAAGTCCTTAGCTTAAGTAGAGCAATTCATGCAAGTAAAGGCTTTTAGGCAGAATCTGAAGAGTTAAAAAAAATTACATGTGCTAAATTTCATTGTATAGAAGATTAAAAGTCATTCACTAAATTCCACACTCTTGTAAACATAAGACCTGATCCTCACCTGAAGAGGCATAGAGCTGTTGACTTCCCTAATGCTTTTGCAATAAATGCCAGCTGAGCAGAAGTCAGTTTTCTATACAGCGACGTTTTAGTCTCTTCATGACTCATTAACTTGACCACATACTCACTGTGAACCTGATCTAAAACCTGTATCTCAATTACTTGATCATCCTAAAGAATGGCTAATTAACAACTGCATGCTTAAAAAAAAAAGGAAAGAAAGAGGAGGAGATATATTTTGATGTTTTCCATTTGGCAGAGTATTATGTTATGAATAATATAGTATGCATTTCAAGATCTTGTTAATTTTGATGTGCTAATGAATGGGAATTCCTCGTGGAATTTTTTGTCCAGAAATATGAATGGTATTAGCTCAACAGTTATATGATTAAGCATTAAGACCTGCTGAGGCAGGCACTACTCAGAGATGATTGACTGCTTTAATTGATTGACATCCACAGGTAAAGCCAAGGGCACCAATTTACAGATTAGGTCAATTATCTCCTGGTAATGCCCACTTGGTATGTCTTATTGCTATGCTAATATTAACTGTTATTGAAACATTTTAATGAGTTTTTAATTTAAAAGTGGTAAATTTAAAAAGGGTGAACATTAAATTATTCAACTTGAAATAATGGGAACAGAAATATTCTGCTTTGCTAATGGTGATGTAAAAGTTTTGTTGTGCATACCAATACTACTAGAGATCATTTTAGTTTGTCTCCCGGGGAAGGCGAGTTCTTTTTGGCATTTGATAAAAACCCACGATGCAGCAGCACAAAATACCTGGGAATCACCTGAGCAGCTCCCAGAGCCTGGAAAATAACCACGCACTGCCACATCCAAGCATCGGGTGGAAAGCCACCCCAGGAAGAGGCGGCTTCCCGTAGCGATGTTAAAGGCCTGCTTACGGAGGCAGTGGCAGGTGCTCGACCTGACCCCGAGCAGGGCTATCTAGTGGGAAGGCGGCTGAGCGCAGGACTGGGCGCGTTTCTTGTTGGGGAGCAGAGCACATCCCCACGAAGGCAGCACGTGCAGGCTCTGCCGGGCGCCCACCCACCCGTGCCCCTGCTTTTGCCACATGCTGCTGAAGCACGGGCACGAAGCGCTGCATGGGAACCCGGCTCTGCTGTTCTTGAGAAGGTCTCACTGGTAATTTAACTCAGTCTTTGTCAAGGAAGATTTAATTTCAGAGAGACCCATGCTTTTTGCAGAGAAAGGGATGTGAGTCCTCTGGCTCACTTTCCCACCCCAGCCAGCTGCCCAGTGGCTTGCTGCTGCTCTTCTGCTCCAGGTTAGCCAGCAACACTGGCAAGGTAGAGCGTGCGTCAGCACTTCAGCTCGGGCTGTGCAGGAGCACGGGGAGATGTGATGTGGTGGGTCTCAAGGGTGCATATAGGTGCTCTGAGGGCCAGGTTATAGAGAGAGACACCTTCTGCTAAAGTTCCCAGGGGGAAAAGAATGTGGGTGCATTTACCATGTGAGCACGCGACGGCAGCCAGGAAGATCCAGGATATAAGGTCCTCTGTGAGCAATCAGTTGACTCCTCTAGAGCACAGGATCTGCTGTAAACAGAGAAGTAAGACACTTGAACATTCGTTGAAAAATAAAGGGTGTAGATGGCTTGGGCAGTTGTAGAAACATACTGCAACTTTTTTTTGCGTAGGACATGGAACAGCACAGCTACATGGGTTGTATACAACAGACAGGAAGTGTCATTCATGTAGCCTCAAAGAAAAGTTTCAGGAAGACTTTTAGAAACGTAAGCATCAACGTGGTCATGAAATCTTGTCCAAGGAAAAACAGTTTTAAACAGATCTAGGAGATCTTTCAAGAAACAGGATTAAAAGCACAAGTGTGAAGTGTTCCTGTGCAAACAAAAGAGAGGAAGGATAGTAAGAAACCAGTTTAGCTAAATCACAAATTTTTCACTTCAAACACTAGGAAGAGGAGGGGAGAGTAGCTGTCAGATCAAAGATTTGTAATTGTAGTGGGATACAGTTAGACCAATGCACAAAATGTGAGGCTGCTGGGATGTCAGTGGCCTGTTGAATTTCCTTGTACTTCCTATAAGAAACTGGAGTAATCATGGGGCTTCTGGAGAGGAAGGTCATGTCAAGGGCTACAGCACAGCAAATATGATGTCTTTCTCTAGAGGAGGAAGACTAGACATGCAGTGTGCTAGCAAGGCTTTTGACATCATCCCACATGATATTTGCATCTGAAATCTAGAAAATTTGTTGAAAAGCCATAGTTGCTAGCAAGGGAAGCAGGGCGTTAAAACTAGTGGGCTGTCGTTGGAGTCTGCTGCAGGCCCTGTACTTTTCAGCATTTCCATTAGCTGCCTGGATCATGTAGGCAGTGGTATCTCCAACACTGGGGGTGTTCAAGATGATGTCAGACAGGTGTCTGTCAGGTGTGACACCGAACAGTTGATCCAGCCTTCAGGCAGGAGCATGAACTAGGCGACCTCCACGGTCCTTCCAATCCCATCCTTCTGTGCCTCGCATCAAAATATTTTAAGCTAATATGCTAGAATTTAAATTGAAATGGCCGAGAGAGGAAAATATTCCTTTCTGCCATTCCTATTACACAGTCTGAAACCTCTAGGAGAAGGATGGGGGGAGTGAGGGATGCAGTAACATCTTAAATCACCACTGTAAGACTCAACAGAGCTCATCTGTCAGCAAGTCTTGACAGGAGAGTCCGAAAAAAAACCAAACAGGACTGGCAGGTCTGCAAACTAGGTGTTTTTTTTCTTGTTCTTTTTTTTCCCCTTTCTCCCTCCATTTACTCTCTATATCAGCCCTTATTTAAGGGAAGACAAACTTAGTTATGCTCGAGTTCAAATGAAACTTTCCAACTTACAAAGTTTCATTGAGTACCAAATGATGCCAAGCAAGCTTGCCTGTCCCTGGCTGACATAACATTGCGTGACTCCTGTCCCTGGGACCAGCACAGATACCAGTTATCAATCTCACAGGCAAGGGATAGTTAAATGAAAGATGGAGGGAGACGTGCGTGATGACAGACTAGCTTTGCACACCCCTGTTGGGCGTTGCGGGTGCTCAGTTGTACTAGAAGTGTAGCTGTAACATGACGTGTAAACAGCTTTTATATTATCGGGGTATGGGGTCAGTACCTCAGACTGTCCATAAAAAGGGACTTTTGCAGGCATGGTGCGGGAGCCAGGGGCCTTGGTTTCCTCATCACCTTTCTGCTCTTTGGTTTCCCTAGCTGGGGTGGTGAATGCTCCCCAGCCTTTGTGAGTGCTCTGAGCTGAATAGATGGAAACAACTGTTTGAGCGCTAAGGATTTAATCACGCTACAAGTGTTAAAAAATGCTACTGGTAGTCTTAGCTAAGGCTTGAAATACGTGTTTATACAACGTACAATAAGGACCTAGTGTTGCAAAAGAGTTAAATTATGCGTCCAGCGCTATGCTGAGTGTGGACTGTGTAAATAAAAGCTCTAAATAGTTTCAATTCCTTATGTATGTTTTCAAAATACCCTTTGTTAATGGTCTTGAGTTTGAAATAACTTTTACGGGCAGGGGATCAACAGTGATGTGAAGATGAATTTCACGCCGCTCTTAATCCATGCCATGAAGTTATTCAAAACTCAGTGAAAGATCAGTTCCAGTTCAACCCACACTGATGCCCTAATCTGCATGCTGTCATCAGGCAATAGCGAGTTTGGAACATGCCATATGGGAGCCTGGCAGATGTTGCACAAACTGCCTTTTCCTTCCTGCTTCCCGGGCTTTTGTCAGTCATAGGCTCCGTCACGGAAGCGTGCAGGAGCAGGATCCTATCGGCCCCTCAGTAATTGCTCTAAGATTGCTTCATTTTGCCTGTTGCACACTCTGCAGTGTTTTGTTGTTTTCCATAATCCGGCCACATATCTGAAATTATACTGCAGTATTATTCCTGTTGCTTCTGTTTATAGTAGCAAGACTTCACAGGCAACAACTATTGCCAGTGGCTTTGGGGACAGGTAGTTTTTCCAGAGACTACAAAATCCCAGCTAATGCTCCTTCAGGGGCCGGTTAAAACAGGATCCATCACACCATACGATATTTTCCTTTTCTGGCTGCCCACTGATGGAGGAACCTCTGGATGGTGTTTGCAGGCAGGCACTGGTTCCACCAGCCCACGTGCCAAAGCAGCCAGATGCCATCCACCACTGTGCAGCAAGCCACGGTCAGCATAAAACTGAGCCAGAGTTAATAAACCCTGCTTAGATTATTTTGCATTAACACAACTACGCACCTTCTGTATTAGACGTGGTGGCGTGAGGATGAGCAGAGCGGATACACATCCACCTGGAGAGGAGCGCACAGACTTCACCAGCGTGCCTGTCTTTGGCTCCTTGTTTCTGTCATTGTCAAGGACGTACTGTTGCCTAGAGGTGCAACATTTCTTTCCAAAGTCCATTTTTTTTGCTCACTAAACTTACAGGTTTACTTCTCTGTGTCATCTTCTGAATGGAAACAAACTTTCCATTTTGCCGTGCCTCTAAATTCGGGTGTCATCCTTATGGTTTCTTTTTGTTTCGGTACAAATAGCTATGTTCGTAAATACAACCACTAAGCAAGACTGCTTCTAAATGCACACTCCCGTGCTGGGCTGGGGTGTCCAAAATGCCGCACACTGTGAGAACCCGCAAAGAGCTGGTGGATTATTTAAAGGGAAGCATCACCTTCCCTAATCATTGCTTTCAGTTTTGCAAATGCACAAGACATTAGTAGGTGCAAATCTGTACTGAAAAGCATAAATGTCCTGGGCTGGGCATCTTCTTTTCATAGTTTAAAAAAATAAATAAATTTTAAAAATCTAAGTTTAAACAGAGCTTTCAATAAACCCGTTAAGTGTCTCAAACTCCAGTATTTTGAACTGGTTTGCTCCTGTGGTATTTGCTTCCCTGCTGTCAGCTGAAATGCTGTCTGGATGAAGTTTGTTACAGTATCAGGCGCTTCTACAGAAGCAGCAGTGGTCTACTACAGTGACAAACGTTACTGGGTGATGTTACGTCCCATTGCAAAGTATTTATTTTCCAGATGTGAAGACATGCAGAAAAGCATCCATCTATCTTTGCTGCACGTGTAAGAAATGGAATAGTATAGTACAGTGACTTCATGTAATACATATCCATCTCAAAATACCTGTCAATCAGATGAACGGGAGGTAATGTCACTTCCTTTTACAGGGTGGGAGGACAGTGTGTCCTACAAGAAAACAGGCGTAGCTGATTTGTGCCAAATCTCATACCGTTGTAACAGACGGATTTATTTCATTTAGCTTCATTACTGAGGAGCTTACCTTTCAAATCACTAGTGCTGTAAGAAACAGGAGAAAATACACATCGTGCACGCATAGGCAATTTGTGCCAAACTATTCAAAAGCAATATCGGTTGTCAGCAAACAGGGCTGTTTGCTGTGTGCTGGGATCTGCTGTATGTCGCATATTATCTGTAACAACTCTGCAATTCGTTCTTTCACTCTTGTTCTCTCTCTTTCATCACATTAGATTATGTAGAGGCACTTCAAGGTAAATTTTTAAAACTATGTGGGAGATGCATGTTGGAGAAAAACTAAGAAGCAAATATATTGAATGTTTTTTAGCACAACTCCATCTGTCAGCTATTTTGACAACCTACCTGCTCATGTCACCTCTGTCTCGCGCTGCTGTGTTGAGTCATATTGTGTTATCTCAGAATAACACATTATGGAGCCAGGGCTGCCTTAAAAATGCCGCATACTTAGTAATTAGAGAACAGGCTTCTGTGCATAAAGAACATACGGGATGGATTATTTCTGTTCAGCTGCCTGTGTGTGTAGTGTCATGCTGTACGGAACCCACCCAGTGACTCCGCACACTTAGGGAAGCTCAAGGTCAAGAGACTCATTTGCATCACGAGCACAACATCTCTTGCTGAAGTACTGTTCCACATTGCCCCCACTGATACGTCTCGTTGCCAAACTGCTCCTTCCAGACTGTAAGATAACAAGTCAGCTAAGAACGCTCAGAGATGACAGTTGATATGAAATATTAATATGGCCTTATAGAAGACAATCTATAGGCTCTTATGGCAGCTGTGATTTTGTTTTGCAGTTTACTGTACTAAAAGGGCACATTCAACTTGCAATCTAGGCAGTTTCAAATGCTTGTTACCTGTAGGCTTCCTGATAATTTCAAGTCACAAATTATTGTTTCTTTAAGCCTTTTCTGTCACGGAGTATAGGGGAGGAGCAGGGGAGAGGGGGAGTGCTAGGACCAAAGTGAGAGCAGACTGAAAATACAGAGTGAACTGCCAGCTACACAAAAAACATCCAACAGCAGGAAATAAAAGGAAATTCTCCCTCCCTGGTCTCTTTTCCTTAATGGCTACTACTTACTGTTTCCCTTTACAGTTGGAGGTGCATGTCTCTCATGAAAAATGGGAGGCAGAGTGTGGCCCTTCAGAAACTCGGAGGAGGAGAGACTGCCTGAGGGGCTGCTGGTGCCTCCCTACCCCAGCCACCAGGTAGCTCCAGCTGGTTTGGGTTTTGTGGGGTGAAGAGAGCATGGGGTGGGGGGGCTTCAGTAATTCACTAGGATGAGATACCCACTTAATGGTGTTTTTCAGACTTGAGAATTAGTCATGGAGGGTACGTGGAGATGAATACCAATGCAAGTGGGGCTGATCACTGCAAGGGCGGTATGAAGTCTTTTTGTGCAGCGCGGGCTCTGATTCTACAGCTGGTTGTAATGAACAAAAGGAGTCTCTCTGACTCCATTCAGCTGTCGATCAGGCTGTACCCATGTCCAAATGCCAGAGCAGTCTGGCCAACTTGCCTGCTCACATTCTTGAGGGAAGCGTGATACATGAGACTCATAGTGGAATTTGGAGCCCAAATGCTTGTTAAGTAACAGAGCGCTGGTCCTGCTGCACGCCTTCCAGGTGTTCGGGGCAGCAAGGACTCCAATGTTCTGATGTTTTAAAGTTGTGCAGAGAGAAAGTGCAGATCCTGGGAAAAGGTAGACCGGGAAAAGCTTAGGGATTTTGATTAGCGGTCCTCCCTGTCATAAAATGCATCGATCTGCTAAGGATTACTCCCAGAGATGATAACTGCTCTAACTATGTCCGCAGTATAGATGGGCAAGGAGGAAGGAGTGCTCAAAGGCTGAGCTTTCTTTTTGGGCTTGTAACACAAGACCCCAGGCATTCCTGGCATTTAGGATTTCCTCCCCTCTGGAGGCCTGGTGGACCTGGGAAGAGGCTGTGCGATGCAAAGGCATTGTGTAACGTGTACTCCCCTTGCAGCTAGCAACCTCAGCGGGAGGCCGCAGGCCGAGCAGGCTAGGGCTCGGCGCCCTGGCATGTGTCATGAGATTAGCCAGTGTCAGCACAGTCCTTTGGCAAAACAAACCAGAAGCATCAGATCACATATGTGCATCCAGCTTGTACCTGTCCTGCCAAGCTTGCGCAAGTGGCACTCGCTGCTAATAGGTTTGGGGACACCAAGTGGCAATGGAAATGCATTGACTTACTATCCATTGGTGAGCTCTGCAGAGACAAAATGTGTTTGTTTTAAACCAGCTTCGTACTTCAGTAAGATTGTTTTGGAAGTCAAATGTATACCTATTTCTGGGGTGGTATCTGCTATGTTACTTTAGGTGGATTTTCCTGGACTATGTCTTACCTAAAGCTGCGGGAGACAGCACGTGGTAGAAGAGGCAGCTCCTCAGCTGAAGAGCATCAGGCACATTATAAGGCCCTTGAGTTATGAGCTAAGGAGACCAGTATCTAGCATGAACAGTACATCTGATTCCATGCAGAAGATTCCTCTGCTTTGCAGTGAGAACTGAAGGCCCAATACAGGAGTTGCAAAAGCAACTGAACATGTGGCTTCCACCCAATTTCCCTAGCATTTCCCCATCTTTGAATGAGACAGGAATGACAAGGTATCGCATGGTGGAACTGTAGCTGGTAAGAAAGTTCACCAGACTGAGGAGTTGGAGCATCGCTTGCATAGCTTAGTAATAGATCATTGGCCTAGGAGGATGGAGAGCCAGCCCAAACCCTGCTAGGGGCTTTTACATGTAAGATTTATTTATATTTATTACAGCAGGGTTTTTGTGCTTGGGCTTTGGATGGCAGGGAGGGCTAAGGGAAGCTGCAGGGCTATTGTCAACCTTTTTCTCCCCGACTACCGGTCTAGCTCCAGTACTGCTGGGGCAGGCACACGGTGGAGCCCCAAGTTTTGCATTCTCCCAGAGGCTCTCTAGCCTTTCTTACACATCTGAAGTTCTTGTTTCCATGCCTGAGCCTGGTGGACCATGTAAAATGGGGTCCTTAAGGTAGAGTCCCATGAAATATGACAGCTTCAGGCAAAAATGGAACACAGTCATTTCTTTCCTGGGGTTTAGACTGCAACAGCTCAGACTTGGCAGAACTTGCAGCCAAGTTGCAGAGTATGCCACTCTGTTGCAGCAGCCATAACTGCCCAGTCCCACAAGCCCTGCCTAGAGCAGCTTGGCACTGGCCCGCTCAGCTGGCGAAGGTTTAGCTCTGAGAGCATGGTGCGTGCAGGCCAGCCCTCCTCCTCCCCGAGCGTGCCCGGACCACCGGGCACCCCCACCTGAGAAAACCCATCTCTGCCCGTCTTCTGCTGGCAGCGCTCGGGGACTTGAGGGGCGGATGCTGCTGAAAGTTTATCTCGGGATCAAACACCAGGTGTTATAAAGGTCATTAATGTTTTCCAAGTAACGTTCTGTTTGCTTCTTAAAGCCTCTGCCAAGTTTCTCTGAGGTGTGTTCATAAAATGCTCTGGATGTCTCATACAATAAAAAAGGTAGCAGGTTTCTAAACCAATTTGTGATACATCAGTAGCATCTCAGAACAGTATGCTCTTATTACGTGGTGTGTGCAGGTTGGCTTCCTCACCAACTGAAAAAAATCCATATTATTTATATTTTGGCAGTTTTGCAGATTTGGGAGTGTTCTATTAACTGAAACATGCCCAGCTGTTAATTTAGGTTTCACAATCTATCCCCACTGAACGTTATTTTTATGATATAGTGATCTTGTGACGTGTGTTATTCTTGGCTGATATTCCTCTGGCAATCAATTCAACCTGCTTAAAAACTCAGAGGAGGAGGCAGAATTACTTGCAGAATGGATGCATCGAAATACATTGTTCCAGTAACAGTCGATCATTTTACTAAAACAGGCCAGGTATGGTGAAGACGCTGTTTTGTTTCATTTTAAGATACGTATCCGGGCTTGATACACTTTCCAAACTACCCAGTGTAAACAGTCCAACGTAGTGTGTGGTGACCCGTATATTCACTCTTTTTCATTCCTGGTAGGCTAACGCCAATGGCAGAAAATTGTGTACATACCCAAAGCCATACTCTTTGCTTCTAATTAGAGTGTGTGCACACATGGTCTTCAGCCGCTGTCCCGCGCCTGCTCCTTCACCCCCTCCCCGATGTTCTTGTCGCCTGGAACTTTTTGTCTTCTGCCTCGAGCTCTTTCAGTTTGAGCAGGGCAGGTTACTTTACAGTGCCAGTAATAGGTCCTTATTAATGTGGTTCCTCATGGCTGAAATGAGTTCGGGAGCGATTATACGAGCAGCTGAGCAAGCAGACAAGGCGGGATAACAACTTGCAGCAGAGGAAAGTGGTGAGCAGATGGAGGACGGGGCGAGCACCTCCTCAGGTTGGAGAGCTGTAACCAGCCGGGCTGTATCAACGCAGTCTTCATTGTTGCCTACTTCGTATCAAACGAGAAAAGAGGGAGGCGAATTAGGTGTTCACGGCATGGCTTTTTTTTATCCACACACAAGATCTCTGGAGTTCACTCTTCAATTTAGTTAATTCTGTTATTACTGCAGCTAAATCTGCTTATGCTAAATATTTATTTATGTACATTCAGCCTAGTTGCCTGCAGTATTATTTTCTGAGCTGCTTTAAAATTGTTCCTGCCTTTCTTATGCTGGGATTTCAGAAGTGAATTCCATATCCTTTAGGAACACTCCTAAGTGGAGTATACAGAGAGGGCTTCGACGTGCTTGGCCGCTAACGTGGTGTTCTTCAAATAAAGCTCCAGGTTGCATTATGCTTCCATCATCCTAGATTTTGTTGCAAACTGTTCTAATTAATGAGTCGCTATCATATTGTCAGAAATATAGTCTGTCTACTGATTTTCAACTGCAAATTATCTCTTTCTGTGCACTTTGTAAAACAGGAGCCAAGGACCGTCTATAGCAGCAATCTTAGGGACCTGGTTTGTCCATGTCAATCAACTCTGCAAACTGTATTTTTCAATCAGAGGATCTGTCTTCAGAGAAAAATAGCAAAGGCAGTAGGATCCAAGCCTAAATAATTAAGGGTGGAGCCTTAGCTAGTGTGAACAGGAATATTGAAATCATGGGATACATAGCAGATGTTACCAGCTCAGCATCAGCTGTGATAGAAACACTGACCTTATGGTAAAACTAACAATTAGATTTTTCATACTGTAGTTGGCTTACTCTTTCTCTTTTCTTTTTCATTATGTTGGTGTTTTTTTTTCTTTTCTCTCCTATTTTTTTCTTGCTCCATTGAATTATTTTATTGGAGTTCAAGATCTGGACAAGTCAGGCATTCCTGTTACCAGCACAGCATTTAGTCATAAAACTTCAGAACAAAGGGAATGAAAAGCATATTTCATGATATTTATTTCCTGCAGGTTTAGAATAGACCAATATCATTCCTTAACTTCTTTGCAAGCGTTCAGGTATAATTTGGATGAGTTAAGTATAGAGATGAGAGGGCATGTTTCAACTACATGATAAAGGTTTATATTGTCACTTCAGAATGGAAGAGTATGCATAAAAATACATCTTGCAATTTAAAGAGCAATGTTAAAGACTGTGGATTGGCTAAAACTCTCCCATTGCTGGACTGCTTGTAATGTTGGCTGGCAGAGAGGACGAAGGAGGTGGCTTCAGCAAATGCAAAGTGTCTTACATGATATTCAAAAAGCAATATAATAGGTACCTTTCAGTACATAGTGAATCTCTCAGATTAAATTTCTGCTCAGTTTCCATTTAACCTTTCAACCTGATCAAGGAAAAGTTAGGCTGAAGTAGTAAAGATGCCTTTGCCTTGAGGGAGAAGTTTTATTCTGAGGCTGTGAGACTGAGTTTAGAGCAGGGCCAGTGAGATAAATTGAGAGCCAGTAGCACGTTTCTGGGGGGTTGGCTCCCAGCGTGTTGGCAAAGGAGATGCTTACTGTGTCCGCTTGCCTACAGCTGAAAAAGGATGCTCACGGGAGGCGGGAGGAGAACGGACCCTGTCTGAGACAGCCCTGCTCTGCAGTCAGACATGCCTGCGCAGAGCCTCTGTGTCGGGGTGTTTTCTGTACGCAGAGAGAAACTGCAATGACAGGCAAAGCACAGGTCAAAGTGGGAACCAGGCAGAGTAAATGAGAGAAGAGATTGAACTGGAGCAGTCAAAGAAAAGAGCATCTTTTTCAGACACAGGAATGAACGGTTAAAATTTAAGATTGGACTCTGCAATAGGCTGGAGCTCAGTAAGGAAAATAGCTCTAGTAAGTTAAAGAGAAATAGAGCAACTGCATGCTCGGGAGAAATATATCAAGCTTTTGACACAAGGCCTGCTTACCATTTAATTCCCACCACGCAGAGGTGAGCAGCAGCCTGGTGCATGATGGAGCAGCTTAATCAGTTTAGCTGCTCTGCAGAGGCAAAGCTACAAGAGAAAGCTGAGAACGGCCGTCTAGTGCAAGGCACTGCGTTCAACTTTCTCTGGCTCTGAAAGTTACTCCAGAAGTAAAGATGAGGAGGTAAAGGTAAGGTAAAGAGACTGGCTCAGAATGGCAGGATACCGTGTGTGCGTTTGGAGCATGAAATCAGAGTTCTTCGCGTGGTCTTTCCATGACAGGGCTTGTAGGAAGGCTATACCAGGTATGAAGGGACCATACCGAAGTGAGTAGACTCAGTAACTGTTCTGGCAGCGTCGCGTGATCGCATTTGCAGTGACTGTGGGCTGAACTGCGGTGCTCTAGCCTGCGTTCTTCAGCTGAAAGCAATGCAGCCGCGAGAGAGTGCCGCCTGAGAGCTGGTGTTTTCTCTTATGAGTGGGACAGGAGGCAGCTACGGCTGATGGTGACACCTTCGCCCCATAACCCCTGGCTGCTTCTGTTTACTCTTGTGCAGACCTACCCTTCTAGCGTGTGCATACGTGTGTGGGTATGAGACATTAGATTTTACTGCTAAATCTATCACACGAATTGTGTCTGTTTCCTGTCTGATGCCATTTGAGACTGGGATAAACCAGCTAATATGATCAGTTATACAGGTTCTCTGAAATTCTGCACTTAGTTTGCTACGTGTGGGCTTTGGAAGTTAGAATATTACATTAAGGATAGTTTCCTTGATGCATAGTTAAAATCAGTCACTTAGTCTTCATCTATGTAAATCTAACTTAGGAGAATTAGTTGTAAGAGCCACAACTGAGTGGCTATGAGTGACAGATTCCCCCCCCCTAACTCACAAGTTATGAGATCCTTAATTGTGCAGACTGTAGGAGCGTCATGTCCCTCCTGCTCCTCAGAACTTGGTCTGCAGTTGCCAATAGGCATGAGACAAAGTAGATTACAACCAATTAATCATCTGTGTTCATACTAGCAAATAAGGAAAGGCTGCTAAAATAATAAAACTTCACTTGGAAAACAGCAAAGGAAAAGATTAATGAAATTCATTGGCTGAAACTGGAGTTTCACCTACTCTTACTGACCTAAAGATGGCATCTGTAGGATGGAAGGAATATGAAGCTCTTGGGAAACAGAGAGTACTTGGAGCAGAACTGCTATCTTCCAGGAGAACAGTGAAGCATTTGTATTTCAGAAAGGACTGAAGTTGGTTAAGTAACATTGCCCACCCAGGCCATACGGTCTGCTCTTGCCTGTGCTCTAGCGTCTTCTCCAAAGGGTAGACCTTTACAGAAGCTCTGAAGGTGTCAGGGAAATGTCTGTGGTCCTTCAGCCGCAGAGCTAGCTGCTTTTCTTGCTGTATGCACCAAGAGGTGCAGGCATCACTTGCTTCTTGCTGATGTCTCCCCAAGAGATCTATCTCTGTTCTGAGCTAGCAACAGCCATGCTGCACTGCATGCCATGCCAGGGATAACAGGGCCTCTGGAGCCTCTGCTCTCCCTCCGAGCGCACGGGAGACTCCCATTCATTCATTCCACCTAATAAAAATGTATTGGTTTGGGAGGCTGGGATCAGACCCAGCTTGGCAGAATTATCAGGTTCTGAAAGAGAAAAGAAGTTCACAAAGTGAACCGCATCATACCCACATAACCCGGTAATAACAATCCTGATATGTATTATTTTGCAGTAGCATCCTAGCAACCATGTCAAATACAAGAGAAAATGTGAGAACAAAGAGCGCATGTTAGAACTACCCTGAAGCATGTCTGAATTAATTATGCCTCTTAATTTTTGGGGTAAAAGTCAGGTGCTTATTTCATTATTTATAGCACAAAATCAAAACATTACTCTTTTATTTATGATGATGCTGATTCTGCCCAGATTATGTTGGTTTTCCTTCTGTCAACAGCAGCTCTGAAAAACTTGATGTCTTCCCATGATTTTAGAGAACCAGGAATGGTGGCTTTTCCCTAAACTGAAACTGTAGTTTAGAAATCTAAAAAAAAAAAAAGGAAGTCAAAATTTGTATAACTATGTGGACTGTACAAACTATTAACCAATAGACTGTGCAAACTATTAACCAATTAATCTTGAAAACAATTCTGTGAGCCAAAGAAGTTGGCTACTGTGCTAGACAAGTTACGGGAAACTTAGATTTGTCAAAATGAGTACTTACCCTGCAACCAAAAAAGGAGATATGTGACATCACTGAAACTTCCTGAGAGGATGAATACACATTTAAAAGACATGATTTGCCAAGCAAGTATTATCTGCAGAATTAAATTTAGTATGGAAAGGTAGTGTATTCTCCAAGTATTTCAACAGGAACCTGTGCACATCGTTAACTTTAAAATAGCTCATTTATTTTCATAGTTCAGTTCCCTTTAGCAAATAAAATGCAGTTTGGCAAACTGTAACATAAAACATGTCTGTAATCTGTATGTAACATACAACCAACAAATATTTAAAAATGGGAAGTCTGACCCACAATTATGTCCCTCGGGCTTTTCTGTCAGCAGAAATGTCCCACAATCAAAGCTGTTCCGCTTTAAAACTGAAAGAATGTAGCGATGGATGATTCACGTCCCTAGGTTAGTGATACGAGCCAACAAAAATTGCAAGGAGTTGCTCCTTCCCGAAGTTGGTTTAGTGTTTCACAATCTCCTCCTGTTTAATCAGAATGTTTGCATTTTTTATTATTATTTTCACCCACCTCTCAGTCCTCATTAATATTAAACCTTGCCTTCACACTAACATGAGCTGCAGGAACTGCAGCAGTGGTGCTGCAGAGGAATTGTGTTTATAACTGTGAATACAATTGATTGCCTTTTCACCATACGAGCATGACTTACACATATAGGACCTATTACATTGTGAAGAAATGCCTTAAGTGAATTCCATTGTCAGCTAAATTGATAGTTAAAGGTATGAAATTCAGCATTGATAAATGGAAATGCTTTTTTACACAACACATGATTTGAGCGTGGTCCTGTCTGCCACAACAAATTGTTCAGGCAGATTTAGAAGAATTCATATTTAGATGCTTCTGTGGAAACCAGAAACACCTAATGTTACAATTAGTACAACAGATAGTGAAAAGGATATTGAACGTAGTGTTCTGGGATGTAAATCAGTCTCTAACTACCAGAGAGCAGGATATGAAAGCAGGCTGTTTACATCTGCCCAGTAATGTGCTTTTGCATTTCTCCTGATGGATTAGGTACTGATCAGCATCAGGCAAACAGCTACTTTGGTTCTGGCACAGGACCGATCCTTTCCAAAGGTGCTTTCTTAAACTCTTTGTAGCAGGAAGATGTTGCTCACGCTGTGATAGCACCCAAATTCTCTAGCCCAGGCTCAGAACAGCAAGGCACAAAGGTCTGCAAACATATGGCGTCATACCATCCTTCCACCAACGTCTGCATTTAACTCCTTGCCGGCAGGCTGTACTCAAGGTCAGCCTGATTACTTCTTTGTAAATTTAAGATTTGAAAGTGGTTCGCAAAGCATGTTTACAGCCTCCTGTTTTACGTAGGCGTGGAGTTACAGGCCAGCATTTTTGAGGGAGATAGCAAGTTGCGTGAAAAAACGTTTGTCCCAACACAGTGTTGTGCCTGCTTAGCACAGATACTTCAGAAATATATCCAATGATAGGCACTAGAGAACACATGTCTCATTAGCGGATTACTTTGGGGCAGGAGAGCACCACTGAAACAAATTCGTGATTATTGCCAGTTGCTGCTCTGTGGTTCACACCATGGAGTGGTCTGAGGGCACACAAACTGTATTTATTCCTTTTCTTTAAACTACATGAGAAAAAGCTCTACAGGACTACACCTAATATATTCATTTGGTTTGCAGGACCAGACTAGAGCTAATCTGAAATAAATCCCCTGAGGTAAACATGGTGTGCACATCAGGTGTCTGCAGATCTGCTACTACTCGGCTGCACTGTTCGCCAATAAAGACCTGGCCTTCAGAGGCTTGCTGTTGTACAAGGTGCTCGTTGCCACTCCGGTGTGAGTTGCCTAAGGCAGCTTTCCTCTTCCTTCCACATCTTTTAGCATCTTTCTTCTTCAAATGTTTTACCTCCGCTGGCAAAGCCATGAAGCCCTTTTGTGAATCTCTGGTACAATAACTAGCCTGATAAATATGCTTGAAACAGATTTGATAACTCATGTGGACTATCAAGCCGTAGCTTATAAATGATGTTAGGTGGTAGAGCCAGGAGAAACTGGAATTTCTCTTCCTGAAAAAAATCTCAATTTTGAAGTAGACATGTAATTATCTTGATGGTCTTCCATTTGCCGTTATCTAAATACTCTGGATCATTAACTGGTGGCCCTCAATGGCCCCACCCCCGATGTCCTGAGGAGGTGTTATCTCTTTTTCTGTTTTGTGTAAGCCACATAGCAAACAATTACAGCTGCTTTTCTCCTGCTGCTACTAAGTAATAGCTGTAAAAGTGCCATGGGAGGAGGATCAGGGCCAGGTCTAAGTCAATCCCAGCAATTCCAGCTGTCTTTACCCATATCCCATCGAGAAGATTTCTAATGGGTGGCTGAGCATCCCTGTCCTACTGCCGTCTCCGTCGAAGGGGAGGGTGCTGTCTTTGCCCAGCAGGCAATCAGTAGCAGTGCAGTTTAAAGCTTTACAGCCCCAGCACTGTCCAAGCCACCATCACTCCCACATCGTAATGCCTTTAAGAGCACTGGTGCTGAATGTCCCAGGAGACAAGTATGCTGGTGAGGTTCAAGAAGGTATGGAAAACACAGATAGGACATTCCAAAACTGGAAAGGGATGATGCAGTGGTTTGCAAAGCATTAGCAGCACAGCACTATCCTGCAGCAGAGGGGTGGAAGCTGGACACGCAGAAAACACAGTTATATCCTATAATAACAAATACAGAGCTAAAGGAAAAAGGATCAATATGGTTAGTATCTGATAATATATCTACCCTCTAGCCACTGCTGAAAGACATTCTAGCGCACAGTAGATTTAAGATGGATGAGAAGTTTGCTGTCAAACAGGCAAGGCTTAAAAGAGTAGAGGAACTGAAGGTTTGATCTTTAACACCAGATGGAAATGGGAAAGATGAAAGAAAAGTTAATCAGAGAATTTTCTTAAGCTCTACTGATTACTGGAAAGCTTTTGACATGGTCTGTAGTATGCAGAAGTGAGTGGTGAGCCTTGATATTAACCAGCTCACCTAACAGTTTTTTTGCCCCCAGAGTTTAACAACTCGGTCAGTAGCCTGCTAGTGAGCTATTGCATTTTCCATTGCAAAACTGTCAAGGTGTTTTTTAATTCATGACCCTCCCAAATGGCACTAGCGAATGTTTCCTTTAAAAGTCAGTCTCATCCCCAGTGATACCAGCAATAGAAGAAGGTCGAGAAAAGAAGTGATGGTCTTTTCCTGAGATGCAGAAACTGCCCTGTGAGCAGGTGCTTTCAGTCAGTTATTTAAAGAATGAGTGTCTGTTTGTAAGGATACAAGTGGCTCTGTGGAGATTTAGGGATATTGGTTCATTCTGCAGAACTCTATTTCCACTCCCATTTCCTTGGGTCACACAGCACACTGTCCTGGTTCACTGGACTGGAGAGGAGGCGGCAGCTCTAGGGCTTTGCTGGATCCTGAAGTACTGAGGAGCCCCCAAGGATGGGTCAGTCCTTTTCTAGATGTCCCCTCTCACCTTGGGAAGCTGTGAGTACTATTGTCAAGCATTTTGATAGAAGTGACCAGCACAGAGACTCGGTTCCCTGTGTGCTGAGGTCTCTGAGGTACCTTTTGAACCAGAGTTCGCCAGAAGACTGTTGGCAATCAGTGATTGCACCCACCAGATCAGTAGCATTCACCGTGATCTCTTTGAGATTTAAACTGATAACCCAACAGATCATCTCTCTAGCTGGCTGTATGACTTACAGCATCATATAGCTGCCACTCATCTTCACAGCTTCCTGCAAAGTAGAAGATGAGAACAATGTTATCAGTAGTTTGCATATGGGCAACGGATGCACAGAAGACTATGGAATTTGTTTCAAGGTCATGCTGTCTGTGAACCCCTGAAACACAAGACCTTTCTACCTTGTTCTTATATCTAATGTCTATGAATATATTTTTCCCCTATGGCTTAAGCTGTTCTGCTGGTTCCCAACTTTGAAGCAGAACCCTTGCTTTTCCATGGCATGAATTTTTAACTCATCCATTGAAAGCATATGGGCTTTTCCTAGCAAGCAAGCAAATCTACAAGCTTGGAAAGGCATGTGAACCAGAGTTTGAATCTCAGCCAAACAATTTGTTCTGGCTTTAATCAAGATGTCTTCTTTTAACTTCAAATATCATTTTTTAAAATCCCGTATCAAAACTTCTAGTGTCACACTATGAAATCAATAAATGCTACCAGTCATTCAACTCAGAAATACTTCAAAGCCGCCTGAGTGATGGCCATTATTTTATTTTTTAAAATATTCATCAAAGCAATGCAGTTAATATGAAGGCAAAACAAAATTAACAGCAACAAAGAAATGTGTCAGTTACATTTTGAACTTGCAAAATCCCACCAATCCTGCTACTAGTTTTACAAAGTTTCTCATTTCCCATTCCTATATTGACACCTTTTAATATTTCCCTTTTTTGTTCTCATCACAACTAGTAGCTTAGTTACACAAATGCTAGTTTTAATGTAGTCATTTGAGTCATCAAATACTCGATGTTATTTCACACCTGAAAGAAGCGTTTACGTTTTTGGGCCAGATTTCCTACGTACAGTCCTGTCTGAGCAACCTGTCCCGATTCAAGAATGCACTTTAATTGTGCGTTGAAGTGTCATCGGCTTCAGCGGCTCTATGTCTGAAACTAAGTATGTGATTATGGGTGTTCCTGAGTGAGGATCGTGGAGTTTTATTCCATAAATATTTCAATACAAAACCCATGGAATTGTTCATGAGTAAAGTTCCAATGTAAATACAAGTTTGGGGATTTTGTCCATTTATTATAGCAACCACTATTCAATTTTATTGTGTACTATAATGGTACTTAAATTTATGTAATAGATTGGGACTGTAAAGATTTTCACCAGTGATTATTTTTCAATACTCATTAACACGATTTCTAGAATCAGTAAAAAGAATTCATGCTATATCTATTTTACATCAGATAGATATGGTTTTTGTTAGATTCAGATCACTGCAGTTTATTTTATAATTCTGAAGAGAGGTAACTAGCAGGGAGGGGCCCATCTATATGTAGCTTTGGGTGAAGTCATCTCACCTAGCTTTAGATGTCTACAACTGCAATCCCACTGGGTTTTCCTCACAGTCAGTAGCGCAAGATCAGCACTTTCAGTGTGTCAATCCTCTGATTAGTTTTAGACATTGATTTTAGGAGGAAATGAATCATGTTGTAAAGTGCCTTTTCTTGCTATTGACTACAAAAGTGTTTAAGGCTGAGATTAACTTGCTCACACCTTTATCTTTTATTTGAGGTGCCCTCTCCTCCTGGGGGCTGGAGGTCCTTGGCCTCCCGCTGCTGCTCAGTGCAGGTCTCAAAGATCCTGTGTCCCATGGGCGTAGCTTGGGTGCCTCAGAGGGCCCTAAGGTGCCGTGGAGGCCTCTTTTTAGGTGACTGTATCTCTGCCAGATGCCAGCTCAGGTACAGGTGCTATCTCCATGTCAGGTGGAGCCCACGTAGTGGGCTCGTGAAAATGCAGCATATTCAGAGCCTGGAAGATTTAGGCTGAACAAAACCTGGGAACATGTTCTCCAGGGAAAAGATTCTGACAAAACTATGGCAGCAGCAGCTCTTCTCTTTTCAGTCGAAAAGCTTGACATCAGACCTCAGCAGCTGGAGAGTTTAGGCAAAGAATACCCAATGGCTTGATTCCCAGTTCAAGGGCAGGACTTCCACTGCACAGTATGTTTAAAAAATAATGTTAAAAATAATTGGAGAAAACTATGTCACCAAGGCACATTAAGCCCTGATGTTCAGTTTTGCCCATAGAGAAGCAACAAGAAAAGGCAGAGTGAGACTAGTTTGTTTTCTCTTCCTGTCTCCCCATGCAGGGCAATACCGCAACATGAATGTATCTTGCTGTTCCATTGTTTTCCCTGCTCTGCTGTGTTTTCCCGGCTTCTCCACTGGCAGGGATTCAGTGGCAGAGCACGAGGCCTCCCTCAGTGAACCGTCAGAGACCCGGCTCCTTCTGTTTCTTATCTGTGTTGATGTGCCAGCAGGTTGGTACGATTTGTGCAATTATCCACAGCTTTATCTATTACACAGTGGCAGTGGAAGCTGCTTTGTGGGTTGTGGTTCCCCCTGCAACCCAGGGTCTGGCCAGTGCCAGGTGCTGCTAGCCTTGTGCTGGCCTTGTGCCGGTGGCCGGAGTACCCCCAGAAGTCTCCTTGGCCACTGCTTTTCATGCTTAGCGCCCTGTCCCAGCTTCGGCATCACCCTTGGGCCTTCTGCAGCCCCAGGGCCAATCTGTAGCTCAATTTCAGTTTGTGCTGGTCTAAGATGCACTTCTATCCCTCTTCACCTCCTCCTCCAGTACGTTTATCTTGATGGGTTGGAGACATGTAGGGGTGCTGACTGGCACAGTTCCTACGTCTTGGTCTGCAAATAGCAGCATTCACGTTCTTGTGTTGGTTCCTCAACGAGTCTCTCATGAGATGTTGGATATCTCAGACTCTGCACATTCTTAAAATAAGAATAGTAACATGTAATTCAAATGCAAACTAAATCTACTTGTCTGATGCAAAAAAAAAGGAGATAGCCAAAGAAGAATTAGTTTAAATGAGAAGTAACAAAAACTCATCTATCTGAATACATTGTGCTGGGAAAATGGAGCATAGACAGCTTTCTCCACACCAAGGTACCCTACCTGGGTCTCCAACTTTTTCTTCTCATGTTTAACAGTTGATTAGTACTGCCACCACCAGTTTAGCATCCTCTTGTCCTGATGCAGTCCCCAGTGATAAGCACCAGCTCAGCTGGGGTCATCCAGAAATGGGACCCAAATGCTTGTGTAGTAGTTGCATGGGAGCCTGCTGAGAATGGATTACTGCCAAGGCAATGACATCATCAATAAGAAAATGGCAACTTGTGTGTAGAATTATTTGTTTACTATTTATCCATGGCTGTGTCTTTTTTTTTTTTAGTTGCAGCAAAGAGTAAGTACAGTGTACTGTTACAACTTTGTTCTGAAAGGTTTCTCAAGAATGAGACATCTGGGGAACCTTAAGCCTCTGTGATGGTCGTTAAGCCCCTGGAAGAAAACTAAAAGGAATGGTCAAAATCCAGATACAAGCTGATTATGGTGTAGAGCTAGACACTTCAGTCCTGGCGCTCAGACATAGGATGGGGTAGGGTTCGGGCTGGGGAAGTGAGGACTTTGAGCTGAGTTTGCAGAGTGGTTCTGTTCAGCCCAGAAAGTGTGTCTGTAACTGGTGTCCCAGCATCAGCTCTGGCTAGAAAAAAGAAGTTCCCCCAAGGGATGCTTCAGTAGCGGCTGGTGAGCTCCAGGAGAGGCTGTCCTCCCAGGTCTGGGAAGCACATTTACCTTCAGTTTCTCAACAAATCTCTGCCCTTTGTTTGACTCCACGATTTTCTAGCCATGAATTCTAACTGCTTTGTAGTTTTAATTCATTGTTCAATACTGCTGTTTTGGGGAATTTATGAACTCTTTGATGCTCTTCTTACAAAAAGCATTTAAGAGTGGGACATTGTGTAACGGTATGTGCGCTTAACACAGCAACCAGTAAATATGATGTTTTTCTCTAGCTACATTCCTCTTCCACCTTCGACGTTCTAATTATTTCAGCGTCTCTGTCCTTCTTGTCCACTGTACTACCTTCACCAGCAAGCATGGAAGCGAGCACCTTGTAGACGAGGGTCACGCGTGTTCCAGCTCCTTTCCTCACCCGAGGCCGGGGTGTGGGGCACGTGGGGGTGCAGAACCTGGGGAGAAGAAAAGGGACCCTGAGCACAGCGTGGGAGGCTGGGGATGCCTTGGGTTTGGCGAAGGTGGAAAAGAACAGGCTGATCCTCACTTGCAGCCGTAACTTTGCACCAGCCGCCGGAGTGCTTTGGCGGTGGTGAGGCCAGCGTGTCTTTGCCAGCTCAGGGAGAGCACGGGGGTCTGCGTGCGGGGGTTTGTTGGTGCCGGAGCGTTGCTGCAGGAGGGGCGGCTGGCTTTGCGAAGGCTTGTCCCTGAGATGGAGTAGACAAGAGCAAGACAGCAGTTTAATGAGAATGGGTGAAATCTGGGCAGGTTTTGGGTGGCTTTTGGACAGTTTGTAGGTGTCTGTTAGCTGCAGCATTGGGAGCTAAGTTGTCTTTGTGTGTGGGGTGTAGTCGGGCTGCTGTGGAAAGCTAATTGGAACTGGGCTTCTGCGAGTGACCTCGACACTCCGGATCCAGCTGCTGGCTGCCTTCAGCCCGAGGGGAGCCGGGACAGAGCACCCTGGTGGGAGAGGGGCCTCCACTGGCCCCGGTGGGTGCCAGGTGCTGTGGGCGGGGCTGGGGCTGGGGCTGGAAACTCCAGAGCGGCTCTACGGGACGGCAGCCCCCGGCTGAGCGGCGGGCAGGGCATGGATGATGGCGGCGAGGCCGCAGGTGACGCCGGGGCAGGGGAGCGGAGCGGGGCTGCGGGACGGCGCGAGGGGCGGCAGCTGCTGTGCCTCAGGGCGGGGGGGCTTCGGCGGGAACCGCTGAGGGGGCT
>Ga0065711_1000035_pt1 | contig 121169 bp, 57 predicted proteins | sample Hoacrofraction12_FD_59098 | JGI IMG/M metagenome (GOLD analysis project Ga0065711, IMG submission 59098) | Hoatzin crop microbial communities from Cojedes, Venezuela - Epithelial fraction 12 v2 (version 2) | ecosystem: Host-associated > Birds > Digestive system > Esophagus > Crop | place... | reverse complement strand
GTTTTCAAAGGGCATTCTTTTGGGTTTCCTCTTACAAGCTGAGAGTTGGTACAGGAGCGACACTCAAGAAAGCTGATAATAGATTAAGGAACAAATGCTGCCAGAAACAAGATGGTATGTAGAAAATACATATAGATTCAGGGGAGAAGATCAAATCTATCCACGGTGGATAGTAACTACCAAAGGCAGAGAAGCATCACAAAAAGAAAGCATTTCTTCCAAATCAAGTATTTCGGTCTCAGCACTGAAGAGCACTACTTCTTGACATAGAGAATGCATAACTATGGGAAGAAAATTGTCTGTTGTCCCGCTACCTACCTTTTATCAAAGCCTAGGAAGCTCAGGCTGGCTATGACTGTTGCTTCCAAAAGGATAAAGGAGGGATGCTTAGGTCAGTGGTACCTGGTAGGGGTACCTAAATGTAGATGGAATGACAAGACTACCCACTGCTCTTCCATCTCAGCTCTCCCTCTTCTCACAGCCAGTATGTCTTATGGTATGGCTGTCAGGTCCTTGAGCAACAAAATGTCACTGTCTGCTGAGAAATCCCAAGTTGGATTTGGTGGCAACTAAATCAGGAACATGCTAGTTATCAGGATTTAGAGCAGATGTTTAACCTCAGATCTTCGCAGGGCCTGACACAGTGCTCTTCCAGCAACCACCAGAAGGACGCCAGTCCTTAACTTTCAAGACTCAGGTTCTCTGATGAAAACAGCTCATAAAATTGACTAGAAATGCAATCCTCTTCACATGGATAAAAGTGTTAAAGAAGAGAAAAAAAATACAAGAACAGAAAGAAATGGAAAAAAAATCTATGAGCTATAGGGCACATATTCATAAAATCAAAAATAGTTAATGTCAGAATGTGTTAGGGGAGCACCTTTCACTTCTTGACTTTTGCTCTGACATTTTACACTGGGTTGAACACAAAATGTTCAGGGTTTTTTTTCCTACCTGACACTGGAAGTGTTTTCAGAAACAAACAAAATACACTGTATTTCTGCAGCTGGTGTGCAAATGACCTTTATGGAACTGTGATATTCTTGGTATTTTTTTTAATTATAAAACCATCTTCAGACTGGATGAAAAATGAGCAGCTCTAAAAGAACAAAGTTTGACAGCCTGAGGCAGTGTTCACAGAACTTTTCAAATATGCAGCAGAACGACAAATTTGCAAAACAGCAAAAATACCAAACTATGCCTGAACAGTGAACAACATTTTGTCCTCTACTTTGCCAAATATAACCTCTAACATTCGTGAAAAATTACTTCTTGAATAACGCATTTGGAGAACAAATGCTGTTGCTCCTCTGATGTGCTAGTTAACATTTCTTTTATTGTTCAGCCAGCTACTCAAATACTATTTGTCAAATGTTATAATAACAATCTTGTATGCTTTTCAAGTAGTGATCAGTCACTTCCAATTACTACATAAGCCCAGTGTGGGACTTTCCCAAAATCAGCTCAGTCTCTCTGTTGATTAATTCACATCTATGTAGCTTTGTGTGCGTCCTCAGAACCAAAAAAGAATCAAAACTCAGATGATTAATGAATTTGGTAGCTATGTGGCAATTTTCAGCAAGAAGCTAGCATCAGCTGTCCTTAAAAAGAACTAGAAGAAATGTAAGGAGGAATAATTTTAATTTTTAGCTAAAGCAATTTAGATTTAGTATGTGGAGGGGGAAGGCAGAGATTCACTAAGAAGTTGTAAGAGAATGACTCGTGACATATTGTGTATTTTCCTTCCCAGAGGTCTGGAGAAAGGGAAATGCACCTAGCTGGGCATTTGGGCAGAGAAATTACAGGAAACATGATGTTAATAGAAAATCAGAAAAGTTCAGTGAAAAAGAAGAAATAAAGAACAGTACCAGGTGCTTTATCTGCTGTTCTACTGAAAAGGTAAGAGAAGTCTCACAGCAAAAGCAGAGGATGGTCTTGACTGTTTATGAGTTTATCTTCTTTTTTGTCATCAGAGAGAATCATTTGTGATATCTATGTTCTTTCCAGGACTAGGCAGTGAGGTCTCATACCATCTTATTGCTAATTCACATGCACTGCAATGATTTTTCCAAGAGATGTATAATTTATTTTGAGAAGATGTTATGAATTAATTTGTTTGAGCCAGATGTATTGCAGAAAGAGTTGTGAAGGAGCATAGGAAGATTGTTCCCATGGTGCCGCTGGAAGTGGTAGGAAATGCCGCATAAACAGATAAGCAGTTACAAAAAGCAGAAGCCGTGCAGAAGATTGATTTTTCTTGTAGAACTTCCTGTGGAGTCCCCTGCCAGGTCTGATTTGTGAAGGCTTGGCTGGACATGCGAAGTTGTTTCATTTTTGTTATGGGAAGGAGTATTTGCTTTCCAGAATTGCTTCAGCCGTTCCCAGTCCTGGGGTGGTTCAGAGAGAACAACCTGTAAATTGCAGTGCTGTGTCCCTGACCCTGTACTGGACAAGGAGATGAGAGGACAGGCAAACAGAGCAGTGCTGCTCCTGTGGTGCCTTGATTACAAACATAGCTTCTTGTCTTATCACAGCTGAGTGCATCTTTATTCCAAACTTCACAAAATTATATATTACATATTTATGCTCCTGGTCAGTCATTATTAGGCTTCTTTGCAAGCTGCTTCAGTCCACTGATCTCCAAGGGCCATCATTTTCTTTCCTTTATCATTTGTTTTTGCCCACACCTAGCTGTGGCACTTTGAAGGCCCAACACCCTAGCCTGAGGAGCTGAGCTCCACTGCCGTGCAGCTCTTGAGTAACTTTGGGAATATTTGAAGGCTTTTTTTGTCTTTTTGCTCTCAGTTTTTGCCCACACAGAGTTATCTTGATCTGGAGAGACTCACAGTTGCTGTTCATGCCTTGCTGCCTGGCAAGTCCCAATGAGAGAGGAAAGGCGGAGCCAGTGCCTGCTGCCTGCCTTGCTCCTCCGAAAGTCTGCTGGCAGGGAAGAGAAACAGGAGAAACGTCAACATGTTTAGGGGCTGAAATCCTGCCTGGCCTTATGTAGGGTTCTCAAGGAAAGGAACTGCAGATTCTGTATGGCTTTTTCTCCCACAATGTGCCTTCCATTAGGATTTAGCAGGATGTGGGCCTTTAATTTTACAGTACTTTGATTTTCCTCGTGGTTCACTAAAAGTGTACCATAAATAATATAGAGGGTTTGTGAGGACAGATGCATTAAAGTGTGCAGATACAACATTGTCCAGAAACAAAGACACAAACACAGTAAATAAAGTATAGATTTGTACCAGATAAATTTCATATTCTTCTCCAAAGTTGATATTATGTACACCCATACAGGAAACCACCATCCTGGGTGACACTTGAATCTATGGAGCAGACTACTGAAGCAGGACAAGCCAGAGTGCTCACAGAGGACCCTGTAAGGGTTTACACAGAAGGTATAACTCACCTCACTCACCAGTTTCTGCCAGCCCTATTCAGGATGAACGATGTTTGTCCCTGTACGTCGTCTTCTTGCAACAGATGATTGTGTGGAATAACATTTCATTTGTGAGTCTGTTTGGAAAAAAAAGTTTGAAAAGGACTGAAAATGACTTGTAAAGACAGCAGTCTTGAAAATAGATAAGTGTTTGATAGGTGCTCAGAAATTTCTGCACCCTAGGAAAGATTTGCTTTTCTCCTCTTGCGTAAGTAAATACAAGGCAGCATGGCAGAGCTGCTGGTAGCTCCGTTCCTCAACTGAGGTTCATGGTTTAAGATTATTTCCACCATGCTATATAGTTTCAGCAGCACTACAGAGCTACTTGACCTTTTTTCTGTGTTACCTGGGGACTAAGTAGTCAGTTATTAAAGACTTACTGACATCCATTAAAGACATAAGAAGGATCTCATCTGGAGCATATTTAAAGCCAGGATGATTATCCATGTTTGTGTAACTTGAGATAAACTACCTCCAGTGGTTTTAAAAGAGATCAAAGTTCCTGGGTATTTCTGCTTGTAGAAACATGCTGTCCTATAGTCAGAAAAGGGTCCAATACATGACAGATGCATAAAGGTTGCTTTTTAAATCTTTCTTTGAAACATTAAAAAAGAACCAGACCCCAGAACAAATCATTGGGAATTTTCTGGATAACCATGACATGTTTAAGAGCTGGACAGCTGCATGACGTACTTACTAGTTAGACCATATCCTGAGGTGAAAATTTTTTCTTAGGGAACAAGTCAACCCATTAGCTCCTGAAGAAAAACAAAAAAAACTTCAAATTCTTGCTTCTGCATAGCAAAAATTAGCAATAAATAAAGTAGCTCATATTTTATTACTCTTCACATGCTTCATGTTCCAGAGGTATTGAAAAGCATCTCTTCTTTCCCTGTCCGAATTCTAGCTCTGAGAAGTTTGATGAAATGATATAAGAGTGACAGAATGGTATAGTATATAAAGCAGGGGGAGGATAATTTTGTGTTTCACCTTTGGGGAAAAATATGGGTCAAGGAGAAGGTGGTATTTTTGGGTGGGGAGTCTGAATGATGACAGAGGTCTGTAATCTTACTTCAGCTCTCATTGACTGACAGGAGCAGGAAGACAGAGGCAGAAGCCTTCCAAGAATGAAGGTGGTGAAGAGTTGAGGAGCGCAACCTTGGTCCCATTTCTAAACAGTGTTAGCCAAACACCCTGTGTAACTTACTCCAGGGCTTGTAGTTAAGGGCTTCCATTCCGTTGAAGCTGTGCATGGTCTTTCACAGCCTAGAGAGTTGTCACTGTAAAAACTAATCAGGCTACATCTGTTAAATAATCCGTGTCTAATTATACACATGTATTTAAAAATACGTTAGATAGTATGCATGCAAAACCTCAGCTTTTTACTGGATTTATTCTCAGTAGACGCATGGAATGGAAAAAGCACATTGGATGTGATTCAGCTTGCTCTTGGTCAATGGAAGGATTCACATTGTATTCCATGAGCTGTAGGTGAGTCTAGCAGTGCATCAGAATTTCAGGGCTTGTTTGCACACTATAATCAGCAGCTGAGCAAAATTGTCTTGCATGGTGAGTTTGGATTTCTAGCCTGCCCTTCGCCCACTTCAGAAATTATTCTCTTTGCTCCTGGTGCACCTTCAAGAAAAAACTTGCTGCGAATCACCTACATGTCTACCATTTGGCTGCTGAGAAGAACTTTGATATAATGTATGTTAGCAGCTCTTGGTAAGGCAGAAATAAGTTGCATCCGGACTTGAAGAAAAGTCTTTTTTTTTGTTTGTTTTCTGTTTTTTTCATCTGCTTTGCTGGACAAAGTGTTCAGGTATAGGTCATTCACATGTAAACATGGTTTCATAAATGGGGCTAATGGCAGCAATTTTCATATACTCCACTGAAGGTAATAGCAATACTGTCTGTGAGCTGGTTCAATGTATGAGAGCTGGGTGAGGATTTCCCCCCCACAAGACTGACAAAGCATTCTTACGAGACAAATGCTTATTTGAGTAGGTACTTTCTTTCTTCTTTATTTCTCTCAACATTTTTAGAGACACTTGTGTCTGGCTGCTGGGTTTCCAGAAGTAAAATGATACATCATATTCTAAGTGATAGGAGAATAGCAGTTACATTAAAGTGATTTGCTACATTATTTTTTTTTACAGTTATAAGAAAATATAATCTAGCCTGGGAAATATGTGAAATTGCTCAGGGCCACAGAATAACACACTTCATGTGCAAGTTAGGGAGTTACAAGTTACAAGAAGTTAAACATCCCTCTAATGTACAACCTTTGTGACTATTTCACTCATAATTATTCTGTTTCTGGTTAAAACAGCACTAGGCAAGCCACGATATAGTTCCATCTAGAAAAAAAAAAGTGATTTTCCATTTTTTTCATGAGATTATCTGTCACTGCAGTCTTTTATCATGGCTTATTTTGGCTCACTTAGTGTGCCCCAAAGTCAGAAAAACAGATATTTTTTGGTTCAGGAGGAGACCTTCCTAAGGGTAATACTTCGTCTTTGCTGTGTAAAATCTATAAAATGCCTGACCAGAACAATACAATCAATAAAACAGGCACTGAACTAGGGATGGATAATAGCATTTATTTTCTAGGAAGAATAAGAAACAGAATAGCCATGCGTTTCTATGGCATGCACAGCTGGCCTGTGGATGTCTGCGGTATTTGATGCTAACTGAAACTGTTTGTTTTTCCCCTGAAACACAGAATTTGCTACATTCTATTTGGAGTTTTGTATCTTCTCATACTCCATCCCTGGGATCAGTAAAGAAATCGATCCCCTGCCCATCAGCTTTATTGCAGAAGAAGAATGAATGTGTGGATTGTTAGGATGTATCACTACATTACCTTCAGTTGCCTCAGGTATTTTTACAATGAGGTTACCTTTATGATGTACAAAAGCTCGCAACAGAATTTCAGAGCTGCAAATGAACTACAAATGAGTTTGAGAGTGAAAGATTTTGTGAACGTGTCAAGCAAGTTGGAAATAAAAATAGAAAGAAAGTGGCAAGACAGGTGCTTTAGATAGACTTCAATTGTCCAAAAGTTGCTACCTTTAGGAGGAAAAGCTGTAAGGTAAAATTGTTGATTACAAAATCAGGTCATTCTTTCATATAAGCAAACACACCCTGGTATGTTCTAAATATATCAGAAGCTATGGGAAATCAGAAACAAAATATATTAATGCAAACAAACAAAATGGACTGTGATGTGATGGAACAGTTTTGAGTAAGGAGCCCGGTGTGCAGTGTGCAAGGATGCACAATTACAAACCAGATACTGACAGGACACACAGAACTCTATGTTTGAAACCATGACAGAAGGCTTTCAAGGATACTAATGGCAGTTATCCTTCATGTGTCTGCCACTCAAGGGTTTAGAAAGATCTCATCAATGCAGGAAAGGGAAAGACAAATGGGATTTTTCTGCCCAAATATACGCCTTGATATGAAGTTATTAGAGAAATCCACACAACCCAGCAAGGTAAGGAGATGCGGCAAAGCAGTCCGTGATCTAAAGCTCAGAGAGTCACAGGAACAGTTTAACAGCTGGAAGCTCAGGAATCCATGCCAGCAAATGTGGCCCACTTAGTCACTAAAATGCCATGAATTTTCATTGCTTTCAGCCGATTCTTTCAAATTCCTAATAGGTTTGCTTTCTATCTGAGCCTCCAGCCTCACTTCCTCATTTTGTGGTATAGTTGGAAATGCATTTGGGGAAGGATGGAAAACCAGATTCTAGGTGCAGGGGAGTCAACCTTAACCCAGAGATTTTTTATACATGCAGAAATACACTATGACAAAGCTGTAAGCATGATACTTTCACGGTGCTAGGAGCACTTGGCAGGTGCACAACAAACAGAACTTTCAGAGGTGGAGGTAGCAAGTCAAACTCTAGGAGTGTCCATGTTCAGAATCTGTAGCCTGACTTCTTTTCCTCAAAGTGTCAGCATGAGAAAAAAACTCAGAACTGGATTCTTTTCCCAGTGTTTAGGATTCTGGCCTTTTTTTGCAGTCCATGGCCCCAGGCTTCAAAAATAACATTTTTTTTTGCCCTGCGGCAAGTTATTTTACCTCATTGTGAGTCATAGACCCTAGCTATAAATTGAGGCTAATGATAAAACCCAGAAAGGAGTGGCTTCACACAGAGCGTGACCAAAAAACATTTCTTGCCACAGTATATAAAACATATAGAAGCTTAAGAAAGATAATCCTAAAATGATCAAACAGATGCACTTCTGGCAGCCTCAGAATAAAAGGGTGGTGTCAGCAAAGAGTGAGGGAAAAAAAAAAAGACCAAACTTCAAGCACAGCTTGAGCAACTATCTTCTGGACATGTCATACCGTCTCTGGAAGGTGCCCAAGGGGATTGTCTTTTTCCTATATTTAGGGAAAATTTGTCTCACTTGTCATACAGATAAAGGCACATTAGATCAGGCTGAATTCATAGTGACAGTTTCTTTTGTAAGCATTTTGAAAGCCAAGTACTAAACATGATATCCAGAAGCTGGCCATTACACATGAGCTTGGTTTCCATCCCTGGTACTAAGATGGAATTTATCTCCAAGACCTGAGATCAGGAATAAGCAGGGTATGTCAGGAAAGAGTTCACAAGGCTTCTATAGACAGAAACGCTGCCTTGCTAACCCGCAGGAGTCCCAGGTGGATGCTGTCAGGGCCCTGGGTGCTTCCTTCCTCCACAGGTGTCAATGAGCACAGAGGCAAAAGTGGATCTGGTGGACTTAATATATTTGTTTTCTCAAAAAGCCTCTGAACACAATTTGTTTGTTAAGGGTTATTAGAGAAAAAAAATTACCAAGGGACTGGAAGCAAGATTGGTTTATTGACTGAAGTTTATTAACAGGTAAGAAGCAAAAGGTAGCTCTTAAAGATCATCTTTCACGATAGTGAAGGCTCAGCAATAGGGTCCCCTAAGGATCAGTGCTGGAAATGGTTGTATTGGATAACACCATCAATGACTTGGAAAACAAACCAGCAATGAAATCTCAAAATCTGAGATGTCGCTGAGATCTCTCAAGCAATCAAATTCCTTCAAAGGGACTGCAGAAAATCCCTCTTCAGTGAAGCTTGATTCCATCAGTAAAAAAGTGTCAGATGAGCTTCAGTGGACACAATGTAAAGCAAAGCGAAAATAGTCTAACTCTGCTTACTTGGGGCTGAATTCCATACTGGTGGTTACAGCTTAGGCTCTCAGAGATGCCTCAGCATATTGTGCAACGGCAGCCAAAAAGGCCAGAAAAATTCCGTACATCTTTAGGACAGTACAAGGGAAAAACAGGGGCAATAATTTTGCCATTTTGTGAAACCTCAAGGAACTCTCTCTCAAGTAATGCAGCCTAAGCAGGACATGAGAGAGTAAGAGAAGGTGCACAAAGGACAGCTAAATGAAATGATCAAGAAAATTGAGCAACTGCTTTACAAAGAGAGACTAAAAAGGGTAGGACTTCAAATATCTGTTAAGAAGCAACACCCTTCCATAATCATAACATTCTGGATTGATTTATCTTGTAAGGAGTAAAAAACATGAAATAAATGACTTAGGAATGTTGGAGTACAAGAGGCAGCACCTTTTATTGACATCAGAATCTTTATTATCACCTTCAAAAGGTGAATTACATTTTTTTCCAAAATTTTTCCCAAGAGATTAATGAAACTATCAAAACAGGAAAGAATTTCTTCCTACTTACAATAATACTGTCGCACCAAATTAAAATCTAAGGGAGAGATAAAGCACTCATGCTTTATACATGGGTACCTCAGTTCCTTAGCAGAAGAACAAGCAGGCAATTTTCTTAACAATGAAGAAATTAGGAAAATACCATCCTCTGTATCTTTCAAAGTGCATTTTATTCTGGCTTTGCAGGTTAGGCCAACAAAATGTATGAGTAATATAGAGTCTGCCAGAGCTAATATTTCAAGTTAGATTCCTAAAAGTAATAATCAAGCAGATGCTACTGCAGCATAAACAGACATGAATAATCAGAGAAAACAAAAATGGTTGCTGTGACCAAGAGAAATAAGCCAATGTCCAGGCATGGAGAAACTGTCGCTTGTCAGAATGACAGCTGGAAACTTTGGTTGCTTTTGATTTTTCTCCTGCCAAATAGTCTATCGTTCTGGGTTTTGTATTTTATCAGAAGTGCAGCCAAGGATAATATTCAATATTTGGCCCAGATTTCCTAGACTGTTAAGACAGTGGATCCCTTACAACCAAAAAAAAAAAGAAAAAAATATATAATGCTTTAATTAGTGGCTTTTGCAGAAATTATTAAGAACTACACCTGCTAAATGTCAGGGACAAGTTTTCAGGAATAACATGGAAAATTATTCTGAAATACAGAATGGAAACTCTTTTGCTGAGGGACCTGATGAGCACCAATAATTAATGCTTCTTGGCGTCAGAGGAGCAAATTCTGTTTCACACCTGTGAGGGAGAGACAGGTCAGATGAATGGTAGACCAAAGATTTTGGATTGTTGCAGCATGCATACATGTTTGCAACTATGTGGGGCTAATACCATCACAGAGGTGGGTGCAGGGCATTAGGAGAGGCTTTTGAAACAAAGATGGAGTTAGCCTGAAAAGAAGTATAAAAGAGGCATGAAAAGTAATAGTGGAGGGGGAGAAACCCTGGAGTGACAGCAGCCCCGTAAAGGAAGAGCCTCCCCATGGGCATCACGTCCACCTGGTGCTGGCAGCAAAGGGCAGCACATGGGACCCCCTGCCTTGGGGTGCTGGGGAGCACCAGGACTTGCTCACCAGCCCCTGCATTTACTGGCAGAGTGCAGGGAGCAACAGGGGCACACCTGGGTCTGGAGAGCCCACGTCGGCCATGAGAGGGGAGGGGAGGGGAGTGGGGCAACCCGCCCTTCCCAAAGAGAGGAGGGGGCCTGCCACACGCAGCTGCAGTGGGTGCAGTGTGTGCAGGTGGAGTTTGTACCCACAGTGGCGCGAGCGCGCCTGCAGGGTTAGGGCTTGTGCAACTGGTCCTAGAAAGGTGTTTCAAATGTTGTAGGTGTTTATTAGCATCTCCTTGTGGTGGCTGGACACCAGATGCCCACCAAAGCCGCTCTATCACTACCCCTCCTCAGCTGGACAGGCGAGAAAAAAACACAATGAAAAGCTCATGGGCTGAGATAAGGACAGGGAGAGATCACTCACTAATTACCATCACAGGCAGAACAGACTCGACTTGGTGAAATTAGTTTAATTTATCACTGATCAAATCAGAGTGGGATACTGAGAAATAAAACCCCAAATCTTAGAAACAACTCTCCCTCACCCCTCTCTTCTTCCTGGACCCAATTTCACTCCCGATTTCTCTACCTCCTCCCCCTGAGTGGCACAGAGGGATGGGGAATGGGGGTTGTGGTCAGTTCATCACACGTTGTCTCTGCCGCTCCTTCCTCCTCACGCTCATCCTGTGCTCCAGCGTGGGGTCTCTCTCACAGGAGCCAGTCATCCATGAACTTCTCCAACGTGGGTCCTTCCCACGGGCTGCAGTTCCTCACGAACTGCTCCAGCGTGGGTGCCTTCCACAGGGTGCAGTCCTTCAGGAACAGGCTGCTCCAGTGTGGGTCCCCCACAGGGTCACAAGTCCTGCCAGCAAACCTGCTCCAGCCTGGGCTCTCCACAGAGTCACAGCCTCCTTCAGGCATCCACCTGCTCTGGCGTGCGATCCTCCATGGGCTGCAGGTGGATATCTGCTCCACTATGGACCTCCATGGGCTGCAGTGGGACAGCCTGCCTCACTATGGTCTTCTCCATGGGCTGGAGGGGAATCTCTGCTCTGGCACCTGGAGCATCTCCTCATCCTCCTTCTTCACTGACCTTGGTGTCTGCAGAGTTGTTTGTCTCACATACTCTCTCTTCTATCCCTTTGCAGTTTTCTCCCCTTCTTTAATATGTTATCCCAGAGGCGCTACCTCAGTGGTGGGTCCATCCTGGAGCCGGCTGGCACTGACTTTATTGGACGTGGGGGAAACTTCTAGCATCGTGTCACAGAAGTCACCCCTGTAGCACCCTCCCACTACCAAAATCTTGCCACAAAAACCCATAACATCCATAAATTGTAGTTCATGGATTACCAGTTAGTTATGTGCAAGTAATAAACCAGTAAACTACTTCAATCCTGAAGTGGTTAAACTTTGTGAACAGAGCAGATTTTTACCTGTGACAAAATTTTGATGAAGACCGTAGGCAATCCATAGAACAAACTCGGATCAATAAAGGTTTGGTGAACTTAAGCACCTACTGGCTTCTGGGTCAGCAATTTGCAAAAAGAGATATGTCCTTATCTGTACTACTGGTGCTTCTGGTGTGTTAGCAGAACAGCACAGGGTAGAAGGGCAAGGCAGGAGGGAATAAGGGGTCAACTCTGACTTCCTGCTGGTCCCAACCATGGGAAAAATTGGCTAAAATAACTGTGAAAATCATAATCACAGTCCTGTGGAAAAGGACCGGATAGGACTGGTAGGGTATGATAGGGGGGAAATTGTATTCTGAATTAACTAAAGCGAAGAACAGTATCGGAAAACTCGCTCTTTGTACTCGGTGCAGCTATTTGTGTGGCAATTAGTGACTGCACTCTCAGAGGGGAGTGAGAGAATTTTAAAAGGGGAGAGTGAGATTTGGCAGCTGAAGCGATATGTGGCTGGTTATAAAAAAGGCGGATGAGCTGCTGAGTGCGCTGAGGCTGGGAAAGCCTGGCAGGCTGAGAAGCCAGTGCAGGACAAAAAAGGGGAAACAGGCACCCGAGAACAGGTCCGGGAAGCCTGAGTGACAGTTCCGGACGAGGACTGGGATCTAGAAACTTGGGGTAGACACATCTGGAAATCAAGCAAGGATGATGATTAAGAGTGCAGTGTGGCCCCTATCCAGACAGAGATGCTACCCCAGGAACTGTAAGGTCTGTATCAAGGGGTGTCTGAATTGATTCATACAGCTCCCATGCTAATGGATATTATAGTGACCCTTGCAAAGAGACAAGAGGAAGGCATGGTTTTGTTTGCATCTTTACCATATATGGGAGAGAAGCCAAGAGCATCACCTTCAGCTTCTGCTGGGGGACACATATGGCTGAGCAGCCCTACACCACGACTGAATGGAGCAATGCAGCCATCTTTGGATGACCAAATCTGAAGCCAGAGAAACCAGCACCACCACCACAGTCTCCAGTAGCAAAGCTGGAGTTGATAAAATAAGATTATTTTGCACAGATGCGGGTTTGGTGTGGGAATCATGCAAGGGAGGTAGAATTTCCCTAAGTGCGAGAGCTGCCAACAGCATGGAATTACACACCAAGAATAAGCCAGGAATAATACGGCAATGTAGGAGAAACAATCATTAGTGACAAAAAGAAACATTTTTAGGTAAAACCAGCTTAGTAACAGTGGGTTTTTTTGACTTAGGAAGTAGGTTGTTCCGGACAGTTCAACAACGCCTTGATCTCATTTAAGATATATTGTGATCCTGAAACAGTGAGCAACAAGACCTATGCAAAAAAACACCTGGCCATCACCATTGTGGGGAAGAGAAAAAGGTGAGCTATACATGAGTTTTCAGAGTACATTTATCATTCAGGTGAAATTTAATACCACCACAGTAAGGAATGATGTCGTACCACAATGTCAAGATCACAAAAATAGACCATTTTAAGGAATAATGAAGGGCTAGGGTACTTTACGAAGAGTAAGAGAGCTGTCAAGTGCTCTCAGTGTTTCAGAAGACCTCAGCTGGGAAGTCTTCAGGCCCACCTCCAAGCCGTAACAAAATTTATAGGCAAAAGGCAATTAGCGGGGTTGTCATGCAAGCCCAAGCAGGTGTGCAAGCCATAAAATTAGGATTTGGATCAGAACAAAAATTGTTTGATGCCATCACTACAGCAGTTTTTGATTTGGAAGGAGCAATACACAATTCCTTAAAGAACTTACCATGCTGTATAATACAGGAACAGCTCAGTATGGAAATGCAGGTATTTATGTCTCAAGTACAGACAGAGCAGGGACAGGAGGCACTGGACCGACAGCCAGGGAAAGGTAAGTCACTTTATCTAAAGTCATGAAACAAGGCAGGTGTCAGCTGCAGGATGGGTCTGGAAAACAAGATGTACAGGAACAGGGCAGTTAAATGTCCAACAATGTTGATTAAAACAGCTCTTACCACAACACAATGAAATTATTTTGCCCGCACTGCACTTAGGGACAAGATTGTGCATTGGCTGTTCTACAGACTGATATAATTATTTTAAGAAGTTGTGAATTGTATGGGAACAGAGAGTGGCAGTGTGCAAAAATAGCATTAAAAATGATTTGGTTAAACTAAGTGAACAGGGGCAATTTTTCTACTGACTTTCATCCACTCCAGGTTTGAGGGTTGTTTTGAGGTTTTTGTCAGAGAGATAGAGAGATTGTTTTTTTTTTTTTAAATTCTGTCCATACATTGTTCCAGTCAGTATTGTGATGCAACTGAAAAAAAGAAAAGAAAAAAAAAAAAACAGGAAGGAGCACAGCACTGTCTCATTGTGCAGGTCTAGCATTAAGCACACTAACATTTCTTCAGAGAAAATGAAGAGACATCCTCAGAGACGTCGGGTCCACTTTCCAACACAACCAAGAAAATTAGGTTACCTCTGAGCATGCAGTCCTGATCCAATGCCTGCCACACAGGCAGACGCAGGCACGTGTGTGTGCATTCGCACACTCAATCTGAACAGAAAAGTCATTCCCTTTGGAAATGATGAGTGACAGTTCCAAGAGCTCAGATACAGAGAAAATACCTGCATGGGTTTTCCTTCGGGTTATGAGACAATGATTTATTTTGCTGGGAGGTACCTCAGCATTGTAGCCGTTATTTTCCCCCAGGATGGTAGCAGGGGCACAGAGGAGTAAAAGCAAGTTTTGACCCTGGGTTTCACTTTTCTTCCCAGGCCTCATGACTACCCAGTCTGAACTTGCGACTGTTGCATAAATAAAGGATGTAAAATTCTTTCTGTGTACATCCAAGGTTATCCTAGCTGTAATGAGATGAAAATTCATTCTTGACGTATGCATTTTATTTATATTGGATTGTAATTTTTATTTTCTCTCTTGTGAAGTCCTGTCTTTCCAGGGGGACTGTCAATCGTACATTTACAGTGTGTGATGAAAAAGGGTACTGTTATTTTCAAGGATTTCTCATAAAAAGCACTAGCTACCAAACACCATGGAGAAGAAGAGAATATTAAAGTTAAATAATCAAACAAAATACAAAAAAATCCCTCTCTCAGTATATCAAGGCCAGCTGAAATAACTGCTGTGAATTTTGACTTATAAGTAGCTTTTCAGTTCAAGCTCTTCCTCCACCAGTTCCTTAAAATAGTTTTCTTGTACAAGGTTTTCCCTCAGTTTTGGGTTTTGTTTTGTTCTGTTTTGTTTGGTTTGGTTTGGTTTGGTTTGGTTTGGTTTGGTTTGGTTTGGTTTGGTTTGGTTTTTAATGGCACAACTTTAAAGCTTGTCTTTTCAAACTTTTGATAAGGGCAAGTACACAAATCAGTAATTTACCAAGGGATGCAAACCTGATAGGTGAAGGTTCATCATCACTGTACAGCTCCAAGACATGTGTTACAATAGGATACATTGTTCGGTGTGTAAACCTACAAAGGAAATGTATTTATTCGAATGCTTGAAAACAAACTGTGATCCAGATTTCAGGAGCAGAATATGTAGCCTAGTACTAAATTTATTCCAAATATAGGGCTCACCCTATGCCCCCTGCCCCAAGCCAATGTTGTTTTCACTTACAGACATGACAGGGACACTGGCAAATGTCTGCTGAGGATCTGGATGTTCATATTGAATAATCAGGAATAAATACTCAATCTTCACAGCAAAGTGAAAAGATACAAGCTATTTTGTTTTATTTTATTTCCTTTTATGTTCATTTAGCTTTAGATTACAACATATAATCTAAATATTATTTATGCACTGTATTAAAAAAAATCATAAAATGTACATTTGACCAGCTTTCAGTATATATAAAAGACAGTTGAATAAGGTGTCCTTTCTTTTCATCTAACAGGATTTTGCATGGCATTTTATATATCTAAACATAATTTTACAATATAGTTTTCTCTTATTCATAAATCTGGTGTTTTGATTTTCTATTATATATGTCTTGTTCATCATGAATAATTTTAACTTTCCCTTGAAATCTCATAAAACCTACAGATCCAATTTCTGTCATGGTTCAAATAGACAAAGAATCATTGGTTTGTGTGAAGTTGTGCCAGTTTATTTCAGGAGAGAATTTGGCCGGGAGGAAATTAAGCCAATTTTTTTTCCTATGTTCATTTTCTAAATTATCAAAATAAAGGGAGAAAAAAAAGTAATTTTATTAATTGAACATCAAAGACTGAATCTCAGTTCTAATTAAGACAACAAAGTCATTGGTGTTCAGGAAAGTAGATTTAGCCCCTGAATGGGGATCTCTGTACCTGCACTGTTGTGAGCTGTGTTTCTTTGCTAAGAGTTCTTGCTCCTGTGCGCAGCCCAAATGATCTTTGAACCTCCTATGATTCTACCACACAGTCCACACAGTCTCTCTTCATGTTCGGTCCCTAAGAAAAGTCTTTAAAAACAACTTCATGAGAGTGCTTAAGAAAACAGTCTCTTTTGCTTTAGTCATTTCATTCTTTGCCTCTCCATGTTTTCCAAGCATTGGGAGGGAGGCGTGACCTCCTGCAGCTGCTCCAGCCCACCCAGGGGGCATGGCCATCTCCCTAGCGCCGCACTCACCTCCCCTCGCTGCTATGCCAGTCACAAGATGCTACTGATGTCAGCTCCCGGGGAAAAACCCATCAGCGTTCACCTCAAAGTGCCATCTGGCGCAGCGAGAAGATGCACAGAATGTGCCATACCATGAAATACCCTTTAGCAAACAAGGCAGCATTATAACGTAAATGCAAGAAAAAAACCAACTAAATGCCAAAATCGCAAACAGAACAGGATGTCAGGCCCCTTGCGTTATGCAAACCCTTGGGTATTTTCAGCTATTATTGACATGAACCCTGTTGCTATCACCACCCTGGCGGCGCGTGGGGATGGTGGGAAGTTTGTGCTGTTGGTAGGGGTCACACAATATATATCCATATATGTGCACTGGAAAGCAAAGTCTAGATCTGGAGGAGAGTAGGATGTTCTGTCAGCTGAGTATTGTTTTCTCCAATGGTACCAGAAGCCCCACCAGTTGTAGCTGCCTTTACAGTTGGTTTAATAAAGTAGGTTTTTCACCCGAGAGTATTTTATTTTCCATCTAGTTGCCAAAGCAACTTCCAGCGTATGTGTGGAAGCATCTGTCTGTCCTCTATTCGCTGTCAGAATGATTTACGGTCAAGTGTAGAAAAATCTTCTCCCAGAACAATAAAAAAATCCCCTTCCCCCAACTTGACCCTAATCTGGAATCAGCACTATAACTGTCTATGACTTTTCAATAATTGTTCCAAAGCTAAAATTAGCTTGCCTGGGAATGTGTTGCAAAAGCCATCTATGTCTGTCCTTCATTCACTAAGGCATTGAAATATTTCCCCAGAAGACAAGGATTCAGAGATGAACAACTGCTCATTCCACTGAAAAAAAGCCCAACATCTGCTTCATTCTAAGGACACTGGTATTTGCATTTGAAATTACAGCTAAATGGGAAGTGTGTTATTTTCTGGCATAAAACCTAGTTCTAAAGATGTTGCAATTCAATGCGTATTCTTTTTCAGGATTCTAATTGTGCTTATAAATTATCTTCCCCTTTTATATGAAATTGTGAAACTTTTTACAGTATCTAAGTGGTAGTATGTCTTATAATGAGCTCTCACAAGGATAGATCCTTTCCATTTTTCAAAGACTCTCTTTCTAGGTTACCCATTTTAACGCTTTGACTGTCAATTTGCTAGTTGTTTGACCACACACCAAGGGGGAAGGACCATGAAATGCATTGTATGTCAAGAATGGGACCTCTGCTCTGACAAATAGCAGGAAACCGAAGCGAGTCTCCCCTCCTGCAAGCTTGTTCAAAAAGCTGTGTGTTGAATAGCCATTCTCTTGATTGGCATAAGAAAGCAATGGGGAATTAATGAGCATAGAAGCCTTTATCTTTTCTGAAATATTTGGAGCACATCAGCATTTAAATGGTGGGTGCATTAAATACATCCTATGAAAATATGTTTCTTCTCCTTTGTTGGAAACCTGCTGACTGGTCATATCCTTGATTACTGCCTAACTCTGGCATCTGTGATAAACAACGAATGTTAAGAATCTACATTTTAGTACATTTTAAAATTTTCTCCTATACCATGTTAGAATTGATGTCCCCTATTGCCTTTGTAAGGTGTTGGAACGTAAAACTGTCAAGACTGGAGTAGCCTAAAAGATTCAGGTAATCTGATGTTCTACATCTGACCATAACAGAAGCCTATGAAAGAGTGAAGGACATGAGATCTGTATAGACAAGGCTGATCCAGTAGATGTATTTGTTACAGAAAAATCCACTGTGTCGAAGTATGATGCCTTTTCTGTACCCATGGAAAAACATTTGTTCTGTGGTTTAGGTCCTTAGGTCTGCAATAAGAAATGGTGTGATTTGTGTTTCTTAATCTCATGGAGGCAGGAGAGTTCTTCATGGAGATTTTCCTCTCCACATCTGTTGGTGATCAGTGTGCATGATAAATTGTGATTAAAAAGTGTCCTCAACTGCAACAGCACTTTCCTTATGGTTTTACTTACCTATGTGAGATTTTCCCAGTGAAATGGAGAGGGATGAAAAAAAGGATTTTGTGCTTTAGCAGCTTAAATGCAGTGACCAAGTAATGGTAATTTTTTAAAGAGAAAGTGACATACTGTAACTTCTGTAATGGTATTTCTGTGTTTGTTTAGTGAATGGATTGACTTTGTAGAATTAAAATAATTTACACAGGATGAGGATCTCAGTGATGGTATACTTACTTTTTTTAGGCTAAGAACTGCTTTACATTTTTCTAGGGCTATTCTTTCACATGCCATCAAATGAAGCCCTACCTCCTCCTAAACTCTGCGTAGAAAAGGACAGCTGGTGGTATCTTGTCTATTCTTATTGCTGGGTGGAACTTCTTAGAATTTTTATTTCATCCTTTTCCTGTTGTCTTTTCTGTCTCCTTGTGCTTGTTTACCCTCCCTTGCATCTTCATGCCATTTTGACTCACATTTTTTTTCATTCTGCCTTCTCTGCTCTTTTTCCATGAATCAAGCTAAGTGCACAGGTAATCCAATAACACTTGATCTTTGAACTTTTGAACCATAAGTGTATTCCAGAGTCTTCTGCTAGAGACAAAACGTGTTTCCTGTCACTTTTCTGCTGCTGTCTGCAGCATGCATGCATGCAACTTTGTCCTGGGAACTTAGGTGGTGTAAATCATCATTTCTCTTCTACAGAAGTCAAGGGAACTCAGAGCAATTTGCACTAGGTAGGAGTTGTTAATTTTGTTGCAATTAAATGCACTGTATTTCTAATGCTAGAGGAAGTTTTCAAATACTGATATCCTATAGTTATCCACAGAGCAAACACTGAGAGCAAAATCAGGGTCTGACCCATCTTGTAAGACTTACGTTTTAACTCATCCTTCCTACTGCTCTGAGAGTGTGAAAAAGATCTGTCCTCTGTCTCCTCTAACCCTCACCCTACATGTTGCTCTTCTATCGGCAGGCTACCATATGCTTAGCCCTGTTTGCACATCAAACAGCCACAAACCCAACACAATTCCATGTTGCAGTAATGGAATACACATTTGAAGTATTTCTCACAGGCACTCATCAGGTATGTTCAGGGACTGCAAGGAGAACATTATTCGTGAAGTGTCTTTAGATCTTATTTCATCTAGCAAACAGCCAGAGCTTTATGTTAGTGGTGTCGGACCAATGTTAAATAAAGAATTATGACTGCTGGGGCTAGCAGGGCTGAAACAATTTTTTAATTAGTTAGTCAACTCAATGAATATTTGACACATCTGTTATCCTCTTTGTCCTCTTATGGTGAGTCCTTTGGACTACTGAATGAAGTCTGATATATACCTAACTCACACCAGGAGTATAGATGCATAAAAAAAAAATTCAGTGCCATAGTCAGTGAATTTTGCCAATATTTCTATTCTTGACTGGTCACAATCACTACTGTATTGCTTTATTTATGATAACTTAAATGTAAATATCTTAGCATATCAGCTGCTGAGCAATGCTTCATTTAAGCTTGAACACTATTTTGAGTGGATATGTCAGCCGAATAGTATATATTTTTTCCTTTATCACATGTGACTTTAACTTGTTAAGCGGCTCCCACACATCCTTCCTAAAAGAGAAATACTTGACCTTTCAGTGTAATATGATTTTATTTTTTTGCATCCTTTGATAGAACTGGAATATAGCGTAAAATCTCTCTGCAGACATGATTCATCTTCCTCTGATGCTGCCGGGGAGCTTGGTACCTTATTTTATAAGGATAAGAGGCACATAATCACAAAGGAATGATGAGTAAATGTCTCTTGCGTACGGAAGTGAAAAACACATTATCTCTGTCAATCAGATCTGGATTTCATGTGTTCACTGTCTTCTGATCCCACAGGGACTCCTCCAGAGATATTTGTCTGTGCAGCACAACAAAATCTTTTTTGAAAGTTTTGTTAGATGTATTTAATTCCGAAAATTATTCTTTCCAGTGAGGAAGTAAAATAAGGAGAAAATATCATTATATGGTCAATCCATTCACTACGAGTGCCTGACAGCCTTTCCTCCTTGTCTTTATAGACAGATGGGCTCAACTTAGTCTGAAGTCTCTTCCTCTGAGGAAGCCTATTCCTTTCTAACAACGACTCCTTAGGAAGCCTTGGGTCCTACCTTAAGCACATTAATAAGGTTAATTCCATTTAGTTTGGATCTCTTAACTAATGCTTCTTACCTGGGATGTGTTTATTTTAGATGGGCTGAATTGCATTGGAATCCAGTCTCTCTTGACAACAGTATGGGGCAACCATGCTCCTAATCCAAGTGAATCAATTAGGTGAAGAACACCCCTACATTAAATGCCACAAAGCGGTGTGAAGACCTTTTGTCAGGTCATCTTTTCCTCACCGATATGCAAAAGTAGTCATTTTCCTATACAAGGTTCCAAATTAATTATGCTTTGGTTTCGAGATCTGCATCAGGTGTCTCCTTACTATGGAGTAAAGGAAGAGAAAAAAATATACATATTAGTCACTGTCCTGCTCTCCATCCCTCTCTCTTAATTTTCTTTCTTCAAAATATTTCTTTTTTTTTCTTTTGTTATTGTTGCAGTCTGGCAGGGAGAAATATATTCTGTACATTTAAGAGTTAAAGGATCTAATTTGTAAGAAGTTTATGCTTTGAGTTCTTTGCCCATCTAAATACATGATAGTGGCTATACAGATTATTCCTGCAGCTCCTGCTTATATCTGGATTAATATGAGCTTCTTTTAAAGAGCAGCTCACTTCACCAGCTCTTGTTTTAATAGGGCAGGTACTTCAGTTTATTTTGGCTGCCCTTTTTTACAATTAATCTCTTGACAGCGAAGCATGATATTGCTTGGGTTTTAATGACTCTCAGATTGGTGCGGATTCCCTTCTCTTGTCCTTTCTACTTTTTTTTAGTCTATTGATGGAGACCATTACATTACTATAAAAGTTTACTGTTGGGACAACTTGATCCTGTTGCAATTTTCTTGTTTCCCCGTAGCAACATAGCTATTTTAAAAACAAGCAGGCCAAACAAGCTGAATAGCAAAGTGAGGGGTTTTGCTTTGCAGATAGGGGTCGTTTGCACAGCTCCATCAGTCCTTAGAGAAGCTTCTCATTCTAAGACAAAAGATAGAAATGCAGGTATTTCTTCCCAAGAAGGAAAATAATGCATTTCCAGGTGTGAGCGGTGAAACATCAAAACAAAACTGAAGCTGACTGTAGATTTTCCTTCCCAAACCAGAAATGCAAGAAAGTTTGCTTCCTAGGGCATATGCTCCAATTGCTCTGCCAAGAAGTGTCTCATCCTGAAAGAAGACAACAAGTATGGGGGTAATGATGGGGAGAGTGGAGGGGAGGAGATCCTCACACGGTAACTCTGCTACTTTTCCTTACTACTCAGCAGCTCTGTTTTAGACTGGCATACATTCCTGCTCCTCTTCAGCATGAAAACTGCTGAGAGGGCTTATCATCTTGAATATTTGTACAAGATTTTTGGCAAGTTAAAGAACCAACTTACCTTTACTGCCATTGATGATATTATTGAACAGGTCCACTTGATTTAGATTTACCAAGGCCTGCTGAGTAACTTTGACACGGTTTCTTCCGGGGGATGCTTTACCTGGGCTAGCCTTGCCTATGCTTGCCTTCCTGAGAGCTCCTGGCTCCTGCTGCACTTGCTCCCCCAGAGACAGAGAGCAGCAGGAGGAAAAGAGCCTCCCTCAGGAGCAGAGGACACATTACAAGTTCAGGAACTGTTGGGAAGAACTGGGTAACGCTTACTCACAGCCTGGAAGGTGCCATTTCAACTAGCTCTGCAGCATGCATAATCTGTTTGACAGAAATACAAATGCTGTTGTATTATGTGGCTGTGTTTGAAAAGAATTTGATCAGGTTTAACCTCCAGTTCATACCTGCTGCTTTAAGTACTTCTGTATCCAGAAATCCTATTTCCTTAAAGTATTTCCTAGAATTTCTTTGGGTGATTGGATAAATAACCAAACAGTAACTAACTTTTTAATCCAAACCATTTTCTAATCATTCTCTTCAGTTCCCTGCAGGCTGGAATTATAAGTCTAAGAAACTGGCCAGCTACCTGAATTAATTCTATCTAACATGACACAGGAAAAAAAAATAAAAAGAGAAGCTAGGAGTTTATCATAGCTGCCAAGAAACTTCCCAGCAGGCAGTATTGCTCCAAATCATCCAGTACCTCCAGCAAAATAACTTCCAAGAGAGACATTGCTAGATGTTCCTAGACAACTGTTAAAATGGTCAAGAAGGAAGGGGGAAAAAAAAACCAAACAAACAAAAAAACAGTTCAAGGGTTTGCCAAAAGCCCTGCTGAACTCTTAATCATGAAGAAGAGGCCAGTACTTTCCAAATATAAAGGAATGCACCGCAGTTTTGGAGAAATCACAATTGTGAATGAACCACCATACTCCACAGCTGTGTCAAAACTTCTGTGGGGAAGCTGGAAAGCCAGAAGATGGGTTTATTTGCTCACACACAATTTTTTGTCAGAGGATTCTCAAGGCAACCCAAGTAGTCTTCACCAGGATAAGGTGATGGGGAAAAACTGGCGTATATCTTGTGATTTACTCCAGTTGTTCATTAAATAGGAGCATAAACTATATCGAGAGGTAACACAGGAATCTTTGTACTTGATAATTCTTTCTTGCCAAAGCCACAGTAATGCTTCAGAGTAAGCCAATTGCATACCACACTGCAGAAACTTGTTGAGGGGAACCGCTGAGGTTATCTAACGCTCCTGATGCAGCTGCATTACTTGCACTTTTGATAAAATCTTCTGTCCCAATGTTGAAGACAAGGAAATAATTTTTAGGAGGTAAATCATCACAAGCAAATAAAAAGCTGTGGGAAGGTAAAAGAGCCCAACAAATCAAGCTTGTTTATGAATAACAAGTATTTCTACCCTAAAGCCAACAGAAGAGAGAATTCTCAGAATATAAAAGGTGTCCCATGAAGCAAAAGTGATCTGTCAAAGGCTGTTTACCACTGGTGAGTATTGAGTGGGGTTAGGTGGAGTCAATTCTAATAACTCGTATTTTTTTATTAAAAATCAGAAAGTGACCAAAATGTTCCTGTGATCCTATAGTTGTAAGGTACAAAGAAGAAAACTGCACTATACTTTCTTGAGAGGAATTTAAGTGACCCTGAAAACGAACTGCCTTTATTCTACTGATCTTTGAGGACAACCCATTTGTTTTAGGCCTTTTTGCAAAGCAAGGGAGGGGAAAAGTAGCCTAACAGAAGTTTTTAAGATAATTTTAAAATCTTTCTGCATGTTAATAGACCAGTAAGGGAAGATATACACAGTCTTGAAAAATGATTTTTACAGCATTCATCCTACCCATTGCAGCTGATAAACACTTTAAAACTCTGTCTGTGATTCAATTAAATGCAAAACTAGAAGTAAGAGTGTTTTGGCAGAGAAACTAAATTATATCAACTATGTGAATCACTTGTCAGAAATTTAGCAGCTGTTTTCCTGAATTCATGGACAACCAAGGGAAAACTAAAGCTGTAAGAGTTACAAGCTGCTCACCAATTCATCCATTCCTTTACACAGGAATAATCTGCAGCTCTCCAACACCTGCTGGAGTGAAAACTCATCCATGCCAAAAAACTTTTCACGGGCAGGATTCAATGATCTGCCTGCAAGATTGCACTTGAGATTTCCTAAAGAGGGTACTAGGATATGATATGAACAGTGAGCTAATTTGTTCTTCAAATTATATTCCACCTCTGATGAGTGTGGGGGGCTCAGGGGAGTGGGCTGTGCTTTCAGGAGCGGAGGGGAAACAGTGAGGGAGGTGTGGAAGAAGCAAGTGCTGATGTCCTTCTGAAAACAAGAGCTCCTAACTCGGAATTTGTTCCATAAATCCACTCATCCACTGGATGCCTATGAAATAACTACCCAGTCCACTGCTGCTGTGGACCACAGGGCCAAAATACATATACCAGTGGTAGCAGTGCTCCAACGGACGGCTCCGGAGTTTGGACTTTACGAGCTAGGGCTTATCCTGAATGGACTAAAGAACTATTGACTTCCAGCCTCTGGTGTTCCATGAAAGACAATGAGATAACCTGTACACACCTCACATCTTCAGTAATGAGTGGCTTACCTTAGCATCTAGAAGTGGTTAGTGTACCCAGGACAATAAACAAGCCACATAAACAAGATTTCTTCAATCAATACCTGCTCAATTCTGAGTACCTTGAGTTCAGCTGGCACTCTTGGTGAAAATTGCCTTCGGCAATAGTTTCAGAAAACCAGTAGTTAAAGAAAGATAGGTGTATGTATAGACATATATATATGCTTTTTATTACCTTTAAGGACTGTATACAAAGACCAGATTAATATTTTTCCTTCTGCTTAGAATAAACCTCAGCTGTGTACGATTCATATTTACCAAAAAATCTCCAATGCCTTCAACAGTTTAAAGGGGTATTTCAGCCACATAAAATCTAAGAAATACCTTTGCCATAAATGATTCTCTTAAATTATGTTGCGTTTTTTTCCTGCATATGGGTTATACCAAAAGCATGTTGAACGCTGGTGGTTATCAGAAGATAGATACACAGACCATAAAGATCTGCTCTGATATTTTGATACTTTTCTAATGTATGCCAAGCGGCTGGATACCACAAATATCTGATGCACAGAACAGAAATTTAAGGCCACAGTTGCTTTCCAGACTCTGTTCTTGCAATAAATCTGGGGCTTCCAGGGGCCTAATTACATATTTTAAATGAGGCATACACTTAAATGCCTTGCCAAGTCAAAACCTTTTTCTGTAAGCTCTCTTGCTGGCTATTTTTACCCATTTTCTACCATAATGCAAAATAGATCTCCCACTTGGGTGCTCTTATATACAGTGAATAATTAGAGCTGAATGGAAAATAGAAACATTTTTCAGGAAAAATGCCCCCACCCTTCCCCTCCTGGCCCCTGCTTCATCTCAAAATATTCCAAAAAGCAACTACAGTAATAAAATTAGCATTTATAATGACAACAATATAAAGCAATATATAGAAATGTAAAACAACTAATAGTAACAATGCAGAAACTATTTTTAATTACCTTCACCTTAACTAAACGATTGGCTTTGTGAATACTGCTATTAATTTCCACAGGATAATTCATTAGATTAATTATATTTACTCAGTGGGAGCAGTGGTGTCAGAATCTGGCCCCAGTGGGTTGGCATTCAAATTCAATTTGCTGACTGCCTGTACTAGTAGCATTTTAAATGCAGTTTTAGAGTAAATAAGCCAACCAATGAATGCTTTGTAATAACTGAAGATTGCTTGTTGATGTCAACATTTTTTTTTCAATTATTATGTATACATTCATATAAAGTTTAAGGATAAAGAGAGTATATCAGTAACATTTTGTTGCATAGGTAATTACTCCACTCATTATTTTAGTAACTCTTAGTGAATATGTTTTAAGGGTGTATCAGTGTACAGATGTTAGCTCTGACACACTATTACCATAAATAAAATATAAAAGTGTACGAAAATGCTCATAATAAAACCTTGGGTTTTTTTAATCCACTGTTTTTTCTGGCTTGGTTCAAACCCTTCTAAGTAGCATCGAATTACTGTGTGCTCCAATGATTAGGAAGCAATAGGAGAAAGACACTGTTTTATAAAACAGCAATATTGTATACTAATAATCAAAGAAGCATATATTGCAGGCAGCGTAAAATAAACCAGTTCTGCTTACCAGAGACTGAGGCTAAAATTGTGGTATTTCAAACAAATCTTTTTCATTTTATTTCCTTTTTCTTCCTCTCTCCCCTCTTGTTTTTGTTTTTTTTTTCTCTTTCTCCCCATTTTTTTTCACCTTTTCTCCTCCCTTGTGTCTTTCTGTGGAAGTTGATTGTCCACGGAGAAAAATTCATAAAGGACTTTTAACATTCTACAGCACAATTACAAATCATGCTTGTATAAGTTGACCTTGTAGTATATTTGGCAGGTTGTTCAAAATAGATTGTTTTATACAGCTGTGACAGTGAACCTAGCTCTTAGTTTCTTATTAGGAAAATAATTCCGCTGCTAGGTGGATGATCTACCAGAATGGAAAAAGAGTAGCTTATCATAGCAAAGAAGAAACTGGATTTTGGCTGAGAAAATAAACAGCACACCTGTTATTACCTTCATACTATAAGTGCAAGTTAAACCAGACATCTGATAGTGAACATATATTGAAATTATTGAAGATAGCTGTGCTTAGCTGTCTGAATCTCAAAGGTAGTTAGAGCAAAAAGCTCACAGCTACTGAAAGGAAAAAATGCAAGAAAATAGAATAAAGTGAGTTCAATAGGTGAGAAAACAAAGGATGAAGGACAAGAAACTGGTTGAAAAATGATGGTGCCATACTAGGTACATTGAAATTTTAGAAGGCAGGGATCTTTGCCAAGGTTGCCATTAAGGAAGGTTGTCAGATTTTTTCTTTGTTCTTTTATCCTGTTCTGTCACAATGTTCAGGTGCAAAATGATGTCAAAGAAGATATTGAATGATTGGTTCCAAAACAGCTGAGTAACTGAATAGTGTGCCCAGTGTTTCCTCCGTTCTTCCTCTTCTGTCTTCCCATCCTGTATTTTAATCCATTTACTGGCTTTTTAATTCTTTTTCACAAGATTTAGATTGCTGTTTCTTTATCTGTATTTCTTATTTACCTTCTTTTATTATGCTTTTTCTACAGCCTTGTTTACTCTTCTGCTTTTGCCTACAGTATGTGCCTGCTCCCTTTTCATACTGTCTAGCACTATCCTCATAAGCAGTTGACACTGCATTAATACAAGTTCCCAGAACTTTCACTGCTCACCTGTAGCTTACCTTTCTTTTCTCTAATCATCCTCTTTTCTCCTGTTGCAGTCTTCATGAAGCAATTTAGTCAAATGAAGAATGTGGGGACTATTAGCAGCTTTCAACAAATTATAATTGGGTAATATATTTAATGAAAAAATATTACTGGTTTCATTTTTTTCATAGATGTAAAAAGCTAGTATAGAGGAGTATCTCCATCTGTGTTTTTATGAACTCACAAACCTCCAGAGAACATTGGCATTCCACGCACTGTCCTTCAATGACAGATTTTGCATTTAAATCTTTCATTTAGAGGAAAGCTATATAAAACGAAAAGTAAATGGAGAACATCTTGTTAGCTAAGTTCCTGTGGAGAATCCAACACATTCTTTACTCCAGAAAATACAAAGGGAATAACTTCTGCCCATGAAATGAGAGCTGCAGCTACCTTTGCTTTCAGTAGGTCCATGAAGCTGACAGCCCAACAAGTTCCTGCAAAAGCCCTGCCTTACAATCTGCCTTGAGATGGGCTGAGTCTGGCAGACTGGCATATTAGTTCATTGTGCTTTTGGCGTATGAGCGTCTATTTTGTTAAAATTTTTGATTTCATAAATAAGTCTGATTTTCTCCTTTTGGTGGAACTACATCCTTCTCTTTGTGCCTGTGTCTGTGGGATTTGTTTGAGGACAGGTACCTCAAACACACAGATAAGGACTGGGGCCAGCACAAAGGCAGAGAAACCCAATCCATTGTGTCTGATCACCCAGCCCTTCTACTAAACCTCTGCTGAGCAAAAGTCACCACTAAGCATCACCAGGAATGCTGCCAGCAGGAAGAAACAATCAGATAGCCCTGTCAGCAAAGGCATAAAACCTGTTTACTACATCTTGGGTGGGGCCAGGATTATCAAGGCTAAAAAGGTGACAGTGGTTTCTGTCCTTAGTAAGTCATGCCAGTGAACACAAGTTACGTGAACTGTTCTACTTTACATCCTTCTGCTCTGTACTACTGCAATAACACTGCAACGAATATGAGACAGAAAAGCAAGGTGTCGTAGATTGTACGTGCAGCACTCTGACCACCTAAATTGAATATTTTTGAGGACAGAGTGGCAGGAGAAAAAGTTAGACTTAAAGTGCTGAGAGGCAGTAGTGATGTGAGGCAGGGAGGGGTTAGGGAGGGAAGAAGGCTGGAAATATTCCTTTGGTGGAGGAGAGGTTATCTATGCAGGTGTTCCAAGTTTAATGTTTATATTGTCACAACCAGATAGACTGTCTTGAATCTGGCAGGCAATGTAAAAAAATAAATTAAATCCTTTTTTTGAATGTATCACTTTTATTTTGTAAGGTTTTTTACTACCTTCCTCCCCTCCAATTCTTCCCAAAGGTTTATTTTTCTTAGTACATATTTTATAAAGTTTCATTGTCCATGCCTCAGAATCATGCTGTGCTACCTGCTGACCTTGTCTAACACTTCAGACACTTGTCAAAAGGAGATTTTATCACAGTGAACAAGACTGGATTCTTCTGCCTGCAAGCAATCTGGGGAGGGGTGAGGGTTTTGATCACATTGCAAGGTGGAATGTTTCTGGTGTGTTGCAAAGCATGCCTACCATCAAACCTACACCACATCCTCGTCTTCCTGCTCAGCATTTGAGCAAATCTGTCAGCTGTCCAAGGTATTTTAGAAACACGGAAAATAAATTTTGGATGTTTCACATTATTTAGCTCCACAGATGTAAACAATCATTTTGACATGTTGATAGGCTTTTTCAGACTATGTAGGAGATATTGGCACTAACATTGGCTTCTTTGCATAACACCCATTTTGCATTAAAGAAAGGACATCTTTATACAAGGGAGGAACTTAGCAATCTTCAGCTGTTTTTATCCTCCAGCTCAAATGACTAACAGTTAGATATACTGGAAGGTAGACACAGGTGTATATACACACATAGGTATCCGTGCGATACATTCATTATACAACTCTCGAAATATTGCACAATGAAAGTGCATAGAATCTGTAACTTGTTACCTTACCCATTTTATCCCAGGACTTATGCAAACAACCTGCGCAATTTAAAAAAGCACTCATTTATAAACAAATGTGAAGTAGAATTTCTCCCTTTAATTACTTGACCAATGATGAAGATATCTCAGTGATCTGGATTCCTTCCATATTTAAAGATAATTCACTTATTTAAAGGTTTTTCATATTCATTAATTCTTAAGATTCCCTCAGAGCTATACACTATTAGACTCCTTGGAAAAATCCTGGTCCACTCATTATCCTGAAATCTTGACGTAAATTTTAACATACTCATGATTTTATCCAAGGCGCCAAAGGCATCCAACTTTATAAGTGAAGGAATAAATTAAATCATTCCAACCTCAGTTAAAAACATTAAACACAGAATCAGCCAAACAAAACCTTGTCTGAACACCTCTGACATATTTTGTGACCCTGAGAATTAGCATACGCACAATGGAAAGCAATACAGAATGCCACAAAAACTTCAGCCAACCTCATATTGTCCTGATTTATCTAACTCTTGGTTTGGTCCCTCTGATCAATATCACATCACAAAAGCCTTTAAACTGTAGCATACCGTCAACCCTTTTGTGTTTTATAATTTGCTATATAAGCATTTATTAAATATGATAAATAGAATATCTTATATACAAAAGGTGACCAAAGTAGACAGGTAAGTCACAGGGAGAAAACACAGACACCTGATAGCCCTTTAAGCCAGTAAAGAAAAATACGATAAGAATCAAAATCTGGATGTTTAAACAAAAAAAAGTAAGTTAACAGACTCAAAGCAGCACAGGAAAAGGTAGTCAAGTTTAAGTCAAGGAGCACAATCAAAAAGTAACAAGATGAAATCCTACACCTTTTATTAAATGAGCTAAGGTCAAAACTCTACTAGTTCCTTCTGACTTTATGAATAAGTGAAAACACGCTTAACTTCAAAACTTTTAAGTAAAGATGGTATTTTGAACTAGCACATACTTTCAAGACTATGAATAAGCTTTAAAAAATGCAGTGAAATGACACCGCATCCTTTGAGATGTTTGATGGACATATATTACAGGTAAAAAACCTGAAGTTCAGTGAATGAATTGATGTGGTCAAGACCACGTGACTGACACTGAGAAAAATATGGCAGAAAGATCCAAAACCTTTGCTTTAACCAGTAGCAAAAATCTAAATTTTATAGGAAAAAAGAAAAAACATCTCCAACTACGTGATAACTTCTGTGACCACCAAGGTTAAATTGTGGAAGAGATGTTATTTTCCTGCCCAAAATAGATAACTTTTTAAACTACTATGTTGTTATTTCTGTTTGTTTTAGAATATATATATATATACACTAGTAGTTTTATGGTGATACAATATACTACAATATAAGAGAGCTGCTTGTCTGGGCAACTTGAGACAGAATGGTCAAATGATAGTGGTTAAATAGTCATTCTATTCCACTATAAGTGAAAAATTTGTAAAAGCAGTTTTCCCTAGTTTCTCCTGAGACATTTCTCTGTCTAAGTGTTTGGGCTGTGAGATGTCTGTTAGAGGGATGGTGCTTTCGTCACAGCTTGTTGACTAGGATCATTTGAAGCACACTTACCCTGAAGCAATAATGCACCATGATTTCCTTATGTGTTGTTTTCTGCTTAATACGGGACACTCAGAATTTTAAGTGCCTCTGCATGTCCCGCCTGTATGAAAGTAGGAACATGTATGTAGTTTTAAAATAGTCGTACTTTTGACACGCTTAGACATCTGCACATCTTCTATATGAGAACTAAGAAACAAAGATAAATGGTATGATGAAAATGCAAACAAAGTGTTCAGTGTGATATTGATATAGGCAATTAAATGTTTTAGAAATATCTTAAACAAAAATTACACTAAATAACTCCAGCCAAAAACTTTTAGTGCTATTAGAATAATAAAATTAGTCTGGGCTACAGTTTGCTAAACTCTGACAATATCTCTGCACGCTCTCTTTGTCTTTCTTCTCCCTAGCCACAAATACATGGTATAAAAGAGGCTGAACAGAGTAAGCAAAAGTACACAGTAACCCAAATATTCTATTTTTTTAACAAAGAAATATATGTTCCATAATTCAGTGCTATTTATTGAAGTTCCAACTCTGCCACACTTAAACAGACTAAGAAATATTTACTCCAGAGTGTTCTCCTGTATCATTCAGTGGTGCTACTTATTATACAAGATACAACACAGTGGAGGAAAGAGCGCAGAATCAAGGGTACATTATATTCAGTAGATGTGTAGAATTTCAAATTCAGTGTCTAATCAGTACTCCAACTCAACCATCAGTAGCTTTCTGCCTAATAGAGACAACAGTGGGCACTTTTTTTCGTGTTAAGTTCACATTTGAAGTGAGACACTGCATATATTTTTCTATATATGTCACTTAAGAACACAATAACCATATAAGCGATTTCTTCTATACTTTGGCAGAAGCATGGGGATGAATTGAGTTTATTTCAACAGGGAATACTTTTGCAGTCCCAATCCTCACTCAAAAAATAAAAACATATTGCTGAACACCTGGGGAAATCACTTAAAATGTACATATATTCTGGATTCTAGAATCATGCTTACGGTCACCAAGTAACTACTTTATCAGAATATAATAGATCTGCTTATGGTCACTTCTCTTTGTGGACAACTGGAAAGAAAAGGGGGAATATCTTTTCTAAATGGTCACTGTAAGTACAGCATGGTGAGTAGGTTTTTCTTTTCAAATCGTTGTGGGCTAGGCAGAACCGTAAAAACAGCTTAAGAAAGAGGTATTGCACACATTTCAGTATATTTAGATTCTAAATGCATTGTTCTTCGGAATCCTAACTACGAGACAGCATATCCTCCGTGTTAGCTGCTTGCTCTGAGTGAAAGGTAAATGAGGGGTTTTAGAACCAGACAGAAAATGGGATTTCCATTCCACATGAATATGGGAATTCCAATCAATGTTTCAAAAAATTGCCAAGAAATAGAATTTTCCATTAAACTAAAAGGTTTTATTCCCATATTGAATTTTCTGCTACACAACAGAGGAACGTTGACCAGAGAAAGACACATTTTAAAAGGAAAAACTAAATCAGGCAGTAATGAGAGAAGTAACTTTTTTCTTGCTTCAGCACGCTGACCGTCTGACCGACACCCATTCCCATCTTGTACAAATAGGGAAGAGTCATTCAATTTATGAGGCATTGGTGTCATGGAATAAAAAAAAAGTCTACAGTAGGACACCACATTAAGTCAATAACTTCTTGTATTAAGAGGTTATGATTTTCTTATCTCCCTCATAAGTCATTTTAGCTACGCACCCAGTTTTGCTGAGCAATGCTGTAAAATAATTCCATACGCAATCACTAAGAAGATTACAGCTCTGAAGGGTGCAAAGATAACAAAAGATAGGCAAAGGAAAGTCAAATTTTTTTCACAAAAAGTAAGTAGAGTTTTTTTATATATAAATGTAATAAAATAGTATTTCAAAGGGTAAAGATAAGCCATATCAGTGAAGAGTAAAAAAAAAATTCCAGAACATTTTCTCTTTTATATTTTTGTTTTTAGGGGATGTAGGAATTCAACATTAATGTCATCTTTCCATGAGAAGGAATTAATGTTATCTACATGCCCTTTCTCCTTTTAGACAATATGTTACTTCCCTGGAGGTTTACATGAATTGTTTCATTGTACTGTGTCTGGCAGTCACTGTATCTCTGAGAAAATAATGTCAAATGGCTAATTACCGTGAACGGTATTTAAATAAGCTGATCTGATCTGTTATATTTCAGTTCCTTCTTTCTGAAACACTAGCTGGACATTAGACTGCTCCATTCTTCAGGAGCCATGTGTGTCTCCTTAATATTTCACGGGGTCTGTCATGCCTTGTATTCATATTTTGCTTGGGTAAAGTAAGTATGAATACAGGTATTTATTTTGCAGCTATAACTGTGTCTTCTTTAATGATATATGGATCTTGTCTAGTCCATTTTGTTCATGCATTACAAAATTCAGTACTATTTCTTTTTTTGTGTGTGTATGTTGAGATGGACAGGAAGAAAAGAGAGGAAAATAAAACGGAAATAAAAAGAGATAAGGTGAAAATTTAAAGCTATTTCCAGTCATGAATACTTCCTGCTAAGATTTCATTCCCCAGAGAGATATGAAAAAGACAAGTGTTTTGATTAACATCAAGAATATTTCAAGAAGCATTATTTACAAAAGAGTGCAGGGATGACATTGCATAGTAATGAAGTATCATAAAACCATAAGTGTTGATATGGAAAAAGTATTATTGCCCTTCTTTCTTTAAAATAATAACTCCTCTACGATTTTTCATTGATCTATTATCGTGTCCTGACACAGAGCAAATTAAATTATCCACAAGAAGCTTTAGACAAAGCTGCAAAGGAGAGAGACAGTTTTCAAGATACAACCTTAAAGCTGTCTCAGATTTGGGCACTAAAATGAACAAACTAGTTTTAACATATAATCTTGTTGGGAAATTTTGATTCTCACTGTTTGAAAATGCAGAAATTATTTCTGTAGTGGAATTAAAAAGACATTAAAAAAAGGTCATGACACCACTTAATTTTCATTATTTTCCCCGGGAAACTGAACACAAAAATAATTTGAGTAGCTCTGAATATACAACCCTTAATTTTTAGGTGCAGATGTGAAGACCTAGCTTTTCAGCTTCTCTCTTGCCCAGAACTAACTGGGATTAGCTGCAGCTGGACAGCACATCTCACACAATACACATATGCTACAGAGGCATGTATTCTTATCCTTATGAGAGGACCTCCATCAGCAAACCCTTCTCTCCCACCACCTCTTGTCTGTTAGCAAATCCTTATCTACTAATCAGGGAATTAACTGATCGTTGCAAGAATGGAACAGAGATGTCAGCTTGTTCTCTCCAAAAATGGCATAGGCAGCAGACCAGTGTCTTACATAGCTACTAGTATTGGCACACTGCAGTTCCACTAATGTACAATAACAACTAGATTTCCCTCTAACCTTTTCTGAAATCTGTATTGTTGTTTTTTTTCCCAATTGTCCCTACTTTCAAAACTCAAAGATAATTCTATTAAAAAAAGGCAGAAACATTATTCTGAGGCTGGAGAAAATGTTCCACAGAAAGAAATAAAGAACTGTTTAAAATTAACATTTAAACATTTTGTTTAGACCATCAATATGAAAACTATACTCAGCAAATACTAACTCACTGACCTCAGATCAGGGGTAGTTGAGTGAGGAGTAACATCTGACTGGCTTTGTATCACAGGGTTAAGAGATCCCACAGTCCCTGTTGATCTCAAGAACTCCGTATCATTTCATGCCAGATTATTTTCTTCTTCAACTTGCTATGGTGGGAATATTCTTTGCAACATAATTCCTAATATAAATACAGCTGAAATTTATCATCTACAGGTCAGTTAGATTTCATTCATTCTTTGGGAATCTCATACCATTGCCCACTAGATCACTTTCCTCTGTCATAGTACGCATATACCATGTACTCACAAAGTTTTGTTCTCTGATCCTCCACCACACTGTGCACCTTACAACACGTTCTGTGAATCGCCGGCGTAGTTGCATTTCTGCTGGGTGTAATACCAGGGTAAAACAGGTGGGGTGATGCTGCACAGTAGCAGAAGTGTTGGCCATTTCTGTCATGACTACTGTAGTTTGGGACTTCCATCATGTAAGACATAACATTAAATAAATTTGTTTATTACAGAGAGAAGCTGGACAGAATGCAGCCCTTAATGTTATAGCAGTGCCTCCTACTTTAATGATTGTCTGGTACTGCAGTATTGCTTGTGAAAACATCATCAATAAGAGATAATTTAATCATGTAAGAGACTGAAGTCTGAGGGAAGACCAAGAACTAAGTGTAACATCCTCCTGTAGTCATATTTGTGCCAGGAATGGAAATCAATAGTAAACTTCTGGAATAATGTGAGTCTTTTTCTGCCACTTATTCCCAAGCTCAAGGTTAATCAAGTGTCACTACAGTCACTTAGGTGTTCCTTTCTCATATGAGCAGTCTATATAAGTCTATATTCTTCTTATACATAATTCCATATACTTTTTGAATAACAACAACAACAACAACAACAACATGGAGATGCAACTTTCAGACATACTCCAATTAAAGCTCCTCAGAATATCCCCTGGTCAGAGTGAGCTCACAGAAGGATTTAATATGGACACATTTTAACACGTAGAATTAATGAACAAAGAGAAGAAATCAAACTTCTTATTCAGCTAAATTTCTTTCCAACCATATTGAAATGATATTGGTCCTCAGAACTTGCAAATGTTAGAGCTAAAACATAGCTACCATGCCACCATTATGGCAATACAACCGGTTAGAATAGGTTAGTGAAGGAGTTTATAGTTTCCATCACTGAGGGATTTTAAGATCAGACTAGCCAGACATATTTCTGGGGTGGTCCAGGTATAGTTGAGTATTTTGCTCTTCACTGGGTGTATGGAGAACCTAGTGAGACTAGCTTCAAAGCCTGTTAGTTGCTAAGATTATGTGCTATGATATCCCCACCATAGCAACATCTTGCTTCTTTTTTGTTTTCTTTCATTTTTTCATTTAGCTGAACTCACTTTTTAAAAAAAATGTTTTCATTTGGAAAATAATAAATAGTTCAGAAAAATCACTTCCTCATTAAAAAAGACCCACAAAATAGGTCTGATCGGCTAGCTTGACAGAGATTGTAATCAAGGTCTGCACAATGAAATTAGATGAGCCAAAATACTTATATCAGAAATCAGTGAAAACACGGAGGAGAGAAACTAGCCCATTAGGTATTCTGTGCTCGAGCTGTTTGAGCATCCAGAACTGCAGGAAGGCTGCGATACGCAGCAGACCAAACAGGATGGAAGAAACTCGTTGAGTTAGCTGTGCAGTGGGGCCTGGAGGCCTATGCATCAAAATACCCTGATATGGCTTTCTGGCCACCCGTTGTCAAATATTTCTATTTTTTATGGCAAGTGCTTTGAAGAGACCTGAAAGGGCTGAACACTTTGAGAGACCCTGCTCCAAAGTACCCTTACTACAGTGTAAACATATTTTGAAGCAAATCCCACTGAACAGACGACATATAACTGGAGTGAATATTCTTGGAAAATTGGAATTGGAAGTATTTTTTTTCAGTTTGCTACTGTAGGCTTTCTAAAGTAGTTATTTCCTTGATAGGTCTTTCTACTTTCCATTGTTTAAATAAAATATGTTTGTCTTTTTTATTTTAGAAATAATCCAATTACAGAAACTGTTGGAGTATGGAAATGCAAATGAAACAGTGGTTAGAAATTTAATTTTCCCTCTCAAGAGCTTAGAAAATTCTGTTGTGGGAAAGGCATGATTCAAATGAGCTCAACAGTAATACTTTTTAAATTACAGGCTGAATTTTAAAGATGCTACTGTTCAGCTTTTAAGCATAAACTCATGCAAATGCCAAAATGACATACAGCAGCTACTTAATTTTCATTCACAATTGTCTCGAATATATAAAAAAGGAAAAGCAGAATATTACACTTTGTCTTTTCATGGTAAATTCATTATGTACTGTAGCTATGTTTTAAAGTGTGTCCTGTTTTAATAAACACATGGTCTCACTGAGTTTGCTATTATCTTGTCATTCTAGTAGGACAGAAGTATTCGTAACTCCTACATCCCGAAGACTGATGTGAAAAGACCAATGACACATACAAAGTCTGGTAACTCGGTAACGTTTGATTTTGTAGCTACAGCCCTTCAGTCTTTAAATTATGACATATCTGCTTCCTTTGAAAAATGAACGTAATATATAACTTTTATGTCAATTGAATAAGAGAGAAAAAGGTGATACCTCTGATAGAAAAAATACAGGTTATCTTGTTTACATACCAACTAATGTAGTAATTATTCCTGTAAGAAATGCTAAAAGTTAACCTTCTCTTATACGTAAATATTGATGTGCTTACAATGATTCCAGTATGTTGGGGTATTAAATTAGGCCCCAAAGGACGATCCAGACTTTGCACTGGTTTGTGTATGTCACAAAATTTGGGCTCAAAATGTCATAATTACATAGATATTCAATAAGAAATTTTGCATGGTTTCTTGTAGCTTCACTCAAAAACTAGACATTCAACAGAGAAAAAAAGATTCTTCAAAACAAATAAACAAATATTCATTCTGAACCTTAGAATATCGCTAGACTGAAGGAAGATTTTCTTTTATGTAGCAATTCTCTCACTCCAGTTCTTTAATTTACCTATGTTATCACAGAGTAAGTTGGAATGTGAAAGATTTTATTAGGCTCTTCATATATTGTTAAGTGTAATTGGTGTGAGTGCATTCATCTTCAGAATTCATATTTTCTTGCATTTTCAGAAGTCTTCTTTAATGATTTATTCCTCATGTATACTGACTTGTAACTATTTCTGAGAAGAAGAGTTCATGGAAGAGAAATACTCAAAGGAAAAATCAGTCTCACAGCTGATGAAGAACATTGCACAACATACAGCTGGTATTTTGCATTATTTAGAAGACAGACTGAAATTCTGATGGAATTAGTTTTTTACAGTAGCTGTACTGGTAACCTTAACCAGAAAAGGATCCAATATTTTTGTTCCTCTAACTTAAACCTCTAAGTATGCAGAAGGTAACAAGAATGAAAAAGCTAGGATTTAAAGCCTCGCCAAAATTTTCACAAAGGCATGCAAATATTAAGATTTGAGTTATCACATTAGTCAGTTAGATTGCATTTACTCATCTAAGCTCCATTTCTAACCTTTTCCCAGATTTTCCAAATCTGACTTTGATGCAGTCCACTGGACTTGGAAACTTCAGTAATCAAATTCTGCCTGCCACTGAGCTCAGTATATTGTCTAGAGCATGTAGCCATTTGAGTCATGAAGGTCAGATACTCGAACATGTTAATTCCCAGCAATGGCTATTAAGGTACAAAGCACTTTGAGGAGTCTGCACCTCAGTTCCTCAAAGTACTCAGCCTCTCTAACTGGCCAAGTTTTCTCCCATTTACCATCCTTTGCTGCTGTGTTAGCATTACAGCAGTCTTAAAGGCTAACAACAGAACTGAAAGAGAGAGCAGCTGACCATTCCTAAAATAATGTTGTTTTATCTGCTGGAAGAGATGAAATAAGCCCACAGGCTGGTTGTTTGCTTTTCAATAGTGACTGGGATGAACATATGGAAATTTGTGTGTGTTTGTTGGGAGGAGTGTTGGCTAGTTCTTTCAGTGTTGGAGCTTTTGTCTTTCTGGATTTCTTTTTTTATTAAAATTCCAGGAAAAAAATCCCACACAGCTGTGCCATTTATTCACTCTTGTTATCTCTCACTTGTTTGTCAAAATGCAGAGATCACTCGTGCCACAGCAGCAGTGAGCTGAACTCATGGAAGCTAAGCAGGTTGGAGTCCTTAACAGCACCAGCATTGAAATGGCCACTGTGTTAGGGAGAAGCTGGCTGTTGGTCTCAGCTAGAAACAGATGCTGCTTCACTATCAAGGGCAAGAATAGGATAGTGTCCTAGCAGCAAGTGGTGGTCAAATGATATTGGAAGAGGAAGACAAGACACTCAGACCTGCAATATTCACAGCCTCTGTTCCTAAGAGAAAGGAAAAAACGCAGCAAAGGTTGGCAATTTCCTCCTAAAGACCTCATCTGTCTACTGCAGCTGACATCCTAGAGTGGGCTGCTTCCAAAGAACTCATCTCTTACACATTACTATAAAGTGGATGAAGTTCATCTCTCACAGTGATCACAACCCCATGTTCCCTTCTATTTGTGTCGTGCAGTTATTTCAGGAGCTAGCTCAAACTGATCAAAACTGAGTATCAGTCTGGGAAGGCAGGACACTTGTGTGGTACACGTTCATTTTCCTGGTTGAAGATTAAAAAGGATTAGGAATCTAGGTATACTGGAGAAACATGCATGTTCCAGGACACTAGGACAGCTTTGGTTCCGTTGACCATTGAGATGGCGCTCAAATACTCTTGTACATGGAAAGAATATCTCTGAATATGGAAAATAGTCTACTTTTTGTAAGGAGAAGTACTCATCTAGTAAGAAAGCCTTTAAACAAAGATCAAGGGGAAGAGGTAGTGTGACAAAAGTCCACAGGGAAGCATAAAAAGAGAAATTTGAATAAGGGTATCAAGATTGTAGACTGAGAGGGGGTTAAGATTGTTCAGAATAAGATCCAGAGAAAGACAAAAATGGAATTAAAAGGTCAGATTGCTTACTTCCATGTGCTAATGCACAGTATACAGGGAAAAAACAAGGGATTTGACAAGATAATTAATATGACTGAAAGACTAATATTAAAAAGAATATAATTTGTTCAGAAAGACGTCAAATGACCACATAATTGTGTCGATTGTAATCCTGAGAGAGGGAAAGAGTTAAATAAAAATTAGGTAGAGTTCAATGCAGAGAGAGAACATGCAGACACTATCTAATGAGAACAAGGATTAAGGGATAAAGCAAAGCCAAAAGGAAAATTACTAGGGTCATAAATGAAACCTAGGCAGAGAGGTAAAAGTGTTATAGGAGATTAACTTAGTTAAAGTATAAAATCCTCATTGACTCCACCCATAAAAAGGAATTAACTACTATGGATGCTGGATAACTTACCAATGATGAAAAAAAATGCAGCAGGAACATGTAACGACATGAAAAACAACAACAAAAAAACCAAGGCACAGAATAAGTTGCAACTATCAAGCAGCTACTTTGGATAAAAAAAACTCATTTTGTTATTGACTTAGTACAATAATTTCACACTTTGAAATAGTTCTTTAATTTGCTCTGTTAAATGTACAAAGGAAAATCAAGGACTACTCTACTCAATAGAGAGGAAAAAATAGTTTATAGTTGAATTTGAGCGTGAAGGTGTTTCATGCCTTTTTTTTTCCTAGCAATCTTCACTAAACAAGCCAGCTGTGATCAAGCTACTAACAGAATTAAGATAGTATCTTCCCAAAATACTCTGAAGGAGACGATCAAATAAACTGTTTGCAGCTACCTGGAAAATAAGGAAGAAGTGACATATGCAGATGGCAGCCAACGTTATTTTTTTTCTAAGAATAAATTTTGTCAATTTAATCTAATTACCTTCTGGACAGGATGGCAGGCTGGGCAGAGAGGACAGAAATCACTGAGGTCATTTATCTTGGCTTTAATAATACTTTTGATATTCTTGCATGATCTTCCCATAAATTATACAAGAAACACAGTCTTGATGAAATTCTTATAAGGAGGATGCAAAACCAGTTGACTAAGTAGTACAGAAAGATATGTTAAGTGGAGTTATGCAAGTTCTCTTGCTACTTATCTCCTCTTCAATAGTTTTATGAACACCTGAATGTTGCAAAGGAAAATGTGATCAGTAAATTTGCATATGTCATGAAGATATGATCTGAAAGAAGTACAACATCTGAGCAGGAACAATAAACTGTTACAAATTTAGGGTGGAAGACAATTACCTAGATGGCCCCTGCTCAAAAATGGGTCTGAAGAGGTTACAGAGCATCATAAATTGAAAGTGTTTCACACTGTTGTTTAAAAGGCAAACATCTTACCAGGAAGTATAAACCAGAGCACGTTATGAGGTAATCCTGCTTTACTTATCACTGATAATACTTCTGCTGAAGTCAAGCACTGTGTTTCAGAAAAGGGATGGGCACTAATTTCAAATAATCCAGACATCACAGTAGGTCACAAAGCAATGAGTTTAAATGCAGCAATGAAGATTCAAGTTGGATATTATGAGGCATGAGGTAGCAAAGATCTCTTATGTTATCACACATGGAGATTGCCTAGGAAGGCTGTGGCCAGTGAAGATCTTTAAGAGGTTAGAAAAGCATTTGTCAGGAGTGACACTGACAGAGTTAATTACGTCTTGGAGCAACAGGATGAACGGGGGAACACCTGAGGTCCTTTCAGCACTGTGCTTCTGCGATTCTGTGGTTTTCTGCAATCTTCTCTAATGACCTGAATTTCTTGCTCTACCTGAGTTTGACTCTGAAAGTTGGGTGCATTGGTTTCAGGGGTGATTTACCGGGAAGCTTTGCATAAGAGTAAATAATTCTGACATCTGCAGTTTTCCATTGGAATAATGCTAGGATTGGTTATTGCAAAGGGATATGCATGAGCTGAAGCTGCTCCTTCAGGCAGAACTATTCATGGGATGTGTCCTTCATATTTAATTTCTTGAATTGAGCACACAAGTATGTTCTCAAATATTTACCTTATATAAACTCATCTCCAAGACTTTTTCATCTATAGGCTGCAAGCAGAATAAAAGAGAACATGATTCAAAACCTAGCCCTATTCATTTTAGCTCAGAATGGATAGCTTGAAATTGTGTGCTCCAAGGGACTATTAACAAAGATAGTATTCAAATTCGATTAAAGCTTGCAGACATGTTGTGAGTAATGTGTGCCCATTTCCCACAGGATTAAGCTTTTCTTTTGTTCCCAGTAATGTATGACAACATGAATTAATGCAGGTATTTTATTACCTATGTGGAAAATATATCAGACTCTTCATTTATCCGCAATGGAAAATACACAAGATCATGTTTATCAGGTTTGCAAGAGCTACTGTGGTTATCAAGTCACTCACTAAAACAATTTCCCCCAAAGGCTTATAAGTTAATTAGATTTGGTTTTTCTCTCTCTTTTTTTTTTTTTTTTAGCTTTTTTATGAGTGGAATTTACATCTGTACTAGAGCAGGAGAAATGCAAAATGAATGAGGAAATATTTAAATACTAAGTACAAACCTATTCCCTACTCAAATTCAGTAGGATCGTTCATTTTTATAAAATTTTTATCACGTTGTTCTCTTTTTACTAATACCAGATCACCCTATTAATTGCAGTAACTACGTAGTATTGTCCATAAGAATGTACATATTCTTTCCTCAGTGTGTTCTCAGAAATCAACTACAGAAAAGTATTTTAAGAAAACGAGAGTGAGCTGTTTTAGGCAAAGCACTGTTCTCTCCCTTTAATCAATTTTCCTCCAGACTGAAAAGTTTTTTTTTTTATTTTAGTTTCTACTTAGATGAATACTTGATCCTTGTAGTATAACAGCATCTAATAGTTAAACTCAATAGTCTTGATGAAGTGGTAACTACAGCAGATTATTCAGGCAGAGCAGAACAGGAATCCAGATTTTGAAACCTTGAAAACTGCTGAGAAATGTAACAATTTTGGACAGTAAAAAAAAGATGAAAATCTGAAGAAATGAGGAAGTAGGTCAATAGGACTGCAGCATTTAGACCAGGAAAATTAAAGCCATAAAGTTCTGCAGCATGAAGGCCTTCAACACTTCCTTCTAGAGTGGGAAGCTATAATTTTGCAAGTATGATATGAAAGCAAACTGAATGTTACATCAGGTTTTAAGCATGAAGGAAACCGATCATGTACAATATGAAAACATATCAGCTGCAAAACTGTAGGAGACAAGCGGTCCATCTAGCCATAGCCAGTGCAAAATGTTTCAGAGATCATTGTCAGACACAGAGAAAAAAACGGCATAGAGCACCTGCATAGGGAACTCTATTTATGCTCCCTGTCTTGCCTCTTTGCCTAAATCCAATTTAGATCTGAGATGAAAGTATACGCTTTCTATTTATGTCCACTGGTAATGTCTTGTACCTTGAAACTCAGAGGCTTCAGTAATAATTCTTGCTAGTGTGCAGAGAGAAGAGCAGCCCAGAGCTGTTCCTGTCTGAGGTTCCATAAAGCAAGAAACCCCCGGTAGCGTCTATTTGGGAAAAAGCGTGCAACTGAGTGTGCTGGCCTGCACCCACTTTTCAGCTGAACTACAATTTTTGGAAAAGATCAGTGAAGGTTTGGTTTATATTTCGACTTGGGAAGTAGTAAAATAATGACTGAGCCATGGGAGGAGCAAGAAAATGGTGTGGAATATGTATTTAGGTTGTCCTGTCACAAATTTCAGTCCCACATTATGGGGCAGATGAGCTGGCAGGACCAGTGCTCCAGGTCCCTGTAGTGAACAGATACTTGATAGTATCGATTCTCTTTGAAAACAGATATGATACTGATTTCTTTTCAGGCTGGTGGTACAAGTGCAGGGTTGTTTTTTGTTTTACAATGATGTGACACAAAGACGCATCTGACTGTGATACCAGTGATGTAACACTGAGAGCTTTTGGGGGAAACTTCACAGAGAAACAGTGATTCCAGCGAGGCCTCCCAAAACCAACTACAAGCTATAATTTTTATACTATGATAAATGGGAACACTCACAAATGAGACCTTGCAGCACTTGCACTGGAGTTAGTCTGGGCCAAACTGCTGACTGCCTACCCAGAGACAACAAAAATGGACTAGAAACACGGAAATAGAGGAGCAAGGGGGAAGAAAAAACATAATTAGTGGAGAACTGAATTGAAAACAGTTCTAAACTGTGAATGAAAGATCTAACTGAATAAATAGATAGCTTTTGTTCCCTAATAAGTACTGTCTTTCCCAAAGGAAAATGTTCAGAAACATGTTCCAGAAACATAGCATATGAGAGAGATTATTTAGTAAGGTTATCCCAAGCTATTTTAATTTTGCGGATTTCTGTATGGGATCCCATTTGCAGTTATATAACATTTGCAGTTCTAGCATCTAGGTGAACAGTAATGTAAATAATATAGGCTGCTGAGAATTTCCTATAGGAGTTAATTATATTTAAACTTTCAGAGGAGGCGAGGAACATAAATTTAGGAAAAAAAACCCACAACAACCTATCATCAGAATTGAAATCATAACTTCTTTGTTCAGGTGACTGTTAAATCATATTTTCTCAGTATGACACATTGCCTTGTAAAAATCATAGTTCAGGCTTTCCCTTCTTTCATTCAGGTCAAGCCTACACTACTCATGATGCAGCGCAGGTTTCCTGTTGAGTGCCATCTGAAGAGGCTCATGAGTGTCAAAAGATCAAGTATCAGTCAACCTCTGCCTGAATTCCAGTGAAGCTATGTAGCTCACAATAAAAAATTAAGTTCAAGATTGAATGATCTTTTAACAGAGTTCATCACAATACATTCAAGTGAAATATTTTAATGCACAAATACTGAAAGTTTCTATTCGGAAAAAAAGCTTCAAGATGAAATATGTAACCTTTACAATACTGAAATTTTTAGTAATTTAGAAATGTTTGAGGGGCCTGGCAAAAGACGTTTTGGGGGATGGGAAAAGGAGCTGCAGTTTCCCTCACAAACTACAGGTTTTGATTATTTCCAAAGAAGTGTTATGGCAAAATTCATCAGAATGCTCCTGCTAGGCATATTTACAGCCTCTTTGGGAAACATAAACACTGAGATATTATGGAAGTACTCAGTCTACTAATGGAGTATATCCTAACAACTGACAAAAGCTAATCATTAGGAACTGACAATACTGGTGAAATACTATCAAAATTTTCCATCGACCTGCCACATAATATAAATATTTTGGAAAGCAATGCTTGATTTGAAATTACTTGGGATATGAAAGAAGATAGAACATGAAGAACTATCTAATGCAATTAGCTTCAGATCTTGGGGCTTTTAAATCACTAAAATCTGTTAACAATTTTTACCATGAGTCTGTCAGAGAGGACCAATATTCAAGGTCATTTACTTTGCCTGTTCCCATTGAATATATCTACCTCCCTACTGATGAGTAACAACATTCCAAAGATAGTAGGAGCAGCTGTGAATTAGCTGCATGATTTTAAAACACAAGAAGAAATTGTTAACAGCCAATGTATTTGCTAAGCAAAACCTAATTTTAAGGGTTATTTTTTCCCTCTTTGTTATAGCATAACTTTATCTTCACTCTTCTAAACTAATTGCAAAAAGAATATGCCTATCTCATAGCTATGAATATGGGGCCATATAAAAACTGTGGCATCTTCTGAAACAGTTCTGACACAGCTAACATTTCTCGAGAAATTTTTAAATTCTGTTTGCATTTATTTTAATTTCCATATCATAATATGTTTCAGCAAATAGGGAATCTGGTCTTGCTATGAGGTCTGCTGGTCTTGTATATTCCAGATGAGGAGTATTTGAGACTCAGTAACCAGACTAATTTTCCAGTTAAACAAGAGCACTTTGGAATAATGGAATAGCTGCTGTCTGAAGGAAAAAGCATCTACTCACTCACTGTAGGAGTTTGAAGTGATTAGCTGAAATTCCCCAGCAGAAATGAGGGAACAAAGAACCAGAGTGTCGAAAACTAGTTCTTGTGGACTCCGGAACTCTTGGGTAGCAAAACACTGTTTTCTGAATGAAGGAAATATTATGAATGCTGGACATCGGTAAACTCATGGGAATATATTGTAAGAGCCAGCAGATAACTTACGGCTAGAAAAATAGGACTGTACCGAGGTCATTTGATGCAGGAAACAGGAACTGCAATGCCTGTATGCTTTGTTGAAAAGTCTAAAGAATGCTGAAATTTAACAAAGACCCAGAGGAGGAGAACAGCACAGTTCTTTTCAGTATCAGATTTGACCTTGATATATAGAGACAGGGAGCTACATGGCAGTGCAACAACACAACACTCTGCAAGAGCCCATGCCATGTAGCTCTTTGCTGATGGTCACTGCACTCTGTACTTGCTTTCCTTTTTAAAATTTGTGCACCTCCTGCACTTTGCCCATGACTAAAATAGGGCACAGAAGTTCTTCTGCAATGTGTGTATGCTCATTTTCTTCCAACATATGTTGCTTATGTGTTTGATTGTAAAATCATGTGTTGGGTTGACCTTGGCCAACTGCCAGATGCCCGCCCAACCACTTTCTCATTCCCCTTCCTTAACAGGGCAAGGGGAGAAAATAAGATGAGAAAGCTCATGGGTCAAGAGAAAGAGACGGGGGATCACATGTCAGTTACTAACACAGCGAAAACAAACTTGATTTGGGGGAAAAAAATATTTTTTTGCCATTTAAAATATATTTGGATGAAGAGAAATAAAGGCAAAATTTAAACAATACCTTCCCCTCACCCCCTCACCCTTTTTCCCAGGCTCAACTTCACTGCTTCATTCCCAACTTCTCTCCATCCAAGTGGTGCAGAGAGGATAGGGAATCGGGGCTGCGGTCAGTATGTGACAGCTCCTCTCTGCCTCTCCTTCCTCCTCACAGTCTTCCCGTGCTCCAGGGCCGGACTTCCACAGGCCTCAGCTTCCTTCAGGGCCTATCCACCCTCTCCAGCAAGGGGTCCTCCATGGACTGCAGTGTGGATATCTGTCTTGACATGGTAATCCATGGGTTACAGTGTGGATGTCCACTCTGGCTTGGTCCTCTCCACTGACTGCAGAGAACCACCTGCTCTAATGTGTCTCTCCATGGGCTGCAGGGAAATCTCTGTTCCAGCACCTGAAGCACCTCTTCCCTCCTCCTTCCTAGCTTTCACAAGGCTGTTTCTTACACTGTGTTTCCCTCACTTCTCCCTACTCAACAGCTTTTTGACCTTTCTCCACAGGCTTTCCCAGAGGTGCCCCACCCACGGCTGAGGGGCTCAGCTGTGTCCTGCAGTGGGTCCACTGGAGCTGGCAGGAACCAGCTGTGTCTGCATGGAGCAGCCCCTTAGAGGCCACCCCTGCAGCCCTCTCCCCGTTGCCAACACCTTGACACCTACACCCAACACAAGTAGCCATTAAGTCACAGCTCTGAAGAAGGGTGTGACTAGGGAAGGGAATGAGCAGGCTCATTGGTGATGGGTAAATAGGAGAATATTGCAGCTGAATTTCAAGACTCCATTGAAAACGATATGTGTTCAAGCAGTGAGACGAAGCTACATAATTAAGAAGTGTGGCTGCAAATCTCAAAAGCACTGACTGCCCACATAAAAAGGTTGCTAATGAAAGGAAAATGATAACTGCAGAAACAGAAAGCACAGTAAAATATATTTTTAAAAAAGTTCTTAAATTCCTGTTATCTTCAAAGGCTTATTTACTTATTTTTCATGTTTCCAGCAGAAATTATAAATACAATGAATTTCAAATGCTAAAATTCAGGATTCAGACAATGAAAACACAGTGGCTTTATTCTGAACTCTATTAATCCCAAAGCATAAAGCAACCAGGGATTCCCTTGTATTTTTTTAATCCCTGCACACTTTTGGTGTAATAAACTGCTTTGCTGGCTTATTTGCAATACATCTTGTGTTACATTCTGCAGCCTGAGCAATTACTGAACTCATTTAAATTCTAAGATAAGCTACTTTTCTCCCTTTTTAAGCGTCGGGTCTATAAGAGACACTGTAAATACTAGGGATTCTGGGGGCTTGAGAGCTCAGTGAGTTTTCTGAATTTACTAAAACTTTCTTCCATAACTTAAACTCCTTTCTTCAAAAAAAACATTCCGTTTAAGCATAACCTTTTTTCCCCCTAAGTGCTTAATCCAAAACTCATTGAAGTTAATGGAAAGACTTCTGAGTCCTGCATCAGACTTGAAATGGAAGTCTGTGCCCTCTATTACTGACGCAACCTCTGCACACACAGAGCTACCCAAAACCAGCTGTTTAATGTACTTCTCTTTCAACAGAATTTCACTCTGCATCTTCCACTCCTTGCTTTTCCTCGCACTCACTGAGTTTGTTTTCCCCTCTGTCCCTTCTTTTCTCTTCCTCATCCTGCTTTTGTCAGATTTTGTTCTATCGATTCAGTTTTCTGTTGCTTTATCCGTACGTGGGGAGCAAACAACACACTGCCCAAAAATAATTTTCACTTCCCACTTCCCAGGGCTTCAGCTGGTTCAGCAACAGGCAATATGAACTTACTTAACACCTCCGTCTTACGCACTTACGACTTGTGAATAATAATGAAAATATTTAGAATGGTTTTAATCACAAGCAAAGATTTTTAAACCTGAATGTCTCACCATAGGTTTCTAAACCCACATTTAATTACTTAAACATTAACTGATTTTCAAAAGTCCTGAGCATCCAGAGGTTTTTAAACATGGTCTTACTTTTAAGAGCCTAGATATCTTTCAGAAGCCAATGTTAATCACCTTGGTTAGATTTAAGAATCTAATGTTAATTACCTGGCTTTATCATTGATGATGATTCTACCAAACTCTTTTCTAAAACAATATGTCCATTTTTCATTTTTGAACTCTGTATAGAACTGATTTGTTAACACAAAGAGAACCTGGAAATTCCCATACTCTGAAGTCTGACTCTGCAACTTCGTTGTTTTTTTAATAAGGTTCTCTGTGTGGCACATCATATCTAAAGCACTGCAAAATGAATATCGCAAAGAATTTTTTCTGTGATATTCACAAAAAAAAAAAAAGGGAAAACAAAGTGAATTACCAAACCATGCTGTATTCATAACCATGTAGAGGAAGCTCCCAGATACATTGTATCACTGGCAGAAAAAAGGTATATACTTGTTGTGCTTCTGGTAAAAAAAATTGAGTTCAATGATTCAATTTCTTCTTATTATTTTCCTTTACTATTTTAACAAAGTGATCTAAATGGCTATCTTTTATAGTAAAAACTGTGAAGTATATACCAGGGAGCATGATTTAATACTTTCATACTCCTTGCTTGTCTAAACAAGATGCATATCAGTGGATTTTTCAATGTGTGAATGCAGAGTTTTCTGGGGGGTTGTGGACTCCACTAAGTAGTCAAGCATCACAGAAACTCACAGGTAAAATTATGAAAGAAATAATTTGGTAGAACTTTCTTTTCTTTGTCACCTTCACCCTTTGCAGCCTAGAGAGATGGAGACTACAGGTTGCAATCACTGTCCTGGCAGATGGGATTTATTGTCCCTTTATGGGCAAACCGGGACCAGCGCATTCCAGCTCTAAATGTCACAGCCTTTCAACCCTGACTAAAAGGCAACCCGTGATGATTAGAGTGCTATGAAGGTACTACAGATTTTTATTAGGGAGAAGATGTGCTTTCACGAAGAGGTGGTTGCATATGTGGTAGCACAGGGAGAGGGAGCTGACATATCAGGACCCTACTTGTGTGCTCACAGGGGTTCTGCACCCTGCCCCAAACACTTCGGTTGGAGTTGGTGTGGATGTGGGTGACCAGTCAGCCCTGCTGGGGACATATGCAGAGCTGGAGGTAGATGACCAGGATGGAGCTGGGTGTGAATGGGCTGCAAGACACCCCTCGGCGTCTCACCTCTCACCTGGGGCTGCTCTAAGCTTGTACCTTGTCATGGCTATGTCATGGCTGGTCATGTCCCTCCCTAGCCCAAACCCATCAACTTGGCATCCCAGTCAGGCCTCTTCCCAGTCAACCTTCTATGCCTGTGCCCAGCATTGGCCCCAGTCAGGTCAACCCCAGTTCCCAGTTTTGGTGGGCTGACCCTGGCAAGCAACCAAGTACCCATAATCCCTGGTTTAGGAGAAAGGTTGCTGAGAAAACCCCCATAATTTACTCACAGGAGTCAAATATGGAGGTGGGGACAGGGGACACTAGCAGAAAGACCCAGCACATGGCAAAAGGCCTGTAGGGCTGTGGTCTTCAGACTAGAAGAGATCACTGCACCTGGCGGTATGTGCAAATACCCCTTAATTTTTAGTGAGAGGAAGCTATTTGTCAAGTGAAAGCTGAAGCAGTAGTGGCACACTCGTCCTGCACAGCATGAGATGCTGTCACAAGGTTTTTACATCTAGAGGTCAGCCAGGATAGTGCAACTCCTGTAGATGTGTACAATTGGAAATGTACAAAGTACTAATTATGCTATTTTACTTTAGCTGTGATGAGACCTGAGACAGTGCCTTCCGCTTGACAAACAGTGATTAGAAAGTCCACTTACTAGGTCCATGCATTCATATTCCATGTTGTATGTGTCTTTTTAATGCAAATCCTTGTCTAACTGGAACCATCATTTCTTTTAATACAGGCCACTGAAGAGAGCTAAAATTAATTTGCAACCGAAGTCCGTCACCATCACCCAAGGTAATTGTTCAAATAAATTGCTGAATTCTGTATTAGCTGAACTGCTGAAACAAGTTCCTCTAAGTAGTGAGTGATACTTTATTGCAGCCTACAAATATAATCTCCCTTTCACTCGTCCTCCTCACAGAAATTCTGGATTTGTCCTTTGAGAGAGCCAGGAGAAAGGATCGCAACAGGTGACTTACTGCTCTTCCACTGGATCTACGTAACGACATTTCCTTAGCTATCAGAGTTTAGCTTCCTGGTTCAAAGCTAAATGTAGCTAATAACAGCTGGTATCAGACACGAAGTCTGAAATATTGATGGGCAACTGAAAAACATTGAAGAATGAGGTTCAAGGTTGTTTGAAGCACCTTGAAACAGCCACCACACAGCAAGCTGAGAGTCCTCTGTGCTTCAAGTATTTTCTTAAGATCATTTTCTGTTCTTGCATCTAGCCACTGAACTTCATTTAAACCTCACATTCTTTCTGCTCTATAAACTGTACATTTCTGCTGTAAATTCCCTGAAAGCACATTCAGAACAACTGCAAAAATAATGGGCAAGCATGGAAGCAATCTTTTGATGGATATTACTGTTTTACTAATTTCAAAATGAGTAATGAAAGTATAGGAAGGAAAATGTCTACAGCTTTCAGCTTTACAACACTGGTAGTATTGACCACAGAGAGCTCATTAGTTTAGGAAAGTGGTAATTATCAGGTTTTGATGTTCAAAATTATATTCTTGTGAACAAGTTATTTTCTTGTGGAGTTCAGCTGAAGTCTCCTCCACTTTCAGCAAAAAATCTGTCTGGTAGATTTTAAAGCAGGAAGGGACCATTGTGGTTCTCTAGACAAACATTTTATGAAGATCAGGCCGGAGAACTCAATTAAGACTGCCATAACTATTAACAAGAAAAGAATTATTTAACCTAGTGTTTTGCATTGTAATGGGCCATAATATATATATATCATCCAAGTGTATAGGTAAAATACTGAGGTCTGTTGGCAACACACTCTTGTGTTCTTCATTTTGTGCAACCCTTTCTTGTACTGTACCAGGTAAGCAGCAGAGACAAGCATAAAGATTCTGCAGATTATTTAATCATGTAACAGTCCTAACAATGATAAAGACACATAGGGATAAGATAATAATAGACTATACATTTCAACAGTAATGGATGGTGGCAGGTTTTACACTAAATAAGCCCTGTGAAGAGATCTCCCTATGAAAAGGGAAACAAAGTGGAGAAAAATTTCTTCTTTATGTATTTTTTTTAATCACTGTTGCCAGATCATATTCATTAAATAACGAATGATGTATTTCAGGTAGCTGATGGATATGTTTCTATTTATGTAAGCATAAATGACTGTGTGACATGCAGCTTTAAAACATTCACAATACTCAAAGGAATTATTTGATTTTTTTTTTTATTTTACCTGTTGATGTGATCTGACTTAACAGACACAAAAGAAAGAAAAATCTGAAAGGAAACTCAGCAGGCGTTGGAGATTCTATTCAGCATAGGAGAAGCTAAAGAGTGATCAGAAACAAAATGGACAAATTATGACTTGTAGATGAGAAAGCAGTTTCCAAGAGAACATTCCAGAAGCGACTTCCATATAAAATATGAACAAAACAAAAGTGTTTATACAGGGAAGGGAAAGTAAAGTCTCTAGCGCGTATAAATTGTTTTACAGTACACACATGAATTACTAACCCATCTTCTTTTTTTTCAAGGTGATAACCTTTTTGGAGAACTGCTGACTTCAGAAAACACTGAGGAAGTCAGCATATCGGAAAAGACTGTGATAAAAATAGGTATGAGAATTGAAATTTTGATCTTAATTTCTCTGTCCGTCAAAGCATATCATGTAGAAGTTGTGTAATCATTTTTATTTCTAGCTAGCATATTACATAGAGGCATACTTTAAAATGTGAATACTACTGTAAAATAAGATAGAATAACTAGAAAAAGAAAAATGTAGAAAACCACTAATAAGGAATAATATCTGATTTAGTGTATCCAAATGGGAAAACACTACATTCCACCAGTGAATACAGAATAGCACATTCATCAGGAAGAAGTCTAACTGAACTAAATCTGAACAACACAGGATTTTCGTGAACGCAGACCAGGAGTTCTAGTGCTTGATAAAAACATGTGAATAAATATTTACTTTTATAAAAATTGCTCCACCCTTTTTAGCATTCAGTCTTGCCGTAGCAGTCTTCTCTCTGTTGTGGAGGGCTACTGATACGTCTCTTCTCCCAGCACAGCACCCTGGGGTCAGAACTTGCATAGCCAGATGCTGACGGCTACTTTTAATCAGTATATAAGGAGAGAGCTGTGCTGATTAGTGAATCCTAATGCCATTATCCAGTGAAGCTGTCAGATAAAGTTCACCCGTGTGTGAGAGCTGTAACACTGTGTGAGGATGCAGTGAATATATCTAAAGTGCATTGACAAACAGGTATCATTAATCATGAACAGCAGTCTCGTTAAAAACAGCAGCCTGCATTTCTTTTCTAACATACGAGAAATCATGAGCCCTTCAGTCTTGCGTTATTCTTAATTATGCTGAGATTTATGAAAGAAAGCTATTATACTAGATTCTCAAAACATAATTATTATTTCTATACATGCTTCTTTTTTCCCTTACATTCTAATGGGAACAGCAAGATTACAGCCCAGTTCAGCCGGAACAAAATGTCACTAATGTTTCTAGCAGGAATATCTGTTTCTCGGAAGAAGATGGACATCAAACACGTTATATTTTATTACTTTTGGGTGTTATTTTGTGAGATCACATGTGTGATTACAGGAAACTTATTATTGTTTTATTCTCATTAACATTTTGTTTTCCACTAGAGAATCAAAGAAATTTCTTTCAAATGTAGTTAATTCTTCTTGTTGCTGTTTAGTTCCTACCTTATTGCTCTCAGTGACAAGCCAAAATCTGATATTTCTGTACAGTTAGGTATTCAGCAATGACCCTAGAGAAACGTCAGTCCTTTCAGACTCTGAAAAGCAAAAAGCCTGCAAAGGCGAAACGTAATGCACCTTTCAGTCTTGCTTTGTCTTATCAGCCACAATGATATGAGAGGTATTTATTACCTGTCTTAAAGAAACTTGTTTTTCTCTGAAGAAGTAAAGCTCTATTTGCAAGTGATGTTTGCTGTGGAACCTTTTGCTTGCAAAACTCTGGGACCTGGCAAAGAAATAAGTTAAAAAGCCTCAAGTCATTTTCCTGCTTTACTTTTTGTAAAAGTAGTTTTTAAGTAATGCAAAAGCAAGATCACAGCTATACTGAAAATACTTGGAGGCCTGTGCTTTGTGGACCCTTTACTGTAGTTAATCTCTCCGACTGTTGCTGTCACTGGCACTCTTTCTGAAGCATTTCCTAATTGGCTCCCTGAAAGCTCAGCTTCTTGCCCTTCAGAAAGCAGCAGTGTGGCTACTGTCAAAGCAGGAGCTGCTTAACTCAGGGTATGATCTTAATAAAAATTCTGTCTTTCCAGAAGCATTATTGCACGTACCTTTTTTTTTTTTTCTCCCTATTTTCTTTCCTACGTTAACTAAAAGGACACAAGAGCTTGGAGTCCACAGAAACCCTCAAGCAATTCCTGTTTAAAATCAGCAGTCTGGCTCTGCTCTCATGCACATTGGTGTGATGACCATGGAACAGTGGTCTCTGAGTAGGTCATTCCACCCTGGGAACAGTTTCATGAACCAAGCACAAGAAAAGGAGCAGGGAAGAGCTGTGAGCAGCTTTGGTCCTAGGGCTGTGGTTTCTAGCATAGCTTAAAGCAGCCCCAGACCTGGTCTGGTTTCACCATATGTTAGAATTTTTTGATCTCAGAAGGGACTGTTATGATTTCGCATGTGAGGAGAAAGAAAAAATACTTCTGTGTCTTCTGTTATACAGCTGCCACAGAACTTCACTCAATTTACCCCTGAATATTCTGTTTTGGTTTTGAATGATAGTATGAGGCAAAAGGTTTCTTATCTGAAGCATTTGCAAATGTTGATTGTTTGGCAAAAAAAAATTGTCTAAGCAAAATAATTTTAAAAATATCCTCTCCACGTGAGAGGACTGATAAAATTACTAGTCATGTGGCTAGCTGCAAAGCATTTATCTAATAGCCAAGGATGGGGGAGGATGGGTTCTCTTTCTAAGACAGTTCCTCTTTGTTCAAAACACTTAAATATCCCTTCAAACACAGAAACACTAAGCCAGAGTGTGACTCGGTAATTCTTTTGGCTAGAAGTTGGAAGATTTGCCTCACTTCCAGTGACTGCTTCACTATTTAAATAACAAGGTGGAACACTATCGTCAAAAGGGACTGAGATTAGCCCGGGGACCTTTATGCAGGGTGGCCAACCTTTCAATCTTAAACTGCATGTGATTCAGAGGCAGATCAAACAGGTCTGCCAGCAGCTAGCAGCAGAGGGATTCTGTCGTGGGGGCTGCCACATGACCCAAAATCCCAGCAACAGGAGAAAACCAGCCAGCAACAGCCGCTGAGTCTTGACACAATAGGTCACCCGGAGTTTGCAGTGTGCACAGCAATGCACAAATTCTTGATTTGCCTTAGCAAGTTTTTGTGTGTTGTTCCTAGGTCTGGGAAGACCAGATAGCCCATAGAATAATAGTTTGGACATGCTCCTGTCAGATGAGTGATGTGAACTTAACTCACCTCCAGCAGAGAAGAGAATTGTCTCTTTCTTACGCAGGTGAAGTGCCTAACTAACTGGGTTACGAGGCAGAAATGCACCCGTGTCTCTCTGTATTTTGCAAGCTGATCTCTTAGTTACCTGTACTTCCTCTAAGAAGTGCATGAAAGGGAACATTTTGAATCAAAAGGTTTGTTGTACTCTAAATTGATTTTTTTTCTGGATGTTTCTTTACAGCAAGAAATAGTCAGATTTTATCTATTTGAACTGATTCCCACTCTTCCCTCCTACCCATCATTTGGCTACTGGACAAACAGAGATTTTCTTTTGGCTTGTTCTCAAAATAAATTACTAAGGCGTTGTAGCCACAATCCTGAAAATCCTGCTTTCCTGGAGGCTGAACTCAGAGGCATTATGAAGCCATAACACTGGGTTAAGAATGACAGCCAATTGACATTTTATATTGCTAGAACAATATAAAAGGAATGTAACATTGCTCAGTTATCTAGTCTGTATCACTGGGATTAGAATGAGAAAGAATATATTCATTAATGGCATGTATGAAATTAGTATTTCTGAAAAACTTTTCTCAAGATTAACAGGCAAAACTGCTTTGGACAGTGTAAAATAAACAGAAAGTAAAAATAGTGTGGTTTGGGTTTTTGGTTTTATTTTTAAATAATGTAACTATATATGTACATTCACACTTTTTGCATTTTCTCTTTTAGTAACAAAGAAGAGCTGGATCCCCTATAAATTCCTTAAGCCATACTATGAAGTCTTTGTCAAATCAGCAGTGGAGAATGAGTATCTTCTCCTACCACATTTTCTTACACTAAATGAACTCCAGAAAGATCCTTTTTTAAAGAAGATTAAGAACTGTGAAAATGAGATATTTGTATTGCCTGTGTAATGGCTATACATATATTAGGCAAATCATGACAGAGCAAAAATTATTCTCTGATTTCTTCCTCTCCTTTCATTACTTGTGGTCTTGTTTTGCACCTGTTCAGCACTTGTCCTTACAGATGCATTTAGCTATCGTTTAGGCACTTGCAGAAGCAAAATGAGAACAGATGCGTCATAAGTACAAAATATGTGCTAAAAGGACATGCCGTAATGGGAAATCAGAGCTGAATGGGAGGAAAAACAAAACATGGCAGGATATAGAGGATGCAGACCTAAAATTAGCATAGGAGAGAGACATTGAAAAGACAAAATTCAGCAGATAAGGGCTCCTGGTTTATTGTCTAAAATATGCCTATCTGCATTCCCAGGGAACAGCATCAATCCATCTTGATTTCTGAATAAATTGAGCTCTCAAGCAAAATCCATGTAAAAGAAGGCAGCTCTATTTTTATCACTGTGACCTTTCTAGAAGGACTTTAGGGAAGAAGGAAACAAACTTATCTAAATTCCTACTACCCAAAGTCCAATTCTGCTTTGCTATTTGCAAAATGTTGTTTGCCAGTGTTTTATAGATATCCAGATCACAACAGGCTTGCTTACAATATTGGTCTTATCTGATCTTCAACTGGTCTTTAACCGGTGTTAAAATATTACATAAGACTCTAGATCCCAAATTCACTACTGGTCGTTGGTGGCTTTGGTCAGCTCTGCATTCTGAATTTAAAAAAATAACCTTATGATCCACAGTAGTAATTTCTTACTAGCTTTATTAAATGTATTAAATGCCTAATTTGGTTTTTTTTGCCTTATTGTACATTTCCCAGGATGAGAAAATCTTGATTTAATTAGGAGCTTTACTGAGACTACTAATACCTGCTTGAAATAAAGAGTGAAAATGTATTCAGGGCATATGTTCTAGAATGAGGGAGTGGGTGCTGTAGATAAAGGATTTTTATACAGAGAGTGTTATATAGGGAAGGTTTTGGCATTTGGGCAAGCACTGTAGGTTAGTTAGATAACTGGCTGAAGTAATCAGAGAATTTTTAAATTCTGTCTTTAGTTCTCATTCTTAAGAAGAAATTAGGACCTAATGAATTGTAGACACACCAGCTTAACTTCACATTCTGGGAAAATTCTGACACAATCAATCTACTCATAAGAATATGGAAAACAACAGAGAAATGACAGAGTGGTCAGGATATAGCTGTGTATACCAAACCATGTCAAATAAGTCTATTACCTATGAAAAGTTAACAAGGATGTTGCATAGAGTAGGAACAGATGAAATCATATACTTCTTGATTACATTAAAGTTTTGGATACTGTGTCAAGTAATACTTTCCAAAATACATTTGCAAAACATGGCTTTCATTGAGCTTCTCTAAGGAGTGTGCAAATATCCCTAAATAATTATAGCTGAAGTACAGGGATCAATGATATGTCAGAATGGAAGGATGTGTAAAGTGGGGCTTCACAGGGGTCCATAATGAGTGTGAAGCTATTCATATTTTCATTAGAAATGACAAAGTACTGAGAAAGTGTATTTAGTTTGCAAGTGGCACAAATCAAGGGCTGCAAAAACTTTGGAGTGCATGACAAGAGATTGAAAGAATCTTGCCAAAACCAGAGAAATGGTCTGGAAAACCACAATGAAATTCAGTAATATATACTTGCAAAGTTTACGCTAAAGTAGGAAGAACTGTGTATACTTGTCACCATTCAGAGCAGGGCGGCTATAAACTGAGTGACAGATGCTCTCTGTTAATCCCCACCCTCCCACCAGGAGAAGGTAAAAAAGGAGGAAAAGGGAGAGAGGCTTACAAATTAAGTACAAAAAGTTTTACTACTAACACTAATAATACCAACAATATTAATAATAAGAGGAATAAAATAAAACATACAAAACCGATACTGTTTCCCGGAGTTGGCTGCCAGGCGCCGACGTCCCACCAGCAGCTGCTGGGCAGCACCAGGCAGTCCCGGACTGGCCTCGGCAGCGGGCAGGAACTGGACTCAGGAGTGCACGGACTGGGATGTGGATCAGGATCGCAGGCATGACATCGAGCAGGGTCCGCTTCAGAAGGCAGCCATGGACGAAGAGAGCGAGATCTTCATGATCCCCCAGCTTTAAACTGAGTATAACATGCATGGCATGGAATACCTCGCTGGTCAATATTGGGTCACCTGTCCTGTCTGCCCCTCCCTGCAAGTGCGACCCTTTGCAACTCCTCACTTGCGGGACCTAAGAGATCTATCGGTGGCCTTGGCTGCTATAGTAGTAATTATGAACAGGGGCCTTTGTCTGCATTCCTTTCCTGCCTTAGTATAACATAAACATAATCTGTTATCAGCTGTGGAGTGGACACTGTCTGTAAAATACGCAGCCAGCTTCAGAAAAATGCAGTTGCTTAGAAGAACTTGGCTGTAAGGAAGATTCGCTAAAAGAGAATCAGTTCTGTTTTAACCATAACCAGGACAATACTGCAGGACTCAGCAGACTAATTCCAGATCAGCTTTTCAGATATGTGGTTATATCCCAAATTCTATCATGTGGTAAAAATATCAGGTATTTGTTGTGAAAATCACAGGAGTGATAATTGTTAAATAAGTAGGAATGTAGTCCTGAATACCTGGGAAGTCATCCTTCTCCTTTACTTAGCTATGGTAAGGCAGTAACTAGAATGACTAGAGGTTAGAAAATAGGACCTGCAGAAAAAGAGTGAAAGAAACTGGGTGGAGAACAGAGGGGACTGCAGTGTAACCAATAGCCCAGAGACTCAGCCACATGCGACCCAAGGTCTAGCTTTGTGTAGCATCGCTGGGAGACCTTGGTTCTGTTTTACTAAAGAGATAGCTGTTAAACTGTGAAAGTATGTAAGTTACAACTGTGCAAGAGAAGAAATGTGACTATACAGAAGTGAAATTTCTGAACGGTAGTGAGTAGTAAGTCATGGACTCAAAGCGGAAACTAATGACATAAAACTGAGAAAAAGGCAGAGAATTAGGAAACAGCAACCCAGGCTATTCCAAGAAGCGATGGGAAGCCATACTTTCCCACCTGACCGATAACTGCCTAGCTGACACAGATCCATGGTGAGGATATTAATGCTTAGCTTGGTAACTGATAGTATCAACAAATAAACACTTTTTCTAGCCCATTACATGAGGTATATCCTTCTTGCAGAGTCCTCCTGTGCATGGTAAGAGATGTTTCAAGCAAATGCAGCCCATTACAAGGAGGGTTACAGCAGGAACACAGTAACACTGAAGGGTTGGTGCAAAAAAGGGGAGAATCTCTTCTCTGATAGCGGAGCAGCCTAAGTGGCTTTGGATTCTCTGTTGCTAAAGGTCTTGGCAGAAAACCTCAGACAGACATCTGTGAAGAATGTCATAGCTACAGCTGATTTTATCTCAAAGTGGAGGGTACATGCAGTGGATTTTCCATGAGCCTTTGGAGTTTCAGGAAGCTTCCTAAGCAAAGAAAGATGGACGAGATTAGACAAGGTGATATTGGGAACACTGCATCAGGAGTAATGTCAATGATTGTACAGTTTCCCAAGGCCAAGGCACGTCTGAGTCTTGTGACAGTTCAATGATTAGCTCATCTCAAGAGAATGAAGTGGAGAATAAGGTCATTAACTGTAACAGAATTATAACGCTCTACTCTATGCCTTCCCTGACTACTATGGTTTATTTCGGAGAGAGGCAGAACAAACAGAGTAGAAATACCAGAAACAGTCATGCTGAAGAAACATGAAATTTTGTCAGGGATAATTCATTCAGGCTCTCCATTTACGTGGTGTGGACTGTACAAAAGCCTGGCTGCTGGTAATTAGATGTCTTCCTGTGCTCAAACCAGTTTGACTCGGTACACAGAACAGTAGCATGCAGTAACCAGATACAAGATTGTATCAATATAATTTGGTGAACTCCATTACACTCTGTGGAAGCTGAACAGGCTTATAATTTTGAAAATTGTGTCAGAGATAATAAAACAACCCCCTGTCAAAAGGTCTTACCAAGGGAAGATAGCAGACAAACACCACAAGATAGCTGGTGTGAATCAGCATGGTGTTGGTTCTGTAGAACCATGACAGCTAAAGATCTGCTTAAAAATTAAATTCCTGACATAAATTACAAGTATTGCCTAATCTTATTTAAAAAAAAAATATAATTAGGTTTCACTCCTACAAGCAGTAGGATAATTGGGTCCCAAAGGTCTGGAATAAGGTTCAGCAATTAGGCTGTATCTGCAAACGAATGTATCCTGATTGGCACTTGAAAGGATAAAAGGTTTATTTGAAGTTGTTAAGATTTTAACCCGTGATTTCATGAAGTCCACATATATCAGGCTTAGCACTAACTTGAAAACATCTCTTCAGATACCTCTGGCCCTTGGATGGAATTTGAGCAAAGGCATCCAACAAACTCTAGCAAGGACTGCACTGAGCAGCCCAACTGACTTCTTGCTTCAGTTACTGAATATAAGGATTTATTATTAGCTAGTAAATTATTGATTATTGGGTCAATATATCTTGAAATTCAGCTCAACAAAACACAAAATTTATTTATCACGGCAATTTTACAGACAAGTAAACTGAAACAAAGTTAGATTTATGAACCCACCAAAGGTCACAGCAGTGTGTTAGCAGCAAAACAAAGAATAGGTCTTCTGAATGCCAGATTCCAGACCAACACCTGCAATACTGGGTTTAAAATGAATGGCACAGGGAAAAAAAAAGCAGCCTGACAGGACAGAAAATTGACGATAAATGATACAAGAAATATAGTTATAGAAATAGTTTTGTTTCTTGTCTGTGTGAAAGTCCAGGTTAAAAGCAATTCAGAACGATTTCTGACTCAGCTATGCAGAAGTGTGGTCCAAGACAGTAGTCTATGCCATTATATACACTGGACTACAAAGTGATGTCGGTGGTGGAAAAAAAACAATGGAACTCAATCATATCACAACTGCTGATCTTTTCAAAATTTCTTCAGCTGTATATGGAGATTTATCTCCAGTACGGCATAGACATTAAATTTAAAGGCATTCTTTCTTCACTGCATTAGCTTGATTTAAAATGGCAACTAAAATATTTCTTCTAGTAGATAATGTGAGTTAATCTGCTGAATTATACTTTCAGTAGTGGTAAAATACAGAACAGTAAGCAAGACATGGCAGTGGATAAATCAGAACAGTTGTATAAAAATCTGTAACTATTCTGCATTAGAATCATAGAAGGCTTTGGGTTGGAAGGCACCTTTAGAGGTCACCTAGCCTGACTCCCCTGCAGTGAGCAGTGTTATCTTCAACCAGACCAGGTTGCTCAGATGCCTGTCCAGCTTGGTCTTGAATGTTTCTAGGGATGGGACCTCCACTATCTCTGTTCTCCATTTGGACATTGAGCCATTGACCACTACCTTTTGGATGCAACCATCCAAACAATTCCTTATCCACTATACAGTCCACCCACCTGTCCCGTCCCGCCCAGTGGGAATAGGAGAACGTGATCTTTTTGATTCTCTGTGGGGTACTGAGAGTCATAACAATGACCAAGAGGCTTGACTAAAAACAAAGCTTTGCTTTGAATGGCAGTGGAATTACAAAAGATGATAACTCTAACTTCATAACATTCCATTTAGTGCAGTGGGGTTGGAAACAGATATTGACTTGGCAAAATGTTTCAACATCACAATGTCTAATTTCACTAAACCACAGAATATAGCAGGTTGACAAACTTATAACAACATTACCCTTATCTGCCGAGAAAGCCAGGGATAGAGCAAGGGAAGAAATAAGAGAAAAGACATCACCACCTGTGGATCCAGCAGCAGTCTCTGAGCTGGTGGTCAGAGTCCTCCAGTGCTGGGTGCGCACCTGGTGGTCTGAGTCTTCTGGTGGAGGGCATGCGCCTGGTGGTCAGGATAACCTGATGGTGGGCACACACACAAGGGGCTGGCCCCCTCTCCTTTTATACCCTTCAGGTGCCCGTGTCATAGTTTCCCGAAAATTCTTGAAAATGAGTCAGTGGGCATGGGGAGAGGGAGTCTTGGTGGTCTCACATTCCTCCCCCAAAGGCAAGTGCTCAGCTTCCTTGCCTGCATGACATAGGTGGGTTTCGCAAGCTGACACTCTGCCTCTGTAGGCTTTTGCTCTGTCTTCCACACTCCCTTATCAAGATGAGGAAGTTCCCAAAGCACAATGCCTGACTTAGGGGGTTGAGTAATTCGAGCATCTTTATCAGTTTCTCTCAAGGTGGGTGTTTGAGACAATTGCCCACTCCAACCTGGGGATGTTTGTGACAACTGTCCACCCCAGCCTGGGGCTGTACACCATCAAATCTGTATCTCTCCAATTTAGAAAGAAGGATGTTGTGGAGGACTGTGTCAAAAGCTTTGCAGAAGTCCAGATAGATGACATCCATTGCTTTTCCCTTGCCCTTGATACAGTCACCCCATCATAGAAAACCACAAGGTTGGTCAGGCAGGACTTGCCCTTGGTGAAGCCATGCTGGCTGTCTCTAATCACCTCCCTGGCCTCCAAATGCTTTAGCATAGCTTCTAGAGGATCTGTTCCATGATCTTCCCGGGCACAGAGGTGAGGCTGACAGGTCAGTATTTCCCAGGGTCCTCCTTTCTACCATTTTTAAAAATGGGCACAGTATTTCGCATCCTCCAGTCACCAAGGACTGCACCTGACTGCCATGGCTTTTCAAATATTACGGAGAGTAATTTGGCAACGACATCAGCCAATTCCCTCAGTACTCTGGGATGCATCTCTTCAGGTCTCTTAGATTTATATATATTCAGGTTTCTCAGGTGGTCACGAACCTGGTCTTCCCTTAAAGTGGGAGGGGCTTTCCCCGCCTGGTCCCCGTCTTCTGGTCTATCAACTCAGGAGGGGTGAGGAGAGAGGTTGCCAGTGAAGACTAAGGCAAAAATGTCGAGTACCTCAGCCTTCTCCTTGTCTGTTGATACTAGGTCAGCATTCTTGTTAATGGGGGGATATGGTTTCTTTAACCTTCCTTTTCTGGTTGACATACCTGTAGAAGTCCTTCTTGTTATTCTTAGCATCCCTTTTCAACTTCAGCTCTAGCCATGCCTCGTCCCTCCTGACCCCATCCCTACACAACCAGGCAGCATCCCCATACTCTTCCCAGGATACCTGTCCCTGCTTCCACTGCCTATGCAGTTCCCTTTGCCCTTTAGTTTAACCAGCAGGTCTTGACTCAGCCATGCTGGTCCCTTGCCTACCTTGACTGATCTCTTATACTTGGGGACTGAGGGCTCCTGTGCTCTATGGAAAGCATCCTTAAAGATCTGCCAGCTCTGTTCTGCCCCCCTGTCCCTGAGGAAAGTTTCCCAGGGGGTCTTACTGACTAACTCCTTGAAGAACTGGAATTTTGATTTCCTAAAATTGAGAGTCCTGACTATATTCCTTGCCTTTTCCATATCCCTCGGGACTGTGAACTCCACCAACGTGTGATCACTGCAGCCCAGGCTGCCTCCAATCTTAATGTCACTGGTGAGCTCACTTGCATCGGTGACTGTCAGGCACAGTATTGCATCCCCTCAGGTAGGGGTGTCTATTACCTGGCTTAAGGAGTTACCCTCAATGCACTCTAGGAGTCTCCTGGATTGCCTGCAGCTTGCAACGCTACTTTTCCGTAGATGTCGGGTTGGTTGAAGTCCCTCAACAGGATGAGAGCCTGCAAGTGTGAAGCCTCCTGGAGCTGGAGGAAAAAAAGTTCGTCAGCAGGCTCTCCTTGATCAGGCAGCCTGTAGTAGACACCAGCCACAAGGTTCCCTTTGTTACTTCAGTCACCATAAGGTTCTCTTTGTTGCCACAGTCAATTTCTGAAATAGAAGAACAGGACATAAATTGCAGAATATTTCCTTTTCACTGATTTTGATACCTTTGAATTTCTAGAACTAGAGAACATAAACAACCAAAGCCACACTGAATGATGGGCTTAGATCTTGTTCTACAAGATTCTACAAGTAGTAGAGGGAGAAGAATTAGAATCAGTTAAAAATATGGAGTTTAATTATTCACAGATAATTATTTCATTTCTGTGTTTCATAACCAGCAAATATAGAACATATTTTAATTTTTAATTAACTACTTATATAGGAACTAAAACATAAAAAGCAACCTACCTTCCCGGTTAAGTGGAAACAGTTTTATGGTAAATAGTAGTATGATGGGTATAAAAATCTTAAACAAGTGTAGCAGAATTATTGCATTCCTTGGAGAAACTAATTGCCCACACTGATGGTATTGATACATCCTGCACTCCTACAAAGAGTACAGTAGGATTTTTTACTAGGCTTAGTGGTGATGGGGTGACAATTGGACCTGATGAGCTTAGAGGTCTTTTCCAACCTTAATGATTCTATGATAGAGCTTTTCCCCAGAAGTCAGTCATCTCTATTGCATGGTCTTCATATATATTAGGATGAGAAACTGTGTCCATACCAAGCTGAAAAAATGTTGCTTAACTACAGAGTAGTCAATACAACTCCTCTGCAACACTATATCCTATATATATAGTCACATAATCCTCTCCATTTTAATGAACAAGTCATGTCTGAAAAATAAATCTGTTGTTAGAGGAAATTCAGTAAGATTTTTTAAATGGAGTCTGCTATTCCAAGAGGAATAGAGAAAGGACATAAAGATTAGCTCCATAAGTAAACCAAACAACATAGGAAAAATACTTTAGAAAGATGTCAACCTAGGTACCATGGCTGCTGTTAGGTATCACCACTAAACAGGGAAACAAAGATATTTGGAGTATATATCACACAGTGTGAATAGTGAAAGTAATTGGTAGATTTAGACACATTCTTACCCTCTATGGTGCCTTCCTTCCTAGCTCATAGAAGCTAAAACCGCCTTCTATAAAAATATTCTTGGAGGGTTATGTATTTTTTTCAGCCAGAGACTGATGAATGTATATGCTTGCTCTGTGTTTGGTGAGATTTTGAAGTAATTCTCACGGATGCATCAGCCAAGCTGCAGAACTTCTACACAGGTTTTGCAGGAGCAGTGCTGACTGGCAAGACCACATCTCCACTCCCCTAACACCAAACATATGCACATACTTACTGTTTAGACCCAGTTTACCCAGCAATCTTCTTAACAAAGGTAGACGAGGGCAGAGCCTTTTCAGCTAAACTGCAGGTTTGAGCACAGTATCCATTCCATCAACAGACAAATTCAACTGGAAAAAATCCAAAAAAGGCCAGGAGGTGGCTGGGATAAAGCAATAACCCCTGTTTTTTTTCAGCCTGGTAGTACTGCTTAATAGGCCTAACCAAGGGAGGCTACTGCCGTGGACAAGCATTTGATGGAAAAGCTGCAACCCTTAGTTCTGGCAGCAGCAGTTGTTCTTGCCTGTAGTTAATTAGTCCACGTGAGGAAGGTGTGATAACCTGCTGACACAAATCAGTGGCCTCAGAGCTTGCTCTGGAGGCCTTGACCACAGTTCTCTATACCTCAATTTAATCACATATGGTATGGTCATCTGCATACTGTAATTCTCCTGCAGTGCTGCTGCAGAGATCTCAGGGGGCTTTCTATCCAGGCCAAAGAAAAGCTGTGTTCAAACTGTAGGGAGTTCCTCATGACTTATTACAGGAATTGATAGCCCTTTAGGTAAAAGATGGGTGAACAAGCGTTAAGCAAAAAGGATTTCAGGTGTAACCGGTTTAAATTGGAATGTCTGCTTGCTTGACTCAGGAATATTACCGGGAAAGCTGATGCTCTGCTTTGTGAGTATCTGCTTCAGGGGTGTCATGGACTGAAAAATAGGACAGCTGCTGTATTATTGTATTGCTTCACTATGGTGGTTACAGTTTATTTTCAGCAGAAATTGATCAGGACTTTATTCTTTATCATTAACTGTCTATCTGTGCTTCTTTCCTCTTGAAAAAAAAATATAATTTAATAGGTGCAGATATCATGGTGAGAAATGGGACAGTAAGAGGAGCCAAAACCAATCATGCTAGTTTTGTTTTCCTTCTTCAGTTGCTGAGCAATTGGTAAAGCTTTGCTAGACACCAAATAGCTTAACTGCCTAGGGTCTGGTTTTGGATTTGACCTAAACCCTTGTATGCCATTGACCTTTAGTAAAGCTGAGACTCCTAAGAGCTAATTTTGTAGCTCAGTGTCTAGATTGGTTAGCAGACTTTGGATGTGTCACCCAGGATCCTTTCTATTGATAGTCCCTTCAAGCCTTGAGAATGGTCAGGCACAAAGCAATGTGTGACACAAGTCTTGAAGAGTTTCCTGGGGCCTATGTCTCCTTGGCTGGGAGTTTTCTCCTACTTCCTTTTAATTAGGTTTGGTTTTGTCTCTCTATTAAAAAAAAAAAAAATAGTAGTGGGGGAAGTCACAGTAGGTGATTTTTTTTTGTTTCCAAGAAAGAGGGAGTAGGGTGAGGAAACGTTAAAACAAAGCCTTAAGCAAAAAGTTCACATTGACGAGCAAAAATCTAAATCCTTCAGATTATACTTATCTGTAAAGCGCTGTACCAGGCTTGAAACGATTCCTGTCTTCCCTTGACCTTGGCAGGTTTCCAGAAAAAAGCTACACAATGCAGAGAGCTCTATTGCAGGTTGTGTAGGAATATTTCAGAGGCTCTGTTTAAGGAACATATGCTGCATCCACTTATTACTGAGACACAAGGATAAAAACTTACCATCCTGAAGAGAAAGGAAAGGAGAAGACGTATAATAGTGGGGAATAAATTGAAACTTTCAGGAAAAAATACATCACCTTAAATTCTGGCAGGTACCATTTTTTTTTCTTTTTAGAGAAAACACTGCTAAAGTAGCAGTAGGTAGCTATTCATTATTTTCAAATACGACTACTGTTCTTTCTCTCTGGGAAAGCAGACTTCTCTAACAGAAGAGAGATTCTGTTCCTTTGTACATGTATATAAATTGAGATCAGTTTCTCACCAGTAAATAGCCATGCCAGGTTTACACCACCACATACAGGATTGGATTTGTTCTGTTTTCCTCCCCATCTACAGCTAAGGAATGGTGAATACTCACTTTTTTTTTTTAATTAAGTGATGTTAAATAAGTGTGCTTCCAGCCACTACTGGATTAGGACAGGGATAGTATGGGTAAAAGTGATCAGAGATTAGAATATCAATATCCATAAAATGCCCGTTGTAAAGCTGCCTCGGAAAGACCTTGTGCAATGAGCTGCCTTCCAATGTGTGTGTGAATGCATCGTGAAGTAAGAGTGTAACCTATATAGACAGAAATCGTAAGAAGGGTGGGGAAAATAAACTGGGATTTTTCACCGAAGTTTTCTCACCTCTTGGTTATGGGGTTACAATACTATGTTTCCATGGAAACAGCAATGCCCACAGGAAGTTGCGCAATCTCCTGACAGCTGGACAAGAGATGCTGTAGGGTTCAAAAAGGTTAGAAGGCAGGAGAAAGTTTGAAAACAAGTTTCAGAAGTCACCCAGTACAACAAAAACCTATGGCTGAGAGCATTCTGTGATCCATGCAGTGCTCCAGCAGCAAGGCTTGGCAATGCAGGCAACAGAGACGAGTGCAGCGAGGAATGTAAGACATTTAGATGCCACTTAATGCACCTGCCTTTATTTTGAGACACAAACGCTTTACCTGAAGGCACTGTTAAAACCATTCAGCAGTATCACTGCTGTCTGTCACCTAATCCGAACCATCACAGTCGTCACTGACTCTGTGCTGTAACTGGTACTTAATGGGCTGGAAAAATCAAGGAAGGATTGGTAGGCTCATTCAACTTTTCTTCAAGTTCATGCAGACACAAACCAGCCAGTTTTTCATCTTGTTTCCAGTTGCTACTCTGTGTGTTTCTGGAGGACAAAAGCAAGACTTACTCATCATATTGTTGGTGTAGCATATTTTTCTCTGAAAATCTTTCCTGCCAAATGCTAATTTTTTAATTTTTAATTCTGTCCCACATTGAACAGTATGCACTTACTTTGTTTTGCAGACATTCACGGGAATATGTATGTATTTACAACTAATTTGCAAATCTGAGCTGTTTAAGCAGAGACATGGAAGACTGGCTTAGTTTGAAACACCATTATGGAGACTGTTGTTAGCAAGACCATCTTTATACAGTTGCATAAGAACTTTATTCCATATTAGCAAAATTAATACATCCATCTGTGCAATAAAATAAGTTCAGAATAGTGTGGTGTACACATTCTGGCTCTAAAATGCTTTATGTGCACCTCAGTTAATTTTTGTGGTGAGGAAGATTTTATTTTCTTCTCCAAAAAGCTTTTGTGCCGGTCTGGGTTAAAGCTGGGTTATGGTCTATTAGTGTGATGGATATCATGCTCAAAGGGTACTGTCTGGAAAACATTTGTGTAAGTTTATGCAGTGCCCAAGGATGACAGTTCAAAATTTCTTAGCAAAACAGCAAATTCATCTTCCCAAAGTATCCTCTTTAGCCTGAGTCACCTTGTCAAACAGGTGACAGCAGATGAAAATTCACTGGTGTTCAGTTCCTTGCCCAACAAAGTCCTTGGCTCTCTGCTGTTTCAGACTTCAGAGCAAACAGGCTATTTCCTTTTGCAGACCTCTGCAATCCCACATGGTGAATAGTCGTAACACCTTGCTCTTTGACTATCAGCAGGGTTCTGCCATATCTGCCCGTTGTCAGGGTCTTGGGAGAGCGCTGGAGGGAGGTAGATCCAATATTAACATGGATTAATGAGGAGGGAGAATTAAATGTAAATCCAAAGGCATTTTACCATGAGTGGAAAACTACAAAAGTTTAAAGCTGTAGACACAGAAGAAAACTAATTGGAAGGGTGGACCTACAGTTAACCTGTTTTACTAACCTTTCAGCTCAATTTTTCTGTTGGGGAATGACACATTCCTTTTAATGCAATTCCTTAAGCAACCTTGTGAAAAAGCATGGCAGTTTTTTAACACAGTCAGAACCTATATGTTCTATAACCTCCAGTTCAAATTGAAAAGAAAATGGAGAAGTATTTACTAAGTATGATCAGAAAGTATTTTACTTCAGTTTTGGCTTTATTTTCTTAACTTGGGCTTTGTTTTTTGTGGGGATAAAACCCCCTGAAAGCTGATTTCAGTAGCAAAACACTTTACATTCAGATATGACATTTTTTGCAGAGGACAAAAAAAAATATGTGGATATTTTACAGAAAATAGTGTCCAGAACTGTACAGGTAAAGGGTTATCCAGTATCTTTCAGACATTCTTGAGACAAAAAAGCACAATAACTTAAGGTGCTCTTTTTGCAAGGTGCTGGTCTAAGGACAAGATGATACTTTTTCAAAGTGTTAGAGATTTTCTTGAACAAAATTGTGGACCAAAACCTGCTTGTCTATTGAAGGGCAAACACGTCACTCATATAACTCCATTATGAATGATAAAGGGATGTGTAGGATAGATTCTTCCACAAATTTCAGAAGGGCAACTCTATTTATCTGGATGAGAACTTAACTTTATATGAAGACAGAATATAAAATGATGGTACTAGGAACAGTCAGTAACAATGGGATGTTTCACCTTTTCCTTTCCAAGAGATTTTTTCTCTCTAATAAATCCCCAGATCATTTCAACTGCATAGCACTGAGAGTTAGAAACTTATATTGGAAAGTTAAAGTATTAGAGTATGGATTTGCTAGATAGTCAAAAGCAGCGTTTTATGGTTTAAACAAAATCAATGAAAAATGCTTTAATAAGCAGTCAGCAGTTCTAGTTTCAGTAACTTGCCAGATGTTACTGCATACATATATGTTAGCTGCACCATGCAGCTTGAGTTGTTCAGATGCTTAAATGAGCATTTTCCACAGGCAGTATGGAGAAGTTATGCACTACAGACCAGATTGCCATGGTGGTCTTTGCATGCCATGATAAAACAGAATCAGAAAGCTCCCCTTCTCATCACCTCGTACAAAAGTAATATGTTTTTGTCTGGGATAGAGTTAATTTTATTCATTGTAGCTAGTATAGTGCTGTGCTTTGGATTTAGTATGAGAATAATATTGGTAACATACTGATGGTTTTAGTTTTCGCTAGGCAATCAAGGATTTTTCAGCATCTCATGCTTACCTGGGCTGCCAGGTGTGCAGGAAGCTGGGAGGGGAAGCAGCCAGGACAGCTGGCCACAACTGACCAAAGGGATGTTCCATACCATATGATGTCAGCTCAACATATAAAGCTGGGGGAAGAAGAAGGAAAAGGGGGACACCTGGAGTGATGGCGTTTGTCTTCCTGAGTAACCACTAGACATGATGGAGCCCTGCTTTCCTGGAGATGGCTGAACACCTGCCTGCTGATGGGAAGTAGTGAATGAATTCCTTGTTCTGCGTTGCTTGTGTGCACAGCTTTTGCTTTACCCATTAAACTGTCTTTAACTCAAACCATGAGTTTTCTTACTTTTACCCTGCAGATTGTCTCCCCCATCCCACTGTGAGGGGAGTGAACAAGTAGCTGTGTGGGGCTTAATTGCCGGTTAGTGTTGAACATGACAATAAGCTATCCCCTCTTCCTTGGCTCAGATGCATGAAAATCTGCCCTCACTTTCTGTTTCTACATCTAGAAAATGTGCGTATGACAGTAATCACATGTAAAATCCAAATTTATTGTTGTATAAAGGTCATTTACAAACCAAAAAGCCATGGTTTTCTTCTACAAGCAGAGTGTGGAAGAGAGTTGGAGGGTGAATCTCCTATTTCTGTGGGAAAATGGTGAAGTGTGAAACTCATTGTGAGAAATCTGTTCCTTCAGAGTAAAACTGTGGACCCCAGGAGTCTGACCATGCAGTAATAAATTAAAAGTCGATTCAATTTGCTACCTTCTTGTCAGCTCTTCTTGCATTTCTGCCAGAGATAGTTCCACTGTATTGAACCATGATGAGGGAGCAGTCTGCTTCCATATTCTCCTTTACAGTGCTTGCTTCTGGCCCATTTGTAGCACGGGGCGTCAGGAGCTGGCTAGTAAAGTCAGTGCAAAGTTAACAGCTGCACTGTTGTCATAGTATTATAAATAGTCACAAGAAATGTCCCTCGATCTCCACAGAGTTGACCTGCAATGAGGAAGATTTTAAGAGGTTAGGACATTTTTGTTTATTTGTGGGAGGGTTTTAGTTGCCTGAATTGCTTTTCCATCCCTTACAAGTGTTACTGAAGTCTCCTGTCGCTGAAAGGGATTAGAAAGCAAATATTTATCTCTGTTGTTTCAGTTTGTTTACTTTGCATTTGACTGAACTTTGGATATTGCCAATTTCACAGAAAATGATTACCCACTGGCAGGAATGAGGAGCAGAGACAATAGTGATTCCAGTTGTCACAGCTCTGTTGGGAAGCTCTGGGATGATGAAGTTTCTTTTTACCCCTTATTATGGCCTTATTATGGGCCCACCATGTTAAAGAGCCTTTGGGATTGCCATCACTGACTTCTATGGATGCATGGGCAAACCTTCTCCAGCCTCACCACTGGGGACATTTGCCCTACTCTCATGCCTCAGAAGAGAGCAACAGCAGGTAACAGAGGCAGTAGGAGAAGGGTGTGGAGGGGGGAAATCCTACAGACTCTCCTAGAAAAAATGCTAACATCAGCACTACCTCTTTAGCTTCTTTTCTTTGAGGAGCTTAATGACTATATTATTCAAACACAGCACAGCATTTTTCACACAGACTTGACTCTGGGCGCTGGCATAATTCAGTGGAAATCAGACTACTCCTCTAAGGGCACACTTGTAGAAAATAGCTTAGAGATATCTTTGTGTGAAACCAAAGGCAGGCTTCTTGATCAACCAAATCCTATTTGTGATTCTTAAAGCCTTGTAGACGGTCACAACAGGAACTGCTCAAATGTCTTTTAGCATTGCACTAGCCACGTAAAAGTGCTGCTGTCTCAGAAGCAAACAGGAAGGAGGAGGTTTTCTGAAAGAAGTAAAGTAGTATTAAATAACATCACGTTTTTGGGCTATTGCAAGGGCAAAGAGGGAGAATGAGTCACTTCCCATTTGCAGGAATTATTGCAAGGAAGGACACTTATTGTATCTTTGTTCTTTTTTTAGAGTCCTCATGTGAGGAATCCAAAATTGTCTACTTGCAAAAATAAAGATAGGTGTGGCTGGAAGTCTTAGAAGGATTTTGTCTGAAAATACAAAAATCTTAGCAAGTTCTGTGAAGTATTTCAGCTGGAATACTCCTGGAGCAGTACTGAACGTTTTGTATTCCAGCCACCTGGCCGAAGCCCACCTAACTTTTGAACTGAGCTGTATATTTGTTTCGAACCCCAGAATACTGAGTTCAATGAAATGAAAAAACAGGCAGTTATAGACATACAGCTGATGTCTTTCTCTGCAGACATGCAGTGCCTGACTTCAGTGGAGCTGTTAGTGAGAGAAAGCAGCAGGTTTTAGATATATTGCCACATCTTAGTGTGTTGTAAATTGAGGCAGTTCCATTGAAGTCAGTCACCACATAACTGTAAGGTGAGACAAGATTTTCCTGCCACCTGCATGATTATAAGGTAGACACCCTCCGAGTACTGAAGTCCTAATCTAACACTGCCCTCAGCAGAGATGCTGACAAATATGACAGATGTGGAATTTTTTTAAAAGGAATACACAACTTCTAATTACTATCTTGCTGACCCTATTAAAGTGCTATAGCTGTGCAGAAATGTGAGCAAGGCCTTCAAACAAATGCAAAAGATGTTTGCTTGATGCACTTACAGTATTGCTAATATAGAGATTTATTCTGTTGTGGATTAATTGGGATTCCTTGTTGTTTTCAAAGGAAAAGAAACTTGCATTTCTGTAAAATTATGTTTGGGTTTCTTGCTGGACAATATTTCTGTTTGATTGTAACAAAAAAATATCGAGGGTAAATAGAACAATGAGTGTTGATGTCAGTTTGAGTAAATTGCTTGAGATAACAAATAAAAACTGCACATTTACTATTAACTGACATGGCTATGACAGGTTTAGGAAGTGAAAAAGATATAAAATATCTGAAAGAAGATATGAAAAGATACTGAAGGGAGAAGTTCTTTGGACCGTCTGTCGGTGTGGTTTCCAGTATTTGAATTTATTATGTTCTTCATTACGTTTAGGTAAAAAGGCAAACTACTTTGACTTTTAGCAAGAAAAAACGTGCTAACTCTTCTTCTCCATTTCCACTTAAATAAACCTTTGACTTTATATAATAATGGTATTATGGCTGGTCAAAAGTTCAACTAGAAGATACAATTACAATTTAGCCCAATTGAATAGTAGTGTAAATGTGACAATCGTGAAACTTTATTGATGCAACTTTATTAGAACTATAATGCATCTCAGTGCACAAGGAAGCACACACAAGATGATGAAATCTTGTGCCAGTCCTGCATATTCATTTAATTAAAGGCTGAAAAAAATATTTTTTCCCATCCGCACAAATATTGTAAAAATAATGTATTTCTTTAAAAAAGGTGTTATTAAAATTAACTGAGAAGATAGCTATATTCCTTCTCACAGTATTCTCTTTAACACAGTTGCTTCCCTCCTTCATGGATGTATTATTTTTAGAACTTGAATAAAAATAAAGGGCTTCTGAACAAAAAATATTGTTCAGAATCATCTTACACCAATTTATCGGGTGCAGGAGGAAATAAAACCCAGTATTTTATGTCTGAAATATGCTCTATACATGTCTCATTCTGAAAGCTGCTCTCCGTGATAGCCACCTGAAAATCCTGCCAAGCTTGTGGCCTTTGTCAAACTAAAACTCTCCAAGAGTAGTGTCAGCCCCCCTCCAACTACTCCACTGACTAATACCCATATCTGCTTCTAACAATGTCACTGAACCTTAACAAATGACAGCTCTTTGTAAATAAACAATATTAATGCTCCAAAGACTTGCCTAAAGCCAGCTGCCACTGTAAACTGGTACAGCTCTGAAAGGAGATACTGTGAGACCTAGAAAACACACTGAGATATAGAGAGCTCAACCTAGTGAAGAGAAGATTGAGAGGTGGTTATATCAGTTTATAGAGTTATAGGCAAGGATAGAAGACCTCTTGTGCCAGACAGTGCTTTGATTTAACAGATTAGCTGGAAGCTAGATAAAATGAAAATGAGAAAAACTTAAAATGAGAACGCATGCACATTTTTCACACTAGTATTGGAACAGATTTCAAGGTATATGACAGTTTACCCAGCTCTTGAATTCTTTAAATCTAAGTTGCCTGTCTTCCTATGAGACGTGATGTCATGCAAGAGCATTGCAATTAGGTAGGACACAGGACTCATTCAAAAGAATTTTATGCCATGTCTTTATAAGCTTCAGACCAAATGATCATAAATGCTTCTCTCCAGTGCTAACATCTGTAAATGGAATTGCTGCCCTGATGAATTCAACACCAATTTTCACCCTGCTTTCTGTAGGAGCAGGTTTTTATTTCACAAATACATAAATGTTTGCAGTTTGTGCTCTTGGCTCCAATGGCTTAACATCACCTAACTCTATTTGGTGATTGCTTATTTACCAAATTACAAAGTGACGCTGGTGATGCCTCTTAACCACTACAGAAGCTGATTGCCTGTATGCATTGCCCATTACAACTCAGTCCTTTTACATGGCGTTCACCTTGTTTCTCTCCCCCTACTAAGATTTGCATCAAAACATTGGTGAAGATAAGAGGGGTTTGTTGGACCTTGTATAAATAGTTTGTAATGGAGTATATTTTACCACAGAACTTTTGAAACTGTATTACTATTAAAAATTAAGCATGCCCATTAGGTTTACTGACTCTAGTAGCTTCACGTGAGATCCAGCTAAATCTCTGAGATTAAAACTTCCCACTAGTTAGTTTGCTCTTGACTTTCATCTCACAGTTCATGTCATTTGCTGTTCTGTGAAGTTTTGAAACGGCTTTTAAAGAACAAAAAAGCCCTTCAAGGCAATAGCAAGTGCTTGAAATAATAGACCAAAATATGCATTTCTGCAGGTGCTAGCTAGGAATAATGTGAAGGAACATCGTTAGAAAATATAGGATGCTTGTGAATGGAATCCTTTGTACCAGTAAGACTATTATTACTGGCAAATAGAATAACAAAGCTATTGACTGATTATATAAAATTTCTGCTTTTTTTCCTGCTCCTGATTATCAGGTACATGACAGACAAGGCAGCCATGTACAAAGCACAATACATCATTAATCTTTGGGTCTAATGGGGTTATTAGTACTTTGTCAGTACATCAAACCCACACATCCATCTGCCTATCAGAACAGATTACACACTCTGCAGCACTCGAGACAGAAAACCGATACCAACTAATAGGCCATCAGGACATCTTTAAAGTTGGGCATAATTCTCTTACCGCCACTTAAATTATGTTAGCCTGTAGATTTATTTCTTCAGGGATTTGAGAGGAGTAGAATTAAAAATGAAAAATTCCATAAAAACCTGAAGTCTATTCTGCCTAGGAAAGGAAAAATCTCTAGTCATAATTTTTATTATTTTGAAGAAAAATAATTCTCAGAGGAAGTTCTTGCAGAGTTGTAATGAGATCCATCGGAGATATACAATGCAAGCAACATGAAAGCAATGCCTTGAAATATGGAAACAATAATTACAGGATAAACAAACATAAGGAAGAAGCTCGTATATTTCCTTACACCTGTGTTTTACCGCATGTGAATCGTAGAAGTGATTATTACACTTAACAGGAAACCTTAAGATATATTTTAGTTTTGTATTTTATGACTGTTCCCAAATGACATGCCATGTAAAAAGAAGGGTTACCCGCTTTATGCTTCAAAATACTATGGAGATGTTATACTGGAAATGTGTATGATCAGCTGTTCCCATTTGACATGCCATGTGAAAATGTTACCTGCTCTATGCTTCAAAATACTATTGAGATGTTATACTGGAAAAGTATACGATCAATGCAGTTTTTGCATGTAATTTAGGAGAGCTGGGGTGTGAATTTAAGGTGCAAGACAACACAGCAATGCTCACGCTAGGGTCTGTTATAACGGTGTTAATAGTGTTACCTGGGCAGAGTGCCATAACTCATAATCATTTTGCTTCCAGTTCAGCAAGCTGGCTTAAACTGGGCCTTTGAGTGCTAACTTATATTTCTATATATGGCCCTGCAGTGTGCCATATGCTTTAAATGGAAACCGCTAGATGTTGGAAGGATAAGAGGGAAACAGATGCTAGGTTAGACACAAGACAGCCACAGTGTCAAGTCTGCTGAATACAAGGTGAAAAAGCTGACCAGAAAAGTAAGTGGAAAGCAAAGTTTATAAACAATGAATTGCTATTATTCTCCTTATTTTGACATAAAATCTGAGTATGGGATTTTTTTTGTTGAAACTTGATTTTTGTTATTCTTGAAAATGAAGTTCATTGTTGACCGACATATTTATTTTATTTTGCTAATGAAAAAAATAAATTCGGTCTTCTTGGTAGATACCCATGCTGTGTCAGAAATTACAAGTAGGTAATCTCTGTGCATATACTGGATGAGATTTACTGAAATTAACCACTTATGTAGAGCTTATTTTTGTTGGTCTCTTTTGATAACATATAATAATTTCAAGTGTTTTTCTTTACTTTTAACAATTGCAACCAAAGAATATTTGCTTAGTTTTGGGTTTTTTGTCTTCTGGATCATATATCCAGTATAAAACTGATGAAGATGAGTGACCTTTAACTTACATAGGCGCATTCTAAGTTCCGCGTGTTAGTCTAGTTGAGATTTGATTAATATTAAAGATCATCACCCTATTTGCTCTTGCTTTTTTTACTTCTTATTTTGCTTGTATTTAAAAAGTCAATTCCTATACCATGCACATTCTGGTTTAACCATATTTATACTTATTTTTCACTTAGTTGGGATTACGGAACGCAGCTGAAGGATGCAGACTCAGGCTCAAATACTGATATTCTTCCCATGCGTAATTTTGGAGATGCTTGTTCCGCTACATTAGAATTTCAGAAATGTTTCTTTGGTTATTCAATGCAGTGAAAGCTGTGCATTAGAGATCTTTGAGAGGGAAAACAAATGAAAAAAATGTAAAATTTACACTTTCCCTTCACAGTTTATATTCCTTGGTGCACCATCTACTGAATATCTTGTGCCCACTCCCACCAATATTACATTTACATGTTTCTTTATTGTGCATATCACAGTACTGCACATGGGAATAGCATACGCTGTAATATTTGCTAAAAGAAAAATAATATCTCATAGTCAGTCAATCATAACAGTTGTTTTCACAAGTGACGAATATTATTGTATATTTTTGTATCTTAAAAAGCTATTGCACCTATAGGTGCTTTTTCAAAATAAATTTGTTGAGAAATTCTGTGTCTTCTTCACTTTGAGCTGTCATAAACACCGTCTTTACAAACTTTGTCACTTTTTGTCTGCTGATCCCAGTGTGGGGTATCGACTAAAGCTGAGTAAGTTTTTTCTTATTTTATGGAAACTTAAAGCAAATAAAAATTGAGTAAACTCCTCAGTGTCACAAGATGACAGGGGAGAGTAAAAAAATAATCAACAAATCCTTCACAACCCAATGGCAATATTCATACTGACTTCCTCAGTCTTTTGGAACTGTGTTGTGAAATCTGTTGACAAACTTGGTGTATTGGAGCTGCCATTCCATGATTTCATTTTTTTAAGTGGCCATTTACAGAAATGTATTCTTAAAAAAAAATAATAATCTGCCTTTTTGCTTCACTATGCCACCATCTAAAAGCAATTTTCTAGGCTTCTTTAAAATATTTTGAACTGCTGCTTGGGGAGTAGTTTCTCTCCTGTTATTTCTTTAAATTAACTCCACTGTACTAAATCAGGAAACGATCACTTCAAGTCTCCCAAGCAGTCAAAAAGCCTTTACCTCTACACAACAAAATAATACTTTCCTTGCTGCTGTCTCAAAGCCCTTTGCAAACATTAAAGTCCAAAGAGCTCTGTATGAGAGAGATAAGTACTGGACCATAATCAACTCCATTACCTGTAAAGCTTTACTGTTCAGCTCTAAGTAGAATTTCTACAACCCAGCAGCTGCAAATTAAAGGTGTATTAATTTTTTATTCCGTGGATTTCTGTATACAGCATGGATGTACTGACATTTAACTTGCTTTTATCGCTGATTGTGATTTAAATTATCATTTGTGTTACACAGCAGCTGGTCCCCAGGCCAATGGAGACTACTTTTTCTGGTGACTTGGTAGCAGAACTGAGGAATTCTGAACTTCCTATGCTCATTGCTAGCCTTTCCCATATCCATCAGTCTGTCTCCATATCAGTCACTACAAGCCTTTTTTTTGCTTTCTTTCTGGCCTGATGGAGAACTCAAGTCACATATGATTTTTCTTCCTGCACCAATCTCATTACAGCTAATTGCTCTCTTTTTTTTCTTTGCTTTGGTTTTATTTTTTCAGCTCAAAATTTGTTGGTGAAATTGCTTAGTGAAAAATGCAAGTACGGATTGATCAAAATTGTAAATGAATATTCTAAATTTGAGTAGATATATAAAAAATGTAACCCCCCAGGCCCCAACTTTCAGTGTTCTGTTTTGACATTTTGAAAGTGAACTTCTAAAACTATTGTTAGTTTCGAAAAGGCAACTACTTCTTAAAAAGTAAAAGTAAAATTAAAATTATATTGAACATCTGTCTAAAAAATACCTAGTTTTAAAAGTTCTGCTAACTATATCATAAACATAATCCCTTCAGGTCAAAGTGAAGTGAGAAAAGGGGGAAAAACGTCATTATTGTACACCTGTAATACAGTACAGCATATCATAGCACAGAACAATAAGCTCTGTCTACTCAGATAATCTTTGCTTGCTTTCTTCTTTTGCACTGGACTCACTACTCTTGGGTTTCCAATCTTTATCATTGGAATTAATTTGTTCGGACTTTAGGTTTATTCAGTAATAGGATCAGTGAATTATAAAAGTTTCCTACAATGAGTAATTTCTTCTATCTTTTCTGATCATCAAGGTGCATGTGAACAGAAGAGTTCCCAGCTCTTCGTCATATTCATCTAATCTTTTCTTCTACTTTTTGACTTCAAATTTTAAAAAGAGAGAACAAAGACTTCCTACTTCTTACTCATTTTAGGGACACTGAGCTCATCTGATTCCTTTCACATTTGCTTGTGGCATGATCTCCAAAAGTACAGGGAAATTCCCAGCCTCCTGCTATGGGTTCCACGCAGGTAATGAAAGGGCTTGGCCTTCATCTTTATCCTTCCTGACCCTGGCAGCTAGCTTACATGTGCAGTTATTTCTTGTTTTGACTCTTGTATGCTTGTTTCAGGTTTTTCCTGTCTTTTTCATTAATCTGGCAAATAGCAAATCCATCTTGTTTTCTGATATGTGTATGGATCTTTTGCTGGTTTCCTTTATCTTTTTGCTGTTTCTCCATTGCCAAATCACTTTCATCATGATTGAAGTAATTTCTGATGGTTGCAGAGAGAGAAAGAGTTTCATGGACAATCAAGTTGTGTTTCTATTCAATTCAATGAAAATGAGCTGATCTGCAAGAACTGCCAAATGTTTTCCTCTTTCATCACATTCTGCCCCCCATGCTCCCAACTCAACAATATTTCTCTTAAACATTTGCATCTAAGAGAATTTGGGGACACCTAATAGAGGTGCCAGTGGGTTAGAGCTGTGGCCCCTCAAGACTTCCCCACAAAACCTCTTGCATAATAAGCTGTCTGGTAGCCTAAATGTATGGCACTATATCTACAGTCAAAAGCTGCCCAAAGTCTCCTTATTAAATGCCAAAGGAAATAAATGTACATGACTATCTGGGGACCATGCCATGTGCAAGAATGGTCACATGTCAAATCTCTCCTATCCTCCCTCCACACGAATACCTCAGCTTACAGAGCACCCTTCAGTGGGAATGGGGCAAAGGGCTATGCTGCTGATGGTCATGTTACTGATGAGAGGTGGGCATTAAACAGAATTCTGTAGAGCGGATATTCTTGTGAAATCATTAATTGCCATTAAAAGCATTGAGTCAACACCCACTGAAATCAGTGGATAGATTTCCATCAGCATTAGCGGGATGTGGTAAAATTCTGCATTATATTCCTTAACTTTTAAGTGTTGTGTTAGACATGAGATTTTTTATGGTGTGCTTTTTTAAAAACTAGTCTTTTTAAAATCTGTTTTTCTTTATTGAAACAGCCTGTAATCTCACCTCCAAGAAAGCTTGTGTGCTTTCATTTTGAGTCCACACATTATTAAGCAGAGATTCATTAAGTATCCTTCCAGATAAAACTGGTTTTGTTTCCCACATGTACTGTGCTGCTTGGTTGTCATAACAATGAAAGCCAAAATAAAATATGTGAAGTGTGATGAAATCACTCAGTTTATTTGTAGTGCTAATGTCATTATTCAGTTCAAAGGATTTTAGTAAATCATTTAAAATTCAGGAACAAATGATGAATGATCTAGGAAGACTTGTTAAGTAGCAGATGCGACTGAAAGGTTGACACACATGATGCCAATTAAAATACAATACCATAGCTCACTGGGGAAAGCTGACACAATGATGCAGCCCAAACCTAGATTTACTCAACACTACTTTCAGTAAAACTGCTTGTGAAGCCACTGGGAGTTTTGTCTGTGCTAGAAACACAAGAACCATCCCAGAATGACTTGCATGATCCCAGGCCCACAACAAACTTGTTGGAAGTAACACTTCTGATCAACACTTTATTCATTGTAATGATCCAGCATCTTTCATTTATTAGTGTTTTGTCCCTCTAAAGCCAGTGAGATTTTTGTCATCTGGTTTAACTGGAGCAGGCCAAAGCTCTGTTTCTTCAGCCTAGGCTGGCCCCAAATTGCCAGTGTAAATTTGTGGGTAGACCTGTTGACTTCACTGGCATTGTTCATCTGACAAAAATTAAGGGGAACAGTTCATTCTCGGCACAAACCTTGCCCATGCATGCACTTCCTGGCTTCTAGCGAGCACACAGCTTACTTCCAACATGCTCTGGTGCACTCAAGCATGCCAGGCTATTATTTTGTCCTAAACACTCACAACTTAACTGAAAAATTAATTCTCTCATAAGCTGAGATTAAAAATGTGTCTGCTGCCAGATGCTAATTGTATTCAGTGACATAGCAAGGGGGGGCCAGACTGCAGTGGTCTGTGCTGAAAGTCAGGCATGGACCGCGGTAGCATATAAGAAACTTCTTCAGCTGGTATACTTACTCGTGGATGCCCTGCAACAAGATACTTTCATTCTTCTTCCCAGAGAAGGTTTGCACTATTTTTACAAGGGACATTCTGTGACTGGAAAAAGAGAACCAAAGAGGGAAATTCAAAGGGAATGCAATAGCCAAAGGGGTAGATATTTTATTCAAGTTATTTAAACCTGAATAAATTTCTACTTGTGCGCTAAGGGTCTGATATAAAGCTCACAGAAATCCATTATAATCTTTCCACTGATTTCCGTAGCTTTGAATGAAGCCTTTCTCACACTTTTTAAACTCATTCTTGTATCTTCTTTGCCCACCTCTAATTCAGCTGTGAGATCACATCCATTACAATCAGCATCAATTCAAAAGTGTAATTGCCCTACTGCGGAAAATGGTGAGAAGGAATTAATTAATATCTTCATATCTTGTCTTTTATATAGTGACATTGTCATAACTGAAATTGTCCTTCTCTTATCATATTGTAATTTTCTCCAGTTTTAACTGGGTGTTTCATTTGAAAAGGTCAATTATGTTAGGTTTAAAAAAATACATGAATCTGAAGATGAACAACTGACATTTAACCTAAGTGATAATGCTCTGCTTTTTAACTGTGAGTCTGATTAATTTAAAACCTATTTGGATCCATTCTTTGCTTCATTGCCTATGCAGTGAAACTCAAAAAAATTTGACCCAAGAGAGTATAATTCAAGACGGAATAGATGCTTAGTAGATATATGTGTCTCACTTTCATAAATTCTCTCATGTACTGGAGCAAATGCAATTAAATTAAGGGAGTCTTTTTTCTAAAATAAAAAAAAAAAAAATCTAGTTCTTTTGTTACTGTGTGATATTCTAGGCAGAAAGAAAAGCCAGTCTGTTTCCTGAAAAACACCTTTTTGTTTACTGACTCTTCTTTGGCAAGTGTTTGTTTTCATGACAATCTACCGCTGTAAATTCTTGTCCTGGTACTGAGTAAACTCATTTTAGTAAAACCATACTATGTTCTAATTGAGTCTGGGCTGGAATGGCAGCACCATAACTGTTTTATCCATGGACAATCTATTCAAGGTTTTACTGTGACGTCATTGATTTGGAGAAGTATCCTTGCTGAAGTCAGCTGAGCTATTTGCACAATTGTTTGAATTGAGCAGGCACCTCAGGATCCATCGCTTATGTATCACAGAATCACAGAATGTTAGGGGTTGGAAGGGACCTCTGGGGATCATCTGGTCCAACTCCCCTGCCAAAGCAGGGTCACCTACAGCAGGCTGCACAGGACCGCGTCCAGGCGGGTCTTGAAGATCTCCAGAGAAGGAGAATCTACAACCTCCCTGGGCAGCCTGTTCCAGTGCTCCGTCACCCTCAGAGTGAAGAAGTTCTTCCTCATGTTCACATGTAACTTCCTGTGCCTCAGTTTGTGCCCATTGCCCCTTGTCCTGTCGCAGGGCACCTCTGAACAGAGCCTGGCCACATCCTCCTGACACTCACCCTTGAGATACTTGTAAGCATTTATAAGGTCCCTTCTCAGCCTCCTCTTCTTCATGCTAAACAAGCCCAGCTCTCTCAGCCTTTCCTCATAGGAGAGATGCTTCAGTCCCCTCACTATCTTTGTAGCCCTTCACTGGACCCTCTCCAGCAGTTTCTCATCTTTCTTGAACTGAGGAGCCCAGAACTGGACAGAGTACTCCAGATGAGGCCTCACTAGGGCAGAGTAAATGTGGAGGACAACCTCCCTCGACCTGCTGGCCACACTCTTCTTAATGCACCCCAGGATCCCATTGGCCTTCTTAGCAGCCAGGACACGCTGTTGGCTCATGGTTAGCTTGTCACCCACCAGCACTCCCAGGTCCCTCTCCGCAGAGCTTCTCTCCAGCAGGTCCGCCCCAAGCCTGTACTGATGCATGGGGTTTTTGCTCCCCAGGTGCAGGACCCTGCACTTGCCCTTGTTGAACTTCATCAGGTTCCTCTGTGCCCAACTCTCCATCCTGTCCAGGTCTTGCTGGATGGCAGCACAGCCTTCTGGTGTATCCACCACTCCTCCCAGCTTTGTGTCATCAGCAAACTCTGTTTCTTTCTTACGTACCTTGCTGAAGAGCACAGTGATCCGTACTTCATTCATTGTGGCTACCTGGAAAATAACTGGGAGATGAGAGTGATGGCCTTTTAGACTTTGTTTTTGCACTCTGTTTTTAGTGTTTGCTGGTTTTAAGCAATGTACAGATATGCATCATGGCCATGTAGGCCTCCACAGTTGTTTATCTTCTTAACTATCTGGGTCTGCTTAGCTGCGTTCGCTGGCTGCTCGTCCTCTAGCTGCAAACAAAAGTCCTTCAGATTCCCCTTGGTATCTTCCTGCATTTTCCTGGAGTTCCCAATGTAATGTTTCTTTTACAGATAATACACATCCCACAGAAATACTTCCTAAGGCATCAGTATTTCCTCATTAAGTCAATTTAGCTCTCAGTCTGTCCTCTCTTAGCTGCTGAACATGCATTGTCATCACCACCAGTCAGGGAACCTGTGTGAGTAGTCTCACCAGCTTGAGTCAGCCTGTCCTCTTCCCAGTTTATGGAATGATAAGGGACAGCACACACACACCCATCAGCAGCAAAGCTTTCTAGCTTTGAACACTAGCCTGCATGAGGTGACAACACAGCTGACCACTAAACCTGAGGTGTGTGCATCTTTCTTTTAATGAACTTGTCACCTGGAATTTACAACAAGGACAGGACATCCAGCCATGTTCTCATAGGAGAAAAAGTCCCCTTTTTGCACAAATACAGATTGATTATTTTATCACAGTCTGAAGTGATATTCAGCTTTTGTTCAGAGAAATATTCAGGTTCTTTCTGTCCCACTATCTCCCTTGGTCATTCCCCTGAATAGGAAAATGACCAGAGAAAACAAGGATAATGGCACTGTTCCATTCAGTTCAGTTCTAGGATATTATGTGGATTGCTTTTATACATTTGTTTATTTATTCATACCCATGTCTCCTAAATATATGCCAGCAGTGAGCTGCCTGCATCTCAATTCAAACTTTCTCTCAATTGCAAAACCTTATTTGTCACTCAGAGCTGCAGCTGTCCCAGCCGCCTTTTACTGAATGACCCACAGTCTCACCTGTGGTAGATTTACTGTGTGCATGAGAGTTCAAGCTCTCTATCATAAGAAAATTATGCAGCAAGTCTGACTCAGATGCAGTTGCTCTGGCTTCTGTGTGCAGAGTTTCCGTCCAGATATTCTTCAAGAAATTGCAGCTTACTCTCTTTTCTCAGCTTATTTTTTTTCTGTGTCTAATTTTCCTCTCTATTCGTCTGTGTACTAAGGCACTCCAAGATCTTGTTCCCTACACTTGTCTGTCTCATAGGACCACTGCTTAAGCCTACAGTGTCACAGAGCAGCTGGCAGTATTTAGTGACCTCCTGCTCTATTAGATTGAAATTGATTTTCCTCTTCCAGGCAAGAGAAAAATCCATGATGTGCTCCATCCACTTTGTTTGTGCAGGAGCACTAGCAACAGAAGCTATAGGGGAAGACACAGCTCATCAGACATCATAAATGGCAGTATCTTTTCTGAACATCAGAGTAAGAAGACTACAGTAAAAGAGCTCTCTAGCAGTTTGCAAAAAAACTGGTAAGGACCCGCTGGCTGAGATTTCTTTGGCAATGTTTGTTGCTGAACTCCTCCGATAATGTTTCTCCACGGTGAAGTCGCCTATAACTAGTTATATTAGGTGACCACAAATAATAAAATCTGCGAGTACTTGCAAGCCATAGCCGCCAAGCTTAATTGGAGAAATACTACCCAAACAACAGGTAGTTCCTTCTATGGGCAGGAAGCAGAAACTGAGATTTTCTCTTGGTAGCAGCAATTTACCTAGTCTGCCACAGAATCAAATCATATTAAAATCAGTATTTATGACAAGTATTTGCAAATAAGTATTCAATACAATACAATCAAATAGTGCCACATCTTTGGGCACTTTCAATTGCTATCAATCTGGACAGCAGTGCTTTTGAGCACTCCCCCACCTTAGAGATGCTGCTCATCAGTTCAGGATGCATATTTTCATCTTTGTTTTCATCTCCTTGTCTGACACTTTGAAATTAATTCCTGCTAGGTATAAGAATGACCAAAAATATCAACACTCCAGCATTACTGTAAAGCTTCTTTCCTTGACCTTACCTTTCCTTGCAGCAGCTGAAAACCAATTAGTAACTGAGGAATATGTGCACCCAGATCCAATATAACATGCTTTTATGTGAGGAGAGGGAATGGAGTGGAAACTTGGTCGACATAGCTCACCTTGATGGGTGCTTAGCTGTACGAGGTATTCAGACACCACAGTCTTGGGTGCAGTATAAGAACCTGCATAGAATACAATCAAGCTAAAAAGGAGTGGAGTATATAGGCACATTAACACCAAGGGGAAACTCTTTCCAACAATATAAAGAACTTATTTTCTGGAAAAATATCCTCTTTGTTTTTATAGCAAGCTGGATGGAAATTTCCAGACAGGTATACTCATGGTAAAAGAAATTAAAACACATTCACATGGTAACTGTTGAGGACAGTCACAAGATAGCCAGACTACAGTCATAAAACAATTAGGAGTATTGTTCAAGCATAAGCAAATCCTGATTTTGTCATAATGGCCACTGAAAACAACATCTACCAGGGGATAGAACAGAATGTAGGGAATTAATAAACCGAAGTTCCAGTTCATCCAGTCACTTTTGTGCGATCTAGATATATGATATAGCCTCAAGGCGGTTGATGGTAGTGTATTTGCATGTAAAATGAGAATATCAATATTCCTTTTCTTTATCCCACAGAAGAGTTATAAAACATCACATAAGCTGCAACTTTCAAGAAAGATAAGAAAAACAGAATGTTATTAAGGTATTAACACCAGTTCTATTGTATTTTCATGTTATCTATTAATGACCAAGCTTTCCTGAAATAGAGACAGAGTATGACATTGTGGAAGTCAGGCTTTCTCTTCAGGCAGGGCACAGTAAGAAAGGAGTGCAACCACTGTTTCATTCTAAGAGTTACATCTTTGACACTGAAGTTTTCTGAGGCGGCAGAGCCGATAGGGGAGCCCTGCAGAGCTGGCAGTTCCTATGAGGGAGATCCAGCTCTACCATTCTGGAGATGCACAGAGGCAACCACACAAGCATGACTAGGGTGTTAAAGACCGGACAAAAACTGGAGAGGGAATTGTGGCAGGCAGGAAATTCAGACACTCCTGCTTTTTAGTGCCCACTATATCACCTCCAAAATTACTCTTTAAAAACATGTGTGCTCAGAAGTGTATTTATACATTTAGAGAGGAGTATATATATGAGATAAAGTAGGCATGGAATCATTAAATCCTGCATGTATCTGGAAGGGCATGTCTATAATTCAGAAAAAATAAGGTGTGTGCTTTGCTATCTGAATTAGCTAAAAAATTAAAACAATAGCAAAGGAAAGAATACTATGATTTTCAGATGGGTTAATCTTTCAAATTCATGCCTGAAGAAATGACATGAGTTAAAAACCAGTATATCACTACTTTCATATTCTATCTGTGAAAGTTGTCACGAAAATCCCTACTGGATGGTTCTACAATGATTCATCTAGTGTTCTACTCAGACAGTAGCAAAAAGAGCCACTAGTCAGCTGGGGGAAACATATAAGCCTGGACAGTTATTCAAATGCATTCACCTATTTTTCCCGACACCTACAGTCACTGTATTAGGCATGTCAGACAGTACTTGCCTCCATATTCCCTTTAGTATCTGTTTATAGACCAGTTCATGAGTTTGGTCAAACTCTTTTGCAACCACTTATTCTTCTGCCGCTATGACCTCCTGTGGCAGCAACTCCTAACATTCAGTTGTTCTGTAATGAGGTATTTTATTTATCTGTTTTAAATTTATGTCCTACTAATTTTAACAAGTACCACTAATACTGAAAGATGGGGTGAATAACAGTCCTGCAGTCAGCCAATCCACCATTTTCATTATCTTGTAAACCTCAGTCACCTTCTCCTCATCAAATTTAAGATTTCAGACTGTCCAGTCTCTTTACGTATGTTGAATGCTTCATTCCTTGATGGTGTTTGTTGCCCTTCTCTGCTTCCAACTGTGCTACACCTGTCTTGGGATGCGCAGACCAGGACTGCAGTAAATATTCAAGGCATCAGTACCAAAGCTTTTACAGTGTCAAAACACAACTCTCTGTCTTCTTCTCAAAGTCCTTCCTGACAATGCTCAACATTTTGCTGTCTCCTGTTGGCCGCTGCTGCACATGGATATGTTCGTTTCAGAGAAAGATCCATAGTGACTCTTCAGCCTCTTTCTGGAGTTGTCCCAGTTTAATTTCTGCAGGAAACATTTTAGATTATTTAACTGTTGCCTAACATGGACACTTCTCTTTTTACAGTTGAGATCAGAAGCAGTGTGTGTCCTGGTGTGTCCTCTGCTCCTCCCACCTACTCCAGACCTATGCAGAGAGTTTTTCCCTCTTTTCCTGATGTTGCTAGCCGGAGGAATTAGTCCTGCTCTCTCTAATCCTCTGCTGCTAGTTTTCTTTGCCTTGTGGTTCACCAATTCCTAGTATTTCCACAGAGGGGAAGAGGATTAAGCCTGATGTTACGGTTGCATACAGCTGCAGCTGGGAGCTAAAATTGACCTTTCTTTTTCTTTTCATCGGCCTTTTTCCCTCTATGTTTACTCCTCTTCCATTAAAGTACAAACCTGGAGTAAGTAGAAAAGAAAATACTGTCTTTTCTGGAGTAATAGCTGTTCTCTTTTACCCTGCTGCCATCTGGGCAGAAGTCATGCCTGTCACAGTTTGTGTTTTACAACTGCTTGACATGGACCGAACGCTGTACTGCCCTGATTTCTTTTGTTTACTTGGGAGAAGGATACTTTCCTAATGGAGGATGATGCTTTAAACGTCCTTCCTACCCATTTACGGCTTCCCATATTTTTATTTTTAATCAGATCAAACACACTATTTCTCTACTGCAGGAGGTAATTTGAGGCTTCTGCTTTCTAGACTTTCTTTTAGTGTTTGCCCCAGGGCCAGTAACAACAACACAACACAACAATAACTTGTGTATTACATCTCTCTCAAGGTTAAGATATTTACTCCAGAAATCCTGTTTTGAAGTGTCATGATGTTTTGTTATTTCCAGCAGTACAATGCAAATTCATGACAACGTCTTTTTATGGCACTAAACAAAGTATATTCTTTAAAAAAAGGAAAAAAAAAAAAAGAAAAAAAAAGAAAAAAAAGAATAATTTCCTGCCAGGAAGGCAGGATCTGTAAAAGTCTTCTCAGATTTCCTGAAATCAGATTGACAATGCCTCTCCAATTTGTTATCTTGCTCTGATAAGAAGAAAAAATTACTCTTGTTCAAGAGAACTTGTATAAATAAAAACATTTATGCTACTAATAAAAATAATGGAATTTAAAGACAAAAATCTTCATTGAGATTAATTTAAAGTTGCAGGCAATGTTTGACTGCACTTCTCCAGAGGAGGGCCACAAAAATGATCAGAGAGATGGAACACATCTCCCATGAAGACAGGCTGAGAGATTTGGGGTTGTTCTGCCTACAAAAGAGAAAGCTCAAGGAAGGCCTCCAAGTAGCTTTCCAGTACCTGAAGGGGACCTACAGAAAGCTGCAGAGGGACTTTTTACAAGGGCCTATAGTGATAGGACAAGGGGTAATGGCTTTAAACTGAAAGAGGGTAGGTTTAGATTAGATATAAGATATTCTTGACTATGAGGGTGGTGAGGCACTGGAACAGGTTGCCCAGAGCAGTTGTGGATGCTCCCTCCCTGGAAGTGTTCAAGGCCAAGTTGGATGGGGCTTTGAGCATCCTGGTCAAGTGGAAGGTGTCCCTGCCCATGGCAGGGGGGTTGGAACTAGATGATCTTTAAAGGTCCCTTCCAAACCAAACCATTCTATGATTCTATGATTCTTGGAATAGACACCCATATAAATCAGATCCGCTAATCACAACAATGGGGCAAAACTCTACATTAAATTGACTTAACTCTGCTGATTGATAGCATGTATAAATTCAGCCCATCATCTCCACAGGAAGCAAATAGCCACTGTATTTCCTCATTCACCTACCACTCCTTTCATGTCAATTTCTCATTCCTCTCCATTCATTCCCTTCCCCCACAGGATAGTTTTGATTTTAATATAAATTTCATGACTTTGAAGAAAATAATGGTAGTTACATGAAAAAATCACAGCTTTGTAGCCATCTGATAGTTAATGGTCTGAACAGCTACTTTTATTACTGCATGAGCTAAAAGCCCATCTGCAACACCAGTTACAGACATTCTGTAGATAAATTCTGACTCTGTTCTACGAAAAAATAGTAGCAACTGTAGAAATTAACCAGACTACTACAAGAATTTGCCCTACTTATACACTTTTAAATATGTTTGTTAAGTTGATCAGGTTGTTTATGTAAAATATCAGTGATTCTACATCAACATTTATCTAAAACTAATGCTTCTTCCTCTCTACTTTGCAATCTTTGCTTAACTGCCACACAGTTCCAAAATACCTGAAATTCTGTAAAGCTGCCCACCTAGGGAATATACTTGTATAGCATTTTTGTAGTGGAAATGGTATCATTTTGTGATATGATCTGCACTGAAATGAGTAAAAATACAATCTGGTATATTATGTGGGATGTTTCGTCACACCGCAGTTTAAAAATACAGGTGACCAGCCCTTCAAATCACTAAGAGACTTACTGCATGCATCAAAGTACTGTTGTCTCTCTCACTTTCCACAGCCCCACAGTTCTATCTCCACACACAAGGTATTCTGCCTCTGTTAGAAAAGGAAAAGTATGTTTGGTTCACGAGAATTTTGAATTGTCTTGTATGCCACCTAAATAAACATCCAATTTCTGGAGATAAGGGCACATCCATGCATTGATATCTAGATGCTACATTCCAAAAGAAATGCCAGGCATGTTTCAGTGTAATGATGTATTTAGGAGAAAGCTAGCTAGATACACAGACAGATAGTCAGAATGAACAAAGAAGACCCAGCAAGTGCTTGGAATTTTGACACAACTGCCACTATTTGTCCTGTAAGGCCGAACAGATTAAACAATAAGGAGCATGACTGGGAACAGACTGAAGTCCTGTACATTGTAAAATTAATCTAAGTCTACAACAAGGCACATGGCTTCACAGCTCCAAGATTTTTTGAACTACATTTGAAAGCAACTTAAATCCGAAATTCGCGATTGAACCCATTTCTTTGAATTATGTGAGGTGGTCAGAAAAATCAAAATGCTCTTCTTCCTTCCTGCCTTTGAAAAGAAGTCACGGACTTTTTATCTTCTTTTTGACAAAAATGTCTTTGCAGATGCCTTTAGGACTCTTGTTAAAACCTGACACTTGGAAATCTTGCCCGTCAACACAAAAGCAATTTCCAAACTGTTTTATTCAGACAGAAACATGCTATTTTTATAATGTGCCATTCCTAATTACTAGTTAAACACTCAAGCCCTGATTTTAAGAAAAAGTTAGCTGAATTTAAATTATATATTCTTCGAAAAACATTACTCTGAAAAAGTAACAAGTGTTTCTTTTTATTCAAGTTCCAGATGTGCTAACATTAGTATATAAAAAATGATATTTAGTGAAATCTCTACATTTTTTGCTATGAGCACTCTTAAGCACATTTGTTCATAAAGTATTGCTCCTTTGTATGAGGGCTACTTGAATTATAAACAAGGTGAGTAGTAGATTAGCAAGAATCAAGAACCTAGAATTAATAAACATGCTTGTATCTCATTTTCAAAACAATTCCATATGTATAAGCTGCAGGTGACCAGCTAAAGTGAAAACTCCACAGTTTTTATGAAAATAAGTAATCATAATTTGGCAGTTGAGTATTTGGTATGATATTCTGAAAATGCTGGTATTTTTTTTTTTTCTTTTCTTTTTTTTCTTTTCTTCTGAGTGTGTTGAATATGCTTATTCCTGTAGAATGAGACTGACAAAAAGGTTTAGCAACAAGAAGGCAAACATTGTCTTTCACTCAAAACCCACCCAGACCTTACACTTTTACAGAAGCAAAAAATAAAAAGTGAATGTGACATATCATTATTTCTTCATGATCTTTTTTCTTAACATTTTCTGTGGAACAGACTAGAAGAATCATTTTGCTAATGGAAGAAGATGAGAGCAGTTTGAAAAATAAGAGAAAGTAGGAATTTTTCCCTATTATTTCTTAATGAAAACAACTGGTCAGCTGTTTTTTTGGCTGTATTTACTAGAATATCCACATAAAAATATTTTCTTAAGTGATTTTCATCATTTTGAAGTTTGTATAGCTTTGCTCAGGATGTTTCGACTGCAATGTCTTTATGCTAACTGAGACACTTCGTTCTCTTTGTTGACTTTGTGTGAAACCCACGGTCCTAAATGAGGCTGTCCAATGTGCAAGTGTCACAGAGCACTCGTGCAGCAAGGGTCTGACTCCTGCCCTTGCTTGTGGTTCTGTCCTCTCACCAGGTTTGCTTGACTGCTTAAACTTATGAGCACAAGCACTGAGATAGCTGACCTGCAAACAGTTCTGGGACGGTCTTTAAATTACCTTTTTATTTAATTTTAGGTTCATGGGTATTTCAACAAGGAATCTTAAAATCCTTGAAAAACACTACAGCTAAAATGTACGTTCATTCACTTAGCTAGAGGCAGTGCTTTTTGGATGCAAGAATGAAAATGAGAAGGGCTCAGTATCTTCTCAAGGAAAGATACATTTTTTCATGAAGGCTTAGTATATGTTTTGCAGCGTTCATAGACTGTCTTTACAAACCAGACCTCAGAAAGCACCCTACATGATTTTCTCAGACACACGGTAACTTTGGCACCTATCAGAAAAAAGCATAAATACTGAAGGCTATTAGGAATGTATTTATTCAATAATATGTAAAGTGTGTGAGAGTCAGAGTTGCACAAGATATTGCTGCGCAGTTGCTATTGAAGTCAAAGGGGCTGCACACATCTAAGCTCAAAGAAAAATTATTTCAAGGACAGATTATACAATAGATCTTAACAGCACTAATAAAACCAGAGTCATTAAAATCTATACTCATAGTTTTGCTTCAATTTTTCATTTACCACAAGACCTTGGACTGTCTCTCACTGTGTCTGTTGGAAATAATTATCCGTAGTCACAGCAAAAATCTTCAGCCTGATAAATTTCTTGCCTTCTACAATACAAGATTGTTAATGCTTGTCACTGCTGTACGTAAGACTTATATGACTTTTTTACTGCTTTTATTCAAAACCCACATCTTAAGATTGTAATTTTATTTGCTTCAAATGGATTACCCTTGTAAGTCCTCTTTCTATCAACATTGATGAGCTTTTGTTTCCACAGGTAGGTTATGGTCCGTTTAAAAATAAAGACTCTAAGATCCTATGTAGCTGAGGAAATGAGCAATTCCTCCTTACACTAGCTCTAAGCAAGCATCAAAGCAACAGCAAACACCTGCTTGCAAGGTAGACTGTTCTCCATAGCCTTCTCCAGCACCTTATTTTATGTGAGAAGTCACTGACAGCTGAAGACACTGAGGAGAAATTTAGGATATCAGGAAAATAACCGACTAAAATTATTACTTTCTTGTCTATCATGTCAGGAAAGACAGGACATTTGCTGAAACTGAGGTTCCCTCCCTGTCTCAGGTAGGCACCTGTCGATGGTAAATGGAAGGCTTCATTTTCCATTCTTGCCTTTCTTGAATAATTTTGGTTCTGCATTATTCAGGGTGTTGCATCTCAGAAGAAACTTTTTTGGGAAGTTTTCTGTCTTATTTGAGAAACAGAAAACACATAGAAAGTTAATGGACAGTCTACTAGTGTCCTCAATAGGTAGTGCAGTCCACCTTCAGTGGTTGTGAGTTTCTTGTGGACTGTTTACTTTCCTTGTATCAGCTCTCTCCTTGAATCAAGCTTTGCTGCTCTTTCTCATGTGGATAAAGCTTGGGTTTTGGTTTTTTGGTGTTTTTTTTTTCATCTTGGTAGTCTTTTGATTGTCTGGATATCTTCTTTAATCCTATTTTCCTTGATAGTTTTACTTCCCCCCTCACCCTTCTCCCCCATGTTCTTGCTCTTCAGCACTTATTTTCCTGCCTTTTTTCTGCTGCCTTTCTATTCTCTTCTCTTCCTATGTTTTTGTTCTTCCTCCAGTTTCAAGCTTGCTTCTTTACTTTCCTGTTCTGCCAAGTGTACATTAATACTGTCTCTATAAATGCAAGGAAAATGAATTAGTTATGTAACTGTGCTTCAGCCTGTATATATTTGCATATATGTATGGATAAAAGCTATATATTAACAATATCTTCTAGTATGTATATGGTGGTACTAAGGTGTTACAGCTGACAGGGTGGTCTATGTAACTTATTGAGGCGTGGTTTCTCCTTCAAAGGTTGCCAGCACTGCCTAAGCAATTATTCTTCTTTTCCCCTTTTTGGGTATTTTGCACCCTAGCAGCTATAGGACCAGAGGTGTGGTGAACGCAAAGCTGCTGTGCAAAGATTGCTGAAGGACTGAAGCCTCTTTTGTTCACTCCACAGAAGAAATGAGAAGAAACGGCACAACTTTGTGTCTTAGCAGTCTGAAGTATTGCTTGTGTGAAAGCACTCATTTGCGTCATTGCAAGGTTCTCTGGAAAATAGAGGATAAAGGAAACGTGTCTCCTTGATCTTGTTTTTGCCTCCATCAGAAAAATCCCCTGCCAGCTTCAAACAGGACAACAAAAAGGGAGTGCAGATATTTAAGGGAGAGGATGTAGTTCATTTGCTGAAATAAACAGAGTAGGGAAAGCAGTAAAATATTCAGAGCTTAGAATTAACTGAAGAATTCTTACTTTATCTAATATTTTTTTTTAGTTATTCCTGTTTCATTGTGCTTTTAGTGTGAAGTTATGGCTACAGTGGGAAGGGTGGGGTTGCACTACACTTGTGAAAGCTGATGACATTTCAAAAAATTTCAGTCCTTTGCAGGGATAACCAACAGGTGTGATGCCTTGACTCCTCCACTGTCTCGTGATTGCATCTTCTGTCTAAGGTGTGTCTGCTTTACTCTGTGCAAGATAGGCTCTTTCTGTTTAGCTCGGAATATGTAGTCCCTACTCCAAGTGACTGTACTCTGCATAGGCAATGATTTCAATGTCTCTTATTAATTAGCTTGATGGTACCTCCAGCAGTGTTCCTAGGACCCAGGGGGAGAAGCACCAAAGAAAGGTGGTGATTAGGACTGGGATGACAGGTAGCATGTGGCAGGTAGACAATTCACTGATCACAGCTAATACTGCTGTGTTAAAAACTCAGTCAGGAGTTTAGATGGCTCCATGTAAGTCTTGCCTCTGTGTGACACCATCAGGACTTAAATTGCTAATCTGAGATTAAGAATCTACTTCCTATTTAAATGAGTTTAAGCTGATTGCCGCTGGTATGCTCCCATAAAGAAAGCTAGGTTCAGAGTAGTCAAGTGTTGAGAAATTTTCTTTTTTTTTTTTTTTTTCCAAACTCTACAACTAAACAAATTATGGCATATATCTCTCTAATATGTGACAGCTAATAAAGCTGGTTATGCTAGTGAAAAAGTATTGCTGGGCATTGATGGCTCACAAATATTAATGATAATTGAGTTTAGTATTGATCCAATTGTACAAGTTTTGGAAAGCTGGTGCTCGGAACTTTGAAGTCAAACAAGTAGTTGTTGGGTTTGGATTGTGTTTTACCTCCCATGAACCCCACAAAGTGGGTAGAACAACTCTGCTACCACGGAAAATCTAAATCCCAGTAAGCCTGAACTGTAAATACAACATACACAGGATATTCATTCTGGCTTTGTGGCTTTTTAATTTATTTCTGCTTTTGTACATCCTTGTGTCATTATCCTAATAACTAAGCATTTTCTAGTAAAACAGGTTTCGGTTCCTTCATCTTGATGCTAATCAGACATGTCGCAAAATTTTGACAAAGACGAGGTAATTAGGATGCATCATTAGCCTCTGTGATGCCCATATTCATCGATCTATATTTCCCTCCTTTAAAAATTATGGCCTTATTTAGGGATGTCTCTTCTTGGGGTTTTTTTCTGTGATGTTCTCAACACATCCCATCAGTTACAAAATGCTTTGAATTTCTGTTGACTTTTCAGAGTCTTGAAAGCACTTGGAATCTCATGGGATACAGACTCCAGAGCAAAGTATAAAACCAGATCTACCTTGTCGAGCTAGCTAAAGCACAGCTGCCTGAAATCATTATATCGTGCTTCAGCAGGTACTTAGCTCCGATTTTCTCAACAAACTGTGCCACAAAATCCAGATATGATACATGCTAATCTTTGCGCCTCAAGCAGCCCAGCCTGCAATTTCACAGCAGATTTTGGAGTGTTATTTCTAGTCAGTGGAAAGCAGGCAACAACAGCAAATATAGACACCAAAAGGATTCACAGAACTGCATTTCTTAGAATGAAACCTCTTGTCTGAAGTTGAAAGTATCAAACTTCACAGAATTCATAAACTACTTTCTTAACAGTCTCTCAGCTTTATGTTCCTCAGGAGGATGAGGAATTCCAAGCAATCTCCAACTTTCAAAGGAGTAATAGAGCATTCTCGTGGTGGTAAATTTTTATTTTTCTTGCTGTAAGATCCCAAAGAAAGGGATTTCTTTAACCCTAGAGACTTTTTGCAAATGTTACAAAGGACAGTCCTTTCCCCAGACAAGTTTAATCCAGCCATGACTCGGTTCCCTCTTTTATACTTTGATTCTTCTAGCTTACCTTAGGCAAATAAACAAAAATATTGTATCAGATCAATGTTTCTGAGGAAAAAGACTGAGCTTTACTGAATCTTAGTGTATTGACTTCCACACCTGATTATGCTACTTAGCTGTAAACAACCTCTCTTTTATGATAGTAAGGCAGAACACGCAAGTTTAGCTCCCTTGCAGAGACAAACTTGAAACCAACTTTCAAGTATTAATGTAATAAACATCTTTGAAAATTGCTATTATAAATAAGAATAATGTAAAATGTATAATCATGAATATTTATGTAAGTATGCGTTCAAGAAAAGAGAAACAGCAAGAAGAAAGTGTTTTGGGATGGGGCAGGGTTTCACATGTGAACAGAGGCCCAAGGAAAGCAAAATTATCTTTTAGTCCTACCTGGCATCACTTAGCATCTCTCATTGTTCAGTCTGGAGCTTTCCTGATGCAAAAAGCAGGTGACGGAAAGAGCAATGAACTACAGGTAGGTCAACCTCCTTTTCATTCACTTTAGATCAGGTAAGAAGTGATGGCCTTTGGCCACATTGGAGGATGCAGGTTGGGCACTGGGCTGGGCAGGTTCCTCTGAAGGGTCAAGCACAGGGAACCATTCCCCTGGGAGGCTACAGAGCTCCTGTCACTCAAAGTCTCTAACAGCAGTTCACGCAAGAGTCTGTCAGAAATGCTACTGCCCTACAACAGATTCGCTGACCAGCTGAGATGATTGCTTGAAACCAGTTTTTCTTTCTTCCCTTTCCTTAATGCTTCTTCTCTTGATGCATGGCTGCTCACTACTGCAGGCTACAACCTTACCTTTGCCTTACAGCAGAAACCAGCCTGCCAACGGTGGAGTAAAAATCTGGGACATCACCGATTAAAATTGCCCCTTCCAGTCTTCGGACTAAAGCGAAAAAAACAAACAGAAAGTAAAAAAGTGAAAAAAAGTATTAATCTCTTTAAGTATTCTCCAGAAACTTAACCTTTTATGAACAAGTCATGAGATAAAAAATTGAGGAGTATTCATTGCTTTTTCTCTGCAAAACAAAGGCTACATTCATTCCCCCCGTAAGACAGAGAATGAAAGTGACAGTGTGGCTGAAGTGGTGCTAATGGATTTGACATGGAGAGACAGACCTTTCACAATGCGCAACAATGTTTATGAGACTTAAAAAGAGGTGGAAGGTACGGGGCTGGGGGACAAGCAAGCAAAGAAACACAAGCCCAGAGATTCCTCAAAGAGGAAAGACTTGTCCACCTGACAGAGAGAGCTTGAGATGGCACTGCGTTGGAAATAAGAGGATGTGACATGACATGAGGTTTTGGTGCTTTTTTCAAGAGTTCCCCCAGTCTTCATTCCTGCTGCAGGTTCTCTGCCTGTGTCAGTCTGTATTGCAGAAGGTCTTCCTGAGCAGTAATTGCCCAGTTAGATGTGCAATCTTCTCCTCACTCGAGAGTTCTCCACAAAACTCAGGGCATAAAGGCCTGGACAAGGCAAATGGGGAAACCTTGCAATAAAGCAAGTGCCTACAAATAAGATTCATACAGGTAAAACATATATACTCTCTGTCATAAGAAGCAGCAAATTCCACAATGTTTACCTATGGAGAAAAGAAAAAGTCAAAACAGATGAAGCTCAGTGATGGAAGTAATGTAGGATAGAGACTGTAAGAGAATGCTAGGCTCAGTGGTTGATTTATGATTGCAGTAAAAAGCATTAAAGAAATAAAGACCCGAGGCAGAGGAGAAGAGTGGGAGTCTGGACAAAAAGAATAAGGTCAAAGGATAAAGAATATGCAAAAAAAGTAGATTTCACATATTCATGTTTTGTCTGCTGTATACTGAGATATATTCAAAACCTCATCAATCAGACCTAAGCTGGTCCTGCTCTGAGTGGTGGAGTTGGACCACATGAGCTCCAGAGATCCCTTCCAACCTAAATCATTTTATGATTATAGTGAAACAACTGCAAAAGCTATTATCTATGTGTTAGGAACGTACTACTTCTCTTTTGCCATAGTTACTGGCTAGTGATCAGCAAGTCCATAATGTTTACCTAATAACTCTTAGTTTTCTTTTCACCTTTAGGTTGCATGTTTAGATGTGCTTTCCATTCCCTGAAGTCTGCTACGTATGTCAGTGTCTGCAGAAGAACAATGTTAACTAGAATCTAACCTGACCTGACCACCAGGACACACAACAGGCAAGTGCAGATGCAGTTTCATGTCACTAATGCATGCCATGTATACTTGCACAGTTGGACAAGGCTCGTGCTGAGAGGGAGGTTGCGGGGAGTTGTTTTTGCTTCCCTCTCCCACTGAATTTGAGCAGTGTAGAACCTCTTAATTTCTGGAATTATGTTAAAATCCTCACCTAAATCCTTCTAAAAGTAAAGATTATAGAACTATAACCTGAGGCCATTATGGCAGGCATTGAAAACTAATGGAATTGGCCATGTTCTTATTTCTTTTGTACAAGCAGAATACAAAAATTATTATAAAAAGGTCATATGTGCTTGTCAAGGGCACCCTGTGATTGAAAAAGGTTCTCTTTGTCTAGTGCGAACAAAGCTGGTGGCTTGGAAGGATTGAAAACACACGGGTCACAACAACCCCTGCAATGGGGGTTCAACTATTATCCCGAGGGCATAGTATAAAGTTGCAGGTGCAATAAAATGCTGACACAAAGCTCACATTTAAAGCAAGTAACATTTGGTCACTAGGAAAGTAGTCGGCCTTGCACTGGATTTATTTTTCTGAAGTAAGAGAATTTTCATCACTTTCTGTTTCATCCTAGAAAGGGGGGGTTAATGTTTCATGAAGGAGATAATGAAAACCACATAGGGAGTCATCAGATAAAGAAACTTCTAGAAGCTGCATTAAAAAAATTTCCATCACTGCTTGCCTCTTACACGTGTGAATCACCTTTTTACCACCTGTTTTGGAGAAATGACAGATTTAATATGTGCTCAGTCTAAGCAACTGAGGTGTGGGTAACACAGAAAAGTGTGGAGGGAGATTTCTTAGAAATAAAACTGCTCTGTAGAACAGAAAATATTTGAACATAAATTTCAAAGGCAGGTTTCAGCAGATAATGGTTTTGGGCTTTGCAGGCACAGCCTACTAGTAATCATTATTGTTAACTGACACAATATGAGGTAGGTATGCGGAACTGAAAGTAGGTACATTTACAGTTCAGGTGCTGCTTTAGTTAAGGTAAGCTAAGATTTTCCTTTATATTTTTCTGTTCTTTAACCCCAAAATATGATAGCAGGCAGACCAACAGGCTCAACACTGAGGAAGATTCCTGGAAAGTCACATTTTTCCAGGCCATCTCCTGTGTAGGCAAAAAACAAACCTGAGAGAAAGGAACTCTTTTGCTCCAGTGTACAGAAGAGATGGTTATAAATTTTACTTATTTCTATTGTCTTTATTCTTGCTGGCACTATTTTTTTTCCATTTTAATTTGTCCCCTCACTTCACACTCTAATAAGACTTGGCTTTTGAGCTTAAAATCCTTTTCTCTGGAGGACTTGTAATGACAAATTCTTGGGCAGATTCACCCCAGAGTTACAGCCAGCCCAGAGGCTTGTCATATCTACAGAACACAGTACAGAGTTGTTTGTGAGCAGACATGAACACTTTGGTGACTTTTAAACTTCAGGGGAGCATGTCTGACTTGTGTGCAAATTTCTGTTCCCACTTAACAAAATTACATGGCTTTCATTGGGGTATACTGAGACACTTCCAGCTTGGTGGATATAATGTGAACTTGTACATCTATGTAGATAAGTCTAGAAATAATGTCTATTTTCAGGACATCAAGAAATATTTTTCCTCTTAAATCTGCTGAAGACTTGTTGGTCAAAATACACTCTTTTCTATCACAATGCCTGGAGTTAAGAATCACAATAAGCCACTGCATTGAACATTGGAATAAAGTTTATTTGACAGTCAGCTGCAAGGAAAAACACTGGTCCAAATACTGTACTATTGAAATCAAGGATGCTTGCATTGTGTTTCTTTTTATAGCCGTGCTTTTTTCCCCCTCCAGTTAGCAATGACACCCTGGGGGAGTTCTGCCTGAGGAAAAAGTCACACTATTTGGCATCTTATTATCTAGAATTAACTTTAAATCAAAACAAGCCACCTGCAGCGTGACCACTCTTGAAAGTTCTCTGTATTCGTGCAGTACAGAATAAAACAGTTCATCAATACAGCCTTGTTATTACTTGTTAAGCCACTTCCCTCTAAAACTGTACCTGCAGAATACTGTATTTCAAATTAATAATCAGAATTTTTATCAGAGATCCCACAAAGCATTACTCAGATGTTAATCTGCATGTGTCTGGACATCAGTTCTTTTTCTTGCTGTACAGGTAAGCTTCCATGGAAAGCACTGAAATTATGGAGATTAATCATTTTTAAGCCTAATTCCTCTAACTCTTCCCTCTTAACTGTAACATCCATCGTGCTACTTTATGGCGCCATTTACAGAGTCCCAATAGGTAGTGTAGAGGACATAACCAGTCAGTGCTGCAGTCTTCGCAATGCTTTGTCTAAACATATTCCTGCAAATATATGTCAAGCCATGGAGTGAACTCTGAAGAAGGGGGTTCCCGGGCACTAGAATGGCTGCAGCTTAATCTAAGCAGAAGTTGTTTCTTGGGTATGCTGGAGCGGCACCTGGGGCTCTTCCAAGCAGCACTGAACCGCGGAAGCTAGAAGTGCTGCAGGCCTGATGGGCTGAGTGCTTGACAGCATGGCTCAGGACGTAAAGCCATTTTCCTAGTCATCTCCTCAGATGTTTTCTGGGAGACCTGTGCTGAGTAAGAAATCATGCACTGCCATCCAGGAGATTGTTACCAATAATAACAACTAGCTGAATCACAGAACAGTTTAGGTTGGAGGGGACCTCTGGAAATCTTCTAGTGCTTAAGCCGGGCCAGCTAGAGCGGGTTCCCAGGACTGCTGGGTTTCCCCAGGATTTTGAGAAACCTAGTTGTATTTCTGAATGTCTCCAAGAATGGAGATTCCACTAACTCTCTGGGCAACCTGTTCTAGTGTTTGACTGCCTTCACCGTAAAAAAAGTGGTTTTTGATGTTCAGATGGAATTTCCTGTGTTTTTGTGGTTTTTTTTAAATCCATACCCATTGCCACTTGTCCTGTCACTGGACATCACTGAGAAGAGTCTAGTTGCCTCTTCTTCACTCCCAACCATCACATATTTGTACACATTGATAAGATTCCCCCCAAGCCTGCTCTTTTCCAGGCTGAACAGTCCCAGCTCTCTCAGTCTTTCCTCATGCAGAAGATGCTTCAGTCCTGTAATGGTCTTTGTGTCCCTTTGCTGGACTTGCTTCAGTATGTCCATGTCTCTCGTGCTGAGGAGCCCAGAACTGGACCCTGCACTCTGTGTGTGGCCTCACCAGTGCTGAGCAGTGAGGTAGAATCACCTCCCTCAACTTGCTAGAAACATGTTTCCTAATGCAGCCCAAGATGCTGTTGGCCTTCTCTGCTATGAAGATGACACCCAGTTTCAGGCAGCTAGACCTAGTGTCATAAATGTGGTGGAGATGTAAGGTTCCACAAAACTGCTAATATTTGTAGTTATAAAGGTAGGCAAGACTGGCCAGATTAGAATACCAGAGCAGGTGCCATGAAAAGCCCACTGGTGCCTATCCTTTCCTGCCTCTTTCCCACATATCTCAGCTTTTCAGGCCCATCAGCATAAAGTGTAATGCACTGGGATGTTGAAAACCCTTATTGATGGAATATTCCCATTTGTGGTGTGTTACAATCACCGTGAACTGGGTAGGAAGGAGTTAAAAATCCATTGGCTCTCACATTTAGATGGACTCCTAAGAAAATTTCAAGTCCATCCTCTTGCCCAGAGCTAATCTTCATAGCTGTGTCATTCCTGATGTGCTTTTCTAATCTTTTTGTAAAGACCTCCAGAGTTTGAGTCAGGAACACTTCCCCAGGAAATCTTCGCTATTGGTGCTTCAAAACTGTTACTGCTACTGTGGTCCAGCGTCTAATGAGATTCTTCTTTGACACATCTTAGTCCCATTATTATCTGTCCTACTGATACCCCTTCCTTGACACCAGACATGTGAATGTATTTGTTTATTTGAAACACATGTATTTATGTTTTATGTTATCTTCCTTGACACTTTATTTAAGCTAAACAGTAGACAGGGTGGAAGATCCCACATTTTAAAATGGAATTTATTTCTAGAGGGAACAGCTGCAAGTTTAAAGAAACGGGGTTTCCTGAGCTTGTGGGGTGGGAGTCAAAGTCAACACTCCTATCACTCAGGGAGCTTAAACAATCTTTTAGATTAAGATGGGACCAGTCAAATAACGTAGGTAAATGTGCGAAACTTTGATAGAGATGTTAAAAAACTCTACTTTAGCTATTTGCAAATACTGCACTTGCTCCAGGCTGAGCTATCTGTACATGAATGTGTGCATACTTTTATCAGCCAGACTTCTAAATGGTAAGTGCTTCTGAAAGGAAAGATTGCCTTTCTACAGAGTTGCTATTACTATGATGACTGTATTTTTATATACATAGAAATATATATTTGTATGTTCTGTAGGATATATTATTTAGGAAACAGCCTTGCAGATTTACAAATGTGCCTAATTCTACTTCAAGAGAAGTTATGCTCAAGTGAGGATCGTATCTTATTTCATGAGTGTTATTTTCAAAGACCAGACTAAAGTGTCAGATAGTTCTATTTAAATACTTGAGAAGTCTCCACCATATGGATGGTTGTGTATGTAGGAGTCCACCTCAAGAGAAGCAAGGAGGACAGATGTGTAGGCTGAACACAAACAGATCCAAAGTCTTCAAAGGAAAAAATTTCATCCCAAATTTTTGGAACTAAGACAAGCCTTAAATACTGCTACTTCCAAGAATAACTCTTCTCCTAAAAGTTTTTTGTGTCTAGAAGCCAGTGCTTTAGACAACATGAAGTATCTTTCTTAAAGGAGCTATCACTGATGCTAAATCATGTATGATAAAAGGGAAAGTTCTGATTCTAACAAAGAGTGCAGAAGGGCATATCTAAGCAGCATGGCAGTGGTGCTAACAGAGCAGATATAGTTCTTTGCTAACACCAACCCCCACCATTACTGTTGCCTCTGTTGATTATGCACTCGATAGCAGAAGGACAGCATGTGATGAGTGAAATTGCTCCTGGCTTTCTGAAGCCTGTGTTCGAAAGCAGGGACTTCACAAAAGAACTAGAACTGCTTCACATTATGCATATGTGAATTCAAATAATGCAAGTAGAGCAATTACAAGACATAATCCAGCCAGCTGAAAAGCTGTATCTTAACTAAGCAGTTCTAGCTGAGGTATTCCAGTCAACAAGCATTTAGCTAGAGGCAACTGTGCCTCAAAACAGAACATTTTCCAAAATTAGTTTTGAAAAACAGGCCCTTGGGAGGTACTTTTTTAGATAGTTTGTGATTTAAATAAGGCAGTTTGTAAAGAACATCTATTGCCCCAAGATTTGCCTATACTCACAAAAGATAAAGCTGCCCTATTTAGGAAACTGGAGCCCTTTGTGTGTTATATGAGTTATACATAATTTAACCTTTTGACAGCATATTTTAAATCATCCACATAAAAATATCTGTACAGTCACTGCAGAGCAATCACCTTACTTTGAAAGTCATCTTTGGATCAGTTTATCTTTTATCCTGTTTCTTGTAGCACTAATCTTGATTTAAAGTCATTACAAAACACCCCATTGGAAATCCATGATAAGATTGTTTTCACCAAATCATTAAACATTTCCTAGTAATTTTGATTTGGGTATCTTATACATTTACCAAAGAGACCTGAGTAAGGGGCATGGATGGCAGTCACAAACAAAGAGAAGAAAAAAAAATTCCATGAAACATTGACTTTGGTAAATTTTTACACCTAGTTAAATGCTGAGAGTACAGACCACTCTCTACTTACTCTCTGTCTGCAGATCATAATCTGGTTTATATGTTCTAATACAGACAGTTTGGTGGGATTTTTTTCTTAAAGTTGGTTCTTATACGCAACAGGATGTGTTTATATTAACATTTTAGGTCAGATCAGGAGCTTACTTTTGAAGCCAATTTACTAACTGCCCCTGTTTGCTGTGCTTTGCCATTGCACATGCTGTATTCCTTTAAGAGGTGACTAAACCAGAAGACGAGTACTAAATGCACTCCAACTATTAAGACTAGTCTGATTTGACACCACACTAGAGTTACTCTAAAATAAAATCCTTTGGCATGCGTATGAAATGGATGCCTGCACCAACTGCTTTGTTCTACAAAACTGCGTGAGTTGGGCTACAATGTACAGACCATACAGCTAATATAGATATAGCCAGAGTTTGCCTAAATAAATAATCCCTTCCCATGGAATATTTCTACTTCTGGGCACTTCACATTTATATCAGTATGAAATCTTTCCTAGTTCTAGAAGGGATTTCCTTAATAGTGGGAGAAAGAAATCCTTCTCCATGAAAGAAGGACTGTAGGCACAGAGAACACGATTTTGCTCTTAAATAAACTTTAAACAGAAAATAAAAGAACACCAGCCTCTACAGGGTGAAAAGGTGGGAGCTGTAAGTATTCAGAGTGGCATTTACTGAAGATGCAAAGTAGTAATACTGTATTTACTTCTCAATATTCAAATATGCTTTCAAAGGAAAGAAATTTAAGGAACGAGAAATCTGAGACAACCAGTCACTTGTTGATGGATTCCATATATTTATTTCTTACATACCGCACAACTCTTTGATTTCATTGGATATACAAATTCTGTATATGTTTCCATGCTTCTGCCCTGCATATCAGTGGATGGCAAAATTTGGCTAGAAAACAGTCAGCTTCATCAGCAAAAACATTTGGAATTCATTACATGAAATAACTTTTTACCTTGAGAGAGAAAGTTGATTAGGCATAAATTTGCAGAAGTCAGTCTCTCCCTTAGTCATGACATAATCACTTATGCATCTTGTATAACAACATTCGAGTGAATCTAACTTTATATGTTGTTTCCTCTTCCAGATCAAATATGAGAATTAGTTAATGCCTTTGACCACCTTGAAAAGATACATGGGACTCATTTGCTATCTTGCATTATTAGAAATTCCAACTATTGCAGATTATTTGTGTGATTCAGTTAGCTTTGTCAGTATCTAATGAACTTGGAGGATTTCATTCTCATTATTACTCTGTCATACCTCCAAATCTACTAGCAATATTGGATCTTAATCCAATCTTGGACTTAAAAAAAGATCTTTCCTAAAGCTGTAAAGGAAAATTAGTGAATGCATGAATCTTCCTCACAGATCCTGCTACAGGTTCACTGTCATTGCTTTCTGATATCCCCTGCATTGACTAAGCTTCTCTGGCTGATCCAGCTGGCTGCACGCATGGGGTCAGCATCTGCTCCCCCTGTTTGATGCTCTGGTTTGGATGTTTACTGAAGCAGGAATGACCAGCTTTAAAGAAATCTTCATTGTTAAAGGGAAGCTTCCCCACCCCTCCCCAGCAAGTCATGCTAAAACATGGTGAGAAGGAAATTGGGGTACCTGAAAGAATTAAGTCAAGAATTTTGCATACAGAACAAAACTAGAAAGCTCTGGCTAGCTTTTGGGGTAACAGTCGATCCACACATGCTACAAGTAAAGAAAACGGAAATCAGTCACCTAGCACTAGCTATAAATGACAATTGACATGTAAGAGATGCTTATAGTTTTAGTTAGCATAAGAGGTAGAAAAACACTAAAAAGCAGGATTTCTGCAGAGCTTTTCACCTGGATATTGTCCATTTCAGTAGTATTGGATTATGTGATAAAGCTCATCTGCACACCCACAGAGGAGCAAACAGGCAACAGCAGGAGGGGAAGCCCAGACAGGCAACAGCAGGAGGGGAAGCTCAAACAATCGCTTGCTGGGCTACTCCCAGGCACATCACAGACACCATCAGCCCAGCAAATGCTCATCTGCAGAAGCCCGACAGAGGACAGGGATGTACAATGGCAGGGGAATCCAAAGGAAGAACTCCCGAGGAATGACCACCTCGTTCAGGCACCTCCCAGGGCTGTCTCAGGAGAAACATCAGCTCCAGCATGCAGGTGTGAAACCCAGTATTTGTGTTGTCTATGTCCATGTGGGTACTCCAGGTTTCTGTCTGTGATCTGTGTCAACAGCCATGTCTACATGTATATATGTAGTGTACATGTGTGCTTTTGTGCGGGTGCCTCCTGGGAATACTTCTTCAGTATCAACACTGGTAGACCTGGGGACGTGGAGCAGCAACAGCCTTACTCTTCTTGGGCTGTTAGAGTCAACATGGTATATTTACCTCTAACAAACACCATTTCTTTTTGCTGCTGATAGCAATACAGAGGTTAGATTGTGAATATAGTTAGAATGCACTCTAAGATAATATTCATGCAAAATATTCATTACAACTTAAAACCTGATATCTTTGTTTATTATTAGATAATTTCTGACCTTGCCAAAAATAAAAATAAAGAAAAATCCACCTTGATCATTAGCCTTTATGAGTGGAGGCAAGGAAACACAAAGGAGGTATGGCTTTCTAACTAGAGTTTGTAGTTAAATTTGGCATACAGGAGTAGAACTACTCCAATTTTGGACAACAAGATTTCCCTGAAAAAAACTAACAACAAAGTATATTGTTGAGGGGTAGTTCCTGAAAATATACAACATATTCAACTTCATTTTAATGAAATATCTAGGAAAAATCAGGCTGATTTCAAAGCTTAGGCAGGATTGATATCCCAGAGAACATAGCCGAAGGATGTGACCAGTGACAGTTACCTTGACTTATTGGTTTATCATGTTTTGGTTTCAGTTACACTGAGAAATGGAACCTCAATGCTTTCATCAATCAATCAGATTTGTAGTGCTTTTCTCATATCAAAATGGCTGGAGGGATATAAAATATGGGCAGATATATAACGTAACTCCCCCCCCTACTTCCACTAAATATGTTAAAACTCCCTTAAGTAGATCAATATAGAACAGGTAGTCTTTACACATAAAAAAGATTTTTTAAACAGTCTGATATCAATTTTATTATATAACCTATATGCTATAGTGGTAAAATTACCTTTCTGTCATAGACAAAGAGACCCTGTCAGGAAATAGTACATTTAAGATAATTAGAGTTTACTTTATTTAGTCTTCCTGTTAGCAGACAAGACAGATGGCAGCATGAGTGGATTAAGAAAACAAATATTCGTATTTCAAAACCTGTTTTAGCTTAAACTTTATTGATAAAGTCACTTCTCAAGCTTCACTGCTTTTTCTTGCAATCAACAAAGAACATCTTTTGCACTCACTGGCTTGACAGTTTTCTCCTAGTTATCTCTAATGCAACTATGTGGTCCATGGAGCTAGAAAGAAAGGGGTAATAATATGACTATAATAAATAAATATGTAAAATACAAGGGAAATATGCCATGGTAAAGTTGTCTGGAGATGGAAGAACAGAAGAGATTCTGCTAGTAGCCCTCAAATGGATCGAGCAGCATCTTTACACTGTGTACCACTGCTCATCCATAATTTCACCTGTTTTTCATCTATGGTTTCAAATTCTTGCTATGCGTTATGTGTTTGCTTCCCAGTTCCTAACAGAAATTACATGATAAGCATGATAAGAGAGTGTATAGTTGATTCATTCCCCCATGAACTGGATTTTGACAGAAGAAGGAGCTATTATTAACTTGGAGTTTAAGCAGAAAACAAGAAAAAAAGAGAGAAGGAATAGATGGTACGTTTGAAACTTAAGAAGGCAGGAAAAGCAGATTAGAACTGAAGGATTAAGGTTTTCCTTTCAGGTGCTAGAACAAAGCACTTTAGGATTTGTGTCATGCCAGGTTTCAATATCACAATTTGCAGTAAGGTCATGATCAATCTATTGCTTCATGAAGGAAATCTGCCTTATGTCTCCCAAAATGCATACAAGTCAAAACATGGAAAGTGGGAATGTATTCTCCTGCCAGATCTTAGAAATATTTTTCACACTCTCATTTGCTATGGAAAGCTACAATTTAACAGGCTGGCACCATAGGTGTCCAGGGGGGAGAGGAGTATTTCAGGCCACTGGGCTTACTCCCACAGAACACATTTGGATTTCAGTGAGCAGAGAGCACTCCTGAGCTGCAAACACGTGGACTGAGAGAAGGGAAGGACCATCCCAGTTCGCTGTCTCTTGTCACAGTTCTGCTTCTCAGCCGTTCTTTGCAGCAGCTTTCTTTTTTGTAAAGTGTACTGTGAAAGCAAAATAAACAAACAAAAGAGCCAGTAAAATTTTTATTTCTACTCTCTCAAGGACTGCTAACCTCTAGCTTTTAAGTAGTTTAAGCCAGCACTATTGTCCAAACAGAAAACGATTGCCTGGACATTATTAGGTGTGTGTGCTTCTGAGGAACAGTTTCCCTTCAATCTTAGTTCTGGAGTAATAGACTGATTGTACAAAGAAAACTGGAGAATCACTTCTGGACAAACAACTACGTTAAGAGAATTGACTGCACGTGATTTTAATGAAACAGATAAGAAACCATAAAATTCCTGCCTAAACGTAGTCAGTGAGAGACCAGAATAGAAAATTTTCTATCAACAGGTACTGTAACTTTTGGCCATCTTGTTTTGCAGTGTTTCTTACCTGTCATTAAGAAAGTATGGAAGAACGGTAACTTAACTTAGCTAATGGAACAGACTGAAGTAGCTCCAGTTGAAGCTCTTCTTCCAGGCAGGATAGCAAGTTACGTATTTCTGGCTAAAAATCAATGTCATTATACTGTGTAACACAGTAGCCTACGTCATCATCCATTTATGAACATCTATAAATACTTAAATTGGATGACTTGTGTCTGTCTTGTAATAATTTTGATCCGCTGAGAAATGCGGACAAATCTCATTAACTTTTCAGGTGTTGTCATGAATCTTGCACGTTATAAGAAATTCTCATGGTTCTGTCATCTCCTGTGTCATTTTTTGCTCTGGTGGAGCATGCCCTCCAAAATGTCACAGTATCTTTTCTAAATATGTGTATTGGTATTGCTTGCATGTGTCCTTATATCCCTAGGAATTTTTCACGTTGAAGGGTTATTGCATATGAGCTCCTTTACCTTGTGGTTAGAATCTATCTTACAGTGGAGACACCTTCAGTGGTAGAATCAACCCTTTTTTTTGTTTTGGCCTATATTGGAAAAATGGTAATCAGAAAGGATGCATGATATTATAATGCCTTTAAAGGCCCTGCCAGACTCCCTTGTGTCAAATCCTTTTGGCCCATTTTTTGCATCATGGGCAGTTATATAAATCCATATTTAGTTCCATGGAGGACATTATCACACTTCACTGCATTAAGCTATAATTTTCCAACCTTGTTCAGAACCAGCCTAGAAATCTGAGATGTTTAATGGACGTGCTTTATTAAGACCCTAATGAAAGTCTGTGTCTACTTGTTCAAACGTGCTTAATTACACCACTGTTTGGGAGGAGTGAATTTTTCAGTAACTCTAACTTGCCAGAAATACTACACAATTTCATGTATATTACCTCTGTGTATTGTAGGCAAAGTCACTGCATTCTATTTTTTGCCGTGTATAAATGAAAGCTCCACACTTTCTTTTAATCTTTGTTTTCTCCAAATACTTTAACCTGCAAAAATCTCTTCAGATCTGCAGAAGCTCATGCACCTGTCACATCAAATGGTTTTGGTCTGGGTTTTTTGAATAACATGAATCCCCCTGACACATGCATTGCAAAAGTGAATGCAGGAAGGGCTATTCTTCTGGTTTTATTCAACAATTTCCATTCCTACCTCCCAGGGTGATAAAGAACTTTGATATCAAACTTTAATTCTTTTTTTTTTTTCCCTCTACCAAATGCTTTCATATTACTGAAGCTGATATGTTTGTACTTTGGGACACCAAAAGACTTCCTAATCCTGTTGATGCTTTATTTCTTGGTATTTGAAAAGCCTTTAAATGCCTTCTGCAAAATACTGTATTAACTTGTTTATTTGATTTAAATTTGTGTAAGTAAAATAGTTTTTAAAGATCTGATTTAATAATGGACAAGCACTACATTATTTGCTTCAATTTGTATAAGCCCTTAAAAGCTTTTGGACACTTGTTCAAGTTTAAAATCTATCATTATGAAATAAGAGGTTCTAACAAGAAAGGATGTTGGCACATGCTTGAAGCCATTCCTCTTTAAGCTAAACCGCTTCTAACAAGAAGCAGTCTCTAATGGGCTTTTCTGCAACAGAAACAAGACCCTGTAACATTCTGTTTTTTCCTGAGTGGTACAGGATTACCACTTTCATGGGAATTGGGACCTAAATTCCCAGCACAAATTTAGAAAAACAGAATTGTGAAGGGACATCATCCTGAACAAAGTTACTAAAATTTGCTAAAGACTTTCTCAAATGTCTGAAGTGGTAGGTAGGAATTTTCTACTCTGGTAGCTGAACTAGATAAAAGCTGTTAGCCTAGATCCTGCGTCTTTGATCTTAGCTAAATCCAATTTTGCCTTTTACTTTCTAAACGCATACATAAAATGTGAGGAATGGGGAAATATGAGGGGAAGTATGTATTTTGTTTAAGGTATGACAGCAATTAAAAACCATTCTTTATGTTTTCAATTAATGAGGCTATAAGACTTTCCTGTGTATTCAATTTCTGTTCATTTGTCTTTGTCCTTCGCTACGTCTGAAGTTTCCACGTGGGATGTAAGCATAGATCCTTGAACAATTCTTGATTCTTCTTCCAAATCTCTCTTCTCTTGCCTTTATATTGGTGCTATATTGTATCTATCTCAATGCCCATTTCTTGGTTTCAGATCTTTAAGCACTGAGTAGGGATTATGTGGTTCTATTTCTGCAAAGACATCCTCTAAAATTCCCTTCTCTACCAAAATGAAAATGCAGAATATGTTGGGTGTGCTTGAAGGAAGGAAGGAAAAATAAAGTCAGCCATAGAGAGGGACTTTGGAGTTTCTGCCAAACCAGAAATTGTTCTTTGTTATTCTAGCCCATGCAAGCAGGTAGCACCATCTCACAACCTGAATGTGTCAAGATTTGCTTCAGCTGTTGCAGTTTATGTGGTATATGAAGCCACTGAAAGCTCAGCTTACCAAGTTACCCAGGAATGCCCTGCATGCAAGAGCAATTCCAGGGGTAACAGCAGCAACATACTGTGGCTGGTGTGACATCTGTCTGAAGGAGAACTGTTGCTTAACATGCAGGATCCTGCACGAGCTGCTTTACTATGGAGCTAAGGGACTCTTTTAAAAGTATGATGTGTTCTGACAGAAAATAAACTGGAAATTTGACATGAAATTTTTGCTCAGGATCAACTTGTCTTTAGCAGAGAAATTCAGCAAGGGTCCTGAGAAAAAGCAGAGATGGAGAACGTTAAGCAGGGAATGATGTCAACCATCCTTTCACATAAATTATGAGATTTATGTGGTCCTCTTGGCATATCATTAGGACACTAAAGTGGTTCTGTGATTGATAAATGATAACAGAATATAAAAGCTACAAATACCACATCAAAATCTTATAACACATAAAGACACAGAATTCTCCAAATCTCCCCAAATTAGAAGATCAGGCAGGTTTTCCTTACTATAAAGACTTCATCTGTTCATGCAGTTTACGCACATTTTATTTAATGAATCTTCTGAGTTTGGGAAGTGAGATTCTCCTCACTTCTTCATTTGGAAGTGACAGTGTCCAGTTACTAGATGTAGTGAAAATTTCATTTGTTTGCCTGAATACCCTAAGTTTAAATAATTCATATTATTTCATCTATGTTTTCCTGAACTTCCTCCTAGACTTGCTACTTCTAGGAGTTGAGGTTTAAAAAGAAATTCAGGTCAGGATCTGCTGTATTTAATTGCTCTTTGATGGCCTCTGCTGTCCAGGTGTAGAAATAGGCGAATTAGAAACAATGTTAGTTAGTGAGCCAGCACAGGATTGTGTCGTATGTATGCGTGTTGTTCATCCTCGTCTAATGCAGAGTAGAGGCAACCTTTAGTAAATCATCAGCAGTAATACCATAGTAAGGGAGGGAAAGTTATGTCTGAGTTATTTTCACCAACCTGCCTGGCTAGACTGGATCAGATCCAAATGTGGATGCAGGGCTTATGCAAAACCAAACCAACCTACTGGTATTCAAATTTTTAATTTTCCCTGTAAGCCAATTGCTGTCTCACTTTATACCAGCAATAGAAGTAGTTTCCATGAGCAATAGAAGCTGTGAAGAGGATTATAACCATTCTCAGGAGCATTAGCTGTTGCATAGTTTTTTATATGATGATATACTGATGCCGTTTCTTTGTATGTAAAATCCATGAGCAACGAGAAGTGCACTCGGGTTGAAGGACTACTTATACACTTAGCGTGGCCTCCTGGACTGAGATCCTTTCCTTTCTGGCTTGCTACTCATAGCATCTTATTTAATTTCATTCTAAGTATGTTGCTCCTGTCTCACCTTTACATGCTCTCCAAGCACTTTCCTTCAGTTTGGAAACCAAAGAGTGATTAGAACTCTGATAAAGTTTCCAACATCTAGACTTTAAGTGCCCTATAATGACTTAATCTGCTCTACCTCAGGGATGAGGGAAAAATAATATATTTCAGTTCTAGGTCTCTAAAACACACAGATAGAAAGTGTTTGCATTCACAAAGCCTTTAATATTAAGATGGGAGTGAAAACTTTTTTTGCAAATCTAGCGATTGCTTGTATCTTTTTAGCTCAGCTGAGGCTCTTAATGAATGGAACCATCAGACACTACAAAGATGTTTTCTGTTCACTGGAGTGCCCAACTGAAATTGTTTGTAGTCCAATTCCTTTGCTCGCAAGGGGAATATTGGTCTCTACAGTATAGTTTAAAAGAATATTTTACATTAAAATATCATCCTGTGCTTCCAAATTTTTTATTTACTTATTTATTTATTTTGTGACAGGAGGATCCTGAGTAACATTTGCTTTAATAAATAGATTTCAGTTAACACTTAACTGTTAGTGTGTGTGGGAACTGAAATTAATTTAAAAAAAAAAAAAAAGGAAAGATATGCAAAGAGCAAAACAAACCTTGTTATCAAGCACCCGCTGTACTTGATTGACTCTGCTGATTGACTTGGTTGTTAACATGTGCCCTCTGTTCCTGATTGAGTCTGTTCTTGCAGTCTTTGCTCACATTGATATTGTCATTTGTTCATCTAAGGAGCAGCAATGCAGTCAGGATTACTTGTGCGTTTGCTACTGGGAGAAGCATCTCATCTGAGGAAGGACTTACTTTTCAATCTTTCACTCACTGAGAACTGAATTTTCCAGTCTAATAATTTTGATCAGATTAGCAGTTTAGGTGTTCAGATCAATGGTTTAAAAGAAGTCCATTTTTCAGAAGGTGCTGAAAATGTGAACTCTTGAAATTGGGGATCTTTTCCAAGGGCACAAGTGGGTTGCCAAAATTATGGCAAGTGGAATTGCTGCTTACTTGTTTGTTGGTTTTTTAAAAAAAAAAAAAAACACAACAATTTTTTGGCCAGCAACCTCTGCCAGGTGCATAGAGGAACACAGGACAAAGTAATGTCCTAGTGAGGGGGCTGTGCTTTTTTGTTTCTATGTGTTTATGCAGCATAATCCTCTCAAATTGCAACAGATTACAAAAGCTGCTCGAAGTGCATTTAATTCTGTCACTGTTTTCCAACTCAGTGTCGTGTGCACTGGAGTGTTTAAGAAAGAGTCAAGTCATCTGCACAACTGTTAGTTTTATTTTGTTCTGAATAAGCTTCCTGGGTTTCTGATACCTTTTAAATATATTTACAAATATCTGTTAAATATCGTATGGACCTGCAAATTTTGAAAGAAAGGGATTTTGCGGGGTGTGGATATGACAAAGTCTGAGTCCTTTTTCACCCTCCAGTATATTAAGAAGTGTGAATTTTGCTAGCTCTTTTTAACCCTTACCTGCCCCCAGTCTGAAAGACACTGTTTCCACATTATGAATGATTTCTCCCCTGATTAGCCACATATATTTTCAGCTCATCCAAGTTTCTTTATGAGCTTAATAAATGCATTGTTCATTTCATATTCTCTGCAAAATGAACTAGCCATAAGGCCTGCAAGCTTGAATCCGTCAAAGGGAGCTTCTTTCATATTCCCAGTTAATTAAGAGATCTAGTAGACTTGACAAGTTTCACTCATTTGGCAGGAGAAGCTTTTATTTTGCATGAATTTGAAGTTGTTTCTTAAACATCTTCTCACTGTTCTGTGTCCTCAAGACATTTTTCCACACTCCTATTTCTTTGAAATCTTTCATTCAAACTGTCATTACTTGGCAGCCCTGGATCCTTTACTATGTCTGATCCACACGCATAAGTAACTGTGTCTCCGATGAGAAGGAAGCCTATTTTCACTTGCATTACGTAAAAAAACCCTAGGCTGATCATGTGAAGTTAAAATATATTTCTTTTGTGGAAGTTATCATATAATAATAAAACTGTTTAGCAGCAACAGAGACTTTTCAATTTAGCTACCTTGGTACAAATGAGCAGTAGTTTCATTGAAGCTAGTGTTATTTCTGATTTAACCCTGATGGAGCTCTATTATAATTCTGCGGCAGCACTGCCTTTTTGTCTGAACAGACCACAAATAATGTGCAACATAACAGTGAATCTAGTCCCATTTAAAATACATTTGGATAAATTCTTTGTTGTGCCAATGTGCTCTGCCTGTTGCTCTCTAGCATGTTGCTTTGGGAGGACATATCCTGATCCCTGTACAAAACATGCCAAAATTTGTACTGGTAAAGTATTTCTAGAACTGGACAAGAAACTGTTTTGCTAGCCTAGCTGCAATTATCTCTTTATTGAGCATACTGTGTCACTTATATGCTTCACACAATTTAAAGCTGTCCTTGTTTGGATTCCTCATAGACCTTCCACAAGGGTTTAGAAATAGCCATGAATATCCACTAATACTCACATCTTCATTGTTTCACTGGAGTGATGGAAACATCAAGTGTATTTGCACAATACACTTGCAGGGCTGTCTACAAACTGGATATTGTGAACAACTTTGCTCACTGATCTCACCACATTGCAAAAGATGTAAAGCCCTCAAGCCTGTGTCCTTCAAGAGAATCACTCTGAATGAAAGGCCAGTAAGAAAATAATGCTGATCCACCTCTTTTGCCTAAAGGTTGCTGTATTCAGTAATGCTGATCCATCTTGTTTGCTTAATGGTTGCTGTATTCTCAGTGAAAAATATCAAGTGGCTGTGGATAGTGCTGAACTTGGCTTAAATATATCTGTCCTACCCTGCATCTGTGTTCACTCTGGGTCAGTACTGCAATGCAGTCCTCATGTGGGGAGGCTGGAGCAGAAAGAACCTATGCACAGACATACATGCCACTTCTTAATATTCAGGGATATTTAAGACAACCAAGACTCTACAATAAGCTTGAAGAGACCTTTTTTCTTGATGGATTAATTTAGGTGAGATCAATCTTATGACCAGCACTTTGCCTGGGGACTATTTGATTTACCTTGTCTCTATGACAAAGCAATGGTTTTTCTTTGCACATTCCTGTGGCTCTGCAACATTCATTCCCCAAATATCCACATTCTGGAAATTATTAGCATGTTAGGAACATGACAGATTTGTCACTGAAGGAGATTATTTCTTACTTCAGAACATTCTTAAAAATTTAGGGTTTTTTTTCTTCTTTCTACCGTTTTATAAATTGACAGGTAATACTTTTGAGGGGGCTGTTTTGTACTCCTTTAATAACATTGTTCTGTTTTATTAACAACTGCTGAGGTATCTCTGTAGTCAGGTTAGCATTATGAACGGTAGCATAGTTCCAGAAATGTTTTGTTTGTTGACATTTTTGGAGAAATTTCCATTGGAAAGATAAGTTAAAACAGTATATGGCTTAGTTTATTCTGAATTACTGAAAGAGATGCTCAGAATAATGTTAATTTCTCTTGTTGTTACCTTCCCCGATGAGCTAATACAATCTAAATTTACATAATTAGTTCTCCACACTCGATACACACAACCATAATATGCAATTCTTCAATCTTCTTGCATCTGAGAAATAATGTGTATTTATGAATGTAGCACTTTCACATTCAACTCCTTCATAAAGTACTTCACAAAACACTAGTGATTTGCTTCATAAAGCATTTCTTCACAGTCCATGTGAAAGCAGTCTAGTTTTGTCTACATTATGAGCTGAGGGAGACCTTGAAAACAGTTTCATGATATTTCAAGGCCCGTCACATGTATACTTTCTGTACAGCTGTTCACCCACTGTCATATCTACTCAAAAAAGACAGTAATTTTTTTTGTTGTTTTTGAAAAATAAGGCCCGATTTGAAATAGGCAAATTAATATAGGAAAAAATAAAGTCATTTTCACTGAACTTTGTTTGAATTTTAAACTGTATTGAAATTTCTAAAAATTATTATTGCAATGGTACTCCTACAAATGTCTAAAAGTACAGCTTCAATCAATTTTAAATTACCATGCTAAACTACTAGGATGCTTTAAATGGCATGACCAGACTGAAAAGCTTAAGTAAGGTTAAAATACCCATATCTATCTGTGCATTTCCTTTTATGACTTACATAAACCATATACCTTGTGAAGCCTTATACTCTCTTAGAAAAATGTTTATCAAGTTTTGCCACTAGATCTTCTTTACTAAGAGATCTGAAACAACAAATACTCCTGAGAGGCATCAAGTCGGGTTTCATATAGTCTCTTATATCAAAAATAGAAGATAATTAAGAGCCTTCAGAATGGTATTTGGGGTAGTATTAAATGTGGATGGAGGTCATCACAGAGCACCCAAGTTACACATAAAGGTTAGCAAAAGTAGATATTTAACATGTCAGGTAATCTTTTAGTCTTTGTGACCTAAGAAACTCTTGAAGAGATGAAAAGGAAAGGTACATTTTACATCTACTTTGAATATAGTGTGGTGGGCAAGAGCAGAGAAAGGTCTGAACAGCCCTTAAGGTATTGACAATAATAGTCAGTCAATCTTGGGTATGGAAGTCTCTTATCACACACATCTCTCCAAGCATCCCATGCTTCAGGAGAAGTTATGTTTTTGCTTCACTGAGAGGAGGATTATCAGAATATTGTGCACTCTCCCTCTGTAAATTTTTTATAAAAGCAGTTTCAAAATTTGGAATGGAAATGAAAGGGAAGAAAATAAATTTGAGCAAAATACATGCACTAAACTTCTTCCACGTCTCAGACGGACCAGTATGACAGCAGATAACTTGCTAGCTGTACAGATTAAAAATGAAAAGTTCTTCAATGAGGCCAGGATCTGGTTTTATATTATATCAGTGAAAGTTTTCCCAGCACTTTGGATGTGAACAGGATTTGAGTCATTTCCTTGCTAAATGGCAATGATGAAAATTAAATGAATAGGTCTCATAATCTCCTATTTGCCAGTATCTGAATACATAATTTATTCAGATTCTGAATACACAATTGTAAGCTTGTGGAATATAGTAGGGTGTCTGATCTGCTAGTCTTAAATGACCTGAAGTCAAGGTGACTGGTGTCTTCTGAATCCTTAAGGTCAGACGTGCTCTACAGTTGTTACTGATCATATGTCTCTATTTGCAGTGCTGGACCAATTGTTTGTCATACGTGAATTCAGATACAAGCAAATGTGGGAGGATCAGAAACGACAATCTATGGCTAGCTTCAGGAAACACATTTTTCTTTTTATGTTCTAACATGAAAGTGTCTTCTTACACTTCAGCCAGTTATTGCTCAAGTTCTGACCTTTGTTGCATGGGTACAGCTCAGTCAAATTAGCTAAGACTACTGTCAGCTGTATGTTGTATGTTTTACTGTATCGTGACTTATCACACAGAGCCTTGCACCCTTCTGATTCTAGTGTGGCAGGAAAAGTTCCACACTTCAGCAATATGATTCAAGAACACAATGCTGTTAAGGATACCTTCTTCACAGAAACCAGTTAGTGATCTGTATTCATATTGCATTTTAGAAGGGGATTGTAGGTACTCAGCACTTTTTAACAAATGGGCTTCTTTTCAGGCACCTAAAAGTTAATATAAGAATGTAACTAGAGTTACTGTGTCTTGCAGCTTTGGGTCTTGGCGCACTGCTCTTATTGTAACAGACGGTGTCTCCCTGAAGACCTAAAATTCTGAGGTGCTGAGCAGCACTGACTGAACACTTTATAGACTTAAGGGTATAAAATAAAGCATACAAAAAAACCTGCCTATATATGGTACCACAACTTAGAAGAAATAAACTCAGCGAAACGGTATGAAACAACGGTAGATAAATTTTGTTTACCAAGAAACACAGCCACATGTGGAAAACCCAATAATAACGAATTCTGGTATGGTTTAGCCTCAAGGAAAAAATATTTTTTATAACTGTTATTACAATTCCATGTTCCCCAGCATGCACACAGAAACCTATATAGTATTTTCCTTCTGTCTGTTTTTATCACTTATACTTTCTGGTAAGCATTTTACCACTCTTGTGACTGAAGAGTTATGGTGCCACCACTCTGTAAATGTGAATGCTGAGTACTATGTGTATGAATTTAATCTAGCAACTTTTTGTCTGAGTAAAAATAGATTGTTTTCCTTTGTTTTTCCATCTCTTCACAAAAAAAAATATTGCCATGATTTTTTACTTAGTCAGCTTACGATTTCTCAGCCTAGACAGGTTGGTCAACTCCATTCTTCACATAAAATCCAAACAGAACACAACATAGTCGATGGTACAAATTTTAGATCAGTGTTGCTGGAGAGCTCAGGCTCTCATTTAAATAATTTTTTTAATATTGCTGTACATGGGATGAAAAGATTTTGATCTGACAGTATCAAAAAAGACTTAGATTCCAGCAGACCACAAAGCAATATTTTTCCCCAAATCTTCCTAGCTGGGGTGTCTGTTCACCTTCAAAGACTGTCTTTGAGATAAGAAACTAGGCATTTAAGACTGAAGTTAGGGGACTAGTATTTTTGTCCCTAGGAATCTTGGAAAAAGAGGAAACTGGCAATGGTTCTGAGGGTCTAGCTGCAGGACTTAATTGGTGAGAAAGAATAACAGACAATGCTTAAAACAAGGAAGGATCCTAGGATGGAAAAGAAAGTACCAAAATAATGGCACCCTACTGGGACCGAGATGAAGACAAAGAATACACAGGCCTAGAGTGGTCCAGGAGCTGTGTACTCTGTGTTCTGGCCCTGTCTGGTGACTGTGGACTGAGAAATGTCAAAGAAACAAATTCTATAGTATCTGTGTAGAGATTGTAACTGTTCATAATATTATGCGAGGAAAAAAAAATGCTTCTTTGGTGTATTGCTTCAGGAGGAAGAAAAGTCTCAGAATTCAATAGATTTGTTCCTGTATTTAAAAAAATGATGATAAAATTGTTGCTATCTGACCTGGTGAAAGTATCAGCCTCTTTAATATGTTTTTTGTTTGTTTGTTTTCTTCTCAAACATAAGCATAAATAGAAATGAAGGAGGTTTCATTTCATTAAAATTGAGCACTTCCCCTCCAGCTTTCAGACCTTCGGTCATGATACCAAAAATACCAGCAATGCATTCTTATTCTACCTGACAACAGCTGCTAACAAAAGCCCACATTCTATCTGGGAATTTCATGGTGTTTTTCAAACACTGCTAAGTTTAGTAGTGAATAACATACAGGCAGCTTCAGGTAGAAACGTAGTGAGGAAAAAAAAAGCCTTTTTCCATCCACATGACTTTCAAATATCTGTAAAGACTAGTTAGTTCAAACACTGGAATAGATAGCTGATACAGCTGTGTGCCTTCCGTTACTGTTTCTAATGATCAGGTAGCAGAGAGGACTATGTTCAGGACTCTAGAGCCTCCTACCACAAAGACACTAGACTGAGCTGAGACTAATGACTAGCAGCTGTTAGAACATGGTATTATGCTACATTAACAATGGTTTTTGAAAGGTGCAGGGAATCTTCACTCAATTACTGCATATTTATATGGCATCCCGCTGTTTCAAAATCACCTAAGCAGCAAACCAAGCTTTGATTAAACCAGTTTATGTCTTTCTGAATTCTTATTGGAGGCTTCCTGAGAGGAGATGATTAGTTGGTATCTGCAAGTTCCAAACACTTGCTCTGTAGGAATTTCTTTTTATGTAACCTGATATACAGTCATAGTTGTGTTGATTTTGTGTTGGGTTTTTTTGCCTACTTTTATTTATTTTTAGTATAATATGACTTTCTTATGAAATTTATCTAAAAGTCATTTAAACTCTTACAACTTGTGGATATTGTGTATCGATATACAAACTTAAAAGTAAGTGCTTGGAGAACAAGGTTTAGAGTGTAAAATTAGTATTTTCACTAGGTATAATATTAATGCTCCAACTTTGACACTATTTGTTAACACAAAAAGCACTTTTTTCCTTCTGAAAGCCAGTGTACTTTTTCTAGATATGTCACTATATTCATTGACCATTCAAGCTATCATGCAAATGTAACCATTTGTTGGGTCCCTTTAACATGGGCACCTTTCACTATGTTCAGAGACTCTACAGTAGTACTATACACAGTTTGTAAAAATACAGCAATAATTCACTGGCTAAATACACAGAGCAGGTAGTGAGGATTAAGTGCACTAAGCATGAGTATGCTCAGCATCTCCACTACAGGCAACTGACGAGTTTCTGGTGCCCAAGCAATTATTCGTCTGGTGGGAAAGTGTCAGACCCACCTTGGTCCTTGGAATAGGTTGGCTCTTGATCTTTTCCAGTTCTCATTTTTTGATTTGTTGCTTTTTTTGGCATTTCACACCTTTTCATACTGGTATTTTTCTTTGAGTCCCTGAGTTACTACTAGCATTTCAATAATTTCACTTCTGTCTTCATTTTTATTTTTCTCAAGAAAAAAATCTTGGCTTTAGCCTATATCCTTTCTCACAGCTCAACAATTTTTCAGTAAATCTGAGCCAAGGCCACACAACTGTGCCATACATAACTGGGCCATGGGCTACAGATGGCTAAACCACTGTGCCACAGATCGCACAGAGTGCAAACACAGTTACGCTGGTAAAGTTATGATTTAAGACTGAGGAGACAGGTATTGCACTCACTTCTGAGATAACCTTAAAGTCAGTTATATCAAGGGTATACTCCAATCTTCAAAAAGGGCAAGAAGGAGGACCCAGGGAACTACAGGCCGGTCAGCCTCACCTCCATCCCGGGAAAGATGATGGAGCAGCTTATCCTGGAGGCCATCATGAAGCAAGTGGAAGAAAAGAAGGTTATCAGGAGTAGTCAGCATGGATTCACCAAGGGGAAATCATGCCTGACCAATCTGATAGCTTTCTATGATGACAT